>Ga0157379_10003250_pt1 | contig 13774 bp, 10 predicted proteins | sample S25metaG_FD_121802 | JGI IMG/M metagenome (GOLD analysis project Ga0157379, IMG submission 121802) | Switchgrass rhizosphere microbial communities from Kellogg Biological Station, Michigan, USA - S2-5 metaG | ecosystem: Host-associated > Plants > Roots > Rhizosphere > Soil | place: USA... | reverse complement strand
CATGAAATGGCGGTGATGGCGGCCCAGCGCAACGCCAAGATCGTGGGCATCTTCGCCCGCCTCTACAAGCGTGACGGCAGGGCCCGCTATCTCGCCTTCCTGCCCCGGGTCTGGGCCTATCTTGAACGGGACCTGCGGCACCCAGCCCTTGCCCGGTTGCGGGCGTGGTATGATTTCGTGATTCCACAAGACAAACGCGCTGTACCGACGGGAGCAGAATGAGCAAGGTTTCTGCCGCGATGATCATGGGCGCCGGGCTGGGCCTTCGCATGCGCCCTTTGACCGACGACCGGCCCAAGCCGCTGGTGACGGTGGGTGGCAAGACCCTGATCGATCATTCCATCGACCGGCTGGTGGCGGCCGGGGTCAGGCTGGTGGTGGTGAACCTGCATTACCGGGCTGAGATGCTGCGCGCCCATCTGGCGCGGCGCCAGGATGTAGAAATTCTCTTCTCCGACGAAAGTGAAAAGCTGCTGGACACCGGTGGCGGCGTGGTCAAGGCCCTGCCGCTTTTCGACGACGCGCCCTTCTTTGTGATCAACTCCGACTCCATCTGGGTGGAGAACGGCACGCCGGTGCTGCCCGCCATGCAGGAGGTATGGGACGAAAGCCGCATGGACGGGCTCTTGCTGCTGGCCGATATGCGCACCGCGCTGGGCTATGAAGGCACCGGCGATTTCGCGCTAAAAACCGGCGGCCACCTGATCCGCGCCCGCGATGCCGCGGACGACTACGCTATCTTTGCCTATCCCGGGGTGCAGATCGCCCATCCGCGTATGTTCGCCGATGCGCCGGCAGGCGCCTTTTCCACCAACATCATGTGGGATCGCGCCATCGCGCAGGACCGGCTGTTCGGCACGGTGATGAACGGCACCTGGATCCATGTCGGCACGCCTGAGGCTCGCGAAGAGGCGGAAGCCACCCTCGCCGCGCTCTCGGCAGCGTGAAACCGGCTTCATTGCAGCAGCCATCCGTTTTCACCATCGCCGCCAGCGCGCCCTTTGCGCGGACTTTGGCGCGGGGTCTTCTGGCGCGCGGCGGCGGCGATCCGCTGGCCCTGTCCACGGCCGTCATCTATCTGCCCACGCGGCGTGCGGTCCGCAGTTTCGGAGAAGCCTTCGCCGATGTGACGGGCGGCGCGGTGCTGCTGCCGCAATTCAAGCCGCTGGGCGACAGCGAGGAAGACGAACTGCTGTTCGATCCCGCCGGCGAAGGGCTGGAATTGGCGCCCGCCATCGCACCCTTGCGCCGCCAGTTGCTGCTGGCGCGGCTGGTACGCCAATGGGACAAGGCCGGCCGGGGCGGTCTTTTGTCTTTTGCCCAGAGCGCGGTACTGGCCGACAGCCTGGCGAAGGTGATGGACGAGGTCGAAACCCAGGACTGCGATCTCGCCAAACTGAAAGACCTGGCACCCGCGAACCTGGCCGAACATTGGGAAGGCGTGTCCCGTTTCCTGGGCCTGTTGCGCGAGGAATGGCCTGCCATCCTGGCAGCCGAGAATGCCATGAACCCAGCCGCGCGCCGCAATCACGCTTTGCGCGCGCTGGCGAAAAGGCTGGAAGGCGCGCCGCCCAAGGGCCCGGTGATCGCCGCCGGTTCCACCGGTTCGATCCCGGCGACTGCCGAACTGCTGGCGGCGATTGCGCGCCTTCCCAACGGCGCGGTGGTGCTGCCGGGTCTGGACCAGGGATTGGATGAAGAAAGCTGGACGTCCCTGGACCCGGGCCATCCGCAATACGGCCTGGCGCAATTGCTGCGCACCATCGGCGTTGACCGCCAAGACGTGCAGCCCTGGTTCGAGGCCGAAACCAATCCGGCGCGCGAAACTTTGCTGAGCGAAACTCTGCGGCCTGCCCCCACCACCGATGCCTGGCGCGCACTGGCGGAACAGGACAGCAGTGCGATCGCGCGCGGGTTAAAGGACATCGCGCTGGTGCAGGCAGCCGATCCGGCACAAGAGGCACTGGCCATCGCACTGGCCTTGCGCGAAGCGCTGGAAACACCGGGACGGACCGCGGCGCTGGTGACCCCCGACCGCAACCTGGCGCGGCGGGTGGCGGCCGAGATGACGCGCTGGAACATTACCATCGACGATTCCGCCGGCCGCCCGCTGGCGCATACCGCTGCGGGCAGTTTTCTGTGCCTGCTGGCGGAAGCGGCCGGCGCCCGTTTCGCGCCGGTGCCGCTGCTGGCCTTGCTCAAGCATCCCTTCGCGCGCCGCGGCCAGGACGGCGCCGCATTCCGCGCCCGCGCCCGCCAATTGGACCGCTGGTGCCTGCGCGGTCCACGGCCCGATCCAGGATTGGCCGGCATCCGGCGCGCCATTGCCAAAGCCGGCAACACACGCATGCCGCCGCCCGAAACCGCGCTGGGGGAACTGGCGCAATGGTGGGAAGAGATCGCGGCCATTCTGGCGCCGCTGGAGACAGCGTTCGCGCAACCGGACATCGCCATCGACGTCCTGCTCGACACCCACACCACCGCCGCCGAAGCGCTAGCCTGTGACCAGAACAGCGACTGCATCCTGTGGGCCAATGACGATGGCGAGACGGCAGCCGAACTGACCGCCGCGCTGCGGCTGGCGGCGGAATCTCTCGATCCGATCGAGCCGGACTCCTGGCCTGCCCTCTTCCGCGGCCTGGCGATGAAGATGCCGGTGCGCACCGCCTTCGGGCGGCACCCGCGCTTGGCCATCCTGGGTCCGCTGGAAGCACGGTTGCAGCGCTTCGACCTGACGGTGCTGGGCGGATTGAATGAAGGCTCGTGGCCGCGAGGAGCAGGCACCGACCCCTGGTTCTCCCGCCCCATGCGCGCCAGCCTGGGACTGGAGCAACCGGAACGCAGCATCGGGCTGGCGGCGCATGATTTCGCCGTGCTGGCGGCGGCGCCATGTGTGCTGCTCACCCGCGCGCTGAAGGCGGAAGGTACGCCCACCGTCGCCTCACGCTGGCTGCAGCGGCTGGAGCAGTTGACTCGCGGACTTGGGCTGGCCGAGGCGCTGACGCCCAAACAGGATTATGCCCAACTGGCGGCGCAGCTGATGGATGTGCCGCAAGGCCCGCGCCTGCCGCGCCCCGCGCCCAAACCGCCGGCGGAAACCCGGCCACAGCAGCTGTCGGTGACCGAGATCGAAACCTGGTTGCGCGATCCGTACGCCATCTATGCCAAGCATGTGCTGCGCCTGCGGCCGCTCGATTCATTGGACGAAGCTATCGGGCCGTTGGAGCGCGGCACCGCGCTGCACCGGGCGCTGGAGATTTTCATCGCCCGGCATAAAAACGCACTACCGGAAGATGCGGTGGAGGAGCTGGTCGCCATCGCCGACCGGGTCTTTGCCGACGCGGAAATTCCAAAAGCGGCGCTGGCGCTGTGGCGGCCGCGTTTTGCCGCCGCCGCGCGGGGCTTCATCGATTTCCAGCGTGAGCAGCAGACCCGCGTCGCGGATTCACATTTGGAAAAGCGAGGCGAGTTGAAGCTGGACGGCTTCACCCTGTCCGGCGTGGCCGACCGCATCGATCTTCTCAAGGATGGAACCGCCGCCATCCTGGATTACAAGACCGGGGCCATCCCCAGCTCCAAACAGGTGCAGCAATTGCTGTCGCCGCAGCTTCCGCTGGAAGCCGCCATGCTGGCGCAGGATGGCTTCGGCATAGGCAGATACATCGCCGAGGAATTGATCTATCTGAGCCTGGCCGGCGAAAGACAGGCCCGTGAACCACGTGCCATCGGGGATTCGGTCGCTTTGGCCGGCGAAGCGGTGGCGCAGCTTCAGCGGCGCATCGCCTGGTTCAAGGAGGAAAACACCCCTTACCGCCCCCGCGTGCGTCCTTATCGCGCCGACATCGCCGGCGATTATGACCATCTGGCGCGGGTGAAAGAATGGTCGCCCTCCGGGTGGAGCGAGGACAGCTGATGCGCGATCCCTCCATGATCGCCTCCGATCCGGAGATCTCCGCCTGGGTGGCCGCCAATGCCGGCGCCGGCAAGACCTACACCCTGGCCAATCGCGTGGCGCGCCTGCTGCTGGCCGATGCCGAGCCGAAAAAGATCCTTTGCCTCACCTTCACCAAGGCCGCCGCCGCGGAGATGCAGGAGCGCCTGTTCAAGCAGTTGGGCGAATGGTCCATGCTGCCGGATGAGACCTTGCGCCAGCGCATCGTCGCCATCGGCGGCGATGCGCATAGCGATTTGCCCAAGGCGCGGCGGCTGTTCGCGGCGGCGCTGGAGACACCGGGCGGCCTCAAGGTGCTGACCCTGCACGCCTTCTGCCAGATCGTGCTGTCGCGCTTTCCCATCGAGGCGGGGATTCCGCCGGCTTTCGATGTGCTGGACGACCAGTCGGCCCGCGAACTGATCGGCGAAGCGCGCCAGCGCGTGCTGGAACGGGCCGGGTCCGGTGAAGAACCGCTGGCCACCGCGGTCGCACGTCTGGTGACCGAGACCAGCGAAGCCACCCTGACCGGCATCCTGGATGCTGCCCTGGGCGGCGACCGCCGCAGGCTGGACCGCTTTTTCGCACGCGGACAGGATCTGGGCATGGCGGTGCGCGCGGCGCATGGCCTGGAGGACGAGGCCACGGCGCAGGAAATCGGCGAGAGCTTTTGCAGCGCGCTGGCGGAAGAGATCGAAAGTTTGAAAACCGTGCGCGCTTGGTTGGCTGGCGGCGGCAAGACCGATGTCGAGGCCGCGGACAAGCTCGACGCGATATTCACCGGCATGGAGTTCGGCGCCCTGGGAGGATTTTTCCTCACCGGCAAGGGCGAACCCCGGCTCAGGCTGGCAAGCAAGAAGCTGGCCGATGCGCGCCCCGACCTGCTCGCCTATCTGACTCGCTTGCAGGAGCGCTATTGCGCCGCCGCCGAACGCCGCCGCGCCGCACGCGCCGCCGAACTGGCACAGGCGGCGCTGACCGTGATCGGGGCCATGCGCGATCACTACCAGAACAGCAAGCGGCTGCGCAGCGTGCTGGACTATGACGACCTGATCGTGGAAACCCGCAACCTGCTGTTCAAGCGCGGTGCCTCGGCCTGGGTGCTCTACAAGCTGGACGGCGGCATCGACCATGTGCTGATCGATGAGGCGCAAGATACCAGCCCCGAGCAATGGGAAATTGTGCGCAAGCTGACCGAGGAATTCTTCGCCGGTGAGGGCCGCGAAGGCGACCAGGTCCGCACGATTTTTGCGGTGGGTGACGAGAAGCAATCCATTTTCAGTTTCCAGGGTGCCGATCCCGCCCAGTTCGACATCAACCGCCGTTTTTTTGCCGACGTGATTGCCGGCGCCAAACAGCGCCTGCATGAAGTGCCGCTGATCACCTCGCGCCGCTCCGCCCCGGAAATCCTGCGCTTCGTGGACACGGTGTTTGAAAGCGAGGCATCCCGGGCCGGACTGACCGTCAGCGGCACCGCGATCACTCACCTTGCCCATCGCGAGATGGCCAAGGGCGGCATCGAATTCTGGCCGGCGCTGGCCCCCGAAGAGGAAGAAGAGATCGACTATTACGCGCCGGTGGACACGGTGCAGAAGGAAAGCCCGGTGGGGCGGCTGGCCGCCCAGGTGGCCGGCAGGATCGCAGGCTGGCTGAACACAAAGGCCCGCCTGCCCGGTCATGACCAGGCCATTGCCCCGCGCGATATCATGATCCTGCTGCCGCGCCGCGAGCCATTCGGCGGCGAAGTGATCCGGCAATTGAAGCTGCGCCGTATTCCGGTGGCCGGCGCCGACCGGGTGCGGCTGACCGAACAGGTCGCGGCCATGGACCTGATCGCCTTGGGGCGCTTTGTGCTGCAGCGGGAGGACGATCTCAATCTGGCGGCGCTGCTGCGTTCCCCTTTGTGCGGGTTAAGCGAAGAAGAACTCTTTTCCCTGGCGCATCCGCGCAAAACCGATCTGTGGGGCGCGCTGGTGGCGCGGCAAAAGGACTTCACTTCGGCCTATCGCTTTCTGTCGGCCATGCTGGAACGGGCCGATTATGCCCCCCCTTTTGAATTCTATTCCCATGCCCTGACCGCACTGGGCGGAAAAGAGAAACTGCTGGCGCGGCTTGGTCCAGAATCTGCCGATGCGATCGAGGAGTTTCTGTCGCTCACTCTCACTCATGAACAGGCGCATTCGCCATCGCTGGAAAATTTCGTCGACTGGGTGGAGCGCGGCGGCACCGAGATCAAGCGCGACATGGAACGCGGGCGCAACGAAGTGCGGGTGATGACGGTGCATGGCGCCAAGGGCTTGGAAGCCGACATCGTGATCCTGCCCGACACCACCTCCCTGCCCGAGCCGCCCAGCCGCAAGGGTCATCTGCTGTTCGACGGCGACGATGTGCTGTTTCCGCTGTCCGACGCCGAAGCGCCCGCCATGGTCAAGGCCGCCAAGGCGCGCGCCGAAGCCGAAATGCTCAAGGAGCATCGCCGCCTCTTTTATGTGGCGCTGACACGGGCCCGCGACCGGCTTTATGTCTGCGGTTTCGAGAACAAGAAAGGCGTGCGCGAGGGCTCCTGGTATCAGCTCGCCCAGGCCGCGGCGGAACGGCTGGGTGTGAAGGTGACGCGCGGCGATGGCGAGATCACCGCCTTCGGTACCCTGGACGAAGAGACCGGCGATGCCGCCGCCGCGACGACGCAGCATGTCTTGCCGGACTGGGCAAAAAAACTCGCACCATCGGAACCGGCTGCGGCGCGGCTAATCCGTCCTTCCGATGCGGTAGACGCGCCTGCGACCTTCTCGCCCTCCAAGGCAGGCGCGGCGCGTTTCCGCCGCGGACTGGTGATCCATGCCTTGCTGGCGCGGCTGCCTGATATCGCGCCTGTGCAACGCCGCGCCGTGGCGCTGAAATATGTCCAGTCCAATGGCCTGAAAAATCCTGAGGCGCTGGTGACGGAAACTCTGGCGGTGCTGGAAAATCCCATCTTCGCGGAAGCCTTCGCGCCCGGCAGTCAGGCGGAAGCCGGCCTGCTGGCGGAACTGCCGGAATTGGGCGATGCGCGCATTCACGGCCGCATCGACCGGCTGGCGGTGACCGACAAACAGGTTCTGGTTCTGGATTTCAAAACCAACCGTCCACCGCCGGCGAGCGAGGCGCAAGTGCCGCAAATCTATCTGGCGCAGATGGCGCTCTACCGCGCCGCAGCAGCCCGAATTTTTCCCAACAAGAGAATCGTTTGCGGCTTGGTCTTCACGGATGGGCCCCGGCTTTTACAGCTTTCGGATGTAGTTCTGGACGCCCAAATGGCGGCTATTTCTGCCCGTCTTGACCCCGAGGGACAGCGTTCCTAGATATGGTGCCGCGATAGTTCAGGGATCAAGCCCATGCCCATCAAAGTGTCCGACGCCTCCTTCCAGGCCGATGTCCTGGATGCCAAGAAACCCGTGTTGGTGGACTTTTGGGCGGAGTGGTGCGGGCCTTGCCGCATGATCGCGCCGGCGCTGGATGAACTGTCCGCGGAGCTGGGCGACAAGGTGACCATCGCCAAGTTGAATATCGACGAGAACCCGCATGTGCCCACCAAGTATGGCGTGCGCGGCATTCCCACCATGATGATCTTCCACCAGGGCCAGGTTGCGGCCACGAAAGTTGGCGCATTGCCCAAGTCGAAGATCAAAGAATGGATTGAGAGTTCGATCTAAGGTCTTTGTCATTCCCGCGTAAGCGGGAATCCATTCCTTCACTTGCGCTTTGGCCGACAATGGATGCCCGTTCATACGCTGCCGCTATGAACTCGCGGGCATGACAACTTGGCTAGCTGTTCTCCGCCAGCACTTTACCAGCCAAGTAAAGCGAGCCGCAGATCAATATCCGCGGCGGTGTTTCCTGCGCATCCAGCCTGGTCCAGGCGGTGACCTGCAGCATGGCATCGTCCAGATCCTCCGCCGGGGCACTGTCCAGCCCGGCGCGCCGCGCGATGTCGTAAAGCGCGCCCGCGCCCAGACTGTTGGCCTCCCCCGGAATGGCCACCGTTACCACATGCCGCGCCAGCCCCTGGAAGCTGCGCAGATACGCAAGCGAATCCTTGTTCGCCAGCATGCCGCAGATCAGATAGAGCGGCCGCTCGCCATGCTCTTCCATGTCGGCCATGGCACGCGACACCGCTTCGGCGCCATGCGGATTGTGGCCGCCATCCAGCCAGACCTCGGCACCTTTGGGTGCTGAGTCTATCAGCGGACCTTTTTGCAGCCGCTGCAGCCGCGCCGGCCATTCCACCGTGGCCAAGCCCTTTTCCACCGCCGCGTCCTGGCCCCAGCCGCGCCTTGCGTGCCGCAGTGCTGCGATCGCCACTCCGGCATTCTCGATCTGGTGGCGGCCCACCAGTTTGGGCAGCGGCAGGTCCAACAGCCCGGCCTCGTCCTCATAGACCATGCGGCCGAGTTCCTGGCGGGCGACAAAATCCTGGCCGAACTCGAACACCGGCACACCCGTGCGGTCGGCGCGTGCCAGGATCACGTCGCGCGCGATCTCGGTTTGCGGCCCAACCACCAGTGGCGAGCCCTTCTTGATGATGCCGGCCTTCTCGCCCGCGATGGAGGCAAGGTCGTCGCCCAGGAATTCCTTATGGTCCAGGCCCACCGGCTGGATCACCGTCATGGCCGGATTGGGCACCACATTGGTGGCGTCGTAAGTGCCGCCCAGTCCCACTTCCAGCACCATGGCGTCGGCGGGATAGCGCGAGAAAGCCAGGAACATGGCGGCGGCGGTGATCTCGAAGAAAGTGATCTCGCGGCCCTGATTGACCTGTTCCACCTCTTCCAGCAGCGACACCAGCCCCTCTTCTGAGATCAGCTTGCCGGCAATGCGGATGCGTTCATGAAAGCGCACCAGATGCGGCGAGGTATGGACATGAACCTTCAGGCCTTGCGCTTCCAGCATGGCGCGGGCGAAGGCGCAGACACTGCCCTTGCCATTGGTGCCGGCGACATGAATTACAGGCGGCAGTTTCAATTGCGGATTTCCCAGCGCCGAAAGCAGCCTGAGGATACGGTCGAGCGCCAGGTCGATTTTCTTGGGATGCAGCGCCAGAAGGCGCTTAAGCACCGCGTCGCTGCGGGTGGTCTCCGAAAGCATTCCGGCCCCCTTTCATCAAGGGGTTATCGCGGCGCTGCCATTGCCGCTGCGCCCACTTCCATTGCGGGCCGGCATGGGGAGCACCTTGTTGCGCGGCTTGCCCTGCTTGAGCAGAAGGTGCAGCAGCCGCGAAAGCGTGGCGCGCAGTTCCTTGCGGTGGATCACCATGTCCAGCATGCCGTGTTCCAGCAGATATTCCGCGCGCTGGAAACCTTCGGGCAATTTCTCACGGATCGTCTGTGCGATCACCCGCGCGCCGGTAAAGCCGATCTGCGCCCCCGGCTCGGCAATCTGGACGTCGCCCAGCATGGCATAGGAAGCGCTGACGCCGCCGAAAGTGGGATCGGTGAGCACCACCACATAGGGCAGCCCCGCCTCGCGCAGCATGTCGACACAGATGGTGGCGCGCGGCATCTGCATCAGGGACAGGATGCCTTCCTGCATGCGCGCCCCACCGGAGGCGACGAACAGGATATAGGGCCGCTTTTCCTTGATCGCGGCCTGCATGGATTCCACCAGCGCCTCGCCCACCCCAAGTCCCAGGCTGCCGCCCAGAAAATCGAAAGGCTGTACCCCGATCATCACCGGCAGGCCGTCGATGGTGCCGCGCGCGGCGGTAAAGGCTTCGGGCCGCCCGGTCTTGGCTCGCGCCTGCTTGATCTCGTCGGAATATTTCTTCTCGCCCTTGAAGCGCAGCGGATCGGCCGGAACGCTGGGCGGTGTCAGTTCGGTGAAGCTACCGGCATCGAAGGTATAGGCGAAGCGCTCGGCCGGGCCGATTCGCATATGGTGGCCGCAATTGGGGCAGACATTGAGATTGGCCACCAGATCGCGGTGGAAAATCATCTGGCTGCAGGACGGGCACTTTTTCCAGAGATTCTCCGGGGTGTCGCCGCGGCCGCCATCCTTGCCGCCAATCAGGCCTTTGATCCGGGGACGGACGACTTTGGTGATCCAGTTCATGCTTCGACCTTACCACGGCGTGCGGCATGGGTGGAACCGGCAAGAGAGCGGGTCAGCGCCAGCACCTCGGCAACCACCTTGTCCCGGCCCCCCTCCAGATTCGCCGCCACCTTGCTGACGATGGCCGATCCTACCACCACCCCATCGGCCACGTTGGCGATTGCCGCAGCCTGCTCCGGCGAACGGATGCCGAACCCTACCGTGCAGGGCAGATCGGTGGCGGCACGGACCCGCGCCATGGCCTGGCGCACTTCTTCTTCCGGCACCGGCTTGGTGCCGGTGACACCAGCCACCGACACATAATAAAGATAGCCGGAAGCATCGGCGACAATACGCTTGAGACGGGCATCGTCGGTGGTGGGGGTGACGAACCGCACCAGGTCGACGCCTTGCGCCTTGGCCGGCACCCGCAGCACTTCGTCTTCCTCCACCGGCAGGTCGACCACAATCAGGCCGTCCACCCCGGCGCCGGCGACATCGCGGGCGAAGCGCGCGGTGCCGTAAGCATGGATGGGATTGTAATAGCCCATCAGCACAATAGGTGTGCGCTTGTCGGCCTTGCGGAACTTCTTCACCATTTCCAGCACCCTGACCATGCTGGCCCCGGCCTTCAGCGCCCGCACCGAGGAGGCCTGCACCGCAGGACCATCGGCCATGGGATCGGTGAAAGGCATGCCCAGCTCGATCACGTCGGCGCCGGCCTCGGGCAGCTTTGCCAGGATCGCGAAACTGGTCTCCATATCGGGATCGCCGGCGGTGATGAAGGGCACGAAAGCGGCGCGGCCTTCTTTCTTCAGGCGCGCGAAAGTATCGGCCAGGCGAGTCATATCTTTTCACCCAGAGCGTGGGCCACGGAGAAAATATCCTTGTCGCCGCGGCCCGACAGGCACACGGCGATGATCTGGTCCCTGGTCATCTGGCCCGCCACCTTCGCGACATGGGCGATGGCATGCGCTGATTCCAGGGCCGGAATGATGCCTTCCAGCTTGGACAGCAGCATGAAGGCATCCAGCGCTTCGCGGTCGGTGATGGAAAAATACTTCGCCCGGCCGGCATCCTTCAGCCAGCTATGTTCGGGGCCAACGCCCGGATAATCCAGGCCGGCCGAGATGGAATGGGCTTCCAAGATCTGGCCGTCGGAATCCTGCAGCAGATAGGAACGCGCGCCATGCAGAACCCCCGGCGAGCCCTTGGAGATGGTGGCGGCATGGCGCGGCGTGTCCACGCCATCGCCTGCCGCTTCCACACCGTGGATTTCCACGCCGGCATCGTCCAGGAAGGGATGGAACATGCCGGCGGCATTGGACCCGCCGCCCACACAGGCCACCACCAGGTCGGGCAGCCGCTTCTCGCGCTCCAGCATCTGGGCGCGCGTTTCATTGCCGATCACGGTCTGGAAATCCCGCACCATGGCGGGATAGGGATGCGGCCCCACCACCGAGCCGATGATATAGAAAGTGTCATGGACATTGGCGACCCAGTCGCGCAAGGCCTCATTGGTCGCGTCCTTCAAGGTGCGCGAGCCGGACGACACCGAACGCACTTCCGCGCCCAACAGGCGCATGCGGAAGACATTGGGCTTCTGCCGCTCCATATCCACTTCGCCCATATAGACGGTGCAGGGAAGACCGAAGCGCGCCGCCACGGTGGCGGTGGCCACGCCATGCTGGCCCGCACCGGTTTCGGCAATGATGCGGGTCTTGCCCATCCGCCGGGCCAGCAGAATCTGGCCCAGGCAATTGTTGATCTTGTGCGCCCCCGTGTGATTGAGGTCTTCACGCTTCAAATAGATTTTGGCGCCGCCGAAATGCGCCGTCAGCCGTTCGGCGAAATAGAGCGGGCTTTCGCGGCCCACATAATGGGTCAGCAGGCCCGACAGTTCCGCCTGGAATTGCGGATCTTTTTTCGCCGCTTCGTAAGCCTGTTCCAGCGACAGGATCAGCGGCATCAGGGTCTCGGCCACAAAGCGGCCGCCATAGGCGCCGAAATGACCGCCTGCATCCGGACCCGAACGAAGGGAATTGGGGATCTGGTTCATGCGTTCTGCTTGCTCAAGTGATGCGGATTTTTCGCGGCAACAATAAAGTCGCGGATGCGCGCTGCATCCTTCACACCGGCTGAGCTTTCCACGCCCGAGGAAACATCCACCTGGGTGGCGCCGGACAGTTCGATGGCACGGGCGACATTGTCTGGTGTCAGCCCGCCGGCCAGGAACCACGGCTTGGTGAAATTGCGCCCCTGCAAAATCTTCCAGTCGAAGGCGGCGCCATGGCCGCCGGGGCGGGCCGCGCCCTTGGGCGGGCGGGCGTCGAACATCAGCATGTCGGCAGCATTCTCATATTCCGCGGCGGCGGTCAGGTCGGACGCGTCCGCCACCGGCAGCGCCTTGATCACGGGCACACCGAACTTGCCGCGGATATACGCGGTACGCCGCGCGCTTTCGCCGCCATGCAGCTGCAGGTAATCCGGCCGCACGCTCTGCACCAGGGCTTCGATACGCGTATCGTCCATGTCGGCGATCAGGGCGACGATCTTCAGCCGTCCGCGCATCTGGTCGGCCAGGACCCGCGCCTGCTCGAAGGCAAGATTGCGCGGCGAGCCCGGATGAAACACCAACCCACCATAGGCGGCACCGGCACTCCCTGCCGCTTCAATAGCGGCGGCGCTGGTGATCCCGCAGATTTTGACGGCAACTGATGTTGAGGAAGTGGGCATGGGCCCGGCTGTATGAGCCCCCGGCCCCCGGAAATCAAGCAAAGTGCGCTAAGCCACTGAAATGCCCAGGCTTTGGGCAATATCGCCAGCCGCCCGTCCGGGATCGGAAGCACCTGTGATGGGCCGCCCGATCACCAGGATATCGGCGCCCGCATCCCGCGCTTCGGCGGGGCCCATCACGCGCCGCTGGTCGCCCAGCTCGGCCCCGGCGGGACGGATGCCCGGCACCACCAGCAGGAAATCCGGGCCCAGCTCCTTGCGCAACCGCGCGATCTCATGGGCGGAGCAGACCACGCCGTCCAGGCCGCATTGCTGCGTCAGGCTGGCCAGGCGCAGCACCTGGTCGCCGACCGGCGGCTTCAGTCCCAGTGACGGCAGATCGTCATCGGTCAGGCTGGTGAGCATGGTGACCGCGATCACGCGGGTGGAAGGCGAAACGCTTTTGGCCGCGTCCAGCGCCGCGCGCATCATCGCGGCGCCGCCTTGGGCATGGACATTGAGGATGGAAACGCCAAGGCCGGCGGCGGCGCGGACCGCGCCCGACACGGTGTTGGGAATGTCGTGATATTTAAGGTCCAGAAAAACCGGCACGCCCATTTCGACAAAAGGCTTCACGCCGGCCGGACCATGGGCATTGAAAAATTCAAGTCCCAACTTCAGCCCGCCGACACAACCGCGCAACCGCGCCGCCAATTGGCGGGCATGATCGAGATCGGTTGTATCTAAAGCGACAAATACGGGATTGGAGGAAGAAAGCGTATTCACGCCTCTCCGTTACCGCCATTCAACCGCTCGCGCAATTCCTTGCCGGTGCGGAAGAAAGGCGCACGCTTCTGGCCCACCGAAACCGGTTCGCCGGTGCGCGGATTTCGGCCCATGCGGCTGGGACGTACCTTGACGCTGAAGGCGCCGAAGCCGCGCAACTCCACGCGATGTCCTTCCGCCAAAGCCTTGCTGATGGAATCCAACACCGTCGTCACGATGCGTTCGACATCGCGGTGATACAGGTGCGGATAGCGAGCGGTGAGCCGTGCAACCAGT
>Ga0157379_10003248_pt1 | contig 13778 bp, 11 predicted proteins | sample S25metaG_FD_121802 | JGI IMG/M metagenome (GOLD analysis project Ga0157379, IMG submission 121802) | Switchgrass rhizosphere microbial communities from Kellogg Biological Station, Michigan, USA - S2-5 metaG | ecosystem: Host-associated > Plants > Roots > Rhizosphere > Soil | place: USA... | reverse complement strand
GCCTCGTAGTCAAAGTCCCACCCCGGCTGTTCGGTTGCGATGGGCCGCGACACTCTTGCGCCTACGCTGTGGCGTACTTCCTGGGCCGTGCCTCGCTGAAAAGTTGCATGCTTGCGATTCAAACCGAGGTAATAGGCATCCAGCGACATCGACTTGGAAAGTGGCCGCGTCGCGTACACACCCCAAAAGCCGATCTCGTGGTTGGGAACATTGTCGAAGTACCCAGGCTTGTCCCGATCGGGGCGCATTGCGAATCCGTCGATGCGCCAGGATTTGAATTTGGCCATCACCTTGATGCCATCAAAGCTGAGCCGAACATTGGGACCTTCACGGACGTCAACCAATCGACCGGAGCCATATTCCATCTCCTGCCGGCCCGCGCGAATTTTGACCCAGTTACGTGTTCCGGCGGTACTCAACTCCAGAAACGCCGCCTGAAAATCGAGTTTCTTTTCGTCTATCGGACGCGGACCACCCCGACGGGAGGAGTTCAACCCGCTCTTGAACTCGAGAAAGGTGCGAACGTGTTTGCCGAGGTGAAGGTCCAACGAGAGCATGTACCTCTGATTGAGGTATCCGTTCATGAAGGGTTGCTGTCCCCAGTTGTCGTTTCCGATCTGCTCCCAGACCTCGCGGGCTTCTCCACCGATCGTCAGGTACCAATCAGCAGAATTTTTGCGGAGTGGAATGTATTTGATCTTGTCCCACGAATCACGTCTAAGACGCGGGTCGCGCAGAAAGCTCCAATCCTCGTCTGCACGCAGTAATTTGTAACTCCGATCCGGCTCCTTCTGCTCGGGCTCATCGTCAGACTGCGCATGTGCGGCCGTTACACAAACAATGAGAACCAGTGGCAAAACTATAAGGAGTCGCTGAAGCATGTTTCCTCTGCCGACCGTTTCTCAATTGGCGTCCTCGTTCTAATCAGACACTACTTCTTAACCGCTGAGTGGATCTCGGCGATATAGCCTCCGGGGAATTGCACGAAGCTGGCCTGGCGCTGATCGGCTTGATATGGAGCAACCAGAATTGTTGCGCCGGCAGCCTTCGCTTTTGTGAGCGTTTCGCCCAGGTTAGTCACCTCATATCCGGTGAGCTCCCGACCATACGGATACGGAAGCTGACCATCCGTTACGAAGACTGTTAGCTTTCCAAAATTCGATGAGATACAAACCCTCCGATATGTATCTCGCGGCCGTCCAATCTCAACGCCCGGTGCACGATTATCGTCAGAGACAATGTCGCCCTTCGAAAAAGAAAGAAAGCTTTGAATAAAAGTATCCGCCCTCTCGGAGGACACATAGACACGATTCTCAGGAATTGTTTCGAGTGGCTTGTACGATGGCGGTGTGGTGTGCCAGTAGAGCTGTGTATTGACGCCACCTGGCCATTGGATTATCGCGTCTTTTCCGATCGGATCATCGAAAGGAGTAACCAAAACATCCGCGCCTGTTGCTCGAGCGGCGCGCACCGCCACGTCCATATCATTCACCAGATATCCAGTTCGCTCTACGCCAAACGGATATGGAACAGGTGTCTTATAGCCGAATACGGAAATCGTTCCCACCGGCGTCAGTATTAATTGCGAGAGCGTGCTGCTGGGAGTTGGTGTTACGTTTGCCACAACCTGTTTGGTTGTAGTACCGCCAAAAGTTGCCAAGAAGCTCGCAACGAATCGGTCGAAGTCGTCTGCTGTAACGTAAACATGTGTTGAGTCGTATTGCGGTCCAACGGCTACGTTGGGAGTAGCTGTCTGCTGACTAACGACGACGGGAACCGTGCCAACGATCAAAAGAATCGTAAAAGATAATGCTCGTATTAAACGCATCGGAATCTCCTTCACTTACCCAAAATCAGATCGTTTCTCACTCACACTACGCCGCCCTTGCCAGCGGGCGCCCCTCACCGTGGGGATCTCCCAGTAGGGATCCATCCGGATGAGTCCCGCACAGCCGGTGCGTAAGCACTTGTCGTCGTTTTCGTAAACGATGGAGCAACTGTGCTCCGAGTTCGGCGCCTACCATCGGAGCAACTAAGAACACCCAAAGTTTGGCTGTATGTGCGGAAGCGACCGCGGGCCCAAATTGGCGCGCAGGATTTAAGCTGCCGCCGCTTTGCGTGCCGAGTAGCGCAATCCCGAGCCCGATCAGAATCCCAACCAGCCATGGAACTTTTGGGGCCAGCCGCGGATTAGACAAAAAGTAACCAACCACAAAAACAATCAGCCCCATAAAGATAAGCTCTGCCGCAAACAGTTGCGCCGATGACCAGTCGGGCGCTGGCTGAATCACGGCATACAACACCGGTGGCCGGGCGACGATTGGACCACAGACTACCCGGGCAGCAAGCACGCCAAGTAACGACCCGAGCAACTGCGCTGCGATGTAAGGGACTATTCCAACCGCGGGAAAGACACCGAAGCGCCACATCGCAAGCGATATGGCGGGATTCATGTGGCCGCCGCTGACTTTACCGGCACGGCTTATGATTAATAAGGACAGTAGCACCGCGACCAACGCACCAATCAGAAATAATTGGACATGGATCTGGGGAAGAGCGCGAGAAATCGGCGAGGCGCCCACGACAAATCTCACGATAGTCGTGACGCCGAAAAGCAATCCTGCCGTGAGAATCAACTCCAGCATGCTGTTGCGAATCAACGTACCTAATTGCAGTTGCAATGTCGTACTCATAAGTCGATATCAGAATGCGAAACAATCGCACCCGAGACTCCACATACCCGCTTCCCCTAAAACCCAGCGATGCTTATGTGAAGACTTGGGCTCGATTGCTGACCGTGCGGCGCGGCCGCGTATGCCGACGGTCGATTCCTGCGGTTGCTGATAGCCGTCGTAATGCTTTATCGGCGACCAGTCAAGACTGACCGGAAGCGGCGGCGGCGCATGCTTCGAGAATACTCCCGACGCATAAACGACTTTGCCCCCGACCATCGTCAACACCGATTCGAGTCCCTTGATCTCTTCGTCAGGAATGGAAAAATAGTCGGCGGAGAGTACGGCAAGGTCGGCTAGTTGACCCGGAGCAATCGCGCCCTTCTTCCCTTCCTCACTCGAGAACCAGGAACTTCCGACGGTATAGAGCCGGAGCGCTTCAGCGCGATCGAGACGATTGTTTTCGGGGTACAGGTTCAGACCTCCAACGGTATTACCGGTGATGAGCCAGTAAAGGGAGACGAACGGGTTATAGCTCGACACGCGCGTTGCGTCTGTGCCGGCGCCGACGGGCACGCCTAGCTCAAGCATGCGCCTGATCGGCGGAGTTCGTTCTGCCTGTCGACGGCCATAGCGATCAACGAAGTACTCGCCCTGAAACGCCATCCGGTTTTGAACCGCAATACCGCCGCCCAGTGCTTTTACACGCTCGATGTTCCGGTCGGAGATCGTTTCACAATGGTCAAAGAACCAGTGAAGACCATCAAAAGGGATCTCGCGGTTAACTTCCTCATAGACGTTCAAAGCGCGTGTGATTGTCTCGTCGTAAGTCGCGTGCAAACGGAACGGCCAGCGGTTCGCGACCAGGTGCCGGATTACGGCTTTAAGTTCAGATTCCATCACGGGCTGCATGTCAGGACGCACTTGCAGAAAGTCCTCGAAATCAGCAGCCGAAAAGACAAGCATTTCGCCTGCGCCGTTCACCCGGTAGAAATCATCGCCTGCGCCTGGCTTCGTAATCGTGGTCCAGTTTTGAAAGTCGGCGAGCTCTTCTTTGGGATGTTGGGTAAACAGGTTGGCTGCGAATCGGAGAGTCAGATCGCCGTTGCCGTGGAGTTCCTCGATTACTGAATAGTCGTCGGGATAATTTTGGAAGCCGCCACCTGCGTCAATGACACTCGTGAGACCAAAGCGATTTAGTTCACGCATGAAGAGGCGCGTTGAATTTGTCTGATCTGGGCGTGACAGCTTCGGACCCTTTGCCAGGGTGGAGTAAAGGATGTTCGCGTTCGGCTTAGCGATCAGCAGTCCTGTGGGGTTTCCATCTTTGTCATGCTGGATTTCTCCTCCAGGCGGATTAGGAGTGTTCTTTGTATATCCGACCGCACGCAAGGCTGCCGCATTTAGCAGAGCACTGTCATACAAGTGAAGTACAAAAACAGGCGTGTCGGGCGCCGCGGCATTGATTTCATCCAGAGTTGGCATCCGCCGCTCTGCAAATTGAAATTCCGTCCATCCACCGATCACCCGTACCCACTGTGGCGCCGGCGTTCGGGCCGCCTGCTCCTTCAGCATGCGTAGCGCGTCGGCGAGGGAAGGCACTCCGTCCCAGCGCAGTTCCATGTTGTAGCTGAGTCCGGCCCTAATCGGATGCATGTGTGAATCGTTAAGGCCGGGTATCACTGTGTGTCCCTGCGCATTGATGACGCTGGTAATGGGACCACGCAGCTTGAAGATCTCGCGGTCACTCCCGATCGCAACGATCTTTCCGTCGGTAATGGCGACAGCCTCGACGAATGACGGAACTCCGTTAGTGGCAATCCTGGCGTTGTGCAATATTGTGTCTGCCGGCATAGAAATCTCCTTATTTCTTATCGTTAGTGAATGCGAGAATCCCCTGGAGCTTCTGGACGGCTACTGGCCGTTCGGGGTCAGCGCGTAACGGACGGTCTGGGCCTGGATGAGTCCGTCGCGGAAGACGAAGGTGTCGACGCCGTGCTCGGCCCGGTTGGTCCTGGACGTGGCCGACCATTCGAGGAAGAGCACGTCGCCACCGAACAGTCTCGTCCTCATCTCCCAGTTGGCCTGCGGAAGATCCTTGAACAACTGGATGAAACCCTCGCGGATGTCGTCCCTTCCCCGCCTGACGCCCGCAGGGCTGATCTGCACCGCGTCTTCGGCGAAGTTCGCGGCAAGCCGGTCCAGATCCTCTGCGACCAAGGCCTGCCCGTGGCTAGCGTAGATCTCCTCGGGCGTACGAGCTGATGTGTTTTCCCCGTCATCGGGACGAAAAGCGTTCTTGTGCATAATTGCCATTCCTCTGCTTGAGTAAACTACTCTTCGTTGACGAGGGCCGGGAGATTCCAGCCCTCCGCCTTCTTTTGTGTTAGTGAGCCCCGGCGAGCAAAGGGACCTCGTACTCGGCAAATTTTGAGGCTGGTAGACCATGGACCATGGTGTACGCGTACTCCACACCAATTCCATATGCGCCCATGTGCGTTTTCACGATATCCATGACTGCGTCGTAAGTTTCCTTGTGGGCCCAATCACGCTGCCATTCCAACATCGTGGAGAGTACGGTCACGGGTTTTGCGCCGGCCTGAATCACTCTCTTCATCGCGTTGTCGTGATTGAGTTGACTAACGTCCCCGCAGGCATCTTCGACGACATATATTTCGTACCCGTCTTGTATCGCCTGAACGGTCGGAAAGGCGATGCAGACTTCAGTCCAGAGACCGGCCAAGACGATCTTCTTGCGCCCGGTGCGTTCGATCGCTGCGACGAAGTTCTTGTCATCCCAGGAATTCATTGAGGACCGTTCGATCGGCTCCTGGTTTGGAAAGACAGCCTTTATTTGGGGCCAGATATTCCCGCTGAAGCTTTTCGTCTCTACCGTAGTGAGCACGACCGGTACATCGAATACCTGGGTAGCCTTCGCGAGTGCCACTGTGTTGTTTATGATCGATTGACGATCGAAGTTGCTGACTCCGAACAGCATTTGCGGCTGATGGTCAATCAACGCGACAACGCAGTTGTCAGGAGTCAGGAGTCCTTTTTCGCTGAGTTTGTAACGTGAACCTGATGACATGTTTGTTTTTTCCTTTGCAGACTTAACGGATTTCTCAAATGCGAAGAGGCACCGCGCCACTTCGACCACAAATTCTGTTTCGAAGCGTGTCGCCGCAAAGCGTCGCTTTATCCTCTGACTTCGGGAGTGTAGTCACCCGCGACGCGTGTGGATTTCAATCTTCTATTGAGAATTGCTGTATTTTGACTGCTTGTGGTCCACCCGTGTTTCGAGAGGTTGACTGCAGCAATCGACAAATGCACTGAGGGCCTCTCAATGTTTTACTGTCCGTTGCTTATGAGAGAGCCGTGCTTAGATTCGCTGAAGTGAATTAGGTAGGTGATTTCATTATCCGTTAGTTCAAGTGGGCGCATGCGTTCATCGAGATGCGCATTCGCATTGGGTGCAAATATTCCGCATCACTTCTTGAGCCATATTGAATGCCAGATTAATCGAGCCACCTTTCCGGCCGGCACTTAAATCTCCAATCAGATACAAACCGGGCACACTCGTCTCGTAACCCTCTTTGATTACTGGAGCATCACCCTCAAAAGCGATTCCCACCGACTTGAGAAAATTTGTCGGTGTAGTTCCGCCCAAAGCATAAATAATGTGATCAAAAGTTTGCGGTGGGAAGGCTATTTCCTCACACAAAACTACGACTCGGTTGTTTGTGTTCTGCTGGTCCGAAGGAGCTCCAGAATCTCGTTCCTCCTGTAGCTCTTTGATATTGCTTCCACGCAGGATGGTAACTTGCCCACGCTGTTCCAACGCCATCAAGCTCTGGTAATTAATCGAATTGAGTCGTGAGAACTCAGTGCGCCTGTATGAGAGGGTTACGCGGTTACCACGTTCGACAAGGTACTGACAGTACTCGCTGGCCGTATCGCCGCCGCCGACAACCAGGCAATCCTGATTCTGTAACTCCGCGGAGTTGATATCGTAATGAATCCGCTTATTCAAAGCCGCAGGAATGCGGTAATTAGGCTTATTGGGTTTGTCTAGTATCCCAATTGCTATCACACATCGGCGAGTTTCATAACGAGCCTTTGATGTTTCAACCGCGAATCCTATTCCCGGCAGTGACCGAATGGCATTAACCGCTTCATTGTAATGAACCCCAATTTGATACTGCTCGATTGCGCGGTCGATGTAAGTCAGTGTCTCATCCTTCGACATGTCAGAGATGCACAATACACCTTTGCAGACTGCTTCGATCCCCTTATAGTTTGCCAGCACAGTCTTCTTGGCTGGATAGAATTTTCGAATAGCCCAAGAATGCGTGGGTCCCTTTTCCAGCACTAGAATCTGCTCGGATGGTATGCCTACGTTGCGAGCCTCAGCCGCCATGCTTATCCCGGCGGGGCCAGCCCCAATGATAATCAGTTCATACATTGTTTGATTTCCAAGCGAACCGTCAAATTACTTGAATCGGTCGTTATTAATTTCAAAGCGCGGATTTCATCAGCCACCGAAGAAATCGATCTGGCCCGCGTCGAGGGGTCATGCCTCAGCGACCAGTCATTCGTTGCATGCTTTCAGGGTATCGCGCCCCCTGCACAGTGATCGTTGAAGCGGCGTCATCGATTTCGCGAAGGTCGTCGGCAGTAAGTTCGACGGCAGCCGCGCCGATGTTCTCCTCCAGACGTTGCAACTTCGTAGTACCAGGAATCGGCACAATCCACGGCTTCTGGGCAAGCAGCCAGGCAAGCGCGATTTGAGCCGGTGTCGCCTTCTTTCGCTTTGCGACCCTGCTCAGCAAATCAACCAAAGCCTGATTCGCTTTACGAGCCTCCGGAGTGAAGCGGGGAACACTGTTGCGGAAGTCGGAACTGTCGAATGTAGTGTTCTCGTCGATCTTTCCTGTGAGGAACCCTCTACCAAGAGGGCTAAATGGAACGAACCCGATTCCGAGTTCCTCGAGCGTGGGTAGCACTTCCACTTCAGGCTCTCTCCACCACAGAGAGTACTCGCTCTGGAGTGCCGTTACGGGCTGAATGGCGTGCGCGCGACGGATCGTTTGCACTCCTGCTTCAGAAAGGCCGAAGTGCTTGACCTTACCTTCCTCAATCAACTGTTTGACCGCCCCAGCAACTTCTTCAATAGCCACGTCCGGGTCAACCCTATGTTGATAGAACAGATCGATGTGGTCGGTCTTAAGTCGCTTGAGCGACGCTTCGGCGACTTCCTTGATGTGCGCCGGCCGGCTATCCGTGCCGCTCTGCCTGTCACCCTCGAACTTAAACCCGAACTTGGTCGCAATCACCACCTGATCGCGCACGGGTGCGAGCGCCTCGCCCAGGAGTTCTTCGTTCGTGAACGGTCCATAGCCTTCAGCGGTATCGAATAACGTGATGCCGCGTTCGACTGCCGTACGAATCAGTGAGATCATCTTCTGCTTGTCTGCAGGCGGACCATAGCTAACGCTCATTCCCATGCATCCGAGCCCGAAGGACGAGACTTCCAAATTACTGTTTCCAAGTTTGCGCTTTTTCATTGTTTCTCCTCAAAGTTCAATTCCGCTCGACGTCAACCTGACGGTTCCTATACATGGCAAGTACGCTGCCATCCGTAAGTTATTGAAAATAGAAACACGGCAGCGTGGCAGACTGGCGAGATCTCGCCGATTGGCGAAACTCACATAATTTGTTGAAGGTGGAGCTTTCTTAGGAAGGATTGGAGATCTTGAAACGATTCTTGTCGATCTTCAGACTCCTGATTCTCGACTCCAACGTAGATCGGGCAATGCCAAGTTTGGCAGCTGCGCCCGTCGGGCCAAAGACTCGCCCGCGGGATTCGGTTAGGGCTGCCTCAATTGCTTCCCTCTCTTCAGCGTTAAGCCTTTCCCGAAGCTCAAACTGATTCGACCTGCGTATGGGTTGCCGCGACAGCCAGCTCTCGTCGACCGAGAAAGTTTCGTTTTCGGAAACGATGATCGAGCGCTCAATAACGTTCTGTAGTTCGCGAATGTTACCAGGCCATGGGTACAGCTGAAACAAATCGACGGTTTCTTTGTTTACTCTCCCGATATTCTTTCCTGCTTTTCTGGCATAGCGATCGATGAAGTATCGGACCAGGATGGGAATGTCTTCTCTCCGCTCTCGCAACGGAGGAATCTCAATGGGAAAAACGTTGAGGCGGTAGAAAAGATCCTCGCGGAATGTGCCAGCAGAGATGGCAGCCTCCAAGTCACGGTTAGTCGCGACTATCACTCTCACATTTGTCTTGATCGACCTGTTTCCGCCGACGCGCTCAAATTCGCGTTCCTGAAGCACGCGCAGCAGCGCGACCTGAGTCTCAGGAGGGAGCTCACCAACCTCGTCCAGAAAGAGCGTTCCTTCTTCAGCCAACTCAAAACGGCCAAGCCGGCGCCCGGTCGCACCTGTGAACGCGCCTTTTTCATGACCGAATAGTTCCGAAGGAATTAGTGACGTGGGAATTGCCGCGCAATTCACGCTCACGAATGCGCGCTCGGAGCGCTTCGATGCCTTGTGAATAGCGCGCGCTATCAGCTCTTTGCCTGTGCCTGTCTCGCCGGTGATGAGTACGGTTGAGTCTGTTGGGGCCACCTTTGTTACTCGCACGAGTACCTGCTGCAAAGCAGGCGAGTTGCCGACGATCTCTTCAAACATCGATGCTTTAATTATCTCTTCACGGAGGGCAATGTTCTCTTTTCGTATTTCTTCTTCAGCCCGTTTGCGATCTTGGATATCTGTGCCTGTGCCGTACCATCGTGTTATGTGCCCCTGTTCATCTTTGAGCGGAGTTAGGCGGAACAGAAACCACCGAAACTCGCCGTCGCGCCTCAGCAGTCGAGCTTCGAATTCATGGGGCTTCCCCTCAAGAAATCGCTTGTTTCTTTCCGCAAGGAAGTGTTCTCGATCGTCCGGGTGAGCGAGCGAATAGTGCACTCTACTTGGCTCGCACCATTGCTCCAGAGTGATGCCGAAATATTCGAGCAGTGTCTGATTGGCGTAGAGTCGGCTTCCATCAGGAGCAAATACGCCGATGTGCTGCGGCGTCAGATCCAAAATCTGCCGAAGTTCTATTTCTTGTTCGCGATATTTACTCTCACTGGCGCGCAGTTCTTCAATGTCGAGATTGACGCCGATCCAATAGAGTAGCGTTCCATCGCTCGCGCGGACGGGTTCGGCCCGACTGAGATGCCAGCGGTACCCTCCTTCAGCGTTACGAACTCGAAAACTCACCTCGCCCGCGCAACCGATGCGTAAACAGGCTGACCAGACTCTTCGTGCCTCTTCGTGGTCGTCAGGATGTAACAAAGGGATTTGGGAATCCCACTCTGCGCCGGTATCGATCCCAAACCTGAGAGGATGGTCTTTCGGGAGCCCAAGGTAATCCGAACCTCGTTCATTCAGGAAAGTGAGCCCGCCGGATGCATTAGAGTACCAGACGAACGCAGGAATCAGATTAAGAGCGGCTTGTAATTCTGCTCGCAGCGGTGGATATCTCGGAGTGTTATCTGCGGAGTCACCCATGATTGACTCTGGCTTATATGAACAAGATCATGGCTCAGCTTGCGAAATGTCGATGCAGGCATTGTACAACTCCATTTTGTGTGATCAAAAACTTCAGAACTGTTAAAAGCCTCAATTAACGGCGATAGACGCGAATCAATATCTCAATGCCCTGGTCCAAAACCAGCTCTTTGCTTCCGATAGCCGCTGTCGAAGTAGCGCCAGCTCCACCTCCGATTACGGAACCGATGGCTGCACCTTTGCCCCCGCCAAGAATAGCCCCGAAGATGCCGCCCGCCAGAGCGCCTATGCCAGACCGCTTTAGCGTATGCGGACCGCGTCCGCTGGTTTCAATACCGCCCTCAGCATCCACCTCCTCGCCAGAGCGCACGTCGTACAAGCGGATGATGTCAGCACCGATTGGGTATGTCTCGCCACTTGATAAGCGGATGCGGTCGAATGAAAGGTACATTTCAGTTGCACCTTTGAAGCGGCCTGACTGCTTGATGTCTTCAATGTGACAGGAAATGTTGGCCTGATTAAAAGGGCCAGCGTCCACGACCGTTGCAGTAAATTTATCGTCAATACGCGAAAATCTAATCGACAGCGTCTTATTGAGACGGATGCGCATGTCATAGCCTTCGCTGTCTGCGTTCGCTGAGGCGAAAGCAATCGTCGGAATCTGAAGCACCGACAGAATCAGCACAAAAAGCAAACTAAACATTACCTTATTCATCCCTATGTTCTACTCCTTCGGCATTTCATGCTTACTCGAGTGAGATGGTCGCATTCTCATCCGCCAAATCGGTCAATTGCGGAGTGTAAGCAAACGTGATCGGCCGTTCTTTCATGATCCTGCTCAAAGATTCTATCAATTGACCAAGTAGGTTGTTCTTCTCCTCAGTTTTGTAAGCCGACTTGAACGAATCCGCCCACTGCCGTGGGCGGGATTAAGTCTTTTTGTGTAAAGCCGTGCTAACGTGCTAACGCAACAGATTTACCCGTGCTAGATCGATGATCTCGTCGCCGCGGCCGCTGAGAACTGCTTTTGCCATGAACAAGCCGAAACCTTTTGCTTGTTCCAGTGTAATCGTCGGCGGCATTGAGAGTTCCTGACGAGATACGAGAACCTCGACCAATGCAGGGCCGTCATGTTTGAGAGCTTGCGCAATCATTGGTTCTACCTGCTCCGGAGTTTCCGCTCTCAATCCGAGAACTCCAGCTCCTTCGGCCATCGCGGCGAAATCCGGATTGTGCAGATCAGTTCCAAAATCCACGAAGCCGGATGCTTTCATTTCCAGTTCAACAAACGCTAGTGAATCGTTTCGATAAACGATCGTCTTAACCGGCAAGTCGTGTTGTTTCAGTGTAAGCAGATCTCCCATACCCATCGCCAGACCACCATCGCCAGACAGTGAAATCACTTGACGTCCTGGATAGGTGACTTGCGCGCCGATGGCGTGCGGCAATGCGTTGGCCATCGAACCATGATTGAAGGAGCCGAGCAATCGTCGTTTGCCATTCATCGTGAGATACCGCGCGGCCCAGATTGTGGGCGTTCCGACATCGCACGTGAATACTGCATCTTCGGACGCGAGTTGATCGACGACGCGCGTAACAAACTGTGGATGGATCGGCTTCTTGCCAGGTTGGCCAACCGCCAGGTCGTCGAGGCCTTTGCGTGCCTTGCGGTAGTGCTCGAGTGATCGGCTCAGATGCTCGTCGTCCTGGTTTTGCTCCAATTTTGGCAAGAGAGATCGGAGCGTAGTCTTTGTGTCTCCAATAAAACCATAGTCAACCTTGGACCGGCGTCCGAGCTGTTCACCCCGAAGGTCGATTTGCACGATGGTCGCGTCCTTGGGAAAGAATTGCTGGTATGGAAAGTCAGTTCCGATCATTAGCAACACATCGCAGTTCATCATGGCGTGATAGCCGGAAGAGAATCCTAGTAACCCTGTCATACCCACATCAAATGGATTCTCGTACTCGATAAACTCTTTGCCGCGTAGCGCGTGGACGATGGGAGCTTGTAGTTTTCCGGCGAGCGCAATCAGATCAGCGTGGGCTCGGGCGCAACCTGCACCACCAAGGATCGTGGTTCTTTTGGATCGATTGAGCAGGTCTGCGAGTGTGTTGATTTCGTCTTCGGAGGGACAGACGCTTGGCTGTGGCGTGGGAAAATGCAGACGCGGTTTATCTTCGACTGCAGTTTGCAAGGCGACATCGCCGGGTAGTGCAATTACTGCAACTCCGCGCCGCGAGATCGCCGTCTGCATCGCAATCTCGAGTACGCGCGGCATCTGTTCAGGGTGCGATACGAGTTCAGTGTAATGGCTGCACTGTGCGAAGAGATGTTCAGGATGGGTCTCCTGAAAATATGCACTACCAATTTCCGGACTTGGGATTTGAGCTGCAATTGCGAGGACGGGTACGCGGTTGCGTTGGCAATCGTAGAGCCCGTTGATTAAGTGCAAATTCCCGGGCCCGCAACTTCCAGCGCACACCGCCAATTTTCCAGTAAGGTGAGCTTCTGCTCCGGCGGCGAAAGCTGCCGTCTCTTCGTTTCTCACATGAATCCAGTCGAGGTCCTGCCTCGCTCGAATTGAATCCGTGATGCCGTTGAGCGAATCGCCGACGACGCCGTAGATCCTCCGAACTCCTGCTTCGGCCAGAACCTCGACCAAAAGATCCGCAACTTTCATTGCCATATGGTTTTCCTTTCGACTGCCATCGATTTGGGTACAAAGATATAAGCTGGAAAACCAGCCGTCTTGCTTGGAGTTGATTGGAAATGCGGATCTTTATCATCCCTTACTCAGTTTTCATAAGAGGCGTTGTGCTGAGACTTGGTGAGATGAACCTACAGCCAGTAATCAGACTTCAGCACAGAACCTTGATTGGTCTGCTCATTCTGACTTCTGTTTCCCTAACTTCTGTTCCGACTGCTGCTCCAGAGGCACGACCTGCACGGTGGCGTCCCGCACTTCGTGGAGAAATCGATTAATAATTGAGCCGTGCAGGAGAATGGACCACCGCGAGCGTGAAGTTTGGCCAAAAATAACCTGGGTGATGCCCTCACGTCTCGCAAAATCGATCAACGCGTCCGCCACTCGTGGAGATTTCAGCTTTATGACTTTTGCCCCCAACTCTTCAGCAAACCCAATGTTCTCCTGCAGCGCTGCGTAATCAATTGGATTGATACGGCCGGGTTCTTCGCTAGGCGTTTCTACGTAAACCGCGTACCAATCGCTGGCGAACCTTTCAGCGACGCGCGAACCTACGCGCAACAACTTTTTCGCGCTGCCGCGGGAGGCCATGGCTACCATTACCTTTTCGGGAATCACGGCCGGCTCCAATCCTTCCTCCTCGCGATAGCTGTCTGCTTTGCTAGCCTGATCCGTGGCGACCTGCCTGAGGGCCAGTTCGCGTAGTGCGGCGAGATTTCCTTTACGAAAGAAATTACTCAGCGCTTGGTCGATCTTGACGACCTCGTAAATCTTTCCCTGCCGCAGACGGGTGCGCAGTGTATCTACAGAGACGTCGACATTGACAACTTCATCT
>Ga0157379_10003247_pt1 | contig 13790 bp, 16 predicted proteins | sample S25metaG_FD_121802 | JGI IMG/M metagenome (GOLD analysis project Ga0157379, IMG submission 121802) | Switchgrass rhizosphere microbial communities from Kellogg Biological Station, Michigan, USA - S2-5 metaG | ecosystem: Host-associated > Plants > Roots > Rhizosphere > Soil | place: USA... | reverse complement strand
TGTTCAGACTTACTTCCAATTTATATCAGTTTCTTACAAAAGAGAACACTCAAACACCCTCCTGGAACCCCCCTCCCGCCCTCCAGTTGACCAGGGGCGCCGGATGCCGCTAAGGATGGCGGAGGCGCGCCGTGAACAAGGCAATCAAATCCGATTGCCGAATCGTAACTATCGACTGTACACTGCGGAGGATCCAAGATAATAATACGAGGGTACCTGAGAGAGGTACCATCATTCCCAGAATAGCAGAGGCCAGTTGCGTTTGGGTTTCGCATGGGGTCAGACTGATCAAGAAAAAGGGGCCAGAGAAATTAGAGCATATTCGCAACAGACCTAGTTTATCGGCTAAGGATCCACCGCCAATCAAAAAACTCCAATGGCTGAATTGGTACAGCCAGAACAAAAGGGTGGATAGGGCTCACCCGGGATAATGGTATCCCCGTCAATTCAACTGCAGGCGATAGTGGAGACATTTTGAAAAGAAGAAAAACGACTAGGAGAGAGAGGTGTTTGTGATTTTGGGGCGGGGGGAGGGGCTTAAATAAAGTCCGGAACAAGGCTGTCAGCAAGCCGCGTTCGGATCTGTGAACGGAACTATAGAAGAACAGCAATTGCACTACGTCGCATTGAAATGAAAGCTCAGACTTCTCAATAGGCGAGAGAGTAGTACGGTCCCCTCCGTTTTTGAACCAGATATCATGTCGAATTGATGGTGGGTGGTCAAGGAGAAGCGGCACCTCTGTTGATGCAGGGTGTCAAACTCTAGGAAAAAATCGCATGGTCTATTCAGCTATTCGACGCAAATCTTCGGAATATGTTCAGGTACGAATGCCTCCACTTCGAGCTATTTGCGACATAATCTTAGACATATCAACCAGTTACATCAATACATAGACGAGGTAAATACACTACGATACACTGATGAAGATCAAATACAGCAACGGACCACGGCTCTATAATTACCCAATCAACCTACCAATAAAACATTACTAGCCCCATAAACACGGCGACGATCCCTGATCTACTCCAAAATGCCAATGTCCTTGCGCCGCCGCTCGTCAAGTTCGCGTTAGGGATCTCTGTATTTGGTTGAACGGTTACTGCTGTTCCATTTATGTTAACCGTCACAGCACCAGCGCTACTCCCCGACGTAGGGGAAGGTGATAATGTCTGCATAGGATTAGGTACCCCCGTTGTATATGCCCGAATATTAGAAATCTCGAAGTAGGCATCGTCGTACCGAGGAGAACCAGGTCCCCATACGTTATCAACATAACAGTTGTGCTGTGCTCCCTGAGGAGTAGGGGCATTGGGCTGTTCGTTGGCGCAGGTTTGGTTATATTCTGAGGCGAGACCGGCCCTAGGAAATATATTTTGATCAGGAGGACGGCAAAACAATCGGAAAATCGTACCAGCCGCCCTGGGAGGAAGGTTAGTCTTTATTGACGGAATAATAGTGGTAAGGCATACGCAAAGGGTGATGTCGATGACTAATTGTTGGAGACCGAAAAATTGAGTCATGTTACAGTTTGTGGGGAGATAGCTGGCAACCGGTGTTCCCCAGTCGGATATATCTAAATTAGTGGAATTCCCTGACGACTTTAATGATTGTGGGATGTCGGTACGCTGTGTGGAGGTAATTGAATGACTTCTAATATTTTCAGAATGTTGACCTATGCGTACGTTCCAGAACCAAATGCTAAATTAAAATAGGGTCGTGAGACGTCGCCACGGCACTATGAAATGGAAGAGGCTTACAATACCCCTGCGACGTCAAACTGGGTAGCCCAGATTCCTCCACCAGCTTGTGCAAATGGTTGTCCAAAGCTGGCCTGAGAAGTGGTGTCACGGACAGTGCACCCTGTCCCTGTACTGCAGTCAGGATTTGCTCCTGGGGTACCCAGTTCAAGGCCTGGTGTTTGTATGCATCTGTCGAATAATTAGGAATATTATTATGAGGAGGTTATCAAGACTAACCCTGCATCTGTATGCAGGACCATTTGATTCTGGGTCATCAGGTTAACCCCTTCAACAATATCTACTTCTCCCTCATTCACGCCGTTCACACCTGTAATAAATAATCATATATTAATGTACGAGAATGGCACCAAATATACAAGACACTTATTTTGTCCAAACTGCCGGCCAGACGGAGCACCCCCATGGAAGGTGGACAATGTCAAAGATCCATAGCGACCCAAAATCGTATGAATCAGTAGAGGTTATTCGAACCTAGATGATTCTCAGTCACTCAAATATAATTTTGAATAAATCTTACACACCGAATCTCGCTTGAAATTGAAGGGAACATTCGAGGAATTGTCAACTTTAATGATGGCATTTTGGGCCGAATCCACCCCGACGAGGTTTTGGGAGAAGGCGGTGTCTTTATCCACCCATATAACATCACCTGCAAAGAATTTAGAAGAAGAATAGTGCACCAGGTGGCCACACTCACCGTTTGTCAAGTTATCGAAGCTACCGTAAAACTCCCATCTATCAAAAAATGACGAACCTGTACATGGATATCAGACACACGCGACGACTTGATTGCAACAATTAATTCACCAGAATATTCTCTAACCTAAAGAAGCACCCATCAGCCTCATCTCCCCATTCTTCAGAACTATATAGTTTACTCACCAATTGAAATGTATAGACATTGGAGCTCAGCAGCGTAAGCCACAGTCCTCGCAGGATCATAGTGGAGGTTGAAATCGCGAAATCGTGAAGTAGGGCTTGCAGATACCCTTGGATGTTTTATAAACCCCAAAGTCCAGCTGTCTCGAGGCGCTACAGGGTGCCAGAAGTGTGTGTCCGGACTCACAGTGACACTCAGGTGCGAGAGCAGTTAATCCCCGAATCACGTGACCGTGTGCGTCAGAAGCGAACAGTCGAACAAACATTTCTTCAATTCTTGAGGAATGAATCAGGCGCTTTCAGCCTCTGCTTCAGAATAGAAATCTCTCTGAAGATCGCAAGAAGAATGGGTGTATTTTCCCCAGCTTTTTGGACACGAGCTTTAGAAATACCGCCCACACGCAAGAATTGTATTTCCTAGTCCCTCTATGTTTTCCATACCTCTGGCGATAATTACTTCAATTTCCTCCCGTCTCCAAGAGATTCAAAAGACAGAAATTAATATCAAATTTTAACGTGACGGGCCTCATCACTTTCTGGCTAACTGGCTTCTCAGTGTGACATCCATTACCACCAGCAGGAAGGGGCATGTTCAATTCCCCAGAGCCTCAACATCCATGAGTGTGACCATGCATGTCCTCGATGATTCAGATATCGTCTTTTCCGACCATTCAGACGAGCTTTATGAAAGTGGGTTGGAGACGCAGCCCTCCGAGGATGACATAGGCGGTCACAATTTATCCGGCAGTAATAGCACTTACGGTACGTAGTGTCCCTTGACTCATTCCATGTATCTTATTGCGTCCATTCAGACTCAACGGAATTCGAGAGTACGTCTTCGGAAGATGAAGTCACAAACAGGCCACGGACATACCGATATCCGTTCGAGGATATGTCGACTGAAGAAACTAGCGATCAGGACGAAGACGGGTATGACGAGGACGACGAAGACAGCCAGGATAACCCCGAAGTCTGGGGGAATTATCTGCAACATTTCTTGGCCGAAGATACAAATTCCCTTTCGTCATTGCCCTCTGATGCCGAAGATGAACCAGAAAGTTCCTATGAGGCAGACACCGATTAGGTGTACAACGAAACGATCCTGGTATGGACTCTGATGGACCAAATGAATAGAGACATAAAAGAAAATATAATAATTAGTAGGATCATGCGCTAAAAAATCCAAAGAGAATGTAGCCCATTTTAACATCATGCTTCGGCATCTTCATGGACCTCCTCTGAATACACTATGTCAGTATTTTGTAGATCCGAACAGTATAAAATACATACCTCCAACTCCGTTCACAGCTGGTTGTTCTACTCCCTTCTCACGAGCCAACGCATCCTCCCAACCCTCCTCGAACAGCTCTGGGTTTCCAGAGGGATCAGCAACAGCTTCTGCGATTTTCTTCTTTCCTCTAGTTACAAGATCCGTCTTCCATGCTGCGACAGCTTTAGGCACTTGACTGGAAAGCATATCACATCAAATGAGAATACAACGAATAATATCATTCGGCAAACCTTGGTGCATATGTTCGAGCAAAGATTGCCGCCTCCGGAGCACGATCCGTCTTGACGAGCAGATCCACGCAAGCATTAGCATCTCCAAGCTGTAGCAACGTTGCAAAGGCAAGATTATTCTGTCCCTTGTTGACTGTAATCAATACAATCAGTCAACGAAAGGTAACGGAAGTAAACATATGACGTACCAGCTTCTTGGCTAAGCTTTTCCAACCCGGGACGGTCACCAATAGCCAACAAAAGCAATAGCAACGCTGATAGATCACCAGCTTTCTCGAAGCATTCGCGTGCGAGGTCGAACCTCCATACTGCGAGGGCACGATCGCCCACAGCTTTCCATTTGCTATCACTTTCTGGAGGAGGGATTGATCGGGCGATCTCTAATGCGCCGTCTAGATCGTCGAGTTGTAACGAGAGGTCAAATTTGTGTTCGGGGTCGGTTGTGACTTGGATGGCGAGGTGCTTGAGTTCTATGGAGAAAATATTAGTTCAGGTGAACTCGATCACCATCAGATACATACCTTGGGCCTCAAGGAATCGAGCAACCTTATTGCGGTGCTCCTTAGGAATTGATGGCAGGATCTCAGCAGCGGCATCAAGGTCGTTGCGCAGGATGGCAGTCTCATATTCGATGACTGTAACCGACAAGGCGTACGCAAAGATGTTTAAATCTTTGTCGGAAAGGTATATTCGGTTATGTGCGGGTATATATCCAAGAAGGAAGAGAGGACTGTGAAAATTTGGGTTACAAGACATTTGTGAAGGGAGAAGGCAGCGTACGTGTCGAAATGGGCAACTGTGTTTGTGTGTGACCCAATGAGGTAGTTCAGGCGATTGGTGGATGTGGTATAGACGAAGCAGTCACCGACCCATTTGCCTGTTTTGACACTGCAAAAAGGTGTTAATACAATGGTACCCAATATAGGGAAACAAGACTTACACCTCGTTATTTTCCGCAACAACATCGAACGCCTCTTCGACGCCTTCATCTCCAATCTCGACGCCAGCCTCTAGTTGGCTGAGATATGCATCGCGGTTATAACGGAGCACATAGAAGGAGTCGCCTGAGATGATGGCGACGAGTTCACCGGTACCAGACCAGATAACCTATGACAAGTCAGTAAACGAAAACAAGCGTGAAATAGGCCCGCTCACATCCTTAGCATCAACTTCAATTCTCCGCACAATCTCGGATGATTCCCAATCCCAGAAAACTACGAACCCATTTCCTCGGGCGCTAAGCAGAGGACCTCCATGAAGTCCATCAATAGCGAAAGTACCGGCACCTTTGAATCCAGCTCCACCACGCTCCTTGAAGTTCTTGTACGCCTTAACTTTGGTCTTGGCTTCCAGAACCGCGTATGTGTTGGAATCGCCCGCCCAAGCGAATGAAGATCCGTTGCCGAAGGATTTGTTTCGGAGATTGAGGGCGGTATAAATAATATATTCTCCGTCACCAACGAATGTGATGAATCGACCATTGGGAGAATGGTGGAGGGCTGAGGCGAAGATTTCAGTTGAGCCGAGGTCGCGAGTGCTGATTGCGATGCGGGTGCCTTCGGGAGTTGTATCGTCTTCAAGAGAGGTAAGTTTGAGTGATGAGGTGAATGGAAATAGACGAACCTTGTAGCGTCTGCAAGTTAGCTGAGAGGACTTCGCTGTTTCGTGTGTAGACGAGCTTCCCAGAGTGGTCCATGCTGAAGCTGGGCTCATCTCGTCCAATCTAATAGCATGGCCTCAGCATAGATTCAGTCGTAAATCCCAATATACCCACTTTAATAACAACGACACCATCATCAAAACCAACAGCAACATCATTCGAACCCTTCCTCAAGGCAACACACCACGCCCGTTCCAAGCCATAGTTCAGGGTGTTTTCGAGGCGGTATGTTCCAGAATTCCAAATCTTCACTGTACCATCCTCACTACCACTGACAATGACAGGCAGACTAGGATGGAATACTGCAAAGGACACATTGCTCGTATGACCTTCCATGGTTTGGACACAGCTTTTTGAGAGATAATCCCAGATTTTAACAGTTTTGTCGTCACCAACTGTAACTAAATATGGCTTATCTGGGCCATGGTAGAATTCAACATAGTTGACTCCCTTGTCGTGAGCCTCTAATGAGTAGTTGGGAGTGCCAGATGTCAGGGACCAGATTTTGACGGTGCGGTCCAAACAAGAGGATGCAAAGGTGTTGGGGTCTTTGGGGTTAACAGCGAGATTCATAATATAATGGGTATGGCCTTCAAACGTCTGAAATGAACTTGAGAATGAGAAATATTGATATAAATGAGGCAACACACCTGAACACATTTCCACTGCTTATCCCAGTCCCAAGCCTTAATAGTCATATCATCACTTCCAGTAAGCACAATGCTAGCAGTAGGATGCACTGTCATGCATCTAATATAATCGGGATGAGCCTCAAACGCAGTGACCTTTTCATGTGTGTTGTAGTTGAAGACGCGTAATTGAAAGTCATCCGAACCGGCGACAAACCAGTTTTTGCGGGGAATGAAACGAACACATCGTACAGGGACTTCTGCGACTTCAAAAGTCTTGACAATGGCACCAGTTTCGTGGTTAATGATGTTGACTGTGCCGTTATAGAGACCTGTTAGAAGCCATGGTTCCGTAGGATGGAAATCGACGGATTTGACCCTGTCGGACCTGTTAAGGAGTTTTCGCTAAACAATTAATAGGTTCAATTCTCTCCGAATTGAGATACAAGTATAAAGATTCACGTACGTTCACGTCTAATAACATAGTTGTGCGACGTGGTCTATAGTCATGGACAAGTCCTCAAGCACCCACATGCTTAGTCAGCGGTTGTGCTCCGTTCTCTCCCCCAACATCCTTTGAACAATCTCAGTATGTTATAATGAGGAGTTTACTCTGATATATCATATAGATATTTCTATTTTGGTCGGAGGGAATACTGTATAGAGTCTCCTTTTACTGATAAAGATTGTTCCACCTGCTGCGCCGAGTTGTTTTGCTTTGCAGGCTTACATAGGGAATCTAGGAGAATTGATATTTGGTGCCAACTACTACTCTGCTAGTTTTTCCGCGTTTGCTGTGCGGTTGGTGTCCATGCACATCTGTACCCTGTTGATCTGGGTTATTTTGTTCTGTAGGTGTTCGCATACTACCTTTCCTTCCGCATAATCCCTGAAGACTGACCTTTCACAGTTCTGTCGAAGCTGCGGGGCAGTTGGTGCCTCCCGTGCGTCTGCTCCTTGTTGTACCTCTCCCTCCTTCTCTGCAGGTGGCAGTCTAATTTTATTCCGGTGTCCTTTCTTTGTGGTTCCTGGCTCTGGTTAAACCGTTTTGGCAATGCTGCAGCTTCTTGTGCCGCTGTGCCTTGTTACGCTGGGTTTTCCAGCTCTGGAGATGTTCGTATATTTATGAGCTCCTACCATCCATCTCCAGCCCCTCCCTCCCATAGTTTTGCACATAAATCGCTTATTTGTTAATATGAAGGCCTATGGATTATCTGCCCATGCTTATCATCGTTTTTGGGGCACAAAAGATTTCTGTTATTTCCTGATTTCCTTTTGATATGCTATTCACGACCTTCTCTCATGAAGATACAAAAATGATGTATCCTCCGTGCTCGAAAATACCAGATGCTGCAAACTTTTATACAGTACTATGATTCTGAAGCAAATTATAAATATTACAATATTTCTGAGGAAGATAACCAATTATAAATCATACGCGAAGATAATTTAGTTGTCCCTAGTTGACCACCCGTATATCACAGTGCTATGGTCCTTCCAGGCCACTTAGCCCACGCTCTGTGTTCGAATTAGAGAATACTCTTCCGAACGATTTCTACTTTTCCGAGGGTGTTTAAATTCATCGAGGATGGTCAAGATTTCCCTCATCGACGGTCTTTGAGGCGCGATATATGCCCAGCACCCTCGGCAAAGACTCCATAGCTCATCAGTTAGATCTGGCGCTTTTGTTAGACTTGGTCGAATTGGTTGTACCCCCTCAATGATCGGAAAGAGTGCTGCAATATCTGGTTGTATTTCGATAAACGGATGTTCGGCTGTGAGGATTTCCTACGGAGAAGACGTCAATTCATTTGTCCCACTCAGTATTAGAAAGGATCTACAAGAATCGTCATCCCGTATGACCATACATCACTCTCTGCGTTAACTTTGCGCCGAGCAGTGAGTATCTCCGGAGTTGTCCAGCGTAGAGTACCTCCAATGGACGAAGTGGTGGACATATGCCCATATTCACTTAAGACCCTGGATAACCCGAAATCAATTAGACATGGTTCCCCTTCGTCTGATACCAAGACATTTCCCTTTTTATTTCAATCAGCATAAACTTTTTTCGAAATGCAAGTGAACTTACGGCTCGAAGATCCCCGTGTATGACTCCGCATTCATGCAGATAATTTAAACCATCAGCGACTCCACAAAGCTGTCCACAATCATATTCATTAGATGTAATGGGGGGAGAAGAAAGGTCAGCATACCATAAGCATCTTATCGACATCAGGAGTCCTCTCCATGTACGCTACGAGGTTGCCATTTTTCATCCAGGGAGACACGAGGGCCGGTATACAGTAAGGCGAATTTTTGGCTAGGTTATATGAAAATCCAAGGCATCTGAGAATATTTTTATGCTGGAGACATGACCAAGTGCCAAATTCCCGCCATGCACGCTAAATAACAAGATGATCAGCGAAGTACAGAGATGTAGGAGGAGGTACGTACTTTAAGAAGTTTATCATTAGGGGAATTATACCTCTTCGAGAGACTGAATTGTCTCAGAATTTTCAATGCCACAAGCTTTCCGTTCATTTCTCCTTGCCAGACATCGGAGTGACCTCCCCCGCATACAAGATGTGTGCTAGTTTTGGTGATATCATGATCGAGACAAAACGGAGAGTCTCGACTAAATGGCTCTGCAAGATTTCCCCATCTGAAGTCAAGAGAATCAACAAGTTTTCTTCTATTTGATAACCTAACCACCGAGAATTTGATCTGCGTCCTCTTCAAGATATTGAACAGTAGGAGGGTTCGATGCAAAATTACCTCCTTGGTGAGTGTCATCTAACTGGGGGAAATTAAACTGAACACCAATTTCAAAATCGTTTTCCATCGAAGTCAAAGTTGCCAGACTTTGATGCAAAGGGGATGATTCCCAACCAAAATGCTCAAAGGTTCCCAGCATCAGCTTGATGAGGACTCGATCGATATTCTTTTGGTGGTCCAAAAGTATGACACATATTTCAGCAGATGTGAGGGCATTTTGTCCTCTTCGGGGAAAAGAGGCCAACAGGATGAGATCCGTGGACATTTTATCTATATTTCTGGAAGGAACAAGTCCGACAAATAAGCAATGTTGACGGCGCTGTGCTGTAGTATTCCTTACAACTTGAAGTCCAGACAGAGTGTATGGAGCCACTCTGCGCCAACGTCACCGATGTTGGTAGTTTTACCCATTATGCTCAACAATGCGTTTAAGAGTCGGGTGATACTGAGGGTTAGCCCTCTGTATTCCTTCTGATGTGGTTTAACATGCTTTAAACACGGAATAAGTTTCGGATATTACTCCATGTAATCAAGTGAACGGTGCGTACCAAAATAGGATCAAGTAATGTCCAAAACATTCCTGCGGCACACTTTATGCTGGGAAAGGGTGTCGCTATTGTCGCAGTGAGGGCATATTTGGCGACGCTGAGTCCACTTTTAACCCATCCACTATCGAAGCCATCCTCTTGAAAGGTAGGATTTAGGGCCTCTACAGTAGTCATACGTGCCTGAAAATGTGAAGAGATTGCAGTTGAATGGATGAGAGGAAAGTAGCGTCCACGCCTGCGTGTTCCAGTGTTGGGGTGAAACATCATCCAGTTTGCTGCTTTTCTGTCTTAATAAAAATTGCATTGGCGTTCATCATGAGGGGAAACTCAATGGAGCAATGGAACCCCAAAATACTCCCAATAAGCAATGCCATTTGCCAAGTGGCTATGTCCCTACTCTGTCATTCCAATTCAATGAAAGCATAATCTATCAACTAGAAGAATTGGCTCCAAAGAACTTCGGGAATGTCGTACCAGGTCGTGCCTTCCACCGGTGTCGGACCCATGTTCTTCAAGGCTCAAACGGTCACGCTTCAAGCTTCGAGCTTCAAAGTGGAGCGGAGGCGATGCTCTTTGGTGGGCGATGCTATTATCAGATGGTTTCGAATTCTTACTGATTGAACAAAGGAAAATCCACCCCCTCTGTGTAGGTGTTATGTATAAAATCATGAGTGTGAAATTACTTATCGTGTTCTCCTTTTAACACATAAAATCGCCTCTCCATTGTTGAATATTAATTTATTGTTGTCTGTAAAAATGACGAGACTCCTCAAAAATGGAGCGCTTCTTTCCGTTGGGATGAGATGTGTAAGGTCGCATACCAAGTGTCCGATCGTGCAACGCGGCACCGCCCTCATCCACCAATCATCGACTTGCCACACTTACCTCATCTCACCTCACTACGGCGAAAGAAATATTGCTTTCTGCACAGTCAAATAGAGATAATACGGTTTCTCAAAATTACCTGCAGGAATACAAGGGACGTAGAATTGCTGTGGGAATTTTGTTAGAATGCTAAAATAGTGCGTCGGCGACGCCCGGACCAATGAGGGCTAACATGTGACGTGCACGTGTTGTCACATCTCCCAAAAGAGCCGCCTTCCTATTGTCATCGACAATTGAGTCGAGCTCAACCTGTTAACTTCTATTCCTTTTCCAACATCCTCCACGATGTCCCCACCCAAGTCTTCGCTCAAGCTCTCTCCCGACGACGGCGACCGCACTCTCACTTCTATCCAACAACATGAAATCGAAGAAATTCTGTTCAGCATGCTTCCCGATGATCCTGCATCTTCGCCACCAGCTTTAAACCGTCCTGCTCATTTCAACTTTCTTTCCAAACTACTTTTCAAAGGCTTCCCGGCTAAATATGCGGTTATGGATGCCAGTCAGGGATGGTTGATGTTTTGGATCTGTCAGGCGTTTAGTGTGCTTGGGGCAGGGTTTGATCCGCAGAATAAGCAAAGGTGTGCTTCTATCTTAACTTTAAGTCGTACTGAATTAGAATTATGTATGCAGAGCAATTGATGCGATCCTATCATTCCAACATCCTGAAGGTGGATTTGGAGGAGGCCCACAGCAAGCACCGCATATCTTACCAACCTATGCTGCCGTATGTGCTCTTGCGATCGTAGGTCGACCAGGAGAACATGGTGGGTGGGACCAGATTGACCGGTATGTTTATCTGCCTTAATTGAATCCATGCAATGATTGCTATGATTTCATTCACTGTAGAAAAGGAATATACGACCTCCTCATATCACTGAAACAACCTGATGGTTCATTCCGTGTTGCAAGAGACGCTGAAGTTGATATCCGGTACATATCTCCGACCTTTCCAATAAGCGCTTTACAAACTAATATCTCATCAGAGGAACATACTGTGCTCTCGTCGTCTGCACGCTCCTCAATCTGCTTACTCCCACCCTCGCCCGCGGTATCCCAGGTTTCATCCGCTCTTGCCAAACTTACGAAGGCGGTTTCTCATCATCTTCCCAACCTTACTACGCTGCTGATGGTTCTCTCCTCTCCCAACCTCGTCCACCCCTCGGAGAGGCCCACGGAGGATACACATCATGTGCACTAGGCAGTTGGTTATTCTTGATGCCTGTCATGGATAAAGACGAGATGGAAAAAGGAATCGATCAGAAGAATGTGCTGAGATGGCTGGCAAAGATGCAGGGTGGCGGGATGGATCTGGGAGGATTTAAGGGGAGGACTAATAAACTAGTGGACGGATGTTATTCATGGTGGGTTGGAGGCTGTTTTGCGCTTTTGGATGGGATGAACGCGCCAGAGGAGATTGAGACGGTTACTGTGGACGCGGATGCTAATGCAGAAACGGATGAATGGGATAATGTTGAAGGTAGGCGTTTCTGTCTGAGTTTCGAGCTGAAAAATACTAAATAAATATTACATAGACGAGTTCTATAATAGCAAAGCCTTACAAGAATACATTCTCTATGCCGCACAAGACCTCAACGGTGGTCTGCGCGACAAACCATTCAAGTAAAACTCTTCCTTCTCCTCTCTAATCCATGTATCAATTTATTCACAGACATCCCGATGCCTACCACACCCTCTACGTCCTCGCCGGTCTTTCCTCCGCCCAACACCGTGTCCGACCAGCACCTCTCACAGACGAATGGAAAGACCAACTAGGTAATTTTGTTTAATAATCTCATTATTTATTTTATTCTGATCCTATCTAATATACAGATGATCCACTTGATCTCGACCCAACCGAGTCTCCCGAATCACGCAACGCACGTCGAAAACGAGTCTATATGAGTGCGTATAGATGGAATGAAGATGAGGGAAGGTCAAGAGTCTTAGGAGGGAAAGATAATCGAGTGGTATGTATTATTTCTGTATTATTTTTCCCGTGCTGATTAATCGTCCTTCAGAATGCGACACACCCATTATTCAATTTGACCATTACACATGGTAGGGGTATGTTGAACCATTTCTATGGGCAGAGCTGAGTGCTCGTGAGAGAGTTATTAGTGAAGAAATAGACTTCGACTTCGTTCAGGCTTTACTGCCTTTTCATTTGCATACATATTTATATTAAAATTCCACTTGTAATTTTAGATAATCAATCGTAAACTGTATTCACCCTCGGTAGGACTAATTACTAACCTTCCCATGACTGGTGGATGATTTTGCTTCGGGTGCCATTCGCTCTCTTTGGTTTCTCCCACTTGAGGAAGAGAACCCTTATCTTACCACGTTCTCAAATTCATGTTTGTATCAATGCGGAGTTTCAAGACTATCTGGGATGTTGGCGAGTCTTCACCCCAGTTACTTCAAGAGAAGCTGAACCCACTCCTTTCTCGCTAGCGTCGGTAGGACAGGATGTGTTCAATCGTCCACCCCTACCAGTTCCAAAACTCTTTTCGCTATCAATTCTCCTCTTTATCGCCAGAGTTGGAGGGCATATAGCGTCCTATGTTGATTCCCCAAAGGATCTTCTACCGCTTGCCTTTCCTCAAAGAAGTCCTACAACATCATCGTGCCCGACCACATTCAATTTAGGTACACCCACTGTCACCCAGGTTACACTGACGTTGGGGAAGTGATCCTTTCCCGAGAAACCTGCACGAGAACTTTGCGGAGACTGGGGCTTATAGGCCTTACCTTTTTTTGAGCACAAAGTTCAAATATTGTTCTAATCCCCTATTGCGTCAAATTAAAGTTTTCCGATGAAAATCCTCCAGATTACTACGTTGATTTGGTAGTCATTGATCTCCTGGAAACAGCCATGGCGCGAATGGTCAATCTCCAACGCTTCACCACCAAGGACTGATTACTGCGCCTAAGAACACAGACAGTTTATTGTCATTCATTGGAAAATTTCCACGGAACTCAAAGAATTTCAGTATTTGCTCCATCGCGTTTACATTCGTGGAGAAAATCCATACATTATAATGGCCGGTCCCATCGCTTATCCACCTTCGGCGAAGTATGTTTATCGTCGCTTCCTGGATATAGACACTAATCCCTTTTTTTTTTTCT
>Ga0157379_10003244_pt1 | contig 13799 bp, 9 predicted proteins | sample S25metaG_FD_121802 | JGI IMG/M metagenome (GOLD analysis project Ga0157379, IMG submission 121802) | Switchgrass rhizosphere microbial communities from Kellogg Biological Station, Michigan, USA - S2-5 metaG | ecosystem: Host-associated > Plants > Roots > Rhizosphere > Soil | place: USA: Michigan... | reverse complement strand
AGCAGCGTGTTGGGCGTGCCGGTCTCGATCATCCACTCTTCGACGCTGCCGTCCGGTTTCTTGACGTCCACGTAGATCCACGCGTGCGGATTCACCCAGAGCATCTTGGTGACCGTGCCCTGGAACTTGATTGGCTTGTTGGCGTCGAACTCGGCGTTGAAGGCGTGATGGGCGAGTGCCGGTGCCACTGACGCCGCCAACAGGACCAGTGCGGCTACGACGAGGAGTGTCTTGGTTCGCATCGCGTCACCTCTCTCCGGCCGGCGCGGAGCCGGTCGGGCGTGGAACAGCAGTTTCGCCGCGCTTCTCTCTCACGCGCGCGCCGGTCAGGAAATGAACGATGTCGAAGTTGTCTTCGTGGCACGCGTACTCGTACATCTGCTCGCCCGGATCGATCTTGGTCCACGGAATGCGGGCGGTCCACGGCCTGGTCCACGTCGCCGGATCCTCGATCGTGAACTCGTAGTTCAGCGTGTCGGCGTCCACGCGGGTAAACCGCTCCGTGATCTTGTAGGTCGCCGGGTTGCCGCCCTGAAACACGACGCCGTCGTCGCTCCTGAAATTCGTCGTCTCGACCACGAGCGTGTTGCCGTCGAACCGGCCACGAGTGTCTCCGAGCCACTGGTTCAGGTTGTTTCGCAGGTGCGGGCGTCCGTCGAGCGGGATGATCCGGGCGGAGTGGATCATCTCGGGCGCGATCGCCACGAAGCCGGGACTCTGGAAGATGTGAAAGTCGTTGTTGTAGATCGTCGGCAGGTACGGTGGCGAGTCGGTGCGGATGATGCACCGCACCGGCAGCGACATGTCGAGGTGATCTTTCGGCAGGCCGGCGGCAAACCGGGCGTTCGCTTCGGCGCGCGCCGCCCTCACCTGTTGTCGCTCCGGCGACAAGGGAACGAGGGACGGGATCCTGCCGTCAGCGGGATCGACGATCAGCGACGTCCGGTGATCCGAGGTGATTTTCAGACGCCGCGCGTCCATCCAGTGTTCGTTGTAGGCGCGGTTCACGTCGGCGGCGCTGCCGCCGTCGCGCCGATCGCGGGTCAAGTCGAAGACCGTCTGTTCCTGGAATGCGGCCGCCTCCTCATCGTTCAACACATCCTTGCCGGCCAGGCCGTTCGGACGCTGGAGCGGCGTGCCGGTGGCATCGTTCCACACGCCTTGCAGGTCGGGGTCGCCCCACGGCGTTCGGCCCGGCATGGCCTTCTTCGCCGCAGCCTTGCCGGGAGCCGCCTTGGTGGGAGCCGCCTTGGCGCCGGGAGTTTGTCCGGTGATCGTGATGGGCGCCAGCATCAGGCCCGCGACCACCACGTAAAACGGCGCCGACGTCGACAGTCGATGCTTCATTTGACGTCTCCGTTTGGTTGACGGAACTTCCCGTAGAGCAATTCCTCAGTGAACGACACACACTTGAACTCGAGGAGTTGAACGTTCTTCTCCATGCGGCGATAGAGAGGGAAGCTCATCTTCCACGGCCGCGTGTACACCTTCGGGTCTTCGATCGTCGCCTCGTAGAGGAGGTGATACGGACTGGCGGGCGTGTATCGCTCGACGACATGAAACGCGTCGGAGTGAAAGTCGCCGGTGCGGTCCAGCCAGGTCTCCTCACGCTGGCCGGTGACATCCACCACCAGCGAATCGCCTTCCCACCGCCCGCGCGACCAGCCCATCCACGCATCGGTGGGCGCGTCGCCCTTCCAGTTCATTCGAATCGTCCGCGTCGCGCTGGTGAACTGATACGCGATCAGGATGTACGGGCTCGATCCCTGAACGATCTGAAACGGAAACGGCATGTAGGTCGCGCGCGGCACGCCCGGCATGTAGCACTTCAGCTCCGGGTCGCCGACCGCATGCCACGTCTTGTCGTTGCTCACATCGACGGTCGCCCGTTTTTCGAAGTTCTCCTTCTTCTTCGCGAGCGCCCACGTTTGGTACGGGATGTCACCCCCTTCGACGATGCTCTGCCCCGGCGGCTCGCCGCCGTAGGCGCCGACGATCTCGGGATGAGGACCCGGCCGCGCCTCATGATCCTGAACGTCGATGTTCGCGGTGACGAGAGCCTGCCAGAGGCCGTTCAAATCGGGATGGCCATCGGCCATCCGCGCCGGCCGGTAGGGAGGAAACTGTGGGGACGAGGCCTGCTGGCCGACGACAGGCGGCGCGGCCATCGAGAGGCATGCCAAGACCACAGCCGTGCCGACACAAGTCATGACGAGGCGCATGAAACGACCTCCCCGCGCTAGATATTACGCGAAAATCAGCGCGCGTCATGATCGCCTGAAACTTTTTGCCGGGGGAATACCAGAGCGTCCACGGTGGGCCGGTTGCGGCGTTCGATTCTCGCGTGACGTGCCGGTGGCAGTCGCCGAGGCCCATTCAACGATTCAACGGGCGGTAATCGACATCGAAGTAACGGCTGAAAAGCGAAAGGACGCCGAGGGCACTTCGCCCTCGGCGTCCTCCTGATCCTCTGCGTCTGCGACGTGTTCGGGCTTTAGAACGAACCGTAGGTCCCAGTGGCCTCGCTCTGTTCGTCGTCGTCCATCGGTATCCGTCGGGCCGCCTCGGAAGGACGCGAAGCCATGCGAATGACCTTGGACTTCACGCTGGCGATTCCAGAGCGTGGCGACGACGATGACTGCGCCGCGGCGCTACCGACGAGCGTCTCGAGGCGACCGATGACGGTCATGGCCGCTTGGGCCTGACTGTTCATCTCTTCGCTCGATGCGGCGGTCTCCTCCGCGGTTCCGGCAATCGCCTGTGTGGCGCGTTCCATCTCAGCGATGGTCTTCGTCACCTGATCGATACCCAGCGCCTGCTGCCGGCTCGCTCCGCTCACATCATCGACGAGTCCTTTCACCTTGGACAGACTGCTCTTGATGCCATCGATTGAAGCGACCACCTGCTCGACAGACGCGGTTCCGCTCTGCGCCTTCGTGATCGACTGCTCGATCAGTGCGGCGGTGCCGTGCGCGGCCTGCGCCGAGCGCTGAGCGAGACTGCGAACTTCGTCGGCCACCACGGCGAATCCCATGCCCGCGGCCCCGGCGCGCGCCGCTTCGACGGCGGCGTTGAGCGCGAGGATGTTCGTCTGAAACGCGATCTCGTCGATCGTCTTGATGATCTTCGATACCTCGCGGCTCGACTGCTGAATGCCGGCCATCGCGGCCACCATGTCCGACAGCAGCTGGCTGGACTGACCGACACGGCCATCGACCTCGCCCATCAAGCCCGCCACTTGCTGCGCGCTCTCGGCGTTCTTTCTGGTCATCGACGCCATTTCTTCCATCGACGCCGAGGTCTCCTCGAGCGACGCGGCCTGCGCGGTCGCATTCTTGGAAAGGCCCTGCGATGCGCTCGCCACCTGCCCCGACGCCGTGACCACGGTCTCCGAATTCGATCGGAGCTCGCGAGCCGCCGTCCCCAGGGTCTTCTGCACGCCCTGCACGACGTAGCCAACGATGAGTGCGATCACCAGACCGGCGATGACCGAACCGATCGACAGCATCCGAACGCCGCGATACGCGTCTTCCGCCTGCCGCTGACTCTCTTGAAAGTTGGCGGTTTCGGACTTGACGATCGTCGCCGCCAAGCCGTCCACTTTGTCGAGCGTGGCGCGTCCGGCTTCGCTGGCGTCCACGGCGTCCAGCGTTTGCGACTGTTCGGCGAATTGCCGAGTGCGGCGCCAATCGTTGCCCATCCACGAGGTCATCGCGGTACGGGCTTGCTGCGCCGCGGTGCGGACTTCGGGCTGTATTGACACGGTGCCGATCTCATCCAGCTTCGTCAGCAGCGCTTGTGCCGTCTGCTCGAGCGATTGCGCCTGACCTTTCAGAGACGCCATCTCTTGTTTCGCCGACAGGATGACGACGCGACCTTGATCCGCTTTGAGGCTGGCGGCCAGGTACCTCGCTTCACCGGCGAGCTGCATCGAGCGGCCGCTGACGTTCGCGAGGTCCGAGATGCGGGAGTTGAGACGGCTGGTCGCCTGCCAGCCGCCAATCGCGACAACGAGGAAGGCGAAGAACAGCGCCCCGAATCCGATGAAGAGCTTCTTGCCGATGCTGAGGTTTTTCATGTCTGGCCTCTGGAACGACCGATTACGACTTCTTCAGCGCGATCGTGATGGGTGAAACGCGTGCGAGCTCCGCGTCGAGAATCACTTTGGCCGCTTTCGGCTCAAAGCCCGCCTTCTGGAACGTCACGTGCCACTCGCCCTTGCCCATGCCCGCGACGGCCCACGCGCCCTTTTCGTCGCTCTTCGACTCGATGGTCCCCGAGCTGCCGTTCAGTGTGGCCGAAATATTCACTTCGGCAATCGGCGCTCCGCTCGCATCGGTAACCGTCCCGCCAACGCGACCGAGCCCACGCATCTGCGCCATTCCCACGACCGGCGACATCATCATCGCCACCACCAATGCCGATACAAATTTCCGACGCATACTGTCCCCTTTTTCCTCGCCCATTCAGAGCGATACAGCAGATAGATCAGCGGTTGTGCCTCTGGACCACCCAGAGCACTCGCCTGAGCCGATGACGAAGTCTCGGCTCGGCAGCCGCCGTCAGTTCATCATGCAGGTCATCCGAGCAACTGGGGTGCCAGATCCGGGTGCACGGGCCGTGTCGACAATTTCGCCGCTTTTGTGGAGATCCCGCACGCCGGCACGTGGCACATGCGCCATCCGCGGTAATTAATGCGCCAGCTCCGCACGCTTATTGCCGCAAACGCCCGTATTGACGCGAATCTCGCTTCCCGTGGAGATCGGGGAACGGCTGCGCCCGCCCGTGCGCCGCCTTGGCGTCGTCGATGAGGCGTCAGACATGTGTCGCGCCGCCGACGGCCGTTGCGTGTTCCCGGAATCAACCCGCCGGACAGTGGTTGATCATCGGTTGTTCATCGCGCCGCACGATGCTGCACAGCGCCGCATTCGCTTTCAGCGTCGTCACGTCGATACCGACCATCTTCCCCTTGACCGCAGCACCAATCCAAGAAACGCGCCGCGCGCCATGCGATCGCCCGCTCGGCGTCCAACCCTTCGAAATACCCAATCAACAGCGGCTGGAAGTAGCGGCCCGGTGGCAGTCCGGGTCGACCGTCGTCGGCGTAGAGTCGTTGGCGCAGCCCTTCGAGGCACCCCGTCGAAGTCGCGCTTGTCGAGGATCTGATTCAGGCGCGTATAGAACGAGTGCCCCGGGGTTCGCGACAGATCTGTTATTCGCCACAATGTCGCACGAAACCGTTACGCGCCTTCCACGAACCAGATCCGTCGCCGCGGCCCGAGCGTCATCGTCTCGCTGTGGTCGCAGACCAGCCTGCCGGCTCGGGCGCCCGTTGCTCGAATGCTCGGGACAATCCGGCAGTATGCGCGCGAGCGGTTGACTCCAGCGGCGGGAGTATACTCCCGCGATGCTGAAGCCCGGCCTGATCCCGCTCTGCAGCCTCTGGTGTGCTTTGTTGGCCGGCTGGCCGTCGACCGCGCATGGCCAGATGCGCGCAACGACCGGCGACCTAACCGGAGTGGTGTATGACCCATCGAAAGCGATCCTCCCGGGAGTCACCGTCATCGTCACGAACAGCGATACCGGCCTCGCGCGAACGCAGACGACCGACGGGCACGGACATTTCGCGTTTCCCGCGCTACCGCCAGGAACGTACCGGCTGCGTGCCGAGCTCCCGCTCTTCGCACCGCAGGTTCGCGATGGACTCGTGCTCGAAGTCGGCTCGGCGGTGGACCTGGAGCTCACCATGAGCCAGGCCGGTGCGGCAGAGCCGCTGACCGTCACCGCGCCGACGCCGATCGTCGACACCCAGCGGAGCGCGCTCGCGACCGTCGTCTCGCAGCAACAGATCGCGAGCCTGCCGATCAACGGCCGCAACTTTATGTCACTCTCGATCATCACGCCCGGCGTCACGACCGACCGCACGCCGCAGCAGGGCGCGTCGGTCACGTCCGGCCTCACGTTTGCGGGTCAGCGGGCGCGGTCGAACAACATCACAGTCGACGGCGTCGACAACAACGACGCCGCCGTTGGATCGGTGCGGGCGACGTTCAGTCAGGACGCGGTCCGTGAATTTCAGGTGATCACGAATTCCTACCCCGCCGAGTTCGGCAAGGCATCCGGCGGCGTGGTCAACGTCGTCACCAAGAGCGGGACGAACCAGCCGTCGGGCAGCGCGTTCATGTATTTTCGCGATGACTCGCTGAATGCGAATGAATACTTCGAGCGCTTCGACCCCGCGGGGCATGCGCTCGATCGCGCGAAAGCGGCCTCCGGGCAGAAGCAGTTCGGCGGGACATTCGGCGGCCCGATCAGGCGCGACAGGAGCTTCTACTTCGTGTCGTTCGAACGGCTGGGCATCGACGCGAACAACTTCGTCAACATCGACGATCGCACGGTCATTACGCTCGGCACGCCGATCGGTACGCCGAAGCAGATCCTCGAGCGCGCCGGTTTCCCGGTCGAAACCGGCAACGTCCCGTATCGCGTCGAGAACGATGCGTTACTGGCGAAGTTCGATCACCAGCGTTCCGGCGCCCAGAGCTTCGGCGCGCGGTTCACTTACGGCGACTCGCTGAACGAGAACATCGAGCCGTGGGGCGGACAGGTCGCGAAGAGCCGCGGCGCGCTGCTCGACGGCCACGACGTCATGTTCTCGGCTTCTCACACGTTTGCTCCCTCGAACACGTGGGTCAACGAACTGCGGTTCCAGTACGCGCGCCACAATCAGGATGTGCGCTCACTCGATCCCCTGTGCGGCGGGCCCTGCGTCGGGGAGACTCAGGGAGGACCGACGCTGGAGGTCGCCGGCTTCGCCCAGGTGGGACGCCAGCGATTCACGCCGCAGCCTCGGCACGCGACCCGGTGGCAGGTGCTCGATTCGATCAGCCTTTCCCGAGGAGGGCACCAGTTCAAAGCGGGATTCGACACGAGCGTCATCCAGAACAAGAACGAGGCGCTACCGCTCAACTTCGGCGGCCGCTACGTGTTTGCCGCGACTTTGCCCGGAGTGCTGTTCGGACTGCCGTTCCCGACGATCAACGCCATTCAGGCGGTGCAGCTCGGTTTGCCGGCCGCGTACATCCAGGGCTACGGCACGTCGGACGCGTCCTATACGGTTGGCGATCTCTCGCTGTTCGGGCAGGACGACTGGCGCCTCGGGCGACACCTCACGGTGAATGTGGGGGTGCGATACCAGAGGCAGTTCTGGCCGAACACGGAATACACGGCGCCCGGCCTCGACGCGTATCGATTCCCGAGCGACAACAACAATGTGGCGCCTCGATTGGCGGCGGTCTGGGATCCTACGGGGACGAAGCGGACCGCCGTGCGCGCCGCGTACGGGTGGTTCCATGACAACCACGTCACCGGCCTCAATGGCATTACGGCCATCCTCGATGGGGGACCGAACGGTGTTCGCACGCTGGTCGCCCAGCTTCCGGATTCGCTGCCGATCGGGGCATGGAACGGGCGCGGCCGCCGGCTCTCCGAAGCCACGGTGGGAACCTATCCATCGCTCAAGTTCATCATCGATCCGGCGCTCGTGACGCCGTACGCGCAGCACGCCTCGATCGGAATCGACCGCGAGATCGCGTCCGATCTGGCCGTCTCGGCGAGTTTCGTCTACGCGCGCGGGAAGGATCAGCCTGGCACGCTCGATTACAACCCGATTGTGCCGGAGCTCGGCGCGGGGCGGCGGCCGGAAGACATCGGCGGCCGCCCCGGCACCTCGGCGTCAATCCTCCAGTACACGTCCTTCGGCGACACGTGGTATCGCGGATTCACGCTCATGCTGAACAAGCGCTTCAGCCATCGTCAACAACTCCTGGCGAGCTACACGCTGTCGAAGGCGGAAGACAACTCGACCGATTTTCAGAGCGTCTTCATTCCGCAGAACAACGGGCGCGGACGCGATCGATCCAATCCGACCGGCCTTCCCATCGGATTCGATCCGAATAGCGAAAAAGGACCATCGACGCAGGATCAACGCCACAGGTTCGTACTCAGCGGCATGTACGTCCTGCCCGGCGAGGTGCAGCTCTCGACGATCGTGACGGCGGCCTCCGGGCGTCCTTATACAATTCTCGCCGGTGTCGATCTCAATGGCGACGGGAACGGCGGCGCGTTTCCTCCCGATCGCGCGCGTGTGAATCCGGCTGATGAATCGACGGCGGTCGGCCGCAACTCCGCCACGCTGCCGGCGCAGGTGACGATGGATCTACGCGTGAGCCGGCGCTTTGCGATTGGCGGTCATGCCTACATCGAGGGGCTGTTCGAGGTGTTCAATCTGTTCAATCGCACGAACTTTACGGAGATCAACAACATCTTTGGAGCGGGTGTGTATCCCGCCAATCCGCTGCCGGCGTTCGGGCAGTTTACGCAGGCGGGTCCGCCGCGCCAGGGGCAATTGGCTGTGCGGGTTGGGTTCTGAGTGGCGGCGCGTCTTGCGGTGTTGGGAGCAAACATGAAGCTGATTTGCGCAGTGGTCCTCTTCGCGCTGACGGCGGACGTCGCGTCGGCCCAGCTGACGGTAGGCCAGAAAGCCGCTGACTTCCAGGCGGTCGCGGGACTGTACGCAAAACTCTACGCACCGTATGAATGGAAGCGTGATGTCCTCGGGTTCGATCTGCTGAACGTCGCCCCGTGGCTGGCGCGGATCGTCGCGACGAAAGATGACCTGGATTTCTACGAAATCGTCTCCGAGTACGTGTCGAGACTCAACGATGCGCACGATGTGTACCAGCTGCCATCGAATTTCGTGGCGACATTGAACTTCAACGTCGATCTCTACGACGGCAACCGATTGCTGGTGGATTCGATCAACCGCGCGCGGCTGCCCGCGGGGCAATTCCCCTTCGCCGCCGGGTATCAACTGGTTTCGATCGACGGCCAGGATGCGGCGATCCTCCTGCAGTCGTTCTTGCGATACGAGATCGCCGCCAATCCCCGAAGCACAGCCCGCTTTGCGGCCACGCTATTGACCACACGGCCACAGACACTCATGCCGCACGCGACGAGCCTTTCGGGAAACGCCACCGTCATCTTCCGGCGGCCGGACTCTCGACTCGAGACATATCAGATTCCCTGGACCACATCCGGGCTCCCGCTCACGACAGTGGGCACCTATGACACGCCTGGCATCACGGGCGCGGAGCTCCTCGCCCAAGCCTATCAAATGCCCTGGACTGCATCCGGGATCCCGCTCGCGACAGTGGGCACCGATGCCACGCCTGGCATCACGGGCGCGCAGTTCCTCGCCGATTCGTATGAGGAAATCCCTGCATACCTCGCGCCTTTAATCCGACTGCAGAATTGCCGCATTCCGCAGCGGGCGGTGCTCAATTTCGGGTCCTTGACCCCGGTGTTCCTGGCCTCCCTGCCCCCCAGCTTCGTGCGGCGCCTGGGCGGCGGGCCCGCCGATGCATTTTTCTCAGGGGTGTTCGAAGCTGCCGGACTGCGCATCGGATTCATCCGAATACCCAGTTACTCGCCCGCGAACTCTGCGCTGGCGCTGGCGGCGTTTCAAGGGGAGATGGCATACTTTCAGGCCAACACCGACGGCCTCGTCATCGACACGATGCGAAATCCGGGCGGTCAGCTGTCCTACGTCAATCAGCTTCTCAGCTTCGTCATGCCCACTCAGTGGCGGGCGATGGGGTTCGAAGTGAGGGCGACCTCCACGTGGGTGGCTGACATCTCGAGCGCGCTCGAGGCAGCGAGGGCTGCCGGCGCGCCGCAGAACATCCTCGACCTCTATCAAGCGATCAAAAGCGCCATCGTCGATGCCAACGCGCGATTGCGCGGTCGGACGGAACCGATTCCGCTCGATGACGTCGTGCTGGAACGACCGCCGGCAAGAAGCTCGCAAGGCACGCTGCTCGCGTATACCAAGCCGCTCATCGTGCTGATCGATGAGCTGTCGGCTTCGGCAGCCGAAGTGTTCGCCGCAGGTATTCGGGATAACGCTCGCGGTCCGCTTGTCGGCTGGCGCACGATGGGTGCGGGTGGCAGTGTCACCGCGTGGACAGCGGGCAGCTACTCTCTGGGCGTGACAACCGTCACCGAATCACTGATGAACCGTGGTGAGAAGGTGTTACCGCCCTACGTCGAAAACATCGGCGTGTTTCCGACGTGGCCGGTCGACTACATGACGTCGGCCAACCTGTCTCAATCCGGAAAGCCCTTCGTCGATGCGTTCGTCGCGAGCATCGTCAACCACGTGCTCGGCCGGTAGAGCCATCATGAAACAGCTCATCGCGACTCTCGCGCTCGTGCTCGCGTCTCACACCGCCTTGGCACAGGGTCTCAGTGCTGCGCAAAAAGACGAGGATTTTCGATACCTCGCGAGCCTCTATGCCACCTACTACGCGCCGATGGACTGGAAGAACGAGCTGTTTCGATTCAATGCGCGGGATCTCGGGCCGTGGCTGGCTCGCGTCGCCAGCACGACGACCGATCTGGATTTTTACGAAGTGTGCGTCGAGTTCATCGCCAGCCTGAACGATACGCACGTTCCGTTTGTCTTGCCCTCCGATTTTGTCGCCCAACTCGGCTTTGGCGTTGACATCTATGACGGCGTGTTGCTGATCGAGACGATCAACCGCACGCTGCTGCCTATCTTCAGCTATCCCTTCGCAATCGGCGACGAGCTGGTTGCCGTCGATGGCGTGGCGGTAGAGCAGTTGCTTCGAGATTTCGGCAAGTACGCCCCGCAAGGGAATCCGGTCTCGACCCGCCGCCAGGCCGCGGCACGCATCACCACACGGCCGCAGTCGCGCATGCCGCATGCGAGCGACGTTGGTACGACCGCCACGGTGCGCATCCGGAGGATGAACGGCAATCTCGAAACCTACACCATGCAGTGGGTCAAGACGGGCACGCCGCTTCGCGTCGGGGCCGTGCCCTCACCGAGGCGGATGATCACGCCGCGTGCTGTTGTTGGACCCGCCGGGCCGGACTACATGGCCGCTCTGGAAGAGGCCCGCTTCTCCGGTGTCTTGCAGTCCGAAGATCTCGGGTTGCTCGGGTACGGGGCTCGCAACCCGGTGTTCGTGAACGCACTGGCTCTCCCGGCGCTGCGATTCAGCCGCAGGCTTGGCGCCCTGGCCACCGACTTGATCTACTCCGGCACGTTTCAATATGAGGAACTCACGATCGGGTATATCCGCGTTCCGAACTATGCCCCGGCTTCGTCGACGACGTGGCTCCAGCAGCTCGATCAGGAGATCGCGTTCATGCAAGCCAACACCGACGGGTTGATCGTCGACGAGATGCGCAATACCGGCGGCAATCTCTGCCTCGGCCAGGAACTGGTGCGGATGCTGGTTCCCTACCCGTTCCAGGCCACGGGCTTCGCGCTGCGGCCGTACTGGACCCGTGTCCTTGGCTTCTATAACTCGCTGATCTCCGCCATTGCGAGCAACGCTCCTCCGGACGTGATCGACCAATACGCGCAGGCCTTCAACGAGATGCTCGCGGCGAACCGGGAAGGCCGGCTGGTGACCAAGCCCTTGCCGCTCTGCTCGCCCACTCTCACCCGCACGCCCGCGACGGGCGCATCCGGAAATGTGACCGCGTACTCGAAGCCTCTCATGATGCTGATCGACGAATTCTCGACGTCAACCGCCGATTCCGTGCCCAGCATGTTTCAAGATGCACGCCGCGGGCTTCTGTACGGGAAACGAACCAACGGCGCCGGCGGAAATAACACCACGTTCGACGGCGGGCCGTACTCGGAAGCGATTACTGGCATGACCTTGGCGATGCAGGTCCGCAGCAAGCCGATTGCGACACCTGACTATCCTGTCTCCGACGTGATCGAGAATGTCGGCGTCCGTCCGGACGTCGAAGCGGACTATATGAGCAAGGACAACCTGCTGCAGAACGGATTGCCGTTTCTGGAGACCCTGCTTCGGCGGATGGCTCTCTTCACTCGCACGAACCGATGAGCCTGGAGGTCAGGTCGCCCCTGCATACCGGCACTCGTAGGCATCGCCAGCCAGATTTATGTCTCTTGTTGCAATGCTTGTAGTGGTAGTTGGCGGAGAGGGTGGGATTCGAACCCACCAGAACTCTTTAGAATCTGTAAGTTACAGATTCTAAACTCCCGCCGTTGCCGCAGATGCCAGCGATGCCGTGGCGCATTGCCCGCCATTGCCCGCCGCGGACTTCGCCAAGCGACCTGCGTCCCCGCACCGGGATCCCAGCGTCCTGGAAGGGGGCGGCGGTGTTCGGCTTCGACTTGGAAGCGCGCCTGGGATCTGACCGCGAATCGTATCAGGACACGCGGATGGTCATCGAGTGATCGGCAGACGGTGCGCGCCAGCAAAGGGCACGAACGTCGGCGCGTGAACCACTTCGCGATCACCGAGCATCCGACCGCAGCCTGAGCAGCGCGCAGAGTCCAGCAACAACGCGATCACGGAACCGAAGACGTGGCGAACGGGTTCGGGCGCGATTCAGAGCCGGGTCTCCAGGGGCAATTCGCGTAGCATAACCGTTTCTTCCAGTGCGCCGACCTTCAAGTCGGCGTTGATCTGGACCGTTCCCGAACCGCTCAACTCGATCCCTTCCCGTCTGACAACGCGGAAGCCTGGGAGTGTGAAGGTGACCGTGTAGGTTCCGGGCCTGAGATCGACGACCTTGTACTGGCCGCTGGCATCGGTGATGACCGACCGAACCCTTTCGATGAGGGCCGGACTGGCGGCTTCGACCGTGACACCGGGAAGCACGGCGCCCGTCGACCAGCTCCGCTGAGTTGCCACCTGTAGTCGATGGCTCTGTTCGCGCCAGTCTGACTAGAAACTGACCGTGACGTTCAGTCGCGCGAACCGCGATGTGTAGACCGCCGTCGGGTTGTTCCACGTGCCGCCCGTCGTCGTATCGGCGACGCTGTACTGATACGTACCGTCGTAGGTCGTCGCGTAACTCGTGTTGAAGAGGTTTTCGCCGTCCACGCCGACGTCCAGACGCGTCTTGCCGAGGCGGAAGATCTTGGCCACGCGAAGGTCGACCTGCGTGCGGCGATTGTCCGCGTACAGAAGGTGCTCGTTGTCGAACAGAGTCACGTTGGTGCTGCCTCCCGGAGTGCCGCCCGGTGGCACGCGGCCAAGGAGCTGCACCACGACGCTGTTGGGCACGGGCCAGGTTGCCGTGAGCGCTAGTGGCGGCTGGGAACGCATCGTCACGCTCACCAGCACGTCGACGCGCGGAATGGTGTAGCTGGCCAGACCGCGCAGTGTCGTTTGGTACGGGGGCTCCATACGGCAGTTCCGGGGATCCGGGCTGTCGATTTTCACGACGGTCGCGCACGTGTCGTCGATCTTCCGGCCGGTGTTCGTCCCGAACTGTAGAGTTAGTCCCTGGCGCACTCGCGCGTTGATCGAGAGGTCCACCCCCTGCCAGTAGCTGGAGCGGGCCGGTCCGAAGTCGGTCTCCCACGTGACGTAGTTTTGAGCCGGGATAGCCGCCGCCGCGGCCGTCGGTGTATACAGGGTAATCGGATACCCCCCGCCGCCCGGAAGCCGGGGATCGGACGGCGCGTTGATTGTCCAGGCCTGGTACTGCGACGGATTGCGATTCTGGTTGTCCGTCACGATGAAGCTGTAAAACGAGCGGCGCGAATACGCGACATCCACCGATACGCGCGGTAGCACCTGCTGCTGCACGTCGACGCTCCATTGCCAGTCATTGTCACGCGCGCCCCAGCCTCTGAGTGTGTCCTGGTTCACCTGCGTGAGGTTGCCAGAGAGCCCGCCGAAGTTCAGGGCGTCTCCGGTCAGTGCGGCGCACTCGGCGTT
>Ga0157379_10003242_pt1 | contig 13800 bp, 16 predicted proteins | sample S25metaG_FD_121802 | JGI IMG/M metagenome (GOLD analysis project Ga0157379, IMG submission 121802) | Switchgrass rhizosphere microbial communities from Kellogg Biological Station, Michigan, USA - S2-5 metaG | ecosystem: Host-associated > Plants > Roots > Rhizosphere > Soil | place: USA... | reverse complement strand
CGCGTCGAGCATTTCGGTGTACGTGCGTGTCGCGTCGCTGTCGAACGGCCCATCCTGCGGCATCGCCTGGCGCATGCTCTTCATCAGGTTCTGCAGGAACAGCGCCTCGAACTGGCCGGCTGCGGCCTTGAGCGCCTCCTGCGGCGCGGCGTGCGCCTTGCCCTTGAGCGCGGCGAGTGACCCGCTGTCGAGCGCGAGGCCGCGCGGCGCGGCGGTGGACAGCGGCAGTCCCATGTCAGATCACCTCGAGCTCGGCCTTGAGCGCGCCGGCGGCTTTCATCGCCTGGAGGATGGCGAGAAGATCCTGCGGCGTCGCGCCGAGCGTGTTGAGCGCGCGCACGACGTCCGGCAGCTTCGCGGCGCCGCGCAGCAGCATGAAACCGTTGCCGTCCTGCTTTACCTGGATCTGCGTGCGCTCGGTGACCACGGTCTGGCCCTGCGAGAACGGCGCCGGCTGGCTGACGATCGGTTCGCTGTTGATCGTGACAGTCAGGTTGCCGTGCGCAACCGCGCAGGATTCGATCACGACCGTGTTATTCATCACGATCGAGCCGGTGCGCGGATTGAAGATGACTTTGGCGGCCGGCGTGCCGATCTCGACGTCGATGTCCTGCAGCCGCGCGAGGAAGCGCACGCGCGCATCCGCGCCATCCGGCGCGCGCACGCGGATCGTCCGCGCGTCCTGCGCCAGGGCGAACTCGCCGCCCAGCTCGCGGTTAACGGCGTCCGCGAGCCGTCGCGCCGTGCCGAAGTCGCCGTCGCGCAGGTCGAGGGTCACGTAGTCGCCCTGGCCCAGCACGGCGGCCACGCTGCGTTCCACCGTGGCGCCGCTCGGAATGCGGCCCGCGGAAAGATGATTGATCTGCGTCTTGCTGCCGCCGGCCGAGGCACCCGCCCCGCCGACCGCGACGTTGCCCTGTGCCATCGCGTACACCTGCCCGTCGACGCCTTTCAGCGGCGTCAGCAGCAGCACGCCGCCGCGCAGGCTCTTCGCGTTGCCGAGCGACGACACCGTGACGTCGAGCGTCTGGCCGGGCTGCGCGAACGCTTCGAGCTGCGCAGTGATCATCACCGCCGCGACGTTCTTCAGCTGCAGGCTCGTCCCCGGCGGGAGCACCACGCCGAGCTGCGTCAGCATCGAGGTCAGGCTCTGCACGGTGAACGGCGTCTGCGTCGTCTGGTCGCCCGTGCCGTCGAGGCCGACGACCAGGCCGTAGCCGATCAGCGGGTTGCTGCGCACGCCCTCGATGCCGGCGAGATCCTTGATGCGGTCGGCGCGCGCGTCGAACGCGGCGAGGCCCAGTGCGAGCGCGAGCGGAAGGACGTAGCGGACGAAGGCAGTGATCTTCATGGGCGTCAGAACGGCAGGATCGACTGGAACACGCGCGCGAGCCAGCCCATTGTCTGCGCCTCGTCGATCGCGCCGGTGCCGCGGTATTCGAGACGCGCGTCGGCCACTTGCGTCGACGACACGTAGTTGCCGGCCTGGATCGTGATCGGGTTGACGATGCCCGACAGCCGGATGAACTCGGAGCCGGTGTTGATGCCGATCTGCTTCTCCCCGGCGACCACGAGGTTGCCGTTGGCGAGCACGCCGATCACGGTGACCGCGATCGTGCCGGTGAAGACGTTGTTCGCGCCCGAATCGCCGCCGCCGGCGAACTCGTTCTTCGACGCGGCGTCGACGGACGCGCCGCGCACGAGGCTCTGCGAGCCGACCTTGATGTCGGCGAGCGAGAACGTCGTCGTACCCTTGCGGTTCGCGTTGGTGCTGGCCTGCTTGCTCGCGTTCAGCTTCTCGTCGATGCGGATCGTCAGCGAGTCGCCGACGCGTCGCGCACGCGGGTCCTCGAACAGCGGCTTCCACGACACTGACTGGTAGATCGCGCCGTTGGCAATGGCGGGGGCAGGCACCGGCGCGGGCAGCGCCGTGAGCGGCGTGGCCACCTCGACCGTACGCAGCGGATTGGTCATGCACCCGGCCAGCAGCGTCGCGACGGCGGCGGTCAGGAACCCGCAGGTGCGCAAGGCGTCAATTGGCGTACCCTCCGCGCTGCGCGCTCCGGGGTAATTCGCGCCTTGGGGCGGCCCGGCGGCGCTCATCCCAGCTGCGCCAGCCGCTGCAGCATCTGGTCGGACGCCTGCACGGCCTTCGAGTTGATCTCATAGGCGCGCTGCGCCTGGATCATGTTGACCATTTCCTCGACGACGTTGACGTTCGATGTCTCGACGAAGCCCTGCTGGATCGTGCCGACGCCGTTGCTGCCCGGCGCATTGGTCGTCGGTGAGCCGGACGCCGCCGTTTCGACGAAGAGGTTCTCGCCGCGCGCCTCGAGGCCCGCCGGGTTGATGAAGTTCGCGATCTGCAGCGTGCCGACCTGCGTGGCGGCGGCCGTGCCGGGCTGCGTCACGCTGACGATGCCGTCGCGGCCGACCGTGATCGTTTGCGCGTTCGCGGGAATCGTGATCGCCGGCTGGATTGTGTAGCCGCTCGCCGTGACGAGCTGGCCCTGGTGGTCCATCTGCAGCGAGCCGTCGCGCGTGTACGCGGTGCTGCCGTCGGGAAGCAGCACCTGGAGGAAGCCCTGGCCGTTGATCGCGAGGTCGAGCGAGTTGCCGGTCTGCTGCAGGTTGCCTTGCGTGTGGATGCGCGCCGTCGCGACGGGGCGCACTCCCGTGCCGATCTGCAGACCGGTCGGCAGCTGCGTCTGCTGCGACGACTGCGCGCCGGGCTGCCGCATTGTCTGGTACAGCAGGTCCTCGAACACCGCGCGCGAGCGCTTGAAGCCGTTGGTGCTGACGTTGGCGAGGTTGCCCGCGATGACGTCGAGGTTCGTCTGCTGCGCATCGAGGCCGGTCTTGGCAATCCAGAGGGAGCGGATCATCGTGGGTCCTTCGGTTGCGTGGCGCGCATCCGCGTCACGTCGGAGTCGTGGAAAGGAGCTGGGTCGCGCGCTGCGCGTCGGTCTCGGCGTTCTGCAGCACCTTCATCTGCAGGTCGAACTGGCGCGCGAGGCTGATCATCTCGACCATCGTCGCCACGGCGTTCACGTTGCTCGACTCGAGCGCTTCGGAAACGACGGCCACCTCGTTCTCCGTTGCGTCGAGCGGATCGCCGCCGCGCGCACGGAAGAGCCCGTCGAGGCCCTTGACCACTTCGCCCGGCGCCGGCTTGACCAGCTTGAGCTGGCCGACGACGGTGACGTTGGCGGCGGACTGCCCGTTGGTCGTGAGCGAAATCGTGCCGTCGCGGCCAACGGCGACCTTGCTGTCGGGCGGCACGGAGATCGGGCCGCTGGTGCCGAGCACCGTCAGGCCCGACGTGGTTTCGACGACGCCGTCCGCATTGACGCGGAAGCCGCCGTTGCGCGTGTAGGCTTCATTACCGTCCGGCGTCTGCACGGCGAAGAAGCCCGGCCCTTCGATCGCCACGTCGAGGTCGCGGCCGGTGCGCTGGATCGCTCCGGGTGCCATGTCGGCGCCCGGCGTCGTGTCGAGCGCGTAGGCGCGCGTCTGGAGCCCCGGCCCCGCCACCGGCGCCACGCGGAACGCGGCCGTGTCGGACTTGTAGCCGGTCGTCCCCGAATTGGCGAGGTTGTGCGCGGTCACCGCCTGCTGGTTCAGCAGCTGCGTGGCGCCGCTCATCGCGATGTAGATCAGTCGGTCCATGGTCGGGGTCGGTTTCCTGTGCCGTTGGCGCCGTCGGGCGTCGATCGTTACCGCAGGTTGACCAGCGTGTTCATCACCTGGTCCTGCGTCTTGATCGTCTGCGCGTTCGCCTGGTAGACGCGCTGCGCAGTGATCATGTCGACGAGCTCCTGTGTGAGGTCGATGTTCGATTCCTCGACCGCGCCGGACTGCAGCGCGCCCAGGGTGCCGCTTTCCGGCGTGCCGAGCAGCGGCTGGCCGGATTCGGTGGTCTGCGCAAACGCGTTGTTGCCGAGCGGCTTCAGGCCCTGGTCGTTGGCGAAGTTCGCAAGCACGAGCTGGCCGAGCGCCTTCGTCTGGCCGTTCGAGTAGCGGCCGAGCAGCGTGCCGTCCTCGCCAATGCTGTACCCGGCGAGCGAGCCCGAAGTCGCGCCGTCCTGCGACAGCGAGTTGACGCTGAAGGGACTGCCGAACTGCGTCGAGCTCCCGAGGTCGAGCGTGAAGCTGAGCGGCGTCGCGGCGCCGTTGGTCAGCGGTACCGAGACGGCGAACGGCGTGGTGGTCGTCGGCAGCGCGCCGCTGGTGCTGAACGTGAGCGTGCCGAGGGGCGCGGCCAGCGCGGTGCCGTCGACGGCGCCGTAGACCGACCACGTGTTCGCAGCCGTCTTGACGAAGTACTGCGCCATCGTGTGCGCGTTGCCGAGGCTGTCGTAGATCGTCATCGACGTCGAGCTGTTGTAGCTCGCCGTGTTCGCGATCGCGAACGGCGTCGTGATTACTGCGGCGCGCGAGTCGAGGTTCACGCCGGCGGCCGACGTCGACGTCGGCGTGGGGCTCAGCGCGGCGGTGGAGATCTGCAGCGCCGCGGGCGTGGACGCGACGACCGCGCCGGCGGCGTTGACGCCGTAGCCGGTGACGCGCCCGCCGGTCGCATTGACGATGTAGCCGTTGGCGTCGAAATGAAACTGGCCATTGCGCGAGTACGTCGTCGCGCCGTTGGTCTCGACGACGAAGAAGCCGTTGCCGTTGATCGCCATGTCGAGCGGATTGCTCGTCGTCGTGATGTTGCCCTGCGCGAAATTCGCCTGCACGGCAGCGACCGACACGCCGATGCCCGCGGCTGCGGCGCCCGACGCGCCGAACGAGTTCGCGTAGACGTCGGCGAAGATCGCCGACGAGCCCTTGAACCCGACCGTGCTCGAATTGGCGACGTTGTTGCCGATCACGTCGAGATTGCGGGCGGCGGCGTTGAGACCGCTCAATCCTTGCTGAAAGCTCATCGTTGCTCCTCGTGCGCCGGTGGGGCGCGGTCAGTTGATTTCGACGACCTGCGACAGATCGAAGCGGCCGAGCGCGCCGAGCTGCAGCGCGGAAGGACCGCCGTTGGCGCCGGCGATCACGCCGGTCACGTGTCCGATCATCAAGGGGTCCACCGCCACTTTGGCGCCGTTCGCCATGGCGGTGATTTCGAAGCTGTAGGGACCGTCGACCGCCACGGCGCCCGCGTCGGTCTGTCCGTCCCAGGCGAAGCCGGACACGCCGGCCTGCTGCGGACCGAGATGCTCGGTGCGCACGACGGCGCCGCCGGCGTCACGGATCGTCACGTCGACCGCGTCGGCCGTTTGCGAGAGATTGAAGCCCGCCTGTGCCGCGCCCTGCGCGAGCGTCATGCGGCTCCCGCCCACGAACACGTCGTGGCCGACGAGCCCGGACGACTGCAGGTACTGGGACGCGCCGAGCGACGCGGCGAGCGTCGACAACGTCGTGTTCAGCTTGTCGATGCCGCTCACCGTGCTGATCTGCGCGAGCTGTGTGGTGAGCTGCGCGTTGTCCATCGGGTTCAGCGGATCCTGGTTGCGCAGCTGCGACACCAGCAGCGTGAGGAAGCGGTTCTCGATGTCGGCAGCGGAAGCCGCGACACCGGTGCCGGCCTTGGCGGGCGTTGCGGCGGCGGCGGCGCCGCTGCCGGTCGTGCCGGACTTGGCGATGGTGAACTGGAGTGGGTTCATGGAATCTTCCGACGGCTCATTGGCCGATGGTGAGGGACTTGAGCAGCAGGTTCTTCGCCGTGTTCATCACTTCGACGTTGGTCTGGTACGAGCGCGACGCGGAGAGCATGTTGACCATTTCCTCGACGACGCTGACGTTCGGCATGCTGACGTAGCCGTTCTCGTCGGCGAGCGGGTGCTTGGGGTCGAAGATCGTGCGTCCGGGCGTGGTGTCCTCGACGACGTCGGCGACCTGCACCTTCGACGGGCCGGTGCCGTCCTGCAGCGGGACGGCCTGGAACACGACCTGCTTGGCCCTGTAGGCCTTGCCGTCGGGGCCGGCGACGCTGTCGGCGTTGGCGATGTTGCTCGCCACCGCGTTGAGGCGCTGCGACTGCGCGGCGATTGCCGAGCTGGAGATTTCAAACACGTTGAAGAGGGACATGGCGGCCTTTGCTCCTTGGATCAGCCGGTGATGGCGGCGAGCATTGTCTTGATCTGCGCAGTCAGGAAGCGCATCGCGGCTTCCTGGCGGACAGTGTTGTCGGCGAACGACGCGCGCTCGGCGTCCATTTCGACGCTGTTGCCGTCGAGGCTCGACTGCGACGGTGTGCGGTAGAGGAGTTGCGGCGCGGCCGCGGCGGACGCCGCGCCGGCGCGTTCGGTGGCGCCCTTAAGCGCCGCGGCGAAGTCGAAGTCGACCGCCTTGTAGTTCGGCGTGTCGGCGTTCGCGATGTTCGCGGCAATGAGCTCCTGGCGCTGGCTGCGCAACCTGAGCGCCGCCGCCTGGAACTGCATCATGCCGTCCAAACCATCGACCATGCCTGCCGCTCCTCTCGTGTTGAAATCGTCGCTGCCGGGTTCGCTGTCGACGGCGGGTTCGACATGCTGCAAACCTCTTCCGTCACGCTGCCGATTATCGACATTGCCCGCAAAGCCGATCGCGCGAGGAGCCGCGGAAATACCGCGCAGTTCGCCGCCTGCTCGGGCATGCGGGCGTCCTAGGATGCGGGCGTCACCTCATGAATACGGGCCACGCCATGTCGCCGCACGCCATCTGCGAACACCGGTCACGGGATACGCGCCGAGGGCACGCGCCGGGCCTGCCGGCGCTGCTCGTCCTCGCCGCCCTGCTCTCTTTCGCCCGGCCGCTGCCGGCCGCCGACCTCGCGGGTGCGGCCAAGATATTTCTCGATGCGCGCGTAACGGAGCTCGCCGGCGACGTCGAAATCACCATCGGCGAGCCCGATCCGCGGCTCGCGCTGGCCGAATGCGCCCGCGCCGAGCCGTTCCTGCCGCCCAACGCCCGGCTGTGGGGCAAGAGCCATGTCGGCATCCGCTGCGTGCAGGGTGCAACCTGGACGGCCTACGTGCCGATAACCATCCGTGTCTTTGCGCCGTCGCCGGTCGCTGCCCGCCCGCTCGCACGCGGGCAGATCGTCGGCCGTGACGACGTCCGGCTGGAGCGCGTGGAACTGACCCAGTGGCCGCCGGGCGAGCTTGCCGCGGTGGGCGAAGTCGACGGCCGGATGGCCACGCGGGCCATCGCCGCTGCCGAGCCCCTGCGCCGCAGTCTGCTGAAGCTGCTGCCGTTGATTGTTCCGGGCGACCCGGTCAGAGTGATGATCGAGACGGGCAGTTTCGTCGTCTCAACCGAGGGCAAGGCGCTTACCTCCGCCGGCGACGGCGAGGGCGTCCAGGTGGCGCTCTCGACGGGAAAAACGCTCTGGGGAACGGCCAGCCCGGGAAAAGTGGTTCAAATCAAGTGATTGACGACCCATGCCGCGCCTAAAGTTCCACGCCGACGCGCCGATATAGGCGTGCGGGCCTGCAGACAAACCATCCGGTAGCAGGCTGGGCAACGGAAGAGGGAGACCCTCCATGAAGATTCACTCGAACGGCATCGACACCCTGAAGCCCGGCCAGGCCGGCGGGACCGCGGGTGCGGATCGCCCGGGCGCGGCCGGCAAGACCGACGACGCGGCGGGCGCGACAGCCGCCGTCCCCACGGCCTCCGTCCATCTCGACGGCCGGTCACGGATGCAGTCCCTGCGCGACCGAATGGGCACGGGCGACGTCGTCGACCACGCCAAGGTCGAACGGGTGACCAAGGCCCTCGCGGAAGGCAAGTTCAAGGTCGATTCCGCCGTGGTCGCCGACCGCCTGGTGCAGGGCGCCGTCGACCTTCTCGGAAAGCACAAGTAATGGCACGCGACGCGACCGGGCTCGCCGGGCTCGAAGCCGAGCTGGCGGGCTTCCGCGATCTGCTCGGCGTATTGCGCGCCGAGCAGGACGCGCTGCGCCGCGCCGACGCCGACGCGCTCTCGCCGCTCGTGCCCTGCAAGCTCACGCTGCTGGCGGCGCTCGAGCGCCTTGCGCGCACGCGCCACGACGCGATGCGGACCGCGGGCTTTCCGGCCACGCGTGCAGGCATCGACGCGTGGCTCGCCCACATGCCGCAGGCCGCGACGGCGAAGGCGTGCTTTCGCGAGCTGCTGGCACTCGCCTGGCAGGCGCGCGCGCTCAACGCGTCGTCGCGCCGCCTGGCCACTGCACAGTGCCGCCATTTCGAGCGGGCCGGAGCGGCGCTCCGCCGTGCCGCGGGACAGGACGACGTCTACGGGGCGGATGGCCGCACGCAACGCCACGGCGCGCAGCGCGCGCTCGCGGAGATTTGACCCGATTTCATTGCGGCCGCAGGCGCGATTTGCTGCGGATCGGCGACCCGGCGCCCAATGCGCCGGCGGCGCTGTCGCTTCCCGCGCCCGCTCCTGGCAAACAATCCGCTAACGCTGGTGCACGCGATTGCGCCCGGCGAACTTGGCCGCGTAGAGCGCCTTGTCGGCGCGGTCGACGAATTCTGTCGCCGCCTCGCCCTTGCGGTACTCGGTCACGCCGGCGGACACCGTCACGCTCCCGACCGCGACAGCATCCTCCACGCGCCGCACATACGCGCGGGCGACCGTGCCGCGAATCCGCTCCGCCACGCCCATCGCGTCCTTCGCGCCGGTGTTCGGCAGCAGGATCGCGAATTCCTCGCCGCCGTACCGGCTGACGACGTCCGACGGGCGGGCCGAGCGCTCCATCGCCTGCGCGACGCCGCGGATGGTCCGGTCTCCGAGCACGTGTCCGTACGTGTCGTTGAAGAGCTTGAAATGGTCGATGTCGATCATGATGAGCGCCAGCGGCTCCTGCGTGGCGTCGGCGGCGCCCGTCAGCCGCGCGAGCTCGAGATCGAAGCCGCGGCGGTTGGTGAGCCGTGACAGCGCGTCGATCAGCGCGAGTTCCTTGGCGCGGCGCAGCTCGTCGCGCAGCTGCTCGATCTCGTCGCGGTTGGATGCAAGGCGGCTGCCCGCCTGCGCCATCGACGACGACACTTTCTCCGTTTCGGCCAGCAGGTCGGTCAGCACGTTGTGCAGCTGGATCCGGCCGACGGGCTTCTGCAGCGCGGCGCGGCGCTGGCGCAGATCGGTGAGATAGCCGGCTACGGCGCTCTCGGAGCCGCTGATCGCGCTCGCCGTCTCGCCTATCACGCGCGTGAGCGCGTCGTGGACGTGCGCTGCCGATTCCATGTCGGCATCCGCGAGGTAGCGGTGATGCAGGTCGTGCGTGATTGCATCGTCGAGCCGGCCGCCGTCCGCGGTCAGCGCGTCGACTTCCCGCGACAGCGCGGCGTTGCGGCCGGCCACATGCTCGTACCAGACCGCATAGCTGACCGGATTGGGCGTTGCGTCCTGCTTCAGCATGCGTGGCACCACGAGCCTGCACAGCTCGGTGCCGCGATCGTACGATTCGTCGTAGGTCCGGGACATCGGTTCGGCTCCTGGCGGCGCGAACGGCGGAACGCCGCTCAGTGCTCGGCGGAGGTGCCCTCGGCGCGCGGCGACGCCTCGGCGCGGATCAGGACGGTGACACGGCGATTGCGGGCGCGGCCCTCGGCCGTATCGTTCGTGTCGACCGGCCGGTTCGCTGCGTGACCCGCGGCGACGAGGCGCTCCGGCGCCACGCCCGCGTCAATGAACAGCCGCGCCACGGCGCTTGCGCGCGCGCTCGACAGCTCCCAGTTCGACGGGTACTGCGGTGTCGCGATCGGGACGAGGTCGGTGTGGCCTTCGACCTCGATCGAATTGTCGGCGTCGGCCAGCACTTCGGCGACGGCCCGCAGCGCGACGCTTGATTCGTCGCGCAGCGCCGCCTGTGCAGGCGCGAACAGCACGCTCGCGTTGATCTCCACTGCCAGGCCGTTCGGCGTTTGCGCGAGCCGCACCTGGCCCGTTTGCACGAGCGCGCGCAGCGCGTCGCCGATCTTCACGGCGAGTCCGCGCAGCCGCTGCTCGCGCGGCAGCGCAGCGACGACCGTCGCGGGCGCCGGGCGCGGCTTCAGCCGCAGCACCGGGCCGGGCATCAGCACCGGCGCGATGGCGACGCGCTCGACCTGCGGCACCGTGCGCTCGTGGCGGAACGCGGAGAACAGCGAATCGGACAACACGCGATACTTGCCTTCGTTCAGTGTCGACGTCGCGTACATGACGACGAAGAACGCGAACAGCAGCGTGATGAAATCGGCGTAGGACACGAGCCAGCGCTCGCGGTGCGGCGGCTCGTCCGGTGTGCGCCGCGAGCGTGCGGACGCGCGGCCGCTCACGCGAGCCGCCCGGACAGGCGTGCCTCGACGAAGCGCGGATTCTCGCCGTTGGCGATGCCGACGAGTCCGTCGAGCAGCATCTCGCGGTGCGCAACCTGCGCTTCGATCAGCGCGCGCAGCTTGCCGGCGACCGGCAGGAACACGAGGTTCGCCACGCCGACGCCGTAGATCGTCGCGACAAACGCGACGGCGATGCCGCCGCCGAGACGCGTCGGATCGGTCAGGTTCTCCATCACGTGGATGAGTCCGAGCACGGCGCCGAGAATGCCGATCGTCGGCGCATAACCGCCGGCGGCCTCCCAGACCCGCGCGGCGGCACGCATCCGGTTCTCGAACGACGAGATCTCGACGTCGAGCGCTTCGCGAATGCGCTCCGGCTCCAGGCCGTCGACCAGCATGCGCAGTCCGCTCCGCGTGAAGTCGTCGTGCACTTCGACCAGGCGGTCTTCCAGCGCGAGAAAGCCGTCGGTGCGCACGAAACGCGCCCATTCGACAAGCGTGGCGATCGCGCCCCGGTTGTCGACGCGAGGCGGCGCGAACACCCATCCGCCGAGCATCATTCCGTGCATGAAAGTCGACCATGGGTTCTGGAGCATCACGGCGCCGAGCGTGCCGCCGATGACGATCAGGAAGGCGGCGAGCTGGAACAGCGAGCCCAGGGCGCCGCCCTCGAGCCATTGCCCGCCGAAGATGGCGACGGCGGCGAGGACGAGCCCCGCCACGCTGAGGAGATCGGGACGCTTCAGAGGCATTGGGCGCTTTCTCACCAGTCCTTGAGCTTCGAGCGAAGGCGTGCGACGGCCTGGCTGTGCAGCTGGCAGACACGCGATTCGCTGACCTTCAGCACGAGGGCGATCTCCTTGAAGTTCATTTCCTGCTCGTAGTAGAGGCCCATCAGCAGCTTCTCGCGCTCGGGCAGCGCGTCGATGCCCGCGACAAGCGCCGCCTTGAACTTGCTGTCCTGGATCTTCGCGAGCGGGTCGGCGCCCTCGTCGGCGAAGAGCCGGTCGAAATGCCCGCCCTCGCCGTCGCTCTCGAAGTCCTCGATGTGGAAGAGCTGGTAGCCGCGCGCCTCGCGCAGCATGACCTGGTAGTCGGGCAGCGACATGCAGAGCTCGGCGGCAATCTCCGGCTCGGTCGGTGCGCGGCCTTCACGTTGCTCGAGCTTGCTGATCGCCTGCTCGATCTGGCGAAACGCCTTGCGGATACTGCGCGGCAGCCAGTCGTTCTGACGAAGCTCGTCCAGCATCGCGCCGCGGATGCGCTGCGACGCGTACGTCTCGAATTGGTTGCCCTGGCTCGCCTCGAAGCGACTCGCCGCGTCCATGAGGCCGATGAGCCCGGCCTGGATGATGTCGTCGACATCCACCGACGACGGCAGCTTGGCCGCGAGGTGGTGCGCCATCCGGCGGACCAGCGGCGCGAAAGCGTTGATGCGCTGCTCGACGTCGGGTTGACCCGTTGCGGTGTACATGCGTGACTCCCTAGACCGGTGCGAATTGCGCCGGAACGTCCGACATGAGGATCTGTGCAAGGCGCGCGAACGCGTGCGCGCGCGGCGAGCGCCGGGTGGCGCCAGTGCGGCCGTTCGGCGCCGCAGGCAGTGCCGGCTCGCCCGGCAGGTAACCGCCGTAGTCGAGTTGCGCAGCGAGGAAACGACGCGCCGTTTCCGCGAGGCTCGTGTAGATGGAACGCGCCGTCGCCTCGGACCGCGCGTGGTTGACGACGATGCGAAAGCGATGCCCGGCCTGCCGCCGTGCGAGCGCCTTGATCTGCGCGTACGCCTCGGTGATCGACGCGCTCGTCGGCGCCGTGACGAAGAGCACGTCGCGCGCCGCGGGATCGGCGCCACCCGGCGCGGGTGCCAGCCCGTTGACGAGGCAGATGTCGAAGCGCGCGGGATCGCTGTCGAGGAACCGTGCGAGCGCGCGCTGGCCGTCGACGTCGCCGGCATCCATTGCGTCGAGCGCGCGAGCGGCGGGGAGCACGGTGATGCCGTGCGGGCCGCTCAGCACCACGTCGTCGAGGCGCTTCGAACCCGCGAGCACATGCGCAAGCTCGTAACGCGCCTTCAGCCCCAGACCGACCGCGGCTTCGCCGTGCGTGCGGTCGAGGATCAGCACGCGACGACCGAGGTCGGCGAGCGCCGCCGCGAGGTCGAGCGTGACGGGAGTCGTGCCGGTGGTGCCGGCGATCGACAGCGTCGCGAGGCTGCGCTTCTCGAACAACCGGCGCATACCCATGGCCTGATCGAAGCCGCGCTCAAGCATGGGACGCTCCCGCGAAGGCGCCGGCGACGAGGTCGACCTCGTCCTCGGCCAGCGCATGCGCGCCGCTGCGTGCGCCCGAGCGGAGCGCGCGGTGGACGAGGTACGGCACGTTGGGGGCATGGAGGTCCTCCGGCACGCGCTGGCCGGTGGACAGGTAATGGAGCGCCAGCTTGTGGCGGATCACGACGTCGAGGACGTCGCCGAGGCGCACCGCCTCGTCGAGCTTGGTGACGATGCAGCCGGCAAAGCCGGCGCCGCTGCCGTTGGGCGCCGGACGATAGGCACCGACGACCTCTTCCAGCGTTTCTGCCTGCGCCGTGGCGTTGAGGATGACCAGCCGCTTCACTTCCGGCTGCGCGAGCAGCATCGCGTGCTCGCGCACGCGGGTGTCGCGCTGGCCCATGCCGACCGTGTCGATCAGCACGAGGTGCTTGGCAGTCAGCGAATCGAGCGCCTGGCGCAGGTCGTCGGGACCGCTCACCGTGTGCACGCCGACGCCGAGGATGCGTGCGTAGATGCGCAACTGGTCCTGCGCGCCGACGCGGTAACTGTCGGTGGTGAGGAGCGCAAGCGACTTCGCGCCGTGGCGCACCGCACAGCGCGCGGCGAGCTTGGCGGCGGTCGTGGTCTTGCCCACGCCGGTCGGGCCGGTGAGCGCGTAGACGCCGCCGTGCGTGACGATGTCATCGTCGGGTCCGGCGCAGTGCACGCCGGCGGCGATTTCGCCGGCGATCCACGGCTGTGCTTCGGCGAGGACGAGTTCCTGCGGCATCCGCTGCACCAGTGTCCGCGCGTACTCCGCGCCGAAGCCCGCGTGCAACAGGTCGCGGACGAAGCGGGCGCGCAGCGGCGCGCGACGCATCGAGTCGCTCCAGGCGAACTGCGCGAGCTGGTGCTCGACGAGCTCGCGGAGCGCGGCCATTTCGTTCATCAGGCGCGCCGGCAGCCCGTCGCGCTCGCCCGGTTCGGCGATGAGTTGCGGCGCCGGTGCAGGGGTGACGGCCCTGCCCGCTCGCGCGATCGCATGGGGGTCGGCCGCAGGCAGTGCGGCGGGCGCCGTCGCGACCCACTCCGTCAGCACCGGCACGTCGTCGGACTCGGCCGGTGCGCGCGCGAGGCGGCGGCGCGTCGACGCAGTGGCGTCGCCGAGCAGGTCGTCGATCGCGGCGCCTGCGAGCGCAGTGATCTCGATGCCGTCGGCCGTGGACCGGTTGTCGAGGATGACGGCGTCGGGTCCGAGCTCGGTGCG
>Ga0157379_10003241_pt1 | contig 13804 bp, 9 predicted proteins | sample S25metaG_FD_121802 | JGI IMG/M metagenome (GOLD analysis project Ga0157379, IMG submission 121802) | Switchgrass rhizosphere microbial communities from Kellogg Biological Station, Michigan, USA - S2-5 metaG | ecosystem: Host-associated > Plants > Roots > Rhizosphere > Soil | place: USA: Michigan... | reverse complement strand
GCTGGCGGATGGCCGCCACCACGATCATCTTCGCGGCCATCCCGGCCGTGATCTACCTCTCCGCCGGGCTGTTCCCGGCGGCCATGACGATCGGCACGCTGGTCGCCTTCACCGCGCTGCAGGGCACCCTGTTCCGGCCGATCACCGGCCTGCTCAACGTCGGCGTGTCGCTGGTCAGCTCCCTGGCGCTGTTCGCGCGGATCTTCGAGTACCTCGACCTGCCGGTGGAGATCGACGATCCCGCCTCGCCCGTCTCCCTCGCCGCGCCCCGGGGCCACGTCCGGTTCACCGACGTCACCTTCACCTACCCGGGCTCGGACACCGCAGCCGTCGCCGGCGTGACGCTGGACGTGCCGGCGGGCACCACCCTCGCCCTGGTCGGTGAGACCGGCTCGGGCAAGAGCACGCTCGCCTCGATGGTCCCGCGGCTGCAGGACCCCGACGGCGGCCGGATCACGATCGACGGCGTGGACGTCCGGGACCTGCGGCTGGCCGACCTGGCCGGGATCGTCGGGGTGGTGAGCCAGGAGACCTACCTGCTGCACACGACCGTCCGGGAGAACCTGCGGTACGCGAAGCCCTCGGCGACCGACGCCGAGATCGAGGCCGCGGCGAGGGCCGCCCGGATCCACGACCTGATCGCCGCGCTGCCCGACGGGTACGACACGGTCGTCGGGTCCCGCGGGTACCGGTTCTCCGGCGGCGAGAAGCAGCGCATCGCGATCGCGCGCACGCTGCTCCGCGACCCGAAGGTCCTGGTCCTCGACGAGGCCACCAGCGCGCTGGACACCGAGACCGAGCGGGCCGTGCAGGCCGCCTTCACCGAGCTGGGCAAGGGGCGCACGGTGATCGCCATCGCGCACCGGCTCTCCACCGTGCGGGACGCGGACCAGATCGCGGTGCTCGACCACGGGCGCGTGATCGAGCGCGGGACGCACGAGTCGCTGGTCGCGGGTGCGGGCCGCTACGCCGCCCTGGCGGCGTGACCGTCGAACGGCGACCCGCGAGGCGGGCTCACAGTCAGGTGAGGTGGGACGTCAGGAACGTCTCGATGCGGGTCCAGGCGTCCGCCGCGGCGTCGGGGGACGGGCCGAAGCCGGCGATCCTCGTCAGGGGGCGCAGCACGCGCGGGGCGTTCACGTGCTCGTTGAGGAAGGCGTGGCTCGCGTCCGGGTACTCGACGACGTCGTGGGGGACCTCCGCCCTGGTCAGCGCCGCCTCCAGCTTTCCAGCCGCCCCGCGCAGCGAGACGTCCCGGGCCCCGTAGCTCCCCACGACCGGGCAGCCGCCCCGGACCGCGGCGTCGAGGTCGCGGGGGAGCTGGCCGTAGTTGACGGCGGCGGCGTCGAACCCGCGGCCGAGGCTGAGCAGGGCGAACCCGCCGCCCATGCAGAACCCGATCGTCCCGATCCGGCCGGTGCAGTCCGACCGGGACGCCAGCTCGGCGCGCGCGGCGTCGATGTCCGCGAACGCCCGGCCGCGCCCGGCGAGCAGCGCCCGGAACGTGGCGACCAGACACCGCGGGCCGCCCTCGCTGTAGAGGTTCGGGGCCAGGGTCAGGAATCCCATCCCGGCCAGCCGGTCCGCGTGCCCGCGCATCTCCGCGTCCAGCCCCCAGGCCTCGTGCACCAGCACCATCCCGGGCCACGGGCCGGTCCCGTCCGGGACGGCGAGGTAGGCCTGCAGGGCGCCCTCGGCGCGGGCGGAGAGGTCGAGCGAGGTGCCGGTCGTCATGCCCGGATCATGCCGCGGTCCGGGCGGGAGGCGAGCAGGGGGCAGGAGTCAGACATCCCCTGAGAGGTCCCGGTAGGCGGCCAGGAACCGGTCGAGGGTGACGAGGCAGACGTCGCGGGGCTGGAAGGTGCCCGCGGCGAGTGTCTGCAGCCACGAGCCCAGCCCGAACACCGGCGAGCGGCGGTAGTGCTCCCAGGCGTCGGGCGGGCGGCGGCCCAGTGTCCGCAGGTAGTGCTCCAGCAGCGCCCGTTCGTGCTCGCGGCGGTCCGCGACGGTGAGGCTCGAGACCACGAGGTAGCCGACGTCGTGCACCCAGCTCCCGGCCCGGACGAGCTGCCAGTCGTAGAAGCCGAGTGCGTCCCCGAGCAGGTAGGTGTTGCCGGGGTGGGGGTCGCCGTGCAGCAGGGTCCGCGGGCCCTGCGCCGCGAGGCGCGCCCAGCCGCGGAACCCCCGGTCCAGCTCGGCTGTGTCCAGCTGCGCGCCGAGCGTGCGCAGGGCGCGGTGGAAGCCGCCCCGCACCACCGGTGACCAGGCCGGACCCAGCCGCCAGGGCCGCACGAAGGCCGGCAGCGGCGCCTCCCAGTACCGGGCGTGCAGCCGGGCCAGCCCGGCGAGCCCGGCCGCCACCTGCGCGACGGTCAGCGGGGTGAGCGCGCTCGTCGGGCGCCCGCCGCGCAGCGTCACGTCCTCCATCACGACGACGGCCGCGAGCCGCCGTCGGTCCGTGGCGGCGGCGAGGAACCGGGGATGCTCCAGCGGCAGCGTGGGCGCCCACGCGGCCAGCTCCGCCTCCGCCTCCCGGGCCCCGAGCGCCGTCAGGGCCAGCCGGTTGAGCGGCCTGCCCTCGCGTTTCACGAACACCCGCTCCGGGACGTCCACCCCCTCCAGCTCGACGGTGGCCCGGGCGTTGGTGCCGTCGACGGTCTCCCGCACCCGCACCCGCTCGACCGGTCGGCCCAGCGCGGTGCTCATCCACGCCGGGGTCACCGCGGACCAGGACCTCGGAACCGTGAGCACGGCACGATCATCCCTTGTGGCGTGGGGACGGTGATGCGACGGTTGCGGCGTGGCACAGGACGAGGGACCGGGGGCGATGCTCTCCGGCCTGCGCCTGGACCAGCTGCTCGGCGAGGTCCAGGAGCGGCTCGGCGAGATCCGCCACTCCCGCGACCGCGTGCAGGGGCTGCTGGACGCGGTGCTCGCCGTCGCCTCGGGCCTGGAGCTGGAGACCACGCTCAAGCGGATCGTGCAGGCCGCCGTCGACCTCGTCGACGCCCGGTTCGGCGGGCTCGGCGTGCTCGCGCCGGACGGGTCGCTGGCCCGGTTCATCGACGTCGGGCTGCCCGCGCACGCCCGCGCGGGGCTGCTGGCCAGCCCGCCCGAGGGCAAGGGGCTGATCGGGCAGCTGATCACGAACCCTGAGCCGCTGCGGCTGGCGGACCTGGAGACCCACCCGGCGTCGACGGGGATGCCGAAGGGGCATCCGCGGATGCACAGCTTCCTGGGCGTGCCCGTCCGGGTGCGGGAGGCCGTGTACGGCAACCTCTACCTCACCGAGAAGCGTTCCGGGGGTGAGTTCACCGCGGACGACGAGGTGATGCTCCAGGCCCTCGCCGCGGCGGCCGGGATCGCGGTGCAGAACGCGGACCTGTTCGAGCAGACCCGGCTGCGCCAGCACTGGCTGGAGGCGCTCGGCGAGATCCGCGCCGCCGTCCTTGCGGACGCGGACGAGCAGGACGTGCTGGCGCTGGTCGCGGTGCGCAGCCAGGAGCTGAGCCGCTCCGCCGCGGCGTTCGTCGCGCTCGGCCCGGACGCCGACGGACTGTTCACGACGGGTGCGCGGATCGGGGTCGCGTCGGTGGCCGGGCACTGCGCGCTGCTGCGCGAGGTCGCCGAGAGCCGCCACCCGGTGCTCGTCGACGCGCTGGACCCGCCGATCCCCGGCTTCGGGCCCACCGTCGCGGTGCCGCTGCGGGCAGCGGAGCGAGTGATCGGCGTGCTCGTCGGGCTGCGTCGGGCGGGTGAGCCGGTGTTCCGCCCGGACGAGATCCCCCTGCTGGACTCCTTCGCCCAGCAGGCCGCGCTGGCCCTGGAGCTGGGCGCCCGCAACCGCGCGCAGCGCCAGCTGGACGTGCTCGCCGACCGCGACCGGATCGCCCGGGACCTGCACGACCACGTCATCCAGCGGTTGTTCGCCACCGGTCTGCGCCTGCAGAGCTCGCTCAAGCTGGAGGCGGGCCCGGAGGTGCGGCAGCGCATCGAGGCCGCGGTGCACGACCTCGACACCACCGTGCGGGAGATCCGCACGTCGATCTTCGACCTGCACGGCGGCGGGGAGGACGACATCCGCCGCGGGCTGCTCGACGCCGTGACGGCCGCGGGGGAGGGGGTGCGGACCTCGGTGCGCACGGCGGGCCCGGTGGACACGGTGGTCTCCCCGGCGCTCGCCGTGCACGTGGCGGCCGTGGCGCGCGAGGGGGTCGCCAACGCCGTACGGCACGGGCGGGCGGAGTCGGTGACGGTCACCCTGGACGTCGGGCCGGCGGAGCTGTTGCTGGAGGTCACCGACGACGGCAGGGGCATCCCGGACGGGGTCGCCCGCAGCGGGCTGCGGAACCTGGAGGACCGCGCGCGGGAGCTCGCGGGCTCCCTGGAGGTGCACGCCCGCCGCGAGGGCGGCACCCGGCTGAGCTGGCGGGTGCCTGTCTAGCCTGCTACCCGCGCCGCCTGCGCTCGGCGTAGACGGCGGCCTCGGTGCGGCGGGCGAAACCGAGCTTGTGCAGCAGCGAGGAGACGTAGTTCTTCACGGTCTTCTCCGCGAGGAACAGCTCCGCGCCGATCTGGCGGTTCGTGAGCCCGTCCGCGATGAGGTCGAGGATCCGGCGCTCCTGCGGGGACAGCGACTCGTAACGCGGGTCCGGCCGGTCGGAGTCCCGACCGTGCCGCACCCGGTCCAGCACGAGCGCGGTCGTCTTCGGGTCCAGCAGCGAGCCGCCCGCCGCGACCGCACGCACCGCCCCCACCAGGTCGACGCCCGCGACCTGCTTGAGCAGATAGCCCGCCGCCCCGGCCATGATCGCGCCGAACAGCGCCTCGTCGTCCGAGTACGAGGTCAGCATGAGGCAGGCGGGCGGCGGCGCGATCACGGAGCGGATCTCCCGGCACACCGACACGCCCTCGCCGTCCGGCAGTCGGACGTCCAGGATCGCCACGTCCGGGCGCAGCGCCGGGATCCGCGCCAGGGCCTGGGCGGCGGTGCCCGCCTCGCCCACGACCTCGATGTCCTCCTCGGTCTCCAGCAGCTGGGCGATGCCCCTGCGGACGATCTCGTGGTCGTCGAGCAGGAACACGGAGATGGGCACGGACCCGACGGTAGCGTGCGCCCGGGCCCTCCGACCAGGCCGAGGTCGGTAATCCGGTGGAAGCGGTCGGAGGCTAAGGGGTACCGTCTCGCGGCGCAACCGCCCGGTGGGGGGACCGGGCCGCGCGCGGACTACTGTCGTCCTCCCACCACACGTCCCCGGGGTCCGTATGCTGCTGCGCCTGTTGCGTTCGTACCTGCGGCCGTACTCCCGGCCACTGCTCGTGATCGTCGCGCTGCAGCTGGTCGGGACGATGGCCGCGCTCTACCTCCCCAGCCTCAACGCCTCGATCATCGACAAGGGCATCGCCACCGGCGACACCGGCTACATCCTCTCGACGGGCGGCTGGATGCTCGTCGTGACGCTCGTCCAGATCGTGTGCTCGGTCGCCGCCGTGTACGTCGGCTCGCGCACGGCGATGGGCTTCGGCCGAGACGTCCGGCACGCGCTGTTCCACCGGGTCGGCGAGTTCTCGGCGCGTGAGGTGAACCGCTTCGGTGCGCCCTCGCTGATCACCCGCGGCACGAACGACGTCCAGCAGGTCCAGATGCTCGTCCAGATGAGCGCCACGATGATGGTCGCCGCGCCGATCATGTGCGTCGGCGGGGTGATCATGGCGTTGCAGGAGGACGTCGGGCTGTCCTGGCTCGTGGCCGTCTGCGTCCCGGTGCTGGTCGTGGCCATCGGGGCCGTCGTGGTCAACATGGTGCCGAAGTTCCGGCTCATGCAGACCCGCATCGACACCGTCAACCGGGTGCTGCGCGAGCAGATCACGGGCATCCGGGTGGTCCGCGCGTTCGTCCGCGAGCCGGAGGAGACGGCCCGCTTCGGCGTGGCGAACACCGAGGTCACCGAGGTCGCGACGGCCGCGGGGCGGCTGCAGGCGCTGATCTTCCCGATCGTGATGCTGATCCTCAACGTGTCCAGCGTGGCCGTGCTCTGGTTCGGCGCCCACCGCATCGACGCGGGCGAGATGCAGATCGGCGCGCTCACGGCCTTCCTGGCCTACCTGCTGCAGATCCTCATGTCCGTCATGATGGCGACGTTCATGGCGATCATGATCCCGCGGGCCACGGTCTGCGCCGAGCGGATCGACGAGGTGCTGGACACCGAGTCCTCCGTCGCGCCGCCCGTGTCGGCCGTGGCGGCGCCGGTGCCCGAGGGCGTCCTGGAGTTCCGGCACGCGACCTTCCAGTACCCCGGCGCGGCGGCGCCGGTGCTGCGCGACATCTCGTTCACGGCCCGGCCGGGCGAGACCACCGCGATCATCGGCTCCACCGGCGCGGGCAAGACCACGCTGATCTCGATGGTCCCGCGGCTGTTCGACGCGACCGACGGCGTCGTCCTCGTCGACGGGGTGGACGTGCGCTCCCTGGACCCCGAAGACCTGTGGGGGCGGATCGGGCTCGTGCCGCAGAAGCCGTACCTCTTCGCGGGCACCGTGGCGAGCAACCTGCGCTACGGCGGCCCGGACCGCACGGACGCCGAGCTCTGGCAGGCCCTGGAGATCGCGCAGGCCGCGGACTTCGTGCGGCAGATGCCCGCGGGGCTGGAGTCGCCGATCGCGCAGGGCGGCACGAACGTCTCCGGTGGCCAGCGGCAGCGGCTCGCCATCGCCCGGGCGCTGGTCAAGCGCCCGGAGATCTACCTGTTCGACGACTCGTTCTCGGCGCTGGACCTCACCACGGACGCGCGGCTGCGCGCGGCCCTGCGGCCGGTCACGGCCGCGGCCACCGTGGTGATCGTGGCCCAGCGGGTGTCCACGATCCGGACCGCGGACCGGATCGTCGTGCTGGAGGACGGTGTGGTCGTCGGGTCCGGCACGCACGCCGAGCTGCTGGCCGCGTGCCCGACCTACGTCGAGATCGTCGAGTCCCAGCTGAGCGCGGAGGAGGCGGCGTGAGCGACCTCGCGAGCGAACCGTCGACTCAGCGCACCCCCGCGAAGCAGGACGCGGACACCGTCTCCGCCGCCAGGGGGGCGGCGGCACAGCGCCGGGGCGGGGGACCGCCCTGGGCCGGGATGGGGCAGCCCGCGGAGAAGGCGGCGACGTTCGGGCCCTCGGCGAGGCGCCTGGTCCGGCGGCTCGCACCGGAGCGGTTCGGCGTGCTCGCCGTGCTGGCCCTCGGCGTCGTGAGCGTGGGGCTGTCCGTGATCGGGCCGAAGATCCTCGGGCAGGCCACCGACGTGATCTTCGCGGGGATCATCGGCAAGCAGCTACCCGCCGGCATCACCGCCGCGCAGGCCGCCGCGGGCGCGCGGGCGCAGGGGAACGACACGATCGCGACGCTCATCGAGGCGCAGCACGTGATCCCGGGCGTCGGGATCGACTTCCACGCGCTCGCCCTCGTGCTGCTCGGCGTCATCGTGATCTACCTCGGCAGCTCCGTCTTCGCCTACGCGCAGGGCTACCTGCTCAACGGGATCGTCCAGCGCACCGTGTTCCACCTGCGGCGCGAGGTCGAGGACCAGCTCAACCGGCTGCCGCTGCGCTACTTCGACACCCGGCAGCGCGGCGAGATCCTCAGCCGCGTCACCAACGACATCGACAACGTCCAGCAGTCCCTGCAGCAGACGATGTCGCAGCTGCTCACCTCGCTGCTCACGATCGTCGGCGTGCTGGTGATGATGTTCGTGATCTCGCCGCTGCTCTCGCTCGTCGCACTGGTCACCATCCCCGTGTCGCTGTGGCTGACCCGGGCGATCGCCAAGCGCTCGCAGAAGCAGTTCGTGGCGCAGTGGCGCAACACTGGCATCCTCAACGGGCACATCGAGGAGGCCTTCACCGGTCACGAGCTGGTCCGGGTGTTCGGCCGCCGCCGCGAGGTGGAGGAGCAGTTCCGCGAGAAGAACGAGGCGCTGTACCAGGCGAGCTTCCGGGCGCAGTTCATGTCCGGGATCATCATGCCGTCGATGATGTTCATCGGGAACGTGAACTACGTGCTGGTGGCCGTGATCGGCGGGCTGCGGGTGGCGTCGGGGACGCTGACGCTCGGGGACGTGCAGGCGTTCGTGCAGTACTCGCGGCAGTTCACCCAGCCGCTGACCCAGGCGGCGTCGATGGCGAACCTGTTGCAGTCCGGCGTGGCGTCGGCGGAGCGGGTGTTCGAGCTGCTCGACGCCGAGCCCGAGCGTCCCGACCCCGTGGTGCCCGCCGTCCGGTCGGAGCGCCGGGGCCGGGTCGAGTTCGAGCACGTGTCCTTCCGCTACGAGGACGACCGGCCGCTGATCGACGACCTGTCGCTGGTCGCGGAGCCGGGGCAGACGGTCGCGATCGTCGGGCCCACGGGGGCGGGGAAGACCACGCTGGTCAACCTCGTCCTGCGGTTCTACGAGCTGGACGGCGGCCGCATCACCCTCGACGGCGTGGACATCTCCTCCATGTCCCGGGCGGACCTGCGCGGCGGGATCGGGATGGTCCTGCAGGACACCTGGCTCTTCCACGGCACGATCCGGGACAACATCGCCTACGGGCGGCCGAGCGCGTCGGAGGCGGAGATCCTCGCGGCCGCCCGTGCCACCTACGTGGACCGCTTCGTCCGCTCGCTGCCCCAGGGCTACGACACGATGATCGACGAGGAGGGCACCGGCGTCAGTGCGGGGGAGAAGCAGCTGATCACGATCGCGCGGGCCTTCCTCGCCGATCCGTCGCTGCTGATCCTGGACGAGGCGACGTCCTCCGTGGACACCCGCACCGAGGTGCTGGTGCAGCGGGCCATGGCGGCGCTGCGCAGCGACCGGACGAGCTTCGTGATCGCCCACCGCCTCTCCACGATCCGGGACGCCGACCTGATCCTGGTCATGGAGGCGGGCGCGATCGTGGAGCAGGGCACCCACGAGGAGCTCCTCGCCGCCGAGGGCGCCTACCACCGCCTCTACACGGCGCAGTTCGTCGCGGCGCCCGCGGTGGAGTAGCCGGCGCCTGCTCAGCGCATGTGGGGGTAGGTGTGGTCGGTCGGGGGGACCAGGGTCTCCTTGACCGACCGCGGGCTCGTCCAGCGCTGCAGGTTGAGGATCGAGCCCGCCTTGTCGTTGGTGCCCGAGCCGCGGCTGCCGCCGAAGGGCTGGCGGGAGACGATCGAGCCGGTGGGGCGGTCGTTGACGTAGAAGTTGCCCGCCGCGTGGCGCAGCCTGCGGTGGGCCTCGTCGATCGCGGTGCGGTCGGTGGCGAAGACCGCACCGGTCAGGGCGTACGGGCTCGTCGCGTCGACGAGGTCGAGGACGTCGGCCCAGTCGCCGTCGTAGACGTGCACGGCGAGGACGGGGCCGAAGTACTCGGTGGTGAACGCCTCGTCGGCGGGATCGGTGCCGACGAGGATCGTGGGCTCCACGAACCAGCCCTCGTCGGAGCGGGTGCCGCCGCCGGTCAGGACCTCCAGCGACGGGGTGTTCTTGGCGCGGTCCAGCGCCCGCTCCAGCCGCCCGAAGGCCCGGGCGTCGATCACGGCGCCGCCGAAGTTCCGCAGGTCGGCGACGTCGCCGTAGGTGAGCGACGCCGTCACCGACGCCAGCTCGTCCCGCAGCGCGGGCCACAGCGCGCGGGGGACGTAGGCGCGGGAGGCGGCCGAGCACTTCTGCCCCTGGTACTCGAACGCGCCGCGGACCAGCGCGGTCGTGAGCACGGCGGGATCGGCGGAGGGATGGACGACCACGAAGTCCTTCCCGCCCGTCTCGCCGACGATCCGCGGGTAGCTCCGGTACCGGTCCAGGTGCTCCGCGACCGTGCGCCAGAGGGTCTTGAACGTGGCGGTGGAGCCGGTGAAGTGCAGACCGGCGAAGCCGGGATCGGTGAGCGCGACGCGCGACACCGCGAGCCCGTCTCCGGTCACCAGGTTGACCACGCCCGGTGGCAGCCCGGCCGCCTCGAGGACCTCCAGGGTGTACTGGGCGGCGAGCTGCTGGGTGGGCGTCGGCTTCCAGACGACCGTGTTCCCCATCAGCGCGGGCGCCGTCGGCAGGTTCCCGGCGATGGCCGTGAAGTTGAACGGGGTGATCGCGACGACGAAGCCGTCGAGCGGTCGCCAGTCCATCCGGTTCCACTCGCCGGGCACGCTGCGCGGCTGCTCGGCGAGGATCCGGCGGGCGTAGTGGACGTTGAACCGCAGGAAGTCGATCAGCTCGCAGGCGGCGTCGATCTCGGCCTGCTGGACGGACTTGGACTGGCCGAGCATGGTGCTCGCGTTGATCCGGTCCCGCCACGGCCCGGCGAGGAGGTCGGCGGCGCGCAGGAAGACGACGGCGCGCTCGTCGAACGGGAGCGCGGCCCAGCCGGGCGCGGCCTGCGCGGCGGCCTCGACGGCGTCGGCGACGTCCGCGTCCGTCGCGTTCGCCGACACCCCGACGACCGACGAGCGCAGGTGCGGCTCGCGGACCTCGAACCGCTCCCCGGCGGCCATCCGACGGACCCCACCGACCGTCATGGGCAGCTCGGGGGCCGCGCCGCGGACGGCCGCGACGGCGGCCTCCAGCGAGGCGCGCTCCGCGGACCCCGGGGCGTAGGTGCGGACCGGCTCGTTGGCGGGCTCCGGCACGGTGCTGATCGCGTCCAGTGTGGTCATTCCGGTCATCCCTTCACGAGCGAGCGGAGCAGGAAGCCGAGGTTGGCGGGGCGTTCGGCGAGCCTGCGGGCGAAGTAGCCGTACCAGTCGGCGCCGAACGGGGTGTAGACGCGCATCGGGTACCCCGCCGCGGCGAGCCTGCGTTGTTCGGGGACCCGTACGCCGTAGAGCATCTGGAACTCCACCGGCCGCCCGGAGGCGAGCGCGCGGGAGATCATCCGCGGATCGTGCGTGCCGACCAGCGGCTCCCCGTCGCCGGCGAGCAGGATGTCGAGGCAGCGTTCGTAGGCGGCGTCGACCTCGCCCTTCGTCGGGAACGCGACGGACGCGGGCTCGGCGTAGGCGCCCTTGACCAGCCGGACCCGGGTGTCGGCGAGCGCCCGGCAGTCCGCCTCGGTCCGGCGCAGCGCGGCCTGCAGCACCGCGCCGGTCCGGGGGAAGTCGGCCCGGAGCTTCGCGACGGTCTCCAGGGTCGCGTCCGTGGTCGTGTGGTCCTCCATGTCCACGGTGACCGTGGTGCCGGCCCGCTCGGCGGCGGCGCAGATCTCCGCGGCGTGGTCGAGCGCGTCGGGCCCCAGCGCGGAGAGCTTGACCGAGACCTCGACGTGCGCGGCGAGCCCCCCGAGCCGGTCCAGCAGGGTGACGTAGGCGTCGCGGTTCCGGGCGGCCTGCGCGGCCGAGTCGACGTTCTCGCCGAGGTGGTCGAGGGTGACCAGCCTGCCGTCCGCGACCAGGGCGGTGGCGGCGGCGAGGGCGGTGTCGAGGGTCTCCCCGGCCACGAACCGGTCGACGAGGCCGCCGCGCGCGACGGAGGTGACGAGCCCGCGGACGGCGGGACGGCGGCTCGCGGCGAGGACGGCCGAGCTGTAGAGCGTCATGGTGCCTCCCTCGGTCCAGGGTTCTCCTCGCCGCCCCGCGGGGATATGGACAGACGTCTGAAGGATCACGCCCGCGCTCCTACACTCGTCCGATGGAGCTGCAGGACGTCGTGGACGAGGTCTCGCGGACCCTCGGCGAGCCGGTGGTGCTGGAGGACCGGGACTTCACCCTCGTCGCGTACGGCAGCCATCCCGACGAGCTGGACCCGGTCCGGCAGCGCACGATCCTGCAGCGCCGGTCCACGGCGGCGGTGCAGGCGTGGTTCGAGCGGTTCGGGATCGCGACCAGCGAGAAGCCGGTGCGCACGCCGGACGACGCGGAGTTCGGCGTCGTCGCGCGGGTGTGCCTGCCCGCCCGCTGGAACGGCGTGACCTACGGCTACCTCTGGGTCCTCGACGCGCGACACCGGATCTCCGACGCCGAGCTCGAGCGCGTGATGCGGCACGCCGCCCGGGCGGGGACGATCATGGCCGGGCAGGCGCGGACGCGGGAGCACCTCGCCGAGCAGGCGCGGGACCTGCTGGTCGCCGACCCGGACACCGCGGAGGCCGCGGCGGCGGAGATCGACCGGCTCGGGGCGATCGGGCGGGACCGGCCGATCCGGGCGATCGCCGTCCGGTCGGGCGCCGGGGGCGCCGCGGCTCCGCTCGCGGGCGGCGCGGCGGTCTCAGGGCTCGGCGCGGAGGCGGACGAGGTGGGGTCGGCGCCGCTGGTGAACCCATGGCGGCTGCCCCGGGGCGCCGTCGTCGCGGACGTGGCGGACCACGCCCTGCTGCTCGCCCCGGCCGCCGCCGCCGAGGAGGTCGCGGCGGCGGCGCGGCGGCTGCTGGCCGAGCGGGCCGAGGACGTCGTCGTGGGGATCGGCGGCGAGCGCGCCGACCTCGTCGGCCTGCGGGACAGTGCGCGGGAGGCGCGGATCGCGCTGCGGGTGGCGCGCGCCGTGCCGCGGCTGCGCCCGACCGCGCACTGGGACGCGCTCGGTGCCTACCGGCTGCTGGCGTGCGGGCCCCGGCCCGCGCTGCGGGCGGGGGCGGTGGACGCCGCCGTGCTGCCGCTGCTCGCCCACCCCGTGCTCACCGAGACGGCCACGGTCTACCTCGACCTCGCCGGCAACGCCGCCCGCACGGCGGCGGCCCTGCGGATCCACCGGCAGACCCTCTACCACCGGCTCGGCCGGATCGCGGAGCTGACCGGGCTGGACCTCGCGGACGGTCAGGACCGGCTCACCCTGCATCTCGCGCTGACGCTGGCGCCGGTGGTGCGCTGACCGTCTCCAGCGGCACGTGCACGCCCCGCACCACCCCGACCTGGACGCCCTGGCGGGGGAGCACGGCGTCGAGCAGCCAGTCGGCGGCCACCCGGACGCGGTTCCCGGGCATCGACAGCAGGTGGTACCCGCGGGTGACGACGGTCGCCGGGAACCCGGACAACGGGACGCCGAGCGGGTTGGCGGCCGCGTCGGTACCGCCGAGCTCCACGACGAAGCCCAGGTCGTGGTGCTTGTAGGTGCCCGGCGTGCCCACGCCGAGGGCGGCCGCGACGTTCCGCGCGGCGAGCGCGCCCTGTCGGGTGGCGTGCTGGGCGGTCATGGCGGTGGTCCTGCCGGGGCGCGTGACGTCCGGGACCGCGGCGGCGTCCCCGCACGCGACGATCTCGGGATGGCCGGGCACCGCCAGGTCCGTCCCGACGACGAGGCGACCCTGGGCGGTGGCCAGCCCCAGAGCGTCGACCAGGGGATCGGGGCGCACGCCGACGCACCACGCGAGCGTGTGGGTGGCGATCTCCTCGCCGGTCGTGAGCAACACGGCGTTCCTCCGCGCCTCCTTCACCGACTGCCCCGTCCGCACCTCGACGCCGCGCTCGCGCAGCACTCGGTCCGCGGTGCGGGACAGCCGCGGGTCGAGCTCGGGCAGGACGCGCTCGGCGAGGTCGAGCAGCAGCCAGCGGACCGGGGTGTCCCGCAGCGACCGGTAGCGGGCGGCGAGGTCCGCGGTGAAGCTCGCCGCCTGCGCGGCGAGCTCGGTCCCGGTGTAGCCCGCGCCGACGGTGACGAACGTGCACCGGGCCGCCTTCTCGGCCGGATCGGTCGCGGTGGCCGCCAGCTCGATCTGGCGGATCAGGTGGTCCCGCAGGTACAGGGCCTCGGGCAGGCCGCGGAAGCCGTGCGCGTGCTCGGCGACGCCGGGGACGGGCAGCAGCTTGTTCACGCTCCCGACGGACAGCACCAGCCGGTCGTAGGTCAGCTCGCCGCCGCCGCCCTCGGGGTCGGCG
>Ga0157379_10003239_pt1 | contig 13805 bp, 11 predicted proteins | sample S25metaG_FD_121802 | JGI IMG/M metagenome (GOLD analysis project Ga0157379, IMG submission 121802) | Switchgrass rhizosphere microbial communities from Kellogg Biological Station, Michigan, USA - S2-5 metaG | ecosystem: Host-associated > Plants > Roots > Rhizosphere > Soil | place: USA... | reverse complement strand
GTCCGGGCTGATCGCGATCGCGCCCGGGTTCGCGCCGACCTTGATGGGCGGCAGCGCCTTGTGCTTGACCAGGTTCACCGTGCTCACCGAGGACGACCGGGCGTTGGTCACGTACGCCGTCTTGCTGTCCGGGGTGATTGCGATAGCAAACGGGGCCGTGCCCACCGTGATCGGCTTGCCCGCCTTGTTGGTGGCGACGTTGATCGGGACGACCTTGTCGGTGTTGCGCAGGGCGACCAGCGCGGTCTTGCCGTCGGGCGTGACGGCGATGTCCGCCGGGTAGGTCTTGGGCCCGGAGCCGACCTTGATGGTCGTCAGCACCTTGCCTCGGGCCACGTCGATCGCCGTCACCGTGCCGTCCAGCCCGTTGCCGACGTAGGCCGTCTTGCCGTCCGGGGTGAACGTGACCTCGATCGGGAAACGGCCGACGGCGATGGGCGTCCCGGCGACGTTGTCCGAGATGTTGATCGGCGTCACCGAGTTGGCGGGACCGTTGATCACGTAGCCGATCTTGCCGTCCTGGGTGATCGCCATCCCCCGGGGGCCCGCACCGGTCTTGATGGCCGGCAGGAGGCGCGAGGTGGTCAGGTCGACCGGGATCACCCCGTCCTGGGCCAGGGCGTAGAGGAACCTCCCGTCCGTGGTGATCGCCGCGGGGACAATCGTCGTCGTCGGCGCGATGGCCGCGTGCTTCTGCAGGCCAGGGAGCTGGACGGGCACCACGCCGCCTACCCCCGCCGGAACGGGGTTCGCTGACCCGCCTCCGCTGGAACTGCACGCGGCCGTGCCAAGCGCCACCGCTGCCACGGCAGCGGCGAGCCAGGCATGTGAACGGGTCATTTCTCCTCCTGCTCGGGAAAGCTGGCGCACACGCCAGGCAGGCGCGAAGCGAACACGGCGGGGCCGGGCGCCAGCGGCCACCAGAAGCTAGGACGCGTGGCCGGCCGAAGCGGTTGACGAACCGCACGTTTGCCAGGGAACAGGATATGCCCGCCGGCCCAGTAGCCGGGCCCGGCGAGGGCACGCTGTTGCGCTGCCGCCGGGCGGGGCGTGCGCGGCAATCCGGACCTTGAGCCTTTACCATGTTCAGTTAAAATCTGATTGCAATGCGTGTCGTTATAACCACGCATTGGCCGTCCGATTGCAGTGGGCCGGGGGCCGCGGTCCCCGGGCTGACCCCAGGCGGGAGCGCAGGGCCGAGTCATGCAGCGGCGGAGGCTGGCGGCGATCGCGACGCTGCCCATGGCCGGGTTCCTGCTGCTCGCCTTCCCGGCCGCGGCCGCGGCCAGCATCGGTGTCGGCATCCAGGTCGGCCCGGTCCGGCTGGCCGGGATCGCGCACGCCGGACAGACGTATGATCTCCCGCCGGTGTACGTGGTGAACACCGGCACCGAGCCGGAGACGGTGCGGCTCGAGGTGCAGCGCCTGTCCAGGGGGACAGGGCGGGACGTCCCGAAGTCCTGGTTCAAGCCGGGCCAGACCGACGTGCACCTGGACCCGAAGCAGTCGGCCACGATCCCGGCGCAGCTCGTGGTGCCGGCCGACGCCACGCTCGGCCCGTACTTCAGTGACGTGGTGGCCCACGGGTCCGCGTCGATCGAGGCCGGCCAGGCCACCCTGGGCGTGGCGGCGGCCACCAAGCTCCAGTTCACCGTCGGCAAGGCGGTCCCGGCCGGGTTCTGGTCGAGCCTGCCGTCCCCGCTGGTCTGGGCCGGCGGCATCATCGTTCTGGCCGGCGGGGGTTTCTGGCTGGCCCGCCGGGCCGGGTTCCGGCTCCGACTTGAACGCACACCGGGTGGGTATGGCCCTGCTGATCGTGGAGGAGGACCTCAGTGAGGCTGTTGCGTGACTTCTGGCGGCTCATACTGATCGGCATCGGGCTGCTCGTCCTGCTGGCCGCGTGCGGCGGCGTCAAGCTGGGCCAGCTGGTGTCCGAGACGGTCAAGCCGGCCAACGGCGACTCATCCAGCCTGTCCATGTCGCTGCACACGGTGCCCACGGTCCGCTCGGTCACGGTGAGCCCGAAGAAGGCGAAGTTCGGCAACTGCACCGGCGGCGCCACCAACGCCAACACGGTGTCCCAGAACAAGGCGCTCGGCTTCCCGAACGGCACCTGCTGGGTCGGCTCGCCCGGCGATAACGGCGTCCTGCCGGTCGTCGTGACCAACACGGGTATCGCGGCGAACATCAAGGTCAACGGCGCCGATGCGGTCCCGGGCGACGGCGGCACGTCGTGGGTGCTCTGCAACACCGGCCAGAACCCGGCCGTCGCCTGCACCAGCAACAACGGCAAGTCGCCTGGGCTGAACCAGTACCTGCTCCGCAACTTCGGCCTGGACCGTGCCGGGCTGGAGGGCCCCGGCCTGACAAACTCGCCGACCTGCGACGTGGCCTTCCGCGGCGAGTCCGGCTGCATGGCCAAGTCCGGGGTGGCGAAGACCGAGGGCATCGAGCTCGTCGGCCCGTCCGCCTCCGCCGACATCTCCACGCACTGGCACATCACCATCACCTGGACGCCGGTCCCGGACTGACGACAGGGAATACCGGCGCCAGCGGGGATGCTGGCGACTGCGGGACCTCATTCTGGGGTCACCCCGGACGAGATGCGTGCCGTACCCGGCCCGGCAAAGACGACGCGCACTACTCATGAGCCAGTTCGTTCAGATCCTGGGTGCCGTCCTCGTCCTCATCGCCTACATCGCGGGGCAGCTGAGGCTGCTCGACGGCAAGTCCTACCCGTACCTCGCGCTCAACCTGCTCGGCTCCGGCCTGCTCGCGGTGCTCGCGGCCGCCGGATCCCAGTGGGGCTTCCTGCTGCTCGAAGGAACCTGGGCGCTCGTCTCACTGCTGTCCCTGGGCGCGCGCCTCTTCTCGGCCGGGAGCACCTGACGGCTAGCTTCTGGGTTCAGTGGCCGGCTTCCGGGGCGGGCGGGCACAGCCCGTCCGCGGGCCGGGGCGGTGCCGCGGTGCGCACGTGGGTGACGTAGGCGTCGATCAGGGGCTGGCGGGTGGCCGCGGCGATGGAGACCCGGTGATGGCCATCGGCCACGAAGTGCCCGCAGCCGACGCGGTAGACCTCGATCGGCGGGATCGCCTCGCCGCGCCGCTGGGCCAGGGCCAGCCGCTCCCACCGGTCCCGCACCCGTGCGGAGGTGGGCCGGAAGCGCCGGTCGAAGTCGCGCCGCGGGCCGGCCGTGCCGACGATGGTGTCCAGCTGGATGGTCTGAAGGCCCAGTTGCTGCTGGCCGCGCCAGCCCAGGGAGCCGACAACGTCATCGAGCACCATGAGCCGGTTGCCGTCGCCGGGCTTGCCGCGCAGCCGGTGCGCCAGCGTGGCCAGGACCTGGCGCCGCCTGGCCCGCAGGAAGTCGTTCTCGACATCTGCCCGGGGGAATCCGGTATCTAGCGTCATCCGCATCATGCGTACGTCCTGGCTCTCCCTGATCGGGGCGTGAGGTCGCGAAGCCCGGCCTCGCACGATCAATAGTCGCCGTAAGACCCGGTGCACCGCATCCGACGAATGCCGTATCTACCGGCAGCCGCCCGCCTTAGAGCCCGGCCCGCAAAGTGACGCGGCGTGAGTGCGGCTAGCGCGGCCTCACCCCTCTACAGGAACGCGCTGACGCCGGTTTCTGCCCGGCCGATGAGGAGCTTCTGGATCTGGCTGGTGCCCTCGTAGAGGGTCATGACCCGGGCGTCGCGCATGTACTTCTGGACCGGGTACTCGTCCACGTAGCCGTAGCCGCCGAAGGCCTGGATGGCCAGGTTGGCGGCGCGGACCGCGGCCTCGCTGGCGTAGAACTTGGCCTTCGACGCGGCCACCCCGAACGGCTCGCCGCGGTCGATCAGGTCCGCCGCCCGCCAGGTGAGCAGGCGCGCGGCGTCGGCGTCCACCGAGATCTCCGCGATCATGTCCTGGACCAGCTGGAAGGACGCCAGCACCCGGCCGAACTGCTGCCGCTCGGTGGTGTACTGCACGACGGCTTCCAGGCAGCCCTGGACGATCCCGACGCAGCCGGCGGCGACCGACACGCGGCCCTTGTCGAGTGAGCCCATCGCGATCCGGAAGCCGCTGCCCTCCTCGCCGAGCCGGGCCGACTCGGGCACGCGGACGCCGGACAGGAAGATCTCAGACGTGGCCTGGCCACGCAGGCCCAGCTTTCCCTTGATCTCGCGGCGCTCGAAGCCGGGCGCGCCGGTGGGGACCAGGAACGCGGACACGCCGCGCGGGCCTTCCCGACCGGTCCGGGCGAAGACCAGGCAGACGTCGGCCCAGGTGCCGTTGGTGATGAAGATCTTCTGCCCGGACAGCAGGTAGTCGCCGCCGTCCCGGACGGCCCTGGTCTCCAGGTGCCCGGCGTCCGAGCCGTGACCGGGCTCGGTCAGCCCGAAGCAGCCCAGTGCCTCGCCGGTGGCGATGGGGCGCAGCCACTGCTGCTTCTGCTCCTCGGTGCCGTGCCCAAGGATCGACTTGCCGACCAGCCCGTTGGACACCGAGACGATGCCGCGCACCGCGGAGTCGGCCCGGCCGAGTTCCTCCATGCCGAGGCAGTACGTGACGTAGTCGCCGCCGACGCCGCCGTACTCCTCGGGGATGGTCAGCCCGAAGAAGCCGATCCCGGCCAGCTTGCGGACGATCGCGGGATCCACCGACTCTGCGCGGTCCCACGCCGCCCGGTGCGGCACCACTTCCTTGTCCAGGAACTCGCGGGCCAGCGTCCGGAAACTGCGCTGCTCCTCGGAAAGCGACAGATCCATGAGCTGATCCTCCGGTGATGTCACGGGGCGGGATCAGGCCCCGCGGGCAGAAGTTACCCCTTAGTGAAGTTCACCACGGATCCGGGATCCCGTCCGTCCCCCGATTGGGGGTCATCCGCCCGGCACTCAGCTACCAGGCACGGGGCTACCAGGCACGGGAACCCCTGCGATCGTTACCGGGCCGGCCGTCGGGTCCAGTTCAGTGGCCTGGCTGACCCCGTCCGGGGTCAGCACGTCGACCGCCTTCGGCACGCTGCCGGGGTCCACCGCGCAGATCGGGCTGGTCCCGCCGGGCGCGCAGACGCCGAACGAGAAGTCCCCGGGCGTTGGCGTGAACCCGCGGGCCTGGTCCGGGGAGAACCCGTCCTGCCCGGTCAGCACCACAGTGAAGGCCCAGCCCGGGCCCGGCGTGCCGAACTCCGCCTGCGGCAGCCCGATCGTGATCGTCTTGCTGGCCTGCGACGCGGCCACGAACGCCGTGCCCACCGAGCTGCCAGCGGCGTTCTGCCACACCGGCGACGCGAAGCCCTGCACCTCGACGTACTGCTGCCAGGCGCTGCCCGGCGCGATCGAGTAGTTCCGGCTCGGGAACGGCGCCGCGGTGGACGTCGCGCCGCCTCCCGGCTGGTGCACGAACACGTCCAGCAGCTGGGCGCCGAGCGCCGAGCCGAACGTCGGGTCCAGGTTGGCCAGTGTGGCCCGCAGGAACACCGTGGTCCCGTCGCTGACCACCTGGAACCGGGTCAGGTCGAACGCGCCCGCGTGGAAGTTGTCCGACGTCGGGTACGCGTACGTGCCGGGCCCGTTGTCGTCCCCGGCCGGGTCGGTCACGTCCAGCGCGGTCGTCCCGTTGATCGCGTCGCTGGTCACGGTCGTCTGCGCGTACCCGGTCCGGTTGCCGGACGCGGTCGCGGACACCGTGATCACGGAATCGCCGAAGCCTACCGGCACGCCGGCGGAGAACGACCCGTCGCTGCCCGCGGTGGCGGTGGCCACGTCCGAGGCCGCGCCGGTGGTGGTGTCCAGCGACTCGGCGACCACGCTGGCGCCCGGCACCGTGCTGCCGGTCACGGTCACCGTGGCCGAGCTCACGTTGCTCCCGGGCGCGGGCCCGGTCAGGGAGACCGGCGCGTTGCCCGGCGGCGCGTGGTTCACGTACCGGTCCGCGGTGACCTCGGGCTGCTCCAGCGCCCGGCCGGCGCCGATGTCCAGCATCAGCCGCAGCTCCTGGGCCTGGGCCCAGGTCAGCGGCGACGCCGACCCGGCCGCCTGGCCATCTTTGAAGCCGATCGACGCGACCGTCGGATCCGTGCCGAACGGCGACGCGTCCAGGTCCGGGTTCTCCCACGCCTGCTCGGGGACCAGGCCCACGCCGGAGGAGAACCGGGCCATCGCCTCGAGCAGCCGGCTCGCGGCGGGCAGGCTGTGATCCGCCACGTCGGACTCGGCCCGCTCGCCGGACAGCACCGGCCACAGGTGCCCGGTGCCGGTGTTCGTCGTCGGCCACGGCCGGCCCTGGCCCTGGCACGAGGTCTGGCTCGGCTGGTAGCAGTCGCCGTAGCCGTCCGCGCTGCCGTCCGCGGCCGACGTGCCGTACCGGTAGTAGCCGGTCCCGCTCGGCGTGCTCACCGAGATCTGCCGGTCCTCGACGCCCAGCGAGGCCTGGATGTCCGGGTCGCTGGCGGGCAGCTCACCGAGCCGGACCAGCTCCTGGAAGCCGCCGTCGATGACGGCCCGCTGGTCCACGGTGGGCCCGCCGTTGCCGAGGTTGTAGAGGACCGCGGCGTCCGGGTCGCCGGTCTTGGACAGCCGGATGAAGTAGCGCGGCCCGTCAGGCCCGGTGGTGGTCACGTCCCAGCCCTTGATGCTGCGCTGGAAGTGATCCGCGGTGGCCTGGTACAGCTGAGCCCGCGCGGTGTCGCCGTGCTGCCTGGCGATCACCGCGGCCGCGGTCAGCCCGGCGATCTCGGCCGCGATCGTGGACGGGGAGAAGCCGGACTGCTCCTCCCACCGCTCGGAGCCGTCCGACGGCCCGTTGGCCACCAGGAAGTCCGCGGCCGGGCGGATGTGCTGCCGCCACAGCGCGGTGTCTCCGGCCAGCCCGGACTGCAGCGCCATCAGGATCGGGTACGCGGTCTCGTCCAGCTGCGTGCCCCCGGTGTCTGGCGCGGACTGGCCGTTGACCAGCGAGTTGCGCGGCAGCTGCCCGTTGGCCAGCTGCTGCCGCTCGAGCAGGAACCGGGTCGCGGCCCGGGCCGTGGCCAGGTCGCCGTCGGTCAGCAGGCCGGTGAACGCCTCGTACAGGTCGCGGGAGAACACCTCGCGGTAGGAGCCGAAGTACACCGGCTTGCCGTTGACCGCGGTGCCGGCCTGCACGGCCTGGCCCCACGGGCTGGCCAGCGACGCGACGATCGCGCCGGGGAACGTCTTATCCTCGCTCGCCTTGATCACGTTCGCGGACAGGAGGTAGCGCAGGTCCAGGTCCTTCGCCTGGGCGGCGGTCAGCCCCGGGAACCGGGCCGGCGGCCGCCGCAGCGAGCCGTCGTACCCGTCCCAGCCCGCCGTGTACGAGCCCTGGACCGCGCCGAACGGCCGGGACAGCGCAGTACCCGCGGCCGACATCGCCCCGGCCTGGCTGCGGCCGAAGCCGAGCGCCAGCGTCACCCGTCCGGAACGGTCCGGGATAACTTGCTCGGTCGCCGTAACATGCCCGTCTTGAGCTGAGGAATACGGTGTCAGTGAGCGGGCCGAGTCCAGCATCGCGAGACCATCGCTGGGTGTCCCGGCGAACCCGACGCTGGCCGACGGGGACGGCGCGGAGGCCCGCAGGGCCATGAACGTGGGCACCGCGTAGTCCCGGTTCGCGGCCTGGGTCACCGTGTTCGTGCTGCCGACGACCAGCACCGGGGAGCCGGTGCTGGTGTCCAGCACGCCGGTGTTCCCGCCCGCGTTCTGGCCGCCGCCCCCGCCGTTGCCGTTCGCGTGCGCGTCCAGCCGGGCGTACAGGTGCAGCCCGCTGATGTTCGTGTGGCTGCCAGGTACGGCGGACAGCCGGGTCTGCATCAGCACGGTGTCCGAGGCCGGGTCGGTCACGTACGTGGTGACCAGCCGGTAGCCGTGATCCGCGCTGGTCGCGGTGACCGTGCAGGCCATCCCGGTCGGGTCGGCGGCCACGGTGTAGGTCATGTCGCGGGTCTGCAGGTCGGTGAAGCTGGACCCGTCGGTGACGATGTACTGCAGCGTGCCGACGTTGGTGTTGTCCACGGTCGGCTCGTAAACGTCGGACAGCACGCCGCCGGCAACCGTGTACCACACCTTTGACGTGGTGTTGCGCGCCGTGCCGACGCAGTCCTTGCGGCCCAGGTCGAAGAACGACATCGCGCCCGGCCCGCCGGGCGCCTCCGCCGCGGGCGCGGCAGTTGCGCCGCTGGCCGGCCCGGCCACCGCGAGCAGGCCCGCCGCCACGGTCACCGCGAGGCCCGCCGCCTGAGCGCCTGCCGTCATCCGCTTCATGCCGCCTCCGCTTCGCCCGCGGGTCATTTACCGCCGTTTCGCGCCATTTCCCGGGCCAAAAACTTCCTCCTCTGCGGGGCGGATGTCAACGGTCCCGCCCCGTCCGGCGGCCGGCGGGGTCACCGCCTGTTCACCGTGGCCGGTTACCCTGCGGATAAGGGCAGCGGCGCACGGACGGCGGTGAACCTGGATGACCAGCGGCAACTGGAGCAGCGGCGACCTGGCGGCATCAGTGGCAGACCAGCAGGTGCCCCCGGACTGGGCGGTGCCGGACGCGGTGGCCACGGGCGAGCCGCTGATGGTGGCGCCGGACCCGGCGGGCGACCTGAGCGGGTGGACGCTGGGCAAGTTCGCCGACGAGTCCGACATATCGATCGACGACCCCGAGCTGATCAGCCCGGACGGCCGGCCGGTGCTGACCTGGCGGGAGGACTACCCCTACACCGAGCGGATGAGCCGCAGCGAGTACGACGAGGTCAAGCGGGCCCTCCAGATCGAGCTGCTCAAGCTGCAGACCTGGATCAAGGAGACCGGCCAGAAGCTGGTGCTGATCTTCGAGGGCCGGGACGCGGCGGGCAAGGGCGGCACGATCAAGCGGTTCACCGAGCACCTCAACCCGCGCGGGTCCCGGGTGGTGGCGCTGGAGAAGCCCACCGAGCGCGAGCAGACCCAGTGGTACTTCCAGCGGTACATCAGGTACCTGCCCGCGGCCGGCGAGATCGTCATGTTCGACCGGTCCTGGTACAACCGGGCCGGCGTGGAGCGGGTGATGGAGTACTGCACGCCCGCGGAGTACCTGGAGTTCACCCGGCAGGCGCCGGAGCTCGAGCGGATGATGGTGCGCAGCGGGATCCGGCTGATCAAGCTGTGGTTCTCGGTGTCCCGCCAGGAGCAGCGCACCCGGTTCGTGATCCGCCAGCTCGACCCGGTGCGGCAGTGGAAGCTCAGCCCGACCGATCTGGCCTCGCTGACCAAGTGGGACGAGTACACCGAGGCGAAGGAGGCCATGTTCTTCTACACCGACACCGCGGACGCGCCGTGGACGGTGATCAAGAGCAACGACAAGAAGCGCGCCCGTACCGGTGCCCTCCAGCAGGTGCTGCACCAGCTGGACTACCCCGGCAAGGACCCGTCGGTGGCGCACGCGCCGGACCCGGAGATCGTCGGGCCGGCCTGGAAGGTCTACGAATCCGGCGAGCAGCCGGGACGCCTGTTCCCCCGGCTCTGAGCCCGGGGACAGCGCACGGGCCGGGGGACAGGCGCGGGGCCAGCGCGTGGCCTAACGGGTGCGGAGCCGGAACGCCGCGCTGGCGCCGGCCACCGAGACCGCGATGATGCCCAGGCTCCAGGCCACCGCGGGGACCGCGGCGGAGCCCGCTGAGCCGTGCAGCAGCAGGCCGCGCAGCGCGGCGATGACCTCGCTGGCCGGCTGGTGCGCGGCGAACCCCTGGAGCCAGCCCGGCATCGTGCTGACCGGGACGAACGCGCTGCTCGGGTAGGGCAGGAAGGCGATCAGGAAGGTCATACCGCCGGCCGCCTCGGCGGACCGGGCCAGCAGGCCGATCGCCGCGGCCAGCCAGGACAGCGCCACGATGAACAGGGCCAGCAGGCCGATCGCGGCCAGCCAGGCCAGCGCCCCGGCCGAGGGCCGGAACCCGATCGCGAAGGCCACGCCGAACACCAGGGCGGTGGAGAGCAGGTTGCGCAGGGTGCTGGCCACCACGTGGCCGGTGATCAGCGAGGTGCCCGGGGTGTTCATGGACCGCAGCCGGTCGATGATGCTGCCGTTCATGTCCTGCGACACGGTCACCGCGGTGGTGCCGGTGCCGAAGCCGAGGCAGACCAGCAGCACGCCGGGTACCACGTAGTTCACGTAGCTGGTGCCGGTGTGCAGGGCGCCGCCGAATAGGTAGACGAAGATCAGCATGAGCATCACCGGCAGCGCCAGCGCGGTGATCAGGCCGTCGACGTTGCGCAGCCCGAGCCGCAGGCAGCGGGTGACCATCGTGGCCACGGCGGTGAGCCCGGCCGCGGGGCGGCTGGCGGTGGCCCGCGGCGCGGGCAGGGCCAGGTCAGACATGAGCGGTTGCCTCCAGTTCGTGGTCGGCGCCGTCCGCGTCCGCGGCGGCGGGCCTGGCCGGGTGGCCGGTCAGGGCCAGGAACACGTCGTCCAGGCTGGCCGCCCGGACCCCGAACGAGCGGACCAGCGACCGGTCCGGGTCTACCTCGTCGAGCACCGCGCGGACGTGCGCGGCGGAGCCGTCGGTGCGCACCGACAGGACCAGCGGGCCCGGGTCGGCGTGGCTGACCCGGTCGCCGAGCACGCGGGCCGCCTGAGCGAAACCGCCCGGGCCGGCCATGACCAGCTCGAGGCGCTGGCCGGACACCTGGTCCTTCAGCTGGGCCGGGCTGCCCTCGGCCACGATCACGCCGTGGTCGATGACCGCGATGCGGTCGGCCAGCTGGTCGGCCTCCTCCAGGTACTGGGTGGTGAGCAGGACCGTGACCCCGGCCCGGGCCTGCGCGGTGACCTGGGCCCGCACCGCCTGCCTGCTGCGCGGGTCCAGGCCCGTGGTCGGCTCGTCCAGGAAGATGACCTCGGGCGAGACGATCAGGCTGGCGGCCAGGTCCAGCCGGCGCTGCAGGCCGCCTGAGTACGTGCCGGCCCGGCGGCCGGCCGCGTCGGCCAGGCCGAACTCGTCCAGCAAGGCGGCGGCCCTGGCCCGGGCGGCCCGGGCGGTCAGGCCGCGCAGCCGGCCCAGCATGACCAGGTTCTCTGTGCCGGTCAGCAGCTCGTCCAGGGCCGCGTACTGCCCGGTCAGGCTGATCCGGCGGCGGACCTCGGCCCGCTGAGCGGCGATGTCGTGGCCGGCTACCCGGGCCTGCCCGCCGTCCGGCCTGGTCAGCGTGGCCAGGATCCGCACCGTGGTGGTCTTGCCCGCGCCGTTCGGCCCGAGCAGGGCGAACACGCTGCCCCGCGGGACCTGAAGGCCGACCCCGGTCAGGACCCGGGTGCCGCCGTAGGACTTGGTCAGCCCGGCCGCCTCGATGGCCAGCCTTCTGCCTGCTCCGTTTGCCGTCATGACGTGCCCCCTTTCTGCACGGCCGCAGGTTTACTGCGTATCCCGTACTGTGTACTTACTACGCTAATAAGCGTAAGCTATACGCAGTTGAAGAGCGGCGTCAACAGGGTTACGGAAAGAACTGCGCAACCTGTACGCTGTTGCGCCGCCGGGAGGTGAGGCTGGATGAGCGAGCAGGTCAGGAGCGGGGGAGCGGCCGATGCCGGGGCGGCGGCGCTGGCCGGAGCTGGGCCGGCTGCGGAGCTGCCGTTGCCGCCGAGCATCGCGCTGGCCTGGGGACGGGCCGAGCGGCCGCGGCGGGGGCCCAAGCCGGGGCTCAGTCTGGAACGGATCGTGGCCGCCGGGATTCATCTGGCTGCGACCGACGGGCTGGGGTCGGTGTCCATGGGCCGGGTCGCGGCCGAGCTGGGCGCCTCAACGATGGCGCTGTACCGGTACGTGCCGGCAAAGGACGACCTGCTGATGCTGATGGTGGACACCGCGTTCGGGCCGGCGCCCGGGGCGGCCCAGCCCGGCGACGGCTGGCGGGCCGGGCTGGCCCGGTGGGCGGCCGGCATCCGGGCCGCCTACCGGCGGCATCCATGGGTGCTGCGGGTGCCGCTCAGCGGCGAGTTGCTGCTGTGCCCGAACAACATCGCCTGGATGGAGGACGCCCTGCAGTGCCTGGCCGGGACCCCGTTGCCCGAGCAGCAGAAACTGTCCGCGATCCTGCTGGTCAGCGGGTTCGTACGGAACCAGGCCACGCTGGCGGACGACATCGCGGGCGGCTCCGGCGAGGCGCCAGAGATACCCGGCCTCGGCGCCGCGATGTCCGCGCTGATCGGCCAGGACGGGTATCCCGCGCTGCGCCAGGCAATCGCATCCGGGGCGCTGGATGACGATGACGGCGTCGACGACGAGTTCGGCTTCGGCCTGGCCCGCATCCTGGACGGCCTCGAAGTTCTGATCACAGGCACGGAAGGCCGGCCCCGGCTGCCGGAGCAGCCGGGGCCAGCGCTGGCGTGAGCCGCCGACCAGGCCGCGGCCCGTCCTTACGGCACCGGCCGGATCGGTGCCGGAGGGGTCAGGTCAGTCCGCGCGCCGCTGCGGCGTCACCAGCGACCGCACTTGGTATATCACTAGCCCGGCAGGCCGAACAAGGCTCGTCTTTGGCGGGCGGAGCCGGTCCGTGCAGGTCGCCGGCTGTGTGAACGAGCGCTTGCTCAGCAGGGGAAAGCGGATGGGGCGGGCGGGCCGCGGCCGGGCGGGTGAACCGAACCTGATTCAGTCTGGCCGCGCGGCCGGGTCCGGCTCCTGCTCCGTTTCGCGCTGCGGTTCGTGCACACTGGTGACATGACCGATATCGCGGAAGCCAGCCCGCCGGCGCACAGGCCAGCCCGGTCGAAGCGCGGTGAGGCAAGCCGCGCGGCCCTGCTTGCGGCCGCCGCGCGGGTTTTCGCGGTGTCAGGGTACGCCGACGCCAACGTCAACGACATCGTGGACCAGGCCGGCATGAGCGTCGGCAGCCTGTACCACCACTTCAGCAGCAAGGCCGACATCTACATCGAGCTGTTCAACGACTACCAGTCGCGGCAGCAGCACCGCTCGGCGCGCGCCTACCGGGCCGCGCTGGCCGCCGGGGAGAAGGACGCGGCACGGCTGTTCCTGGCGGGTACCCGGGCCTACCTGGAGGGCGCCTGGCAGGACCGGCACGTGGCCCGGATCTTCATGCCCGGCGGCGGGCCGCCAGGGTTCGACTATCTGCTGCGGCAGCAGTTCCGCACGTGGGTGATCAACAACACGGATGGCCTCGGCAGCAAGGCGGAGGAACTGGGGCCCACGCTGCTGCTGATCCTTACCGCGGTGTCGAACGAGGCGGGGCGGGACGTGGCGGTGCAGACCTCGAAGGCGCGGGCGACCGCGTTCATTGACGAGGTCCTGCAGTACATGAGCCAGTTGCGGCCGCTGCCTGAGCGGCAGACCCGGGGCCGCGGGCCGTCCGGGCCGGTGGAGATCGCCTAGCGCGGCCGGCGGAGCCGGCCCCAAGCGAGCTAGCTAGCACTGCTCAGGAACGTGATGATGGCTGCGGCCATGGCCCTTGCCGCGCGGCGCTGGAAACCTGTGGAAACCATCATCGCGGCGTCAGTCGCGTTGCGCATGTTGCCGACCTCGATGAGGACCTTGGGCATGGTGGTCAGGTTCAGGCCGGCCAGGTCGTCGCGGGGCTGGAAGCCGGCCACGCCGTCGTAGTTGCTGACCGGCATCCGGGTGCCGGCCAGGAACGCGCGCTTGAGGTCGCGGCCGAACCGGGCCGAGGAGCCGATCACGTGGTTGTTCGGGCCATCGGGGACGGGCAGCAGGATCGCGAAGCCGCGGCCGCCGGGCGGGCCGCCGTCGCCGTGGATGTCGATGGACACCTGGGCGTGGCCGTGATTCAGGATCCGTGACCGCTGGTCCACGCAGGGGCCGACG
>Ga0157379_10003238_pt1 | contig 13805 bp, 13 predicted proteins | sample S25metaG_FD_121802 | JGI IMG/M metagenome (GOLD analysis project Ga0157379, IMG submission 121802) | Switchgrass rhizosphere microbial communities from Kellogg Biological Station, Michigan, USA - S2-5 metaG | ecosystem: Host-associated > Plants > Roots > Rhizosphere > Soil | place: USA... | reverse complement strand
GAGACCTTCAAATAATGTCCACCTCCGAGTCGGATTACCATAGGGTCGCAATCGTTACAGGAGCGACGGGTGGGATCGGGCGAGCTCTTTGTCTTCGCCTGGCCAAAGAAGGCTTTAACGTTATGGCTAGCGACTTATCATCGAGGCGCGATGATTTAGAAAGTCTTGTAAAGGAGATCCAATCCACCAAGAATATACAAGCGAGGGCGATATCCTGCTGTACAGATGTCTCGGAGGAATCTGACGTTCAAGAGTTAGTGTCCAAAACGGTGGCGGAATTTGGAGGGCTAGGCGTGGTGGGTTGTCATATTCCCCCACTAGTGCTAGACATTTTTATTGATTTTCATCTAGATGGTTGCCAATGCAGGGGTTTGCACGACCTCCCCGCTTACAAAGAGTATGTCAGTGATCCTTCATTCCAATCAGATCTTGAATATCCCTATCCATAGTGTCTGAGAATGATTGGGATCGAATCTTTTCGGTGAATGCGAAGGGAGCTTTCTTATGTTATAAAGCTGCCGCAATTCAGATGATTAAACAAGGGAAAGGTGGACGAATAATCGGTATGCATTATACCTCCATATAAATAGAGGAAGTATTCAGATGTGAATTTCCAGGCGCTTCTTCCACTGGAGGAAAGAGAGGTATGCTGCGGAGACCCTCCCTTCCCTTGATCTCACTCTGCATTCAGGTGAGATGGAGCTGGGAGCTTACTGCGCTAGTAAGTTTGCCATCAGAGGTCTTACACAGGCAACAGGTAAAATGATTGAATTCTTCTTGATGATGATGAATCAATGAACGGGTTTCTCAGCATCGGAGCTCTTTGATTACGGAATAACGGTTAATGCGTATGCACCAGGCGGGGTGGATACTCCAATGCGTATGTCACCTGTAACTTTTTGCTCTTGTATTGGAGTTCGCTTCCATTTTGCTCATATAGTTCATGGAATAATTGCGGAGCGTAAGGAGAAAGGTTCTGAGACAACTCAAAACCCTCTCCGTTTGAACCGCCACGCTGACACAGTTTTTACTAGGATTTGATCCACATCCAATATTTGAAGAGAAGGCTCAAGCGGTTTTTATACCACCGGAGCATATTGCTGGCCTGGTCGCTTATCTTATAAAGGATGAATCAAAGCATATTACAGGTAACTTTGCTTCCTATTCCTTTTGCAGCTTTCATCTTTGTCGACTTTTCAAATTATTCAGGGCAAACCATATGTATTAACAGAGGAGCGTTTTATGACTAAACATCTGATCCACTTTACAACACCCAATCTACTACTCGTATCTGGAAGAAATCAGATGGAGATACATGATATAGTATTATACATGCTTCGCCAACGATTCTTCAGCTGGCTTTATCAATAACAACTGATTCAAGCTTCTGGGAAAACATCCTCCAGTCTGTACCGCGGTGTGGAGAGATGGAACCGAATGTATCCACGAGAAAATCGCTTGAAACTCGCCAATTCCTTCAATGAACTGGTCTCCGTTAGAATCCGAACAATCTGTTTGTAAAGACGGGTTCCTTCGTGGCTCACCCTCTCCAGAGACTCGAGCGGCGTGCAACCTACGAGTTTAGCTTGCATGTGGACGTAGTTATCCACTTCCCCGTCAAGATCTTCCTTGTAAAATGAAAAAGTATCGTTGAGCCGATTGATAAAGCTAACCAGATCAGGCATTGCCTGAATATATGACAGGGGATTGTGTGTTGCGGAGGGGTAGAATATCCAATGGCCATATGCCTCTGACATTCCAGACTTCAACCGCAGATACTCGGGAAACTGGACCGCCGACTCATGGAGGACCATATTTTTGGTCATGGTCTCCATAGAAGTTCCAATGACAAAGTCGGAGAATACAATTGTTATCCCGCTTGCTGCGAGAGGAGAATAATAATCCCACATCTGCGGTAACAGAGTATGCATCATACACTGTAGGAGTGGGTCTTCGTGGCGGTCGCCTCTGTGAATGGCCAATTGATAATTATTGAGGATATCAGTGTTCAGAGTCAGGGTGTCTTCGATATGCAATATCACGATATTGCACAAGGCAATTATGACCTTGAGATCCGTAGGATGATTGGGGTAAAAAATTTCGACCACTTGGCAAACGAATAAAACCCATCTTATAGCGGAGGGAATACTGATATCCAAACGGACAAGCTCAAGAGAAACGAGCTCTTCAAGCCTCGATGTGAACGGGGGAGCCAATGATACTGGCCCTAATTCAAGAGCCTCGATAAAAGACTTCAGGACTTGGTGTATTTGGCGAGGCTCAACTTCCTAACAGATCCCGATAAACATTCTGCGCCGACGATGAAAGCATGCTCACTTCTTTGTTAGTTTTTGTCTCAACTCTTGATAAGGAGTAATTAGACTCGAGGGTCTTCTCCATTGTGCCAGAGCTGAAGCGACGATATAAGCTGAACGATTTATCTTGAATAAGTGTAGCTTCTGTTATGAGAGGATTAATTCCCGTGAGTATGATTATCTGGGAATGAGATCTCAACTTATGGGTTTGAATAAAGTCTCTAATTGGTTATAAAAAAGGTTACATACCCATCAAACAAACAGCATTTTCATTTCTTAAATTGTACGTTTTAATCACCTTACATATTGATGGACAGCATTTCTCACTGTGCTCTCTGAAAATTTTCGGGATTAGGAAAGAGTGTTTCAAAGACCCAGCTGCAAGCCAAAGTGTCGCTATTCCATAAAATCGGTTTCCCGCGTTATAAGTAGCAACTAAATAACTGAATCCAGTAGCGTCAAAACAAATCAGGCTAACTTCCATAAGATAGTTTCACCTTCAGATACCCTCCTGGGTAAGGTTTAAAGCGCGTCCCACGGTATTAATCTGTGAGAAAGGTGTAAGGGCCGACTTTACAGATGGCTATTATAATAATCTGACCCCCACCTTCCCAGCGCCCCTTTCTCAGGCTTTGGGCTTCTTTGAAGCCAGCAGAAATTGTGTCCTGATCACTCCTCTTCGACTGGAACACATGCATTTTGCATCTGATTTCAGAGTGCTTTCGAATCATCCTGGTCCAACAAGAATGGGGTCACTTCTTGTATTGAAAGAGAGGACGTTGGCTACTCTCATACACCCTGAAGCTGGACTTATATCATACCTCGTCAAAGACGGAACTAAGTTCATCAAGGATCCGTTGAAGCTATTACGCCTTTGAACGAACTGACTACTTTAGACAAACTATCTGCTTCAGTGGTGATTTGTATTATCGCTGAATGGTTCGTGGTATGGTCGTGTGTCGAACCAAAGGGCTTTGCATTCCGATCTCCGTCCATCAAAAAAGCGTAAGGACTGGCTTTATCGACAACCATATGGGCTGGCTTTAATTGAAAGGCATAAGGACTGGGTTCATTTGAAAAGCATAAAGTGTTGACCACCCTTTGTCGAAATTGAGTCAAGTCGAGGTGCACATGTTTGTGAGATCTGCTCCCAAAGCGCTCTGGAGTTCAATCATCCCACTCTATGTCCAATTATCACAATTGATAAGCAGCGGAGGAGACCCAAAGAAAACATTATTGGGTTAACGGTATTGATGGCGTCGAACAGCATAAAGGGCCAACTGACAGTGTTGGGGACAATTCGGATCTCCTAGATAGGAAAAGGGTGAATATAGCTCGGTCGTGTGTTGGATTAAAGGTGGCTAGGTTTTGTGAGGTATTGGTTTGAGATCACGACCTGCAAGATCAAGATATCTTCGTTGATTACACTTCTTGTATATACTTGTAACACCTAAAACGATGTCCATTCAAGAGAAGACGATAAAGGATCAGAGTGAGGACCCTGATATTCAAGTTGGCCAATGACCCAATTGAAAGCATCGCATGCAAGGTTGGCCACTTTTGTGCTTCCGGCCAGTACGATGGCTGGACAATTGTCAGTTATTAGAAATATGAAAATCCTAGGCGTACTTACCATAGTTCGCAAGGTATCTTGTCTGCAATATGTCTGTCAGCCTCGACTTGACGTCCGAATTCCGCTCCACTAAAGGAAAGAAAGACATCTCGTCAGTTCAACACCTCCAATGTCCTGACGTCAATAGACCCACCAACTACACGTGTAAGGTTTTCGAAACCGGATTCCATGATGTTTTGCTAGATGTGCTTTAATCATGCTCCTCTGCTTGATAAAAGGCGCTATACAGTTGGGATATACGCAATAGGATATTGGTCGTTGCGACTTGTGAAAATTTGCCCTCTCTTGTCTGGTAAGGTTGCGAATGTAAAATTGGATGGTTGCATTGTCTTCTTCAGATGGAGAATTGGCTGGTAATAACTCGTGAACTACCGTACCGGCGCGCTTCTGTGACGCGGTCCGGAAAGACATCGCGTTAAAATCTGGTGAAAGCGATTAGGAATAAAAAAACGCATTGAGATTGAGTATTTACCCCAAGCATTCATTTGGTGCCGATTGGTGGACCCGAAATACGTATCTACTTCGCTGACAAGGCTTGGAAGCGGGAGTTGCAGACTCTGATCCGTGTACGTATTTGTAGAATCAGAATTCGAGGAGGGTCCAGGTGCCGTCGTTAGCTCATTCGTGTTCGAAAAATAGTTTGGAAGTTGCTGGGACACCCCTTCATTCACCAGGTTCGGGCAGGGAAATTGAGCGGCCTCGTGTTCATACATATTTCTAGAATCACAACTGGAACGTGGTCCCAGTGCCACCCCCGCATCATTTTTGTTCGATAAGTAATTGGGGACGGGAACGTGTTGTGAAACTCGGTGAAAATCAGGTACTTCCCGCATGGCGAATGGTGAGGAATGATAAGAAAGAAGGTTGTGCGAGTCCTGAAGATAATGATCCATGGAAGCCTAAGCAACGGGGCACGAGGCTTTCAGTTTTAAAAGATTAAGCAAACCGGGAAAGGTACAGGGGACAACCGGAATGACATAGGACACAGACATAGATACAGATAGAACAGAATTTTGGTGCCGATTAGAATCGCCCACCTCCAGACAAGCTAGTGTCCAACGAAGTGATTATCCTAAGGTACCGGGTGATATGTTAAGTATTATGCTTATTGCGTTCCAAATGGCGTCAGTGACAGGAGGAACAACGGGAAGAGGGCAAGCTTTCATGATTGACCGTCGATCTCTATCCATTTGTGGTAAGTAGCGCTCCTTCCTGGACTAAATAGGGCATTCAGGCTCACATCTAAATACTCCGAGGGCGAATCAGAGCCTGGCTGTTCAAGGATTCTTGAATTCTTCCTCAATCCCACAACTGTACATAAATTTAATTGAGATGAGCCCCGGCAAAGGGGGGTGGCGTAGTGTGCCAGATCCGAATTAAGCCCCGCATGACGCGGAGAGGGAGCGCAGCCCGAAGCGAAGGTTGAACGTGCGAGCGCAAGAGATCTTGACAAATACTTTGCCATAAGAAAGGGCGCGAGCGCGGTAGTCAAGATTTGGGTACTTCGGCAGAAGGTTTTTTCGTATCTCGTAGCCTTTATGTGTAGAATGTCAGCTTGCCTTGTAACTAGTTACAGTAGTTGCCCACTTACTTGAATATCTGGAGCTCATATTTCACCGGGAAGATATGAACTGCGGAATTTCGAGCACTATTCCACTTCTAATCACCGCCGACCATCGGTTAATCCTCATCTGAACTTTGTTTCTTTTTCTTTCCTTTTTTATCTGCTTTCCTAGTGGAGCTATAGACTGGAAGGGGTCGGACAAGGCGTACCCATCTCCAAAACAAAGACTTACAGCCTGTTGGTGGCCCAATGTCAGATGGGTTTCCACCGAACTCATCTACTGCTTGTGCAAGTTTGATATTAGCGTCTTGTCGGACTTTCATACGGTGTACAACTGAGATGTGTGAGTAACAGACTAGAAGGAGACATTGGGCTGAGATACCTTGAGAGCCTGACGCGGCAAAGGTTTCTTCCATTCGCCGTTTAACACTTTCCACGATACTGAAATAAGCAACAACCCCTTTGTCAGATTGCTCCACATAGGTACTACTACGGTGAGGACTTACGAAACGTCAAAGATACCAGCTGACGCCACAGCTTCCAACACATCTATCCAATTCAAAGGTGCGGCCCTGTCATGCTTAGTCCATGTCGCATTTGGGCGATGATACGCAAGCAAGGAAAGCGCAGCTGAGAGTCGGCCAGCGGTATCAGATGACAGGCCAGAGATATAGGCAGGGGAGAAGCTAGTTATGTCATTTTCGACATCACGGCTAGTTGTAGATTGGTTTGCGCTTGGCGAACGAAGAACCTGGTTCATAATTGTGGCAATTTCTTCTTCGAATGTCCACTCCGGAGAAGGACAGTCTTCAGTAAGTAAAGGCCACCAAGTCCAGTTTTCGGCGCCTTTCTGAAGAGAAGAATGTCGTTTGGGTTTCTTTTTGGCGTTTCCGGACGATTCAGGTCCCTCCCCGCCAGTTATATCCTTGCGCTTTCGAGAAGTTGTTGCCTTCTCCTTTCCTTTCCCAGGTGGCTTAGCAAGAGGTGTAACTTGCTCATCGGATGCAATCGTCCGTTCCTGAGAGGTTTCTGTCCTTCTCTTCTGCATTGGATGTCGTTCTCTGCGAGAAGGGCTGTCGTCAGATGCAGCCAATCTTTCTTGAGAAGCCCAGTCCTGTGCGCCCCAAGAGGATGGACCAGCTTGAGCTTCAAGCAGTACTTCATCTTCTAACCCGTCAATAGCCAACTCATCCACCTCTGCCTCGCTGTCATCGTCCTCGCCGGTACTGTCGTCGTCGTCGAGTGTCTTCCAAGATACATCAGATGTCAACAGAGGAACAAGATCTTGCGTGGATGTCGTCCTAATCGCGCGCAACAGCGAGGCATATTCAGTAAGTTCAGAATGAAGACCGGCGGGAACATTCCTCCTCGGTGGCATTTGGACACGACGCGGTGTGACGTCTTAAAATCACGTGCCCCCAACTGTACAGTTTCCCCGCCAGTTTCAAGCTCCGCCCGGGCGCCATATTTCAGGCGCTGTTTGGCGGTGTGAGTTCTCTCTTAACCACTACCTTCCACAAGTTTAAACTACGTGCGTGTTGGGTTTCTTTTTCGGTGACGGTCTTTGACTCATTGTGGTGTTTCTTTCGCAGTATGCGTGAGAAGTGGAAGAAGAAAAGGTCTCGTAGGCTCCGGCGCAAACGCCGTAAGATGAGGGCCCGTTCCAGTGCGTTCACCGTCAAGTTGTCTTCCTGGTCCTCTCTGACAAACTCTCTTTCACAGAATAAACGATGACGAACGGGGGAGGAGCGAGCCTTGTCGTCGCAGGTCCAGACCAAACTTGGCCCACTCGTAACGACTCGACCCTCCTTTTTTCACGTTCCCTGCCGTTGCAACCCAGACAAGCAGCCAGCGTGCATGGTGTAGCACTTCTTTGTATCGCATTAGGAGTGTGGCCGTCAGAGTTAATGATGTATTGATATCTCATCGTACCAAAAAAATCGAACATTGATACTCGAGCACTCTTGTCGTGTGATAGCTTTATTACTTGAACTATTCAAGCACGGCAAAACATATACAAGCAAGATATATCGTCATTAATCACAAAAATCTTAGTATCATCACACTCTGGCCCGTCTCGCTTCTGCCTCCTCCGCCTCTTCAACTAGGCGCATTCTCTCTTCATACACTTTTTCTTGGTCAATCGGTCGATAGTTCATGACTGTGTCCACCCATCCAACACCCCAAGCTCCTGCACCAACACGGGTACCTCCTAAAACCTCCCCGGGTTTACCATCAACCAAGACAGTCTCCCAATGAGATTGCGTAGGTTGCGTATCAACGCGGTCTGCGAAAAGATAAATTAACCTGACTATCCTTATGGAAACGGAAAGAACTCACAATGCACAATGCCGGAATGAGGCTCGTAAACCCCTGACGGTAACCCGTCGTCTATCCTCTGTCGTTTCTTCTCTGGCTCCTCCGTTTCAGCAGTGCCATTCGGTTCAGCCGCTAGAATACCCCCGCAAGCTTTTAACCGCTCCTTCCTCGCATTCGTCCATTCTTCATTCCACTCTTGAACCTTCATTGCGGAAGTCCACATCCAATTCTCGCGATCGACACCTTCACGTTGAATAGCCATCTTTTTGATCATGCTCAAGTCGCCATCGAAAGGACCAAGCCCGTTTCCTCCAAAGAATGTTGTTGGACCACCGGGTTTGTACATGAGGATACCTCCACTACGTCCAGTGTCACCTCGAGTCGATTGCTGGGCCGTGACGGGATCCTTGGTGGTACCATAGGACAAGAGCTCTGTCAGCTCTCCGACTGGATCTCCAGGTTTAAGTCCTTTCGCGAGTGTATCGGCTTCGGCTTTCTCCTCATAATAATCATCTACGACCCATTTCCCATCTACGAAACAGTGAGAACGACGAAGACCCCAAAAGAACGGAATGATGTACCCTTCAGCATCTTCGCTCCATGCTGCTTGTAAGCACTTCGAGCAGTAACAAGAGTGACGCTGCGCGTTCGCATATGAGATGGGATTGTTCCTGCAGCGATTAGATCGTCCTTTTCTTGTTGAGTACAGATAAGCTTGTACATAAGAGGGTTTCTTCGGAAATAATATAAGGAATCTTTGTAACCCGAAGTACGAGCAGCTTCGATGGCGAGCATGTATTGTCGCGTTGGGTGACGCGTCGGTAATGTGAAAGTTTGAGCTTTAAATTGACGGCCTGGACACCACGCTCAGGTAAAGCACCAAAGTAGAAAAAAGATTCTTGCTCACCGCCTTGTAAGAAACCATCTTTGTCAATCTTCTCGTCTCCTTTGGGATCATCCTCCGTAACAAGAGCGTCGTCTTCGAAGAAATAAGTTTTGTCTCCAACCTTACGAGTGAGCTTAGGAGGAACATAATCTAACCGAACAGAATCTCAGTAAATAGATTCTAAGTCGGAAAGAAGCACGAGAAACTCACACTCTCCTCCTTCACCGTCGTCATCATCTCCATCCCCACCCTGACCAGGTAATCTCAGAATCACGCTTCCCCTTCCCCTACCACGACCCCTCCCTCTTCCTCGAGGTCTACCGGGAACAGCCCTAGAGCCCCTTGGCCTTCCTCTTGGCCTTCCTCTTGGCCTAGGTGCAACAGGAGCTTCTTCCGCATCAGACTCTGGTGCAGACCCAGCCACCTCACGGTCGCTTCCACTCTCCTCTCCCTCTTGAGGCACATCATCATCGTGATCATTATCGTCTTCATTTTCTACCTCGTTGTCGGATTGCGATTGTGATTCTGATGGACCGACCTCGGGCTCCGCGTCATGTTCAGCTGAACCAGAAGGAGAAGGCGCGCCGACGACTCCGGGGCTGCTTGGAGGACGAGGAGGACGGTTAGCCGCCGAATGGGTTATTTTGATGCGTCGAATGGTAGACATTTGAGAGTGTTCGATGTACGAACGACGTTGTACCGGGGTTCCGAAATAAGCCTCAGAAGGAACGTTCTTGAGTGTGAATAAGCGTTACAAACAACCCTGTCTAGAACAGCGAACTTGTGAAATTGAGAGAAGAGGGAGAGCGAAGATATAGGACCTGAAGGGGTTCAGTTTTGTGCAGGATCTAGCACAATTGAATATTGAAGTTCAAGTAGAGGTTTTGCTTCAGAAATTGAGACGCGCAGGTGGCTATGTGACTGTGACCAGGTGACGGGCCCTGTATTTTATTTAAGGCTTTGTACTTTCACGAACTAGTCGCCTACTTCAAGAATTCATAGAAGAATATTTTAGGTCAGGATCATTAGTTTTCAATGATCGTATGTATGACGTTTCGAATGTTCAAAAGCGGATGTTAAGTAAGTACATACTTCTTCCCGTCGGATTAAATGCTCTCGAATTACACTAGGTCAACCAGACAAAAATATCTTGAATCGCCTGGTACATCTTCGGAACTGAAAACTCTGGTATCACATAATATTAGCTTCAACCCTAAAATTAGAGAAATTTTTTGAGGGACGGGGTCAAGGACAATTATACAGGTTCCAACAAGTTACTCAGTATCCATTAATCGTGGTGTAATCCGAAAGGTACCATTCTCATCCAACTTAATGACTCTCTTCATCCGATAGATCACTGTAACTGAAGCATGACCGCTATGCGCATTGCATTTTCAATGTTCATGGTGATGGCGCCTTCGGCATGATTTAGTCTCTCCCACCGTCTTCATCCTTTCCTTCATCTTCCTGCAAGCTCGGATTAATCTCAATCTTCTACTACCTTCTGCTACGCGCAGATATTTATACCTAGGAACAACTTAACGTCAGAATCTGAATAATGAATCCCGTGAGGAGCCAGAGGATATTGTTCGGCAGCGATTTTCCTCCGCGAGGACCCAGCAGTGCTTAGAAAGACCTTATCAGGCTTTGAAAAATAACAGGTCAGAGTTCATAAATCTTATTCCCACAGCTTACATCCTCCACCTGCTATGACATGTGCCTACACGTAACGGATGCAGCTGCAAATTGCTCAAAAGTACCACCCCGCCGATTGTTCGCTACTACTCTGGAAACATACGTTGAGCTCCACTCATTTGGCCAATCAGAGATCGCTCTCAGAATAGCACAGTTTATTTTCGGAATATCCTTCTCAGGAAAAATAGTATCTGGCGATGAACTCCTGAAGATATCTAGTTCTCGTTGATATAAAGGACTCTCTGCTATGAACTCAGGACTCACGGATTCGTTTGAATCACGATGTTGACATACGCAGCCCTTTTTACTTCTTTTGTTGCCTCCGCGGCGGCCCACGCTACATTCCAAGACTTTTGGATCAATGGCGTTGACCAAGGTGCAACTTGCGTTAGGTTGCCCGCCAGTAACAATCCGGTCACCAGCGTAACATCGGCTGTGAGTGTCAAATGACGTTCATTAACACCGTCTGATTATTTGTTCCTGTAGGACCTAGCCTGCAACGTTGGTTCTTCGGCTACCTCAGGTGTCTGTAGTGTAAACCGTAGGTTTATTGAATCAATCCGCTGGATTATACCTCTTATTGTTTGATAAGCTGGCGATACTGTGACTGTTGAAATGCATCAGCAGGTTGGGAACTAATTCCCTTATAACGTTTGTCCAAACTAATCTCGAACATAGCCTGGTGATCGTTCGTGTGCGAATGAAGCCATCGGTGGAGATCATTACGGACCAATCAATGTGGGTATAGTGTGCTTTTGAATTACCTCTGATTTCAATGCTCACACTGTCTCTAGATTTACATGTAATCCCTTTCAATTCATTGGCGTTATGGTATCTGACCAATCTTTCATATAACTTTAGGGCCAAGGTTTCTGATGCTACCACTGCTGTTGGCGCAAATGCCAGCTGGTTTAAAATTGGAGAAATGGGTCTACCATCCAGCAACCCCGACTATTGGGCAACGGAAGTCCTCAATGACAATTGTGGCCACTTTGATGTCAAGATTCCGACAGGTATCGCAGCTGGGAACTACCTCCTCCGTGCAGAAGTTATTGCTCTTCACGTCGCTAGCAGCGTCGGTGGTGCACAGTATGTCTTCTTTTCTCTTTCCCCCATTATTTCAGCTTAATTTTTATTGTCACAGGTTCTACATGTCCTGTTTCCAACTCAATGTTGGTGGATCTGGAACAGCAAGCCCCCCAACAGTTAAAATTCCGGGTGTATACAGCGCTCAGGTAGATTGCTATTATATTTCTCTTAATTCAAAGGATTTTTATCCGGTTTATTAAGGACCCTGGTATCTTGATCAATATCTATACTCAATTGAACTCCTACGTTATCCCTGGCCCGACAGCCTACAACCTACCCAGTCCTGCCGTCGCTACTACTCCATGGCCAACCACTGCCACCTGGAATACCAAAGCGCAACCGTCCACCGTTCCAACACTTGCTCCGACAGTTTCATCTCCAGCTCCCTCCAATCCTGCAACTACCTCAAGACCCGGAACGACTACAGTTTCTACCGTATCCACCGCTGCCCCGACTCAAACTGGAGCAACTGCGGCTCACTACGCTCAATGTGGTGGACAAGGTGAGCCTTCGTGGTCAGATGAAGAGAATCGTACGGTTCTTATTCTCTTCTTTTAGGATGGACTGGTGCTACCGTCTGTGCTGCACCCTACACATGTACTGTATCAAACCAATACGTAAGTTCTATTTCATTTGCTCGTTATTTTTGCCACTCTGAATAAATAAAAAAATTCGCGCCTATAGTACAGCCAATGCTTGTAGATCAGAGAGGATGATACGTCCAACTAGGCCCCGCAGCCTTGGTGCAGAGATATGGAGGAGTAGCGAACATATTATGTATCGAATCTAATGAATACCAAATAATAGCATTTTCTTTCCATTTTCCTTATCTGGTATTATATTTTAGAGAACGCATTCAGCACATTTGAGACACCGTGACGCCATTCAAGGCCAGTCAAGCCTTTCGACTCCAGGATGTGTGTTGAAGGTGCAGCTATTTTATGCGAGTGATCTCCACTCTGCCATTTTGGAACAATTGCCTAAATATCTTATCTAGAGACGGAGCCCGCCATCAAAGTGCCATGGCTCTGGCAGCACACCCACGTCGGGTAATTCCACAAACGTTCCTAACTTGAATTTGAAGTATAATCATTCACTCCATATATCCAATAATAATTATCACCATACTCAACACAACTATAACAAAGGTAGTTCCATCAACGCACGAAGTTATCGGGAGCCCAATGATCGACGCCAGCCTATCGGTCCCGATTTGATGGGAAACTTCCGATCACTTTTCACATATATCCCGGTCTCAGATTCATCCTGAAGTTTTGTGAAAGTAGTTTCTAATTAAATGATATTTTAACCATTCTCTTTAAACATTGACAGGGTGGTCCATTGTACTTCCCCTCATATGCATTATTCGTATCAGCGGATTAAGACACTACATGTAACCGGGAGTTAAACAAATCATGTATTTCCGAACATCCGGAACATTGAGTATTACACAAAAACCCTGCTGAAGTATCTTTCGACACTAGGGGCGTCGGTGACTATGGCCCCAATAAACGTGTCGGGTTTGATAATGCCAACCGTTTCGGAATTGCCCCCGATCCTATAAGCAGCGTGTGCGTATACCATACTGTCAAATAAAACAGTTACGCAATCGGGCGGGTTTCGCCATCCTATATTCTAGTTTGCAGATAACGAATATCTTGGTATGTTCAGAAACCTTTTGAATCCTCTACATGACGTTTTTCACCCCATTGTTCCCGAAAATTAGAATGGTGTGCCAGGTGGTGCCCATGACGTTGAATAGGCTTTTCTCTTCTCTGACTGACTCCTGAGTCATTTTCGGAGCTTCCGGAGCTCTATTACCGGCGCAAAGTGTACCTGCGCCCCCATGGCCTGCATATGCATATGCCAGTAGCTGTTCTTCATTCTCGCCTGAAAGGCCGGAATCCAGTTTGTCAAGAATGACGGTACTGTACCGATAATATATGCCATACATATGCAGAGCGGTGTTTCTCCAGCGATAGAAGCCAATGGTTTTGTTAGTCTTCGCTTCCTCGTTGGTGGCCCCTTGAGGTTCTTCTTCTAACGATTTGGGCTTTACTATCATACGCGTGCAGAGTTTACTGGTGGTAGAGAGAACCTGGAAAATTACGGCAAGTCTTTCGTGATTATATGAATCAAGAAGGGTCAGGGAGGCGACATTCTTGAGGACCAGTACAAGCTTCCATGCGATGTTGGCAGAGTCTTGAATAACAGAGTTTAATACCCGTCCACCATACAGGAGTGAACACGAGCGGAATCTGCTAGAATGGTTACGTCAGCATGGGGAGTTCAATGCTTATATTT
>Ga0157379_10003236_pt1 | contig 13808 bp, 23 predicted proteins | sample S25metaG_FD_121802 | JGI IMG/M metagenome (GOLD analysis project Ga0157379, IMG submission 121802) | Switchgrass rhizosphere microbial communities from Kellogg Biological Station, Michigan, USA - S2-5 metaG | ecosystem: Host-associated > Plants > Roots > Rhizosphere > Soil | place: USA... | reverse complement strand
CGGGGCGAAGCGCGCCAGGAGGACACTGCCGCACGGACGGCGGCCAACGAGGCGGAGCGGATACGGATCGCGCAGCAGGCGGAACAGCGCGCACAGAAGACACAAGGTGTGCCAACCGGCTATCAGCGCACTGAATCGGGCGCCATCGAACCGATCCCCGGCTATAGAGGCGCAACCGATAGCGAGCGCGCTGATTACGACCTCAGGCACGCCGATCCAAGCAGCCAGGAATATGCCGATGCCTGGAAGGCGAAGAAGTGGCAGATGGCACCGAATGGCAGCGTCATCGAGCAGGACATGGCGGGCTACCCGGCGCCGACCCGCTCCATTCAGCGACCGACATTCCTGCCGCAACCAACCGGCACCGCGCTCGATGAAGTGCGGAAGGCAGACACCGACGCCAAGGTCATCACTAGTGCCATTGACCACTACGTTGATGTGCATAACGCTCATGGCGGCGTCAGTTGGGATGCCTACATCGCTAATCCCAGAAGCAAGGACGCGCAGCAGTTGCTGGGCGCATTCGACCGGCTGAAAACCGTCCTGCGCAGTCCGGTGTATTACAATACCGGCGTGCTGCAACCGGCCGAGATGCAGCTACTGAAGGAGGATCTGGTATCACCCCAGACGCTGCGCGGTTTGTTCTCCACGCCAGAGGCTCTCGCAGCACGGTTGGCGGAAATTAAGGTGGCGGTGCTGACGCGGCAGGATGCGGAACTGCGATCAGTCGGAAAAGACGGCGTGATCGTCCGCGACGCGGCGGACTACGCGAAGGTGCCGCAGGGCGGCCGATATTACGATGAGAACGGCAACCTCAAGGTGAAACGGTAATGGCTGATGACAGCGATAAGCCGTGGCTCAATGATCCAATTGTACGTCCAGCGATATTGCCAGATACTACCAGCGTACGGAATCAAGGCACGACTGCAGCTACGCCGCAGACATTGGATGAAGCCCTGGCAGGCTCTGCTGATGCTGGGGTGGCGCCGTCGCTGACGGGATCGTCAGTGGGGACTGCAGCAGGCACGGTAGGGGCGCTTACGCATGGATTGAGTTTCGGCGCTGACCGTCCATTAGATCGTCTCACCGCGTATCTGTTTCCCAACAGCGGCTTCGCCAAAGCGCAGCAGCAGCGTGAACAACAGCGAACTCAGTTTGAGACTGAGCACCCCGTTCTAAACACAGTCGCAGAAACAGTCGGATCCATCCCGACCTATGCCATCGGAGAGGGGGCGTTGCGCGCTGTCGTGCCAGTCGCACAAGGGGGAGGAGCACTAAGCACTGCGGCCAATGTTGCTGGGTCTGCTGTCCGCAACGCGGCAGTGAGCGGAGCACAGGCGGCCGGGATGACAGAGGGCGACCCTCTGGAGGCAGCGAAACGCGGGGCGATTGTCGGTGGAGTGGTTGGCCCTACTGCTGATCTGTTGGGGCAGGGGGCGCAGGCCGGGTGGCGTGCCATCCGTGGCAATGCTGGTGGTTTGTCGGTGCCAGAGGCCCAACTCGGGCAGTTGGCCATCCAGAAGTATGGCATTCCAATCGGCGCCCCAGATCTCAGCAACAATATGCTTTACCGGACGGGAACGGATCAGCTTGGCAAGTTGCCGTTTAGCGGAGCCGGTCCTGCCGCCGCCGCCAAGCACGGTGCTTGGCAAGGTGCCATTGCCACGGAAATGGGCGAGCCTGGAGCGACAAACTTCGCGCCTGATGTGATGGACCGTGCCGCAACCCGGATCGGGACAGTCTTCAATGATGTCTCGTCCCGCACTTCTATTCCGCCCGCAGAAACTGCGCAGCTCGTGAAAGATCTGGATGGTGTGCTTCATAATGCCAAGCGGGTCTTGCAGCCGGGCGAGATCGCGCCGCTGGAAGCTCAGATCAATGATCTGAAGCAGATGATCAGCGACAACAACGGCACGATCAGTGGAGAAGCTTACCAGAGACTGACCAATGCGAAGTCGCTGCTCTCCAGGCTGGAGAGGCAGAACAGCAACACGGGCGACTTTGCCGGTGATGTGCGGGATCACCTGGATGATGCCTTTTCTCGTTCATCCGCTCCCGCGGATCAGGCGGCGCTTCAGCAGGCCAGGTATCAGTATCGGGTAATGCGCACGGTTGATCAGCTCGCGGCCGGTTCTCGCGATGGGAACATCTCCCCTGACGCGTTTATGCAAAAGGTTACAGCCGCCTCTCGGAAGTTCGACTCGTCGCTCGGTGGGATGGCCTACACTGGCGGTGGCAACATTGGGGAGCTGGCGCGGATCGGCAAACTGATGCGGGCGCCGCCTCAGACCGGCTCTGCCGACCGGGCGCTTATCAACTTTGCAACGACCGGCTTGGCTGGTGGCTCTGCTTTCGCTGCCAACCCGCTGATGATGGCCAGTGTGCCGGCTGCCCTTGCTGCGAACCGCGCAGTGGGAGGGTATCTGCGAAGCGGAGGACTTGCGAATCGGCTGATCGAGGGCACGCTCAACCCGTCACCGTTTCAGCCGAGGGCGATCTCACCGGTGGTGGCGCCTACGGCGAATGTGCTGATGCGCCGATGATCAGGACGGGTTCCATGACATGCCGGCCACAAGCAGGGCGATCAGGCCGATTGTGATTATGCCAAGCATGAGAGAACTCCGATTGTTGCCAGAATCTGGCGGATGTGCGCCAATGGTGGTCCACAAAAGCAAAGGGCCGCCACCCCGAAGGACAACGACCCAAAGCGGAACTGATCTCGCAAATCCAGTTTCGCATAATCCGTGCTGAAAGCAAGCCCCCCTTGCTGTGGGGGGTCTGCGTCCTGACGGCTGGTGTCCCTCAAGGGGGACGGGTGCTGACAGATATCCAGGCTTTCCACTGGCGCCAGCGGCTCCGGGAGGAGCGCGCCATCCGCAATATCACTGACACCCACATCCGCGTCCTGGAGTTCACCCAGGGCGCCATCGAGGCCGGGCGGGACGACATGAGCCATGCCGCCGTGGCTGAGGCCCTGACCGTGGCCGTGCGGACGGTGGGAGAGGCGTACAAGCGGGCGGCAGCGTTGGGGCTGCTGGGGTGGGAGGCGCAATACCGGCCCGTCCAGGGCGTCCGCAGACGCACCGTAAACCGCTACTGGCTGACGATGCCGGTCAAGACGCCGGAGCCGCGGCCTGACCTTAAGCTGAAACGCAAGGTACATCTTATTCCTAGAGCTTATCGTTCTGCGGAGTCTGCCGAGCCCGGACTGCCGCCGCTGCATGTGATCGCCAAGGCGATGGAGGAGCGGCACGCACGCCGCTGGGCTGCACGGGTCAGGCGGTAAGGCCGGCAAACCCGGCAACGAATGCGTGGATCATGTCGGCAGTCCGAATGCGTGCAGGATCTCCGGCAGACGCGCGATGATGGCAGCTAGCGTTGCGAGCAGGGCAGCCAGTGTCAGCACCCATGGCTCACGATCCAGCTTCTTCGCTTCAGACAGAAGCTTGTGCTGCTCGGAGACAAACTTCCGCGTTTCTTCCTGCTGCCGCTCGATACGGGATACCAGCTCAGCGAGGTCCAGCCGGTCGCGGTAGTCGTGCGGTATGTCGCTCATCTCAGATCCTAAAGCGGAGGTGACGCCGGCCGGAGCCGGCGCCGGGTGTCAGTCGGTGGGTGGTGTCTTGGCGAGCGATTGCGCGTAGGCGATCCACCATTGCGCGCGCCGGCTCATGCTCTCGGCCTGGAAGCTGAGGTCCTCGAAGTCCTCGAGTTGCTCCGCCATTGCCTGATACCCGCGGGCTATCTGTTGCGCCCGCTCGGCGGACATCAGCGGCACGGGCGGGACGGTGAATGAGCCGCTCATGTCAGTTGCAGTTGGTGTAGGTGTAGCTGCCCACCTGGCTCGATGTGCAGTGCTTGCTCTGGCCGTTCGGGCCAGTGAATTGCTGATAATAGTAGCTGCCTACCTGGTTGCCGGTGCCGTGCCAGCCGTTGTCGCTGTTGTAGTAGCGGTAGCTACCGACCTGGCTTTCTGTCCAGTTCTGAGCGAAGGCGGGCGTTGCCGCGAGCAGGAGTGCCGCGGCGAGTGCTAGTCGTGTCATAGTCTGTCAGTCCTCTGAATGTGCGGCGCGTGTGTCATCCAAAGCGCTGCGCCGCTGATGCGCTCTAGCGTAATATTCCGGCCCGCTCCAACGCCTCTATGATGCGATGATAATCGGCGCCGGTGTCATTCTCGACCATCGCGAACAGGCGCTCGGTTGAGATATCCGGCTCGGCGTCCTCGATTATCTCCCAGGCGGTGACGATCAGTTGGTCCCGTTCAGTTCGTGACATGCGCGGCATCTGGGTCATTTGCCGGCTCTCAATTCTTCCTCGAGCTTCGTGATGCGCTGGCTGAGTGTGAGCTGATCGCCAAGGGTGTAGATGACGTGGCCCTTAAGGCCGTCCGTATCGGCGCGAACCGCCGACAGCTTGTCGAGGATGTCGTCAAGCTTGCCATTGATCTGCTCTACGAAACGGCGAAATTCATCCATCGGAATGTCGCTCACCGCGCCGTCTCCTTGGCCTTGGGCTTGGCGAGTGCGGACTGGAGCAGGCGGGTGACGAGCGTCGAGAGCGACTGCCCGCGCTCATCCGCGAGGGCACGCAGCCGGTCGTCCAGATCGTCAGGGAAGTAGAGCACCATCCGCGCCACGTCAGCCTCCTTGGTATGGACACCGTTGTGCCCTAGTAGGCACGCAATGTCCACAGCAATCCACATGCATGGCGTGCATTGACAGAACCCGTCCGGCGCATATCGCATACATTGGAGATGTAAGTGGCTGATCCGACATACCCGCACATCATCGTATTCGAGACCGCCGAGACGCAGCGGCTGTTCGTGCCGGCCGAGACCGAGCCGGAGCCGCCAGATCCGCCGGACCCGGAAGAGCCGCCGGAGCCGGGCGAGGCGCGCGCCGTCATCGCCCTTGCCGGCACCGAGTATGCGTTCCTCGCCAGCGACGGCCAGCCGCTCGACAGCTACACGGACCCGGACGGCCACTTCGTGCAGGACTGCATCCTGTGCGTGAACCCCGGCCTGCCGCATATGCTGGTATTCTACCGCCCGGACAGGAGCGGCGACCGCGAAGAGTGGGTGTTCGAGCACGGCCAGCCACAGGCCACAGCAGAGGCCGCGAACCTGCCCCCCTACACCTGCACCATCACCCGCCGCGACGGCACCACAGCCACCGTGGAGGCGCCCAGCGGGCACTACTGGTTCGGTCGTTGGCGCTGGCAGTCGGCACCACGTCCGGTGCGGCGCTCATACGCGCAGCTCAGCGCGCAGAACCTCATCCCGCACCTCAACACCACCGGCTTGGCTACCGGCCCGATCCTGACCGTGAACGAATACAAACCCATGGCGACATGCGGCATGCCGCAGAATATGGGCAGCACGGGCGGCTACCCTGGCCTCGGCATCATCACGGGATGGCAGGCGCAGTACCTCGTGCGCGGGGCACCGGAGACCGCATGGCGCAACCAGGCCGAGGCGATCAACGGCTATGCGGTGTTCGTGCGCGATCCCGACACGCTTGCCCCAGCGCCGGGTGACATCATCAACGACTGGCCGAATGCGAATATGTACAGCGCCAGCGAGGGCACGCCCTACATCAGCAAAGGCCCATCGCCGCTGCGCACGGACCAGGGCCACCTGCCGTCTATGTCGTATATACCGTTCCTGCTCACGGGCGATCCGTATCACCTCGAGGCGATGCAGTTCGTCACGAATTACCAGCAGTTGTCGCTGCCCGCCGACAGCCGTTGCATGGTGATGGGCCGCTACTGGGCATGGCCCACGCGCGCGATTGCCGAGTGCGTGGCTGCAACGCCGGCCGTCGTGCCGTCCTGGCTGTTGCCCCAGAGCTACTGGCTGCACTGGCTCGACGTGCATCGCGGTTACGTCGAGGACCGCATGGCGAACAGCAGCGATCCCTACTGCTACGTGTTCCACTCGATCGTGGAGGGCGGCCAGACGACAGAGCTCGATCCGTCGAAATCGGGCGATCATGTATGGCAGCAGGGGATGGTGGACCTGACTGCGGCCTGGATCGCGTCGTGGCGCGAGGAGTGGGTCGAGCCCGCCGAGTGGCTCATACACTCGTGTATAGACAGAGCTTCGGCCACCTCCGGCTGGTGCCGCGCCAGGTGCTCGCCGTATCACATGCGCCTGCAGAATGCCTCGGTGCTCGCTGCGGCCATGACCAAGACAAGCGACACGCTCACCCTGAAATACGTGCAGCGGTTCCGGCCGGGTATGAGCGTGACGATAGACAGCGAGACGATGGTATTGGGCGACAGCGACGACCAGTTGTGCTGGGACATCGCATCGCGACCCAAGCCGGCCGACCACCCGGCCAACCGCACCGTCTATGGCACCAAATGCCTGAGCTGGGGCGAGGCGGCGGACCTCAACATCCTCACATACGACTGGGGCGCCGACGTGGCCGACAACGACCACCTCGCGCCCAGCGTTACCGACCTCACGTATCAGTCCTACCAGCGCGCTGCGCTCGCCCAGGCGATTCACGCGGGACTGGAAGTGCCGGGGCTGCACGACGCATACACATGGCTCGACGGCGAGATGCGCCGGCTGGTCAGCACCAAGGGCATGACGGTCGGCGACAACTGGGCAATCGCGCCTGTGGTGACATCGCGAAGGCCGCATCGGCGGCGCAGCGAGCGCATCGCCTGGTCGCGCATGCGGGAGATCCTGGAGACTATCGGCTACAGCGAGGGCTGATCGTGTGGCGCTACGTCCGTCTGACGACTGGCTGCTGCGCGCGTGCTTTCTGCTGTTCGGCTCCGTCATGCTGCTGCAGACGCTCTGGGTCAGCGTCGGCGCTATCGGCTGCCTGATCCTGATTTTCGACGGACGGTTGTCTATCGGTAGTTGCGCTGATGTGGCGGAGCGTGCGCGCCAGACATTTGCCGAGATGCTGGCGGGTATCCTCGCCCTGCTGCTCGCGGCCAGGCCGCCTGCGCCACCACCCGACTAGCGCGCGCTCATGGCGCCAGCGGTATGTTCTGGAACAGCCAGAAGATGAAGCCCCACACCAGGCCGAGTAAGACCGCGCCGGCTGCCCACAGGGCGATATAGGTGCCTGCACGGGACGGCTGCTGCTTGGTGAGCATGCGGTCGATCCCCGCGTGGTCCTCGCTGTCGATCATCGCCAGTAGTGGTGCAGGATCTGGCCGGCGACACCCGCCACAATCAGCAGCGCAATAGTCAGCGCCGCCACCAGCGTGATGCGGTCCCGCCGCCGGAACCGCGCGCGTGCTTCGGCGAGTTCCTCCTCGGTGTAGGGCTTTGAGTTGTCGCCCCAGTTGTCCTGCAAAAGCCGGTTGGTCATCCGCCGACGCTATCCCTCCGAGAGCTGACGGCCAAGACGCTATCCCGCCGCCATCTTTTCCCCGCCCACGATCTCGACCTCCGGCAGATCGCCCGGCTCATCCTCAGCCGGTAGCCGCGCGTAATTCTCAGCGAGGATCGCGGCGATGTCACGCTGCACCCAGGCGGGACCGGTCGCTACAGCGTCCGCAACAGAGCTGCGTCCGCCGATCTCCACAACATCGCTGCGGCGATACACCACCTCGCATGCGGCGCGCAGCTTTTCGAGCCAAACTTTCCACTGCTCATCGGTACGCTCGACAGGCGCCGGCTTCTCGGTCACCCGCGGGGCGCGCGGCATCGGCGCGGCCGCAGCACGCAGCGGGATCTCGTCGTTGATCGCCTGCCGCTCCGGCGATGCCTCCAGCGTCGGACCGGTGAACGGCTCGGCCCGGTCGAACTCCTCCGGCGCGTAGACGCCCAGCATCACCTCCGGCGCATGGCGCCGCGCCCATATCCGCGTCCCGGCATAGACGAGCTGCTGATCCGGCTGCTTCGTCCATAGGCTGTTGCTGGTCTTGGCATCGGCCAGGAACACCGTCACCTCGCGTTGCTTGGTCTCGCCCCTTAGCGTGCCGCGCACGGTTATAGAGCGCTGGGCACCCTCTCCTGCGAAATCGTAGTCGAGGCGGGCCGACAGGATGCCGCTGGCATTGAGCGCTGCCGCAACCAGCTTCCCCTCGAACATCAGCTTGCCCTGGATGACGCTGGTGCATTGCGCGACGGCAAACGGCGACATCTGCCACCGCATGCTGGCCTCGATCACCATGAGGCAATCGCCTGGAGAGTTGTGCAGGTGCGTAGGCACCAGCTTGCCGCGCGCCATCATCTCGGCGAGCTGGATTGCGCTCTCCATGCTGGTCGGCGTCAACGCGGTGTTGCCGGTTGTGGCGATGGCGTTCATGTCAGGCTGTCCTCAGCGTCAAACTCGGGCTCGGGTTGCTCAAGGTTGCCCCCGGTATCTGCTCCCCGGACCGCAACGCCTTACCGAGCGCCACGAGGTCCGGGGCGTGGCGGATGAAAGCGTCTGGCAACTCGCTCTGATCCGACACGATGGCCTTGCTGCGATGCGTCACGCTGGCGGTAAACAGGCTGCGTTCGAGCTTCGACAGGCCCATCGCCTCCATCATCTGCAGCACAATGTGCCGGCGGCGATCTGCCCGGGCTTCGAGGCGCTTGATGCGTTCGCGGGCACCCTCCACTAATGCCTCGTCGGCGAGCGCCTGCTCTACCAGCCGGTCGAGGATTTCGAGGGCGTCGGTCTCGCCGTCGATGGTGTCGGCGAGCAGCTTCTCGTCCTCGGTGTCGCCGAGCATGGCGCGGATCTGCATGGCGGCCGACATGGCCTGCTCGATGCGGTAGGAACTGGTCACGCGCTCAGCTCCATCTCGGGCTGTGGCACCGGCTCAGGCGTCTCCACGAGACGTGGCGCCCGCTGGCGGCGCACCCGTGGCTTGCCGGTGAGGGCCGCCACGACCTCGCGCGTGCTCTCCAGCCGCGTCTGGAGGATCGTCATCTCGATCTCGAGCGCCCGCTCGTCGGACCTGGCTCGTTCCAGGAGCGCTGCGGCGTTGGTGAGTAGATCAGCGTTTTCCATCTAGCCATAACTCCAGTGACAGGTAGGCTCCAAACACCAGCAGCGGCGAAAACCCGCAAAGCAGAGCTACGATCAGCATGCGAACAGATCCCTCTGCTTCATGGCGCGATCCAGCATCGGCAGTGTGACTGCGTAGCGTGTGGCACTGGAGCCATCGATGCTGTCGGCACCGCTCGCTGCGGCCAACCAGATCCGGCGTTCCGTGTTGACCCGCGCGACGTGGTAGTGGATGCCGCGCTCAGCACAGAACCGGCCCCACCGCTCCATGTTGGCCAGCTTCCACTCGGTGCTGCCGCCAAGGAATAGCCCGACGTTAGGCCCCACAAGCGGCGCCAGGTCGGTCTCCTGCATGCCGTCCTGCACCGCGATCAGGACCATGGGGCAGATGGACAGGCAGCGATTAAGCCAACGGGTGGACAGCGCCAGCGAGGCGAGACCACCGGCCACGATATCGGGCAGCACGATCCAGTCAGCTCCGGCGCCAAGACGGTCTATCAGTTGCTCGAAGGTGTCTTCGTCGAATGCGCGCCCGGCCTGGAAGTCGGCCCACGCGCCGTTGTCCAGCACGTAGCGGTCGAAGCCCTCGGTGCGCCATGCGCCCGCGCGGGAGACGAGCAGGCCCCATCCGGCGGCGCGCAGAGCGTCGAGGTTGCGGTGTGTGCCGGTGCGTGATGCGTAGGCGATCACGCGTCCTCCCTGAGATCCACGCTATCGTAGGGCTCGACCGCCTCATCACAGCAGGGGCAATAGCTCGCGTCCTCAAACGCCGCGTATTCGTCCCACTCGAGGGGGCAGCGGTCGCACAAATACCAGTTGTGATAGGCGCTCAGCGCCTCCCGTTGTCCCGGCGCACCATCAGCGCCAGCCGGTCCCGCAGCAGTTCCAGCTCCTCCCGCGTGTGCCGCCCCAGGCGCAGCTCCAGGAGCTGCAGCACCGTCAGGTAGGCGTCGAGCAGGGCGTTCATCGCCTGCGCATAGGTCACGGGGCGCGGGCGACGGGGCATCGTTTGTGGTCCAATGAAGAATTTGTGAGGTTGCGGGCGGACGGGAAGCATTTCCCGTAATCCGCTGGGGATAACCGAGATTTAGCGCAGAGATTGCGCCAGAGTCACGTTGCACACGCGGATCGGGACGCTGCTTGCCGGTTTGCGCATAGCCCGAGTGTGACAGCGGCGTTAGCGTGACGTCGGGCGCGACCACCTCGCCACTCGTGCGTTCGACGAACGAACGCCCTGGCCGTTCACGAAACGAAGCCGTAAGGGGGAGTTGATGCCGCACGAGCCGTGGTCCAGTAGCGTAATGGCGCTACGTAATGTAGGGACTGACAGTCCTGACGGTCAACAAAAAAAGGGTGTTTCCTGCTATTTTAATTTGCAGCGTTCATGGCAAGCAAGCGGCGTGTCCTGGGTTTCTGACCACTGCTCGGTGCGGAACTGTCCGATGTGTCGGGCGTGGGCTGCGCAGATGGCCAACTCAACTCCGGCCGTGCCTGTTTCAGACGGACTGCAAGCTCTGGATCAACTGCTTCGAGCGATCCCCACATCAGATATTGCGGCGAAATACGTAGGATGTGGCGCAAGGACATTAGCAGATGAATGCTAGGTAGCCGCACGCTGTTCTCGACGTGAGCGATGGTGGATGCATCGACGCCGCACGCTGCGGCTAGCTCGGTTCGCGTCATGCCGACCAGTTGGCGGGCCGTTGCCAGCCGTTCTGCGACGCCCATAGCCAGTTCTTTTTGGCGCTGAATTTCGGTCTTTCTCACGGAATCCCTGTCGCGGCAAATTTCCTGCTAATCTGGGACAAATTGTCCCGCGCCGCAACCACGACTTGACGCATGGACGACTAGTCTAGATTGTGGCAGTCTGATGTCAGCTAACCGACACGCGAAAATCCTGGACGACCTCGGGGGGTACCAGCGGGTGGCTGGATTGCTGCGGATGCGAGAGAACACGGTGAGCAAGTGGCGCGTGCGTGGCATTCCCGCGTCGCACTGGCACCGGATCGCGGCCATTGCCCCGGAGATCACCCCGGAATACCTGGCGCGGACCAAGCCCCGAGGCGTGCAGTCCAGGAATGGCCGGTGAGCGCGGCGAACCCCGGCCGGCAGCCGCATGCGTGGGGCGAAGCCGCCGTGGCGCACCTGCGCCAGCGGTGGTCGGACGGCGCCGGTACCGCGCTGATCGGTGCCGAGCTGGGCATCACCAAGAACGCCGTGGTGGGCAAGGTGCGCCGGCTTAGGCTGGCTCCGCGCGCCTCGCCGCTCCACGCCGCAGGCCAGCCGCGGCCTCCCGCGCGCCCCCGGCCGGTGAAGCCGCCGCGTCCGCCTCGCCCGCCGAAGGCCGTGCAGGCGCCGCCGGAGCCTCGCCCTGTGCCTCCACCGCCGCCACCACCCCAGCCTGAGCCTGTGGTGCCGCGTGGCTGCCAGTATCCGCGCGGATCCAAGCCCAACTGGGACTGGTGCGGCGCGCCGGTGGTTGATGGCGGGCCGTACTGTGAGCCGTGCCGTCGCCGCTGCTGGATCGTGCCACCACGGCGGGCTGCGGCATGATCGCCGCGCTCTATGTCGATCCGGCTGGGTGCTACGCGGGCATCGACGGCGTGGATCTATGGGACGAGGCCCGCGACGCGCGACGCTACGGTGGCGCGTGGCCGGTGGTGGCACACCCACCCTGCCAGCGGTGGTGCAAGATGGCGCCGGTCAATCAGGCCCGCTACGGCATTTCTATCGGCAGCGACGATGGTTGTTTCTCGTTTGCGCTGGCGGCTGTGCGACGCTGGGGGGGTGTGCTTGAGCATCCGGCGTACAGCCTGGCCTGGGCCGGGCATGGCCTGCCGTGGCCGCCAGAGACGGGCGGCTGGCAGCAGGACATCGAGGGCGGGTGGTGCTGTTACGTCGAACAGGGGAATTACGGCCACCGTGCTCGCAAGCCGACCTGGCTTTACGCGGTAGGGACCAAGCTGCCGGCGCTGAACTGGCAGAAGGCCCGGCGTCCTGCGGCGTGGATTAGCGCAGACAGACCAAGGGCGGTGCTCAACGCGATGGGCATCGCACAACTCGGCAAGCGCGAGGCGAGCGCGACGCCACCGGCATTCCGCGATGTGCTGCTGGCGATTGCGCGGGGGGCTGCGGCATGAGCGTGCTGGAGCGCCGCTACCTGCACTGCGCCACACTGGCCTGGCGCGTCTATGGCGGTGCCGGTTGGAACGTACGCATGGCGGCTGAGTGCCACGCGCTCGGCATGCCGTGGGTGGACGGGTGGCTGTCGCGTGTGGTCCCGGTGCCTGACGCGATCCTGGCAGCGCTGATGCTGAGGCTGCGCGACATGGCTGCTGGACGCGACTACAGCCAGCACAACGGCCCGCGCTCGCATCTGGTGGCGGCGTGAGCGCGCCAGACATCCATGCCGTGTGGGGCCGTCACGTCGCGCAGCGCAGGCACGATGAGGACGACCTGCTGCATACCACCATGCAGTATCTGAAGCTGGCACTGCCGCCGGATGCTATCGCGCACCACAGCCCCGGCGAGGGCAAGCGCAGCAAGGGCGCGCAGGTGGCACTGAGCCGTTCCGGCTACTGCAAGGGATGGCCCGACATCGAGGTGATCCACCGTGGTCGCGCGCTGTTCATTGAGCTGAAGGCGGCGCGCGGTGTGGTATCGGCAGCACAGAAGGAAACGCATCGGCGGCTGATCTATGCCGGGGCTGAGGTGATGCTGTGCCGCAGCGTGGGCGAGGTGGAGCAGTCGCTGCGTGAGTGCGGCGTGCATCTGCGGGCGTCGGTGATGGATGCGCGAGCCGGGGGCATGGCGTGATGGTGGCGATCTGCGTGGAGCTGGCACGGCGACAGTCGGCGATGGATGAGGGGGCGTGATGGCAGAAGTCTATACCCCGGGCGACTGGGGCGAAAGCTACTGGTTCTTTGAGGGCATCGAGGATGTGCAGCAGCGTCGGGCGTTGGCGCTGATCAATCGCTTCGGCACGCCAGGCGGTGGCGACAAGGTGGCCTTTGTGGCTGACCACATCGTTATCGCGTCCGTCGAGGAGCTATCAGACAACCACGAGGTCGAGCTTGTGGTGCGCCCGCTTGCCGAGTTCATCGCGGATTTTAGCGCAGCCAACGAGCGGGATGCCGATCCGATGGCGCTGCGTTGGGTCGAGAAGATCGTGCATTGGCCGGATCTGGGGTGCTGAGATGGACATTCGCCTTGAGCTGATCCGGCCCAATCCGTTCCGCGATTTCGAGCTGCACCCGATTGACGATGAGCAGGTCGAAAAGCTCAAGGCATCAATTGATGCTGACGGGTTCTGGGCGAGCGTCGTCGCGCGTCAGGTTGGTGAGTATTACGAGATCGCGTTCGGGCACCATCGCATCGAAGCGGCGCGAGGTCTTTCCAAGACGCATGTGCCGATTGAGGTACGCGAACTGTCGGACTGGCAAATGGTGCATATGCTGGCGTCGGAGAACGCCACGCAGCGAGGCTCGACAGCGGCTGCGTGTCTGGATGCGATAGCGGCGATAAGCAGAGTTCTCGCTTATAACCTGCTCCGGTGGGATGAGGTCCAGTTCTGGCAAAATTGCCATAACTTCAGGGGGTCCTATGCCGAGTGCCGGGGGCGCCTTGAGGCTGGTTCTGGTATTGGCAGACCTTGTGTCGAGGGGTTTGCCGCAAAAGATGCCTTTACCGGGCATCAGATAAGAGATGCCATTGCTATTCTAAAAGAGAGCGGCCGGATGGCCGACATCATTGCCGCCGCCAGAGATCGCGCTGATGCCGAATTGCGGGCTGAGCAGGAGGCAGCGGAACTGGCGCTGGAGGAGGCCGAACAGCGAGAGGTTG
>Ga0157379_10003235_pt1 | contig 13808 bp, 19 predicted proteins | sample S25metaG_FD_121802 | JGI IMG/M metagenome (GOLD analysis project Ga0157379, IMG submission 121802) | Switchgrass rhizosphere microbial communities from Kellogg Biological Station, Michigan, USA - S2-5 metaG | ecosystem: Host-associated > Plants > Roots > Rhizosphere > Soil | place: USA... | reverse complement strand
TTGTTACGACAATGGGTAGAGGACCAGCCGAGGATCTGGAACACACGTCGCGGTACGCATTGCAAGAACGAGTTTAGAACGCATTGTTTAATTTAAATGAAGTCATGCATGGATTGGCTTGAGAGTTAAAGGGATTTTAGCAGTCAGCAGCGCAAATAATTAATCCGAGGTATATTCCGATGAGAGGCCGGAATCCAGTTGGCGAGAAGACTGCTTTTCATGGAGAATGAGGGAGGGGAGGAGGCGTAACGGGACCTAGAGGCGTGAAATATATTAAATCAATAAGGGTTAGGAGATAGGGTAATTGGTTACGCGGTGGAAAATGATCATGAGAGGGCGGGAACGGTTTTATTTGTGAGGAGTTGTGATTGGTTCGGGCGGGTGGACAGAGACTGGAGCGGAAGAGAGTCGGGTGTGTTGGTGAAATATTATCGGGGGGAGGCTAGACTTTATAAGGACATGTGATTTGGAAGGTGCATTGGGCAGGGTAAAAGTAGATTTCATGGAACGGCGGGGAATTATGAATATATCCATCATAGGCGAGAAATTTGGAATTTAGGTGTATGCCTTGTTCAGGTGGAAGGTCTAGGAATTACAATTGCCAGGAGAGGTAGGAAAATAAGAAAGGACGCATTCATTCTTTCATGCCTTCATGATCACACCGCACCCAATGCCTTCAACCGACTCTTCGCAATCAACCCCACATCCCTAATGGCCCTTTCCAGCTCCCCAACCCACTCAATACCACCCACTTCAACCGGAATAATCTCCTCAAGATCCTCCTCCGTTCCCCATTCCTTCTCCACCCCAAGCTTTCCCTCCATCTCATCCCTAATAGCAGCCCTCCCCCTCCCGTTAACGAAAGTCACATAAATCAGCCCAGGGTACTTCCTCTCATACGCCTTATTTAATACTTCCAATCGTTCTAACACATCTTTCGGCGTAGCTTTCGATGCTTGCTCAGCTTGACTTAGTGCGCTTAGGTTGGAGACCTCGCCGATGCGGGGATGAGCAGATATGAATTCTGCTTTAGAGGAAACGTCCCAGGAGGAGAGAGCAGTGAGGGCGATGTCGATGAGCGAGGAGTAAGTGGTGGTGATACTGGCTGGTAATGAGGAGATTTCCGGTACCAGCTTGATGAAGAGGATGGGAGAAGGTTCAAATAATATTGAGAGGGCAGTTGAAAGCGCAGAAGGGGAGGAAAGAATCTCGGAAAGAGGAGGGAGTGTGGTCATGATGTCTGATCCGACGCCTAATTCGAACTCCGCTCTGTACCTCTGTAATCTCCTAATTAGTGTTCACTCCTTCGCATGCCCCGTCCCAACGTCGCGCCTCGTCCCGTATGTCGATACTACGCCACTCCAAGAGGGTGCTTCGCCTCTGATAAATGCCATTACTTGCACGGAGATCCAGAAACTCAGAAATACGCACCTGTATGTAATGACTTCCTTTCATGATCATCATGCATCAGCGTTCTGTCGCGTTTCTTTCTTTTCGCATGTGTTTGTTGATTCCTTTTTATCATTTAACAGTATGAAGAAAACAAGACATGTCGGTTCTATGCTCAAGGATATTGCAAACGCGGTGCGGAGTGTTGGTTTAGGCATGAAGTGAATGGGAATGGCAACAAGGTGGTGGAGAGCGCACCTGAGCTTGAAGCTGCACCGTCATTTGTGGTTGAAGAAGAGGATCTGGCTTGCGGGATATGCTTTGACGATAAACCGGCGTTGTATGGTTTATTGAGTACGTCGCGTCCTCTCTTCGATCAGTGACGTGATCTGTCAGAGATGTCAATTCAGAACTAACGACGATCCTTTCTTTCCTTTGTACAGGTAACTGCTCGCATGCATTCTGTCTCGATGTGCGTCCTCATTCCTCCACCTCATCTTCTATATTACCTCCAGAATCAATTTAACCGGCCACCTGCTTGACAGTGCATCCGCCAATGGCGCGACCCCTCCAACAAAGCATACGACATGACCGAACAAGGCACACACAAAACATGCCCTATGTGCCGTGCCAAGACAAAGTATATCGTACCGAGTAGTGTATTTTATAAGCAAGGAGATGTGAGGAAGGAAAGGATCGTGGAGAGGTATAGGGAGAGTATGGGGAAGGTCCCTTGTAGGTGAGTGGTCTGCGTCTTTCGATGAAGGGAAGAGATATTAATTTAGCTGTTTGATGAAGGTATTTCGCAAAGTCGAGTCCGACGGAGAGGTATTGTCCTTTCGGTACGTCCCAGAAATTCATATCTATTCCAGCTATGTACTGATAACTGCTCACAGGTCGCGATTGTTTCTACCAACACCGCAACCCCGACGGCACACCCTACACCTTTCCAGACGGCGTAGATATAATGATGCGGGTACGTCTCTCCAACCCCTTTTCATCCTTTCCCATTTAACATGCCTACAGCGTTTCCGCAACTTCACCCGCCAATCCGCCTCCTCTTCTAACTCCACAACTAACCCCTTCGGCCCATCGTTCAATCAACGCCAGCCGCCCACCATCCCTCCAACCGCCAACCACACCACCACCGTCCAATCACTCTTACAAGCTCTTACGAATATCACACAAATCCTTGCGGGGACTGATAATCCGATTCTGAGTCATCTAGGGGAGACTTCCGGGGTGGGTTGCACAGTTGTTGTTGATTTCAAGTTAAGAGATGGTTTACTAATTTTGTGTTGTGTTTAGGACAGACTTAGACGTGTCCAAGAAGTGATGCGCGTTATTCATGTTCCAGATCTTTCACAACCTGCATCACAAGCACAAGCACAAGCACAATCCGAATCCAACCCAGCTGATCCTTCTCATTTCCAAACCCCAATCCAGGCAATCTCAGATTCAATATTCGACCATCACCACCCTTTCACAGTACCCAACCCACCTGAAGACGGCTGGGAGAGAGAAAGGGACCAACTAAATGCTGAGTATATGGCGTTGTTAGATGGGTATTTGGACGATGAAAATGGACGCAGAGAAGATGCAGAGGACATAGTGTCGCTTGGGATGGGCTTGCGGGATTCGGGTGTAGTGGGTGAAGAGGAGTATACCGCATGGAGGGAGAGGATTATGATGTCTTTGGCGCCGGCTTCAGATTGGACGGAGTGGGGGGATGGGGAGTTGGGTGCGGCATTGCGGATTGCGGAGGGGATTGCTATGGCAGCAGGAGTGGAGGAGGGACATGGGGAGGAGGAAGGGGACGAGAGTGAGAGTGGCAGTGGCAGTGAGGGGTTCGTTTCGGCAAGGGAGAGTCCGAGTCCTGAACCAGAAGGAGAAAGCCAAGCGGAGGCCGAAGCCCGTGCAGAGCAAGAAGATCAAGATCCGCGGGCGTTGCATAATGTGGTTAGAGCTTCGAGGGTCTTGAGTGGAGATTTTGCGTGGATGATGAGGGAGAGGGTTGAGGTGGATACGAGTAGGGATGGGACGAGGAGTGAAGGTGGGGCCGGCGGGACTTGCGGAGAGCCATCATGAGAGAAGAAAGAAGGGAGGAGTCGCATATTCCAATCGATAACGCAACGCAACATCTGTAGAACAAGTCAATTATGTAGAGCCATTTTGTACACATTAACGATGTCATGTAGAATATATTCTAGAATGTATTAGTTTTATGCACTTGTTTTGGTTTGTTTTTGATCTTGCAATGTTGGTGAACATTTTGGTAGTATTGCATGTCAGTTTGGAACGAAAAGAGAATGTCTAGAACGATATCATCAGATATGTATCGAGGGATCTAAATGCGAAGGAATGTTGTAATGTTTGCGTCGCGATGGTGTGTGTATGCTGTGTTTTTTAGGGAAAGAAGAACGGATAGAAGCAAGAGAACCGAGAACAGTAAGCCCAATAGGAATAAGAAAAGATAAAAATGATATGAGAAGACGAAGCAATGTCATCTTTGTCGCGTTGCGTCGAATCCAGTACCACCCGCCGCCACCGACATTACCCCGACCTCCTCCACCCTCACACGACCAACCTCAGCCCCAACCACTCCCTCTCACTTCATACTATAATCCGACTCATCATCTGCCCTCAAAATAGCCTCATACTGCCTTAATTGTCTAACGAACCCCTGGTTCGGCGAGACGACACTGCGCTTGGATTTCACGAACCGGACAGCGGCGTCGGCGGACATGTTTTGCGTTTTGATAAAGTAGGCGGCGACGATGCTGGCGCTGCGGGAGATACCTTGGTAGCAGTGGACCTAACCCAACAGTTAATGGGAGTACAGTGGGACTGAGCAGGACGAGACTCACAAGCACTCTCGTATTCTCCTGCTTCATCGCCTCCTCCATCCACTCATTCGCCCGTGGAAGGTGCGACAAAAGATCCTCCCACGGGAAATCGTCCAGTGGTAGATGCAACACCTGCACATTCGGTGGGAATCGCAACGCAGGTCCAAGGACGCTAATGACGTGGGTGATCCCGAGTGTGCTCAAGACGTGCGGGCTCGTCGCGGTGTGTGCGTCCGCAAGGTAGAGTTGGGGTGTTATTTGGGAGGCGGCGCGGGGGAGGGCGGGGAGAGGGAGGTGTGTGGATGGTGGAGGTGGGGGAGCGGGGGGGGCGAGCGGCGGAGGGGCGAGGGTGAGAGGTGTTGAAGGGGTGGCGAGCATGTCGGAGGTGGGGAACGGGGAAGGAGGAAGGGCGTTGAGGGGGAGGAAGAGCCCGGGGAGTTTGCGAGGAGGAATGGTGAGCGTAGAGTTGGATTGCTTAAGAGTCAAAGTTGCCACCGCTTAGCGACCATAGAGGTCCACTCCACCGGACCTGTAGGGCCCGAATACGGATTTGGGAGATAACAAAGGTTTTGGGGCTTTGGAAATATGCTCTTGTGACCTAATTCCGTGCTGCGAGTCCCAAGAGATTTTTATTTGTAGCTAGAGCAGCATGGAGCATTTACCCAAAGAAATAAGGAGAACATTCCGGAGAAGAACATCCGTTTTCGCATGGTCATTTCCGAGAGTGTATCAAACGCACGTTCTCGACGAAGAGCGTCCTTCCTATTCTTGCCTCACACGACTACTTTTAGGTTTATTTATGTAAATCCACTTGGGAATTCTCATCGTCTGCATCACCGGGTTGGGTCAATCACCATCACGCGAGTGCTCCATCCTCCCACCTTTCCTATTCATCTTACCCCACAAATGGACTTCTATACTTCTTGGCAGCCCGCCAGAATGCCAGAATTCGACGCTTGAAGAGGGGTTTTGTCAGAAAACATGAGGTGGAGGCACTCGAGCTGTAAGAGTAATTTCATTCCAGTGCCAGATTGATGCCGCATCAGAATCGATTGCAATTTGTAGGACGCTAGGACGAATCGACAGAGGGCGTTGAGCAACGTTCGAGGGAGCCTCCCTAGCCGTGTGGAATTGATGGGGATTTCTCTCAGAGCTCGGTAGTATCGATGCGATTTTAGGTAACGGCAGTAGCGACGATGGATAGTTGTATTTGACCTCTATATTTAGAAAACTTATGTTTTAGTTCACCAGGCCTTCACACATAGGAGGCGATAGGCTTAGTGAGTAAGCGACAGGTCCTAGTGGGAAGATATTTCACTCCTCAAAATCCCTCAATGGAGTCAACGGCTCCCAGCTCGTTCTTTACCAACTCAAAGATAACGATAACCCATCCAACTCCCGAAGAAAGACCTTTACATTTTACCATCTTGACCAATTGAGCGAATATCAAATGCCCCCTCGGGAGAAACCGAATCTCTCATCTCAAACCCAAATTCAGTCATATTGAAAGTATACTAGATAATACAGCTGCATAAATGGCGAATAAATTATGATGCTTTGTTGCAAAGTCGGTCTAGAACTATCTTATCGAATACCACAAGAGAAGGAAGAAGAACAAAACGGAAAACCAAACAGATAAATAAATATCATAATCTCTCGACCATCACATCCTTCTCTCTTCACCTCCTCGTCCCAAAGAAACTCCCACCCCCCAGAGGCGCATACCCTCCATACGGCGCTCCAGGTGGCCCCGCATTCGGCGGCACAGGCATCGACGCTGGATACGCATTCAATGGTCCACGTCCAGGAGGAGGAGGCGCATACCCTGGATATGGATATTGCGGTTGTGGTGCGAAGAATTGTGAGGTTGGACGTGGGGGCGGAGGATGTGCCGAAGGAGGACGTGTGAAATGATTTGGTTGAGGGGGGAAAGAAGTTTGGATGCCAAGTTTTGGGGGAGGAACGTAAGAGTGACGATTCGGGCTGTTGGAGGGATGCGTTGATGTCGGCGGACGGAGAGACGGATTTACGTTTGCATTTGAATTGAGGGTGGAGGACGCTGGAGATGGAACGGTGGATGGGATGGGCGTGGTTGGCATTGATTGGGAAGAGGATGTGCCTGAGGCGAACGCACTGAGTTTTGCGCGGAGGCCTGTGGAATTTGAGGCTGCAAGAATTGATACGATTAAAATGAATTGTGAGGATGGATTGAATAAATTTCACCTTTAGATGGTTTATTAAGTTTCGCGGGTTTACTCCCCTCGGGTGCCATGGGTGATATTGCAGCAGATTCCGATACCGTCCTTCCATGTCCGTTACTGTGGCTCACCTGTCCCACTGGTGAGGTTACAATATGACCCTGCATACCCTGCTCCTTATACCGTTCGTTTTTCTTATCCTTTGATTTCTCTTTCTCCTCCCTCGCCTTTCTTTTTTCTCTTTCTCTTTCTCTTTCTCTTCCTCTTCCCCTCTCCGTCTCCTCTTTCGGCCTTTCCTTCCCCTTCCCCTTCGTATCCTTCCGCTCAGGCTCCAACTCCGGCATCGAAATCTTACTCAAATGTATCTTCAACGCATTCGGAGGCTGATACCCTCCTTGCCCACTCGCAGATCCACTTCCACTCGCAGCCTGAGGAGGCCTATCATCCAAATTAATGACCCTCGGCCCCTTTCCCTTTCCCTTCGAATTATTAGTATCGCTAACCTCTTCAAAAAACATATCGACATATTGATGTAATTCTTCATCTGCTTCGTATCCGCCATTTTTGTAGTGTGTGCGTTTTGTAGCCTCCGCTACTTGGACGACTTTGGAGACGCAGGAGGGGGAGAGAGAACGGAGGGTTATGAAGAGGAGGGTTTCATCCTAATTGTTTTTCAAATTGAAAAGGTAAGTAAATGGTGAAGATGGTGAGGAAGGGGGTTTTGACGAACATTCAGGAGGGAAACACAATGTTTGACATATTCGTCGATGTCGCCTTCTTCGCCGATGACGACTTCGTTCACATCCGCCTTCAAAAATAAAATAAGATTCTACGCAAAATTTCCCAATTCCAGATACTTACCTGTTCCCTAGCCTGTAAAATCGCTATTCGATCTTCCCTCCAATTCTCTGGTTTGGGAGGTGGCGGTGGCGCCAGACCCGCCTGAGGTACTGGGACCACATTATTAACTTGTGTTGATGACTCATTCGATCCTTTCCTATCTGGTTTATTGCGAAGGTTTTCGGAATAGTCGTTGAATGTTAGAAGGGATGTTAATAAAACGATTTCTAGGCCTGTGCGGACTTAGTTGGAGTGTTGAGATTTATTTGGAAAGGTTAAGTACCTTTGCGATCTTCGATGTCGAATCTAGGAAATCACAAGTACATAAAGCAGGAAATAAAACACCTTTTCTTGCATGGAGCTTACCTATTCAAATTATAGTCAAGAATTTGCACAGCCAATGTCTTGATTTTCCCTGCCGGCTCTTTCGTCACGGCGACAAGAACAGGCGGATCAGGTTTCCGAATCATATAACATGCTTCTCGTTTCCATTCGTAATCATGACTATACACATGATCAGTACGTCAGTTTTAAACGGAATGGGAGTAAGACGTACTCTTCCCAACGGAATTGCCACTTGAATGTTCTGTGGGATTAATTGTGAATTATACCCTCGATAGTGGGCACTTGCAGACGTACAGCGTTCCTTTGTATGTTAATGTGACCGTAGCAGACGGATTGTGCAGTTCGATTAGTTTCTCTTTCGATGTTGCGGCAGGCGCAGAAGCAGTGGCCAAGATGGATTCTGAAAGCGGGTCTGCATAATATGACCGTCATGATTCAATCAATACAACTCCACCGTGCATGCATTCGCACTCACCATATACGCCAAAGAAATACGTCCCCGCCTCGTTAGGGATGATCTGCTTCCTATAATGTACCGTCCCTGCCGGATCGACAAGGTCCAGCGCATTCGGCTCGATCTTGCTAGGCTCGAGGTTGAGCGTAAAGAGATTTTTGTCTAGGGCCATATGTACTTTGGGAAGAAATGCAACGGGAGAGTGGATGGGGGTAGTTATAGCATGCGCAGTTGAGAAGAAGAGATGGACAGCCGGTGGTGACCTTGTTGGACCTGGGCAGGGTAGAGCGACTAAAGCACTGCCATGAAGTGGGATAAATTAGGCTGTGCGCGCTTTCTTGGACTGCGATCATTGGTTGGAGGTCCAATGATAATTGACCGGTTTTGGGAATTTCTCCAGCATTGAGTTTGTTTAATTTGTGATATTTCAATACTAAACACGCTTAACTAGATTTGATGACGTGGCGGAAAGGAAGTTACAAGTATTTTTCTATCCATTTTATGTATTTCGCTTAACAGTCATTCTTACGTCACACTCTCGTCGCCACCATTCCTGGCCACGGCTACAGGCCCCTATTTCAGTGTCCGACGACGCCTCTATCTCAATCCCTCGCTTCCACCACCATGAGAGGCCTTCTCTATCTCGCACCGCTCCTTTCACACTATGCGTTGGCCGCGCCTCCGATAATCGATGTCAGCTTGAACATCCCGCAACTGCAGGAACAGGCGCAGACGGTGTTCCGCAGTGGGAGCAATGTTGCGAAGGCTGTGATGAATCAATTCGAGAGTTGGATGGAAGAAGGGAAGGAATTCATCAGGAATAAGGATATTGTCTGTTAGTATTTCATTTTTTTACTGAATTGTATTTCATTGTGAGGGCTTATCGCTACGTATGAATCATATAGATTTACGGACGACCTCTCCCGCTCTTTCCGACAAGTACCAGCTTCGAACCAATACGGAATCACCCTCTCTGTGTGATGCAAACGTTACACAACAGTCAGGGTACCTTGACGTTGATAACAATAAACATTTCTTCTTCTGGTACGATGTGCGGCGGCAATATTAACGCGTGACTCACATGTCAGTTCAGGTTCTTTGAGAGCAGGGTTAATCCCGCGGATGCACCATTGATTCTTTGGCTGAATGGTTTGTTTCATCCCGCGAAATATTCTGCATTCCTGTAACGATAAGGCACGTTTAGGTGGTCCCGGATGCAGTTCCTCTACTGGTCTATTATTCGAACTTGGTCCTTGCCGCGTTTCAAACGAAGGACAGGGAACCACCCCTAACAATCACAGTTGGAATGAATTTGCCAATGTAAGACTCATTTTTTCTTTCTCAGCTTTATGTATAAGGATGTCATCTTCAGATTATTTTCTTGGATCAACCCGTCAATGTTGGCTACAGTTACTCTTCGGACGGAAACAACCCTAACAATACTCCTGATGCCGCTCTTGATGTTTGGGCGTTCTTGGAATTATTCTTCAAGACATTCCCTCAGGTAAATTTTAAAACAACAGGATTTATCTACTCCGCTGGAGACTGACCATTACCCCGCAGTATGCCAAGCTACCCTTCCACATAGCCGCAGAATCATACGGTAAAATAAATATTCCATATATGACAAAAATTTCTAACACAATTTAATCCAGGTGGTCACTACGCTCCCAACATCGCCTCCGTGGTTCACAAGAAGAACGTCGACCTCGCTCTCGCTCCCGTTCCTGAATTAGTCCATATTAACCTCCATTCCGTTGTCCTGGCCAACGGTATCACGGAACCTTTCACACAATTCGCATCTATCCCCGAATTCGCATGCGAGGGACCTTATGCAGTTTACGATGATCCTAATGGCCCTGAATGTGAAGCATTACGCTCGAAGGTTCCGACTTGCCAACGTCTTGTGCAGGCTTGCTATGATTGGAATTCACGATTCACTTGGTAAGGAATTTTTGTTCTTCGAATTTTTATTCTATTGTTTAATTGACGTATCTAATAGTGTTCCGGCCTCCATTTACTGCAACGCCCAACTATTAGGCCCCTTCCAACAAATGGGTCTTAACCCATACGATGTCCGCCGCACCTGCGATCGTTCCAAGGATGGCGATCTTTGCTACAAGGAAATGGGATGGATTGATACCTATCTCAATAAGCCTGAGGTGAAGAAGGCGCTTGGTGTCGTTTCTGATCTTGAGTTCCAAAGTACGGGTTTTTTTTAAATATTGTGCCGAGACTTAATTTTGGGTTTTAGGCTGCAACATGAATATCAACCAAGCCTTCTTATTACAAGGCGATACAGCCCGTAACTCGGCCATTTTACTTCCTGAGCTCTTGAACGCTGGAATCCGACTCTTAGTCTATGCAGGCAATGCCGGTGCGTTATTGATAATTCTCTCCTCCCATAACGAAAAAATAAAATACTTACCCCTCCAATCTAGACTCCATGTGCAACTTTATGGGTAACCACGCCTGGATGGAGAAACTCGAAGGCCACCCCTTCCACGAAGAATTTGGCAAGAAATCCTTAACACCATGGATCACACTCGAAAGCAATAAAGTAGCAGGTCAAGTCCGCACTGCTGGTGGGAATGATAACAGCGCTGGAAATTATACGTTTGTCGCGGTTCACGAAGCTGGGTACGTCTAAAAGCACATTTTGCACAATATTGATAATGCGAAACTGACGAATTTGCCTGGTAGACATATGGTACCGTTTGATCAGCCTGAGGCTGCTTTGGACCTTATTACGAGATGGGTTATGAATATCCCGTTGTCGTTTTCGGAGAATGCTACGATGCATTGAGATATGAGATATGAAGGAGGACCTTTCGTGTGTATTTATGGATAGTATTTGAGCCATTTTTGTTCTATTAGAAATTAAATGTAATGGAAACGATATATACGGAATTTTTTTGGTAATTGCATGAAGTATTTGAATCCAATCCATCTGGACGGGTTAAGTATTCATGTCCTCCGAGATTATTCGATGCGTTCCCGGAACTTGGAAGGGTGGTATAGTATTGTAGTTTATTTGTCAAGGAAAGTAGCACATACAGCTTCAAGTACGTTTGGAGCTACGATATCACGAATTGCAGAGTGGGATCGTCAAAGGAACTAGATAGCCAGAGAATAGTCGTTGTGGGTATCCGACAGATAACCTTCGGAAAGGCAATAATCACTGACTGCACGTTTTGTAGCAAAGCAGGCAAAATTCGCTATGCTCTCAACTTCAGTAGACGGGAAAGCAGACAAAGAATATCCCCCCCCGAAGCCGTATATGCGACGGTCGAACTCTCCACTATATCTGTACTTCAATGCATGTTCCTGTCGGTGTAGAGTCATTAATGTAGTTACTAAAATAAACTTCTTCCCGTGGACTGATGAGCCGCTTTTATGTCGTTCAAAACTCGCTGTTTTAACGAGTACCTTCACCACTGTAAAACAGACTAAGTTGTCAGGTTTTGCAATATTGATAGATTTACTTAATGTATAAAACAATGAGGAGAGGTTCGACAGTATAAGCAATTGATTACAAGGCTCGTGCTACATGAGTGGGGATTATACATATCACGAATTTCGGGGACGCAATTCCAACGCTTCCTAGGCAAGGCGGTGCCAGTGGAGAGGGAAGTTCGCAACCCATCGGGCAATCAGGTCGAATGCCGCTTCTGGTTGATCAAATGGCATCATATGCCTAGAAATGACAAACGCGTTGAATTCTTTTTCGAAACAATAATAATGTGCTTACCCTGCTTCATAGACCGAAACAAACGTAAAGTTCCCAGCACCCGGACCGGCATGTCGAACTGTCCCCACTTCCCTTGGATGTTCCTCGTGGAGGGTGATCCAGGGGAGAGTAGGGGCAAGTTTAAATTCGTCCCGGAATGGGTGATTTTCAAGATTTTCCATCCAAATCTCTTCTCCCTAGATAAAATTATAGTGAATCATGATGGATTATGGAGTCCAAGGAAATTACTCACAAAGAAATTGCAGACGGCGTCTAAGCGATAATTAGTTTCATAAAGTTTGGTACAGATTATTCGGAAACATACCTGTTTGACCAGCGTATACCAGAACCCGTATACCAGATTCCAACAGTGGAGGAAGCAATGCGGCAGAGTTCAATGCGGTGTCACCCTTTGACCAGAAGGCCAGGGTCACATTCAAATTACAGCCTAGGAGATGAATTCTGCTCAGCTAATACACCCAACATTCGCGTTACCCACCTGTATATGGTCGATCTGGTGCAACACCCAAGGCTTTCTTCACTTCTGGCTTATTCATCCAGATATCTATCCATTGTGTTTCCTCGTAACAGAGATCTCCATGCTTTTCACGATCACAGGGCTTTCTGATATCATAAGGGTTGATATCATCGGGCAGACTAGCGCCTTGCAGTTCTAAATTGCAGTAAAGAGTTGCAGGTGTGCTTGGTTACGAAGATGTCTGTTAAAAGGAAAGCGCCTGTGAAAGACGCTAAAAGCTTACCATACGAGAGGAGTTTTGAAATTATAGCAAGCCTTTACAAGTCGTTGACAGGTAGGCACCTTGCTGTTCAGCTTCTTACAGGTGGGTGAGTTGGGTTCGAATGGGGCGTATGGACCTAAAGAAAACGTATTGAGAGGCGCCATCCAAGGACATGTGAGGCTACTCACCTTCACACATGTATTGCGGAATAGATGCAAACTGGTGATATGGATCTGTGAGTCCGTTGCCCAACGCGATACTTTTCAAGTTTATATGAACAACAGCAGGGATTGGCGCCAGGGCTATTTCTCGGTTTCTCTTATGGATTAGAGAAGCGATATGCGGTGCATAATGACCTCCTGTAAACGAAGCTCATTTTCAGCGACGTCAGTCGAGTAGCGAGAGTGTTTGATTATACCGTATGACTCGGCAGCGATATGGAAGGGGAGTTTAGAGTACTTGTAAAGATTCCGGATTGGTGAGGCTTCAGAAACATATGTTAATCAACTCACCTCTGGGAACATCTTGAAGAAAAGTTGTAAGAACGCCCATGCATCCGCTGCGGCATCAGGCGTGGTATCAACCATGGTACCATCGGAGGAGTAGCTATAGCCAACCTCGACGGGCTGGTCCAAAAATATCATCTGCGAGGGGAAAATTTGTGATGGGGTCTACGGACGTCGGGTATCACCAAATACATACATTGGCAAATTCATTCCAACTTTGATTATGCAGGATAGTCCCTTCACCATTTTCTGTAACACGACACGGTCCCAGCTCAAATAATAGCCCTGTCGTTGAACTACAACCAGGACCACCTGTGGGGGTATGTGAACACTATTTAAGGGCCAAAATAGTGGATAATGGACCGACCGTTCATCCAGAGAATCACTGGAGCTGTGCTTGGGGAAAATCTGCTTTCAAAGAACCTGGACTGTCATGTTAGAAATTGATATCTACAGAGATGGATACCAACCAAAAGAATAAATGTTTGTTAGGACCAATGTCTAAAAATCCTGAGTGCTGCTTGACAGTTGGATCACATAATGACGGAGGTTTGTTCTGGACTCTTAATTGATACTTTTGGGGAAGTGAAGTGTGTCCAGTTCGAGCGACTGGGAGAAGTATGTCAATACTGCTGTTAGAATCAAACCAAGAGGATAGACGAACATGTAGCATACTCTGTTTGGACAAATTCGCGACCATCTTCAGTCCATGATTTGTATGGGAAGCCTTCCAAATTCTTGAGCGCGAATGGAGACTGCG
>Ga0157379_10003233_pt1 | contig 13810 bp, 10 predicted proteins | sample S25metaG_FD_121802 | JGI IMG/M metagenome (GOLD analysis project Ga0157379, IMG submission 121802) | Switchgrass rhizosphere microbial communities from Kellogg Biological Station, Michigan, USA - S2-5 metaG | ecosystem: Host-associated > Plants > Roots > Rhizosphere > Soil | place: USA... | reverse complement strand
GACGGTGTCGAGGGTGACGTTGCCGTCATTGGTGACGCTGATCGAGTAATTGATCAGCTCGTTCGCCACGTCGGCGCAGTCGCCGTCGACGCTCGCCGTCTTGTCTACCGTGATGTGCGGGTTGAAGATCAGCGGCGCGGCAGCATCGGCGGTGTCGGGCGCGGTCTCGTTGGTGTCGGCGGTGACGCGATTGTCATCGTCGCCGTCACCGTCGATCGCGCCGGCAATGTCGATGCCCTTGCCGTCGAGCTCAGGCTGCGTGACCGTGTGGGTCGCCGTGAAGTTCCACGTCTCGCCCGCGTCGAACACGTTGTCGTGGTCGGTATCGCCGGTGTTGAAGCCACCGGACGTGACCGGTTGAATGCTTCCGGCGTCCGCATTGGGATCGGTAATCGTCAAACCCGTCAACGGCACATTGCCGGTGTTCTGCACGGAAATATTGTAATGGATTACGTCGCCGTCGCTATCGGCGCCATCAAGGCCATTCGTCCCCTGCCCGCCGGTGATCGAGCTGACCGCCTTGGTCACGTTCATCGATGGATGGGGAATGAAGTTGCCGATCGGATCGACGGTGAGGATCGTGCCAGGCGTAATGTTCAACGGAATCGTGATCGTTTCGTGATCGCCCGTCGTCTGGGTTGAGCCAACGGGAACGACCTCGTCGATCCACAGCGTTTGATTAAGAGCCACGCCGTAGAAAGTGTAGTTGCCGTTCGCGTCAGTGACCGTGGACCGTTCGCCGGCATCGAGCGTGCCATTCTGGTTGGAGTCGATGAAGATGGTGACACCGGCAACGGGGCCTTCGCCAGCATCTTTGCTGCCATTCCCATTGGCGTCTTCGAATTTCGTACCGGTCAGGCCGACGCCGTTTTCGAGATTCCATTCCTCGAACGTGGCATTCGCCGTCCAATCGGTGCCGGCAGCGCCCATTTTGATATCGAAATAGACGAAGGTCGTGGTCGGATCCTGACCCGCGAACGTCGAAACCGGAATAAGCACCGAATAATCGTCAGTGCCGCTGCCGCTCGATTCCGCGTCGCTCAATAAGACCGAGACATCTCCGCCCGCGTCCATGTTATATTTGAGCGTGGCATTAGCAAACAAGTCCGTCGTGCTGACGATCCCGCCATTTGTGGATGTGTAAATCTTGAACGTGTCGAGCGAGATTTGCGCGTTCGGATCACTATTGGCTTCGTTCAAATCGACGCGGACCTGATAATATTGGACGCCGCCGACTGTGACGATGACCAGGTCGGACAACTTGACCGTGTGCGTCTTGGCCTGATCGATGTCGGAGTTCGTGTTGTCGATCGGCGGCGTATCGTCGCTGTTGAAGCCGGTCTCGACACCCGAGTTGTTCGAGATCGCGAGGAATGTGTTGTAATTACCCGTACCAGAGCCAACGTTGACGGCGTCAGTGAAGATAACCCCACCAATGGTGACGCTTGAGCCAGCGGTCGTGATGTCAAAATCGTTGATGCCATCGCCAGTGATGTCGGTCATGTCGGACGCTCCCCTACGCGGCGCGCCCCATGGCGCACCGATGTTGCACACAGCCCCGAGCAATCCCCCGTCCGACTCGCGAGGCGAAGGGTGATTTATTAACCGTTAAATCCGGTTTGGTTAAGCCTGTATTTTTGCTGGATTTCTCACGATTATCCACAGGCTGCCAGTGAGTTCATGAGTAATCCATGTAATTGCAATGTTGGATTCGGACCGTTTTGACGCTCCGAGTCGCGGCGGCTTGTCCGTGGCTTGCCGCTCTTCGGCCCCGTCGCTATCCGGCCACCATGTCCGTCAGTCCCGAACAGGTCCGCCATATCGCCAAGCTCGCCCGGATCGCGATGAGCGATGCCGAGCTCGAGCGGCTCGTGCCTGAATTGAACGCGATCATCGGCTGGGTCGAACAGCTGGCCGAAGTGAATACCGACGGGGTCGAGCCGCTGACCGCGGTGATCGAACAGAAGCTGCGCCTGCGCGACGATCAGGTGACCGATGGCAATATTCGCGACGATGTGCTCGCCAACGCGCCCGAGGCCCAGCACGGCTTTTTCGCCGTGCCCAAGGTGATCGAATAGTGTCGGAGCTAACCTCAAAGACCATCGCCGAACTGCGCGACGGGTTTCGCGGCGGCGAGTTCAGCGCCCGCGAGATCGCCGAGGCGTACAATGCGGCGGTCGCGGCCGCGAAGCTTCTCAATGCTTACACGGTCGAGACGCCCGACGAAGCGCTCGCAGCCGCCGACATCGCGGACCAGGCGCGGCTTGCCGGCAATCCGCTATCCCTGTCGGGCATTCCGCTTGGCATCAAGGATCTGTTCGCGACGATCGGCGTCGATACGACCGCCGGCAGCCACATCCTCCAGGGCTTCAAGCCGACCTACGAAAGCACCGTCACGACGAACCTGCGCAAGGCGGGCGCGGGGATGCTCGGCAAATTGAACATGGACGAGTTCGCGATGGGTTCGTCGAACGAGACCAGCACTTATGGGCCCGTGATCAGCCCGTGGCGGCGCCAGGGCAGCAACGTCGGCCTAACGCCGGGCGGGTCTTCCGGCGGGTCTGCCGCGGCGGTGTCCGCGCTGATCGCCCCGGGCGCGACCGGGACCGACACCGGCGGCTCGATCCGTCAGCCCGCGGCCTTCGCCGGGATTTGCGGGATCAAGCCGACTTACGGCCGCTGCTCGCGCTGGGGGATCGTGTCATTCGCGAGCTCGCTCGACCAGGCCGGGCCGATGGCCAGGACCGTGCGCGATTGCGCGATCCTCTTGGAGGCAATGGCCGGGTTCGACGCCAAGGATTCGACCTCGCTCGACCTGCCAGTGCCGCGGTGGGAAGCGAACCTGTCGAGCGATCTCAAAGGCAAGTGCGTCGGCATTCCCAGGGAATATCGGATCGACAGCGTTCCGGCGGAGATCAACGCCTTGTGGGATCAGGGCATCGAATGGCTCAAGGACGCCGGCGCTACGCCGGTCGAGATCAGCCTGCCGCACACCAAATATGCGCTGCCGACTTACTACATCATCGCCCCGGCCGAGGCCTCGTCCAACCTCGCGCGCTATGACGGCGTCCGCTACGGCCTCCGCGAAGACGGCGTGAAGACGCTGGACGACATGTACGCCGCGACCCGCGCCGCCGGCTTCGGCGCCGAGGTCAAGCGGCGGATCATGATCGGCACCTATGTGCTCTCGGCCGGCTTCTACGATGCGTACTTCACCAAGGCGCAGCGGGTGCGCGCGTTGATCAAGCAGGATTTCGCCAAGGCGTTCGAGGCTTGCGATGTGATCCTGACTCCAACCGCGCCGTCGGCGGCGTTCGGGATCGGCGAGACAACCGACCCGCTGGCGATGTATCTGAACGACGTGTTCGCGGTTCCCGCGAGCCTCGCCGGTCTGCCGGCGATGAGCGTGCCGGGCGGGCTCGACGGGCAGGGCCTCCCGCTCGGGCTGCATCTGATCGGCAACGAGTTCGACGAGCAGATTGTGCTCAACGCCGGCCTCGCGATCGAGGAACGCGCGGGCTTTACCGTTCGACCAGAGAAGTGGTGGTAATGGCTGACGCATCCGCACCCTATCGCGTCACAGGCGAAACCGGCGAGTGGGAGGTCGTGATCGGCCTCGAGGTCCACGCCCAGATCACCGCGACCGCGTCGAAGCTCTTCTCGGGTGCAGCGACCGAGTTTGGGGCTGAGCCCAATACGCAGGTCAGCCTGGTCGACGCGGCGATGCCGGGCATGCTGCCGGTCCCGAACAAGGAGTGTATCCGCCAGGCCGTGCGCACCGGCATGGCATTGGATGCGGTGATCAACAAATCGAGCCGGTTCGACCGCAAGAATTATTTCTACGCCGATCTGCCGCAGGGCTATCAGATCAGCCAGCTCTATCATCCTTTGGTCGGCGAAGGTGAAGTCGAGGTTTTGCTCGACGAGAAAGATGAGACTTCGGGCAAGACCATCGGCATCGAGCGCATCCACGTCGAGCAGGACGCGGGCAAGCTGATGCACGACCAGCATCCGACGATGTCCTACGTCGATCTCAACCGTTGCGGCGTCGCGCTGATGGAGATCGTGTCGCGGCCCGACATGCGTTCGCCCGCCGAGGCCGGCGCTTACCTCCGCAAGCTGCGGGCGATCCTCCGCTACGTCGGGTCGTGCGACGGCAATATGGAAGAGGGCTCGATGCGCGCCGACGTCAACGTCAGCGTGCGGAAAATCGGCGGCGAGCTCGGCACGCGGACCGAGACCAAGAACGTCAATAGCGTGCGCTTTGTGATGGCAGTGGTCGAGCATGAGGCGAAGCGCCAGGTCGAAGTGCTGGAGGGGGGCGGGGTGATCGTTCAGGAGACCCGGCTGTACGACCCCGACAAGGGGGTGACGCGGTCGTTGCGGTCGAAGGAGGACGCGCACGATTACCGCTACTTCCCCGATCCCGATTTGCTGCCGCTCGAGCTCGATGACGCGTTCCTCGACGAGTGCAAGGCGAGCCTGCCCGAGCTGCCAGACGCAAAGCGCAAACGTTACGAAGCGCTTGGCATAACTCCCTACAACGCCAGCGTTTTGACCGCCGAGGTTGAGACTGCGCGCTACTTTGATTTGCTGCTCGATAGCGGAGTCGAGCCCAAGGCGGCGGCCAACTGGACCGCGTCCGAATTGTTCGGGGCACTGAACCGAATCGGCAAGACGATCGAGGACAGCCCGGTCTCGCCGGCGCAGGCGGCCGAACTGCTCAAGCTCGTCGGCGACGGGACGATTTCGGGCAGCCTTGCCAAGCAGGTGTTCGAAATCATGCTCGAGACGGGGGAGGGGGCGGCGTCGATCGTCGAGAGCCGTGGCCTCGAGCAGACCAGCGACACCGGCGCGATCGACGCGGCGGTCGACCAGGTGCTCACCGCGAACGCCGACAAGGTCGCCGAATACAAAGGTGGCAAGGTTGCGCTGTTCGGCTTTTTCGTCGGCCATGTGATGAAGGCGATGGCCGGCAAGGCCAACCCGGGCGTGGTCAACGAACGGCTGCGGGCGAAGCTGGATTAATTCGTCATGCCGGGCTTGACCCGGTACTCGCTGTCTTATTCGGTCTGTAGCAGTAGGCAAGAACATCCCGGACCAAGTCCGGGGCGACGAGGAGGGTCTCATCTTGCGCAAATATATGTTGGCCGCTGTTGCGGCTTTTTCAGTTACCGCGGCCTGCGCACAACCCGCGCCGGCGCCCGCAGCCCAACCGGTTGCTCCCGGGGCACCCAAACTTCTCGTTGTCATTTCAGTCGACCAGTTCTCGGCTGATTTGTGGGATGAGTACCGGCCGCATTTCACCGGCGGCCTCGCCCGGCTCGCGCAGGGGACGGTGTTCCACAACGGCTATCAAAGCCACGCTGCAACCGAGACCTGCCCCGGCCATTCGACGATCCTGACCGGTGACCACCCGTCGCGCACCGGGATTATCGCCAATGTGTGGACCGACCAGGCGACGGCGCGGACCGACAAGAGCGTCTATTGCGCCGAAGACGAGCATGTCTCCGGCAGCTCGTCGTCGAACTATACCGTGTCCCCGCTGCATTTGATGGTGCCCACATTGGGCGAACTGATGAAGGCCCGCTGGCCGACCAGCCGCAATGTCGCGGTCGCCGGCAAAGACCGCGCCGCGGTGATGATGACCGGGCATTTGGTCGACCAGCGCTGGTATTGGGCGGGGAAGTCTTACGTGACCGATGGCGCCGGCTCGGTTCCCGCCGTGGTCCCCAAGGTCAATGCAGCGGTCACCGCGGCCCTGGCGCAGGTGCGCGAGCCGCTCGCGCCGCCGCCCTATTGCCGAACCAAGGCCCGCGCGATTCCGGTCGAAGGCGGCGGCAAGCCGGTTGGCGCTGGTCAACTCGGCCGCGCCGCTGGCGACGCTGCAGCCTTCCGCGCATCGCCGGAATTCGACGGCGACACGCTGGCGCTCGCCGCCGGCCTGGTCGACGAGATGCGGCTTGGCCGCGGGGCGACGCCCGATGTCCTGGCGGTCAGCCTGTCGGCGACGGATTATGTCGGCCACACCTACGGCACCGAGGGCGAGGAGATGTGCCTCCAAGTGCTCGAGCTCGACCGCGAGGTTGGCGATTTCCTGGCGATGCTCGATAGCCGGGGGATCGATTATTCGGTCGTGTTGACCGCCGACCACGGCGGCAAGGACATTCCCGAGCGCGAGCGACTGGCCGGCGTGAGCTCGGCGATTCGCGCTGATCCCGCGCTGCGCGCATCGGTGATCGGGCCGAAGCTGGTTGGACAGCTTGGATTGACCGGCCCGGGACTGTTCGGTGACCTTGGCGGCGACGTCTACATCGATCGGAAATTGTCGCCGCGCGACCAAAAACGCCTGCTGTCCGCCGCGGTTGCCGCGTACAGGGCGCACCCGCAGGTCGCCGCGGTCTTCACCGCCGATGAACTTGCAAAGACACCGGTGCCACGGACCACGCCGACGGGCTGGAGTCTGCTCCAGCGGGCGAGGGCAAGTTTCTACCCTGATCGTTCCGGCGACTTCGTCGTCCTGCTCAAGAAGGACGTCACGCCGATCCCCGACACCAGCCGCTATGTCGCGACCCATGGCAGTCCGTGGGATTATGATCGCCGTGTGCCGATTCTGTTCTGGCGGAAGGGGATGCCGCCGGTGGCGAGCGACACGCCAATCGAAACGATCGATATCATGCCGACGCTGGCCGCTTGGCTGGGCCTGCCGCTTGCCGCCGGTGCGGTCGACGGACACTGCCTTCCGAGCGTCGCGCAATGCGCGACGGCCGCCACTGCGCCCGTAGAACGTGGTAACTAACCTCTTAAAAATGCGGTCTTTTCTTTAAGCTGCTATTCAGGCAAGAAGGGCAAGATTGGCTTGGGAGCGCGCCATCGACGGCGCGGCCGGAGGGGACGACAATGCGGACGTGGGGCCTGGCTCTCGCACTCTCGGCATGCCTGCCGACCAGCGCTTGCGTGCAGACGCGGCAATTTGCCGACGTCCAGTTCACGCCGCCCCAAGGCGACTACCGGCTGCTGGTGCTGCGCCCCGACGTTTCGGTCGGATCGCTGACGACTGGCGGGATGGTCGAGCCGCGGGCCGACTGGACCGACCAGGCTCGTGCCAACATCATCGCCGCGCTGCAGGCGCAGCAGGGACAGCGCGGCGGCAAGCTCCAGATCCTTGAGCGCCGCAATCAGCTGACCGGCGCCAGCGAGCAGGAAGTCGCCGATTTCGAGCGGCTGTTCTACGCGGTCGGCAATTCGATCGTGATCCACAAATATTCGGGCGATTATTTGCCGACCAAGCGCGGCAAAGGCCTTGAATATACGCTGGGCGAGGATGCCGTTCGGCTCGGCCAAAAGACCGGCTACGATTATGCGCTGTTCCTCCACGCCGAGGATTCCGTCGCGTCGGGCGGGCGGATCGCGCTCGGTGTGCTCGGGCTCGCCGGCTGCATCGTCGGCTTTTGCGCGCCCAACATCGGTGGCGCGAGCCAGCTCGATTATGCCGGGCTGGTCGACCTCAAGACCGGCGAAGTGGTGTGGTTCAACGTCGTCCAGGCGGGCAGCCAGGTCCCGGGCATCGCGTTCGGCGACCTGCGCACTCCTGCGGGCGCGACACAGATGGTCGATCGGTTGCTCAACCGGATGAAGCCCGGGCTCGCGGTGCGCCGGGCGGCGGAGAAAAGCTGATGTGTGGCCGCTGCGCCGCGCTTAGCCGGCGGTCGTTGCTGGTCGGGGGCGGGGTCGCCGCGGCTTCGTTCGGCACCGGCCTCGCCCAGGCCCGCATCCTGCCGCAGGAAATGGTGCCCCTGGTCGGTGCCGGGTTCAAACCGACCGACAAGGACGAGCAGGGCATCTGGCAGCTGATGGACCGCGCCGAGGAGGAGATTTCGGGCTCCAACCTGTTGATCCAGGATCCGCAGCTGACCGGTTACCTGCGCGACCTGATCGGCCATGTCGGCGGGCCGGCGGCGAAAGATTTCCGCATCTATCTCGCCCACATTCCCGATTTCAACGCAATGATGTTTCCGACCGGATTCGCGGTCGTTTTCTCCGGTCTCCTGCTGCGCATGCGCAACGAGGCGCAGCTGGCCGGCGTAATTGCGCATGAGTCCGGTCATTTCCTGCGCCGTCATATGATCCGCAGCTGGCGCGATCAGCGACGCAAGACCGATATTTTCTCGATCGCCGCGATGGCAGCGGGCGTGGGTGGGGCGGCCGGGGGCGTCTATCTCGGAGACTATGTCCAGCTCGCCCAGCTCGGGACGATCCTGTCGCTGTTTCAATACAGCCGGACGATGGAGGCCGAAGCCGACGCCATGGGAGCGAAGCTGATCGCCCAAGCCGGCTACGCGCCGATTGAAATGGCCAACATCTGGCAGCAGCTGATCGGCGAGGAGGACGCCAGCGCCCGCTACCGCCGCAAGCGCCGCCGCCGCGGATCTTTGTTCGACACCCACCCGTCGTCGCAATCGCGCATGATCGATCTGCGCGCCGACGCCGCCGACGTGACCGAGCCGGGGCGGGCCTATGAGACTGGCCGCGAGCGCTATCTGTCGAAGATCGCCGGAATCCGGCCGACGCTGCTCGACGACCAGGTCAAGCTCAATGATCCGGGGGCGACCCAATATCTGATCGAGACGCTGGCGCAGGATGGGTGGAACGGCTTGCTCCGCTTCTACGAAGGCGAAGTCTGGCGGTTGCGCAACCGCAACGGCGACGATGTTCGGGCGGGCCAAAGCTATGCTGCCGCGGTCGCCTATCCGGACGCTCCGGCGGACGCCTGGCGCTGGCACGGCATAACCCTGATGAAGGCCGGCCGGACCGCCGAGGCCAAGACCGCCCTCACCCGCTATTTGACGATGAAGCCCGACGCTTCCGACGCCGCCTGGGTGCGGCAGACCATCGGCTGAAGGGACCAGCATGAACCGATATCTCGCCCGGCTCGCCATTCTCGCTCTTGGAGCAGTAGGGCTGTCGGCCTGTTCGAGCCTCGGCGCTGGGGAATATGGCTACAGTAGCTATGCGCTGGTCCGAGTTCACCGCGTCAATGTCGGCGATCAGTCGCTGTCGGTGGTCCCGCCGCGGCCGTGGAATCGGCACCGGTCGTTCTTGTGGTCGGACGTGCGCGATGTCGAGGACTGGACGCTCAACGGCCCCTATCTTGATGGGATCAGTTTCGTCAGCGGCCTCAAGAGCGGCGCCTATCTCATTCGCCAGAGCAAGCGCGCAGATCAGCAGGTCCCGAAATTCCGCTCGGACATGACTCCGCCGGAAATCGTTGCGATGCTTGAGACCCTGTATCGGGTGAAGGGCGGGGCAGTCGATTTCCGCACGCGGTCGCTCCAGCCGCGGCCATTCCTCGGCACCAACGGCTTCCAGCTCGATTACGAGCATCTCGACAGCGACGAATTATGGCGCAGGGGCCGCGCCGTCGGGGCGGTGATTAATGGCCAGCTCTATCTGATCCTCTACGACGCGGCGCGCTCACATTATTATGCGGCGGCGCTGCCGGACTTCGAATCGATCGTCGGCTCAGCGCAGTTGCGGCGTTAGCTCACCGGGGAAATCGGTCCCGGGGGCGGCGCCGTTCCCGGCGTCGTTGGGCTCGGAACGTCGATGTCGGGGGAGTGGACTGGTTGCTCCGGCTGAGGCTCGGTCGGTTGGCCGGGTTGGCTCGGCTCGGCGGGTGTTTCGGGCATTGGGGGTGGCTGTTGCATTGCTAAAATCTCCTTGCCACCCCAACGAACGGCGGCCGCTGCGGGTTGCCCGCCGCGCCATCCTTGCTATAGGCCCGCACCTCTTGGGCCGCGCGCGCGTGGCGGAATTGGTAGACGCGCTGGATTTAGGTTCCAGTATCGCAAGATGTGGGGGTTCGAGTCCCTCCGCGCGCACCATCACGCCGCGCAGTCTGTCCGTTGGGCAGACGAGCAGCGTGATCGCAGCTGCCGTTGAATTGGGATTTTGAACACGTGACCATCAAGACCGTCGAGACTGAGAACGAAGGCCTGAAGCGCGCCTTCATGCTGACCATCCCCGCCAAGGACATCGAAGCGCGGGTCGATCAGGAGGTGAAGCGGCTTGCGCCGCAGGTGCGCATGCCAGGCTTCCGCCCCGGCAAGGTGCCGCCGAACCTCATTCGCAAGATGCACGGCGACGCGCTTCAGCGCGATGCGCTGCAGGGCGCGGTCCAGGACGGCGTTCAACAATTGCTTGAGGAACAGAAGGTCCGCCCGGCGCTGCAGCCGCAAGTCGAGCTCGACGAAAAATACGAGCCTGGCAAGGATGCAGAAGTGCGCGTCCGGCTCGAGGCGCTGCCCGACGTGCCCGCGCCGAACATCGGTGACCTGGCGCTCGAGCGGCTGACCGTCGAGGCCGACGAAGCCGCGGTCGAGGCACAGCTCCAGCAACTCGCCTCGTCGGCGCAGAATTGGGTCGACACGCCCAAGGGTCACAAGGCCAAGACCGGCGATCTGGTCACGATCGATTATGACGGGTCGGTCGATGGCGTGTCGTTCGAGGGCGGCAAGGGTGAAGACATGGGGGTCCAGATCGGTTCGGGCCAGCTAATCCCCGGCTTCGAGGACCAGCTGATCGGCGCCAAGGCCGGCGACAAGCGCTCGCTCAATGTGACCTTCCCCGACGATTATCCGTCCGAAACGGTCAAGGGGAAGCCGGCGGTGTTCGCGGTCGTGGTCAAGGACGTTAAAACATCGGGCGAGACCAAGGTCGACGAGGAATTCGCCAAGGCGCTCGGGCTTCAGAGCCTCGAGCAGTTGCGCGGCCTTGTCCGCGATCAGCAGAGCCAGGAACTCAACGGCCTCACGCGCACCCACATGAAGCGCCAGTTGCTCGACCAACTCGCCGCGCGCCATGATTTCCCGGTGCCTGAATCGATGGTCGAGGCCGAATTCCAGAACATCATGAACCAGCTGCGCCACGAGGCCAGCCACGAGGAAGACCCCAAGGCTGCGCTCGAGGAAGTCGAGCGCGACGGGCCGGAGTACCGGCACATCGCCGAGCGCCGGGTGCGCCTCGGCCTGCTGCTGTCAGAGATTGGCGCCGCCAACGGCGTCGAAGTGACCGAGCAGGAAATGCGCAACCTCGTAGCGCAGGCTGCTTCACAATATCAGGGCAAGGACCGCGACGCGTTCCTGCGCTATATCCAGCAGGAGCCGATGGCCGCCGCCCAGCTGCGTGCGCCGCTTTACGAGGACAAGGTGGTCGACTTCCTGTTCTCCAAGGCCGAGATCACCGACCAGACGTCGACCCGCGCCCAGCTCGAAGCCGACCTCGAGAGCGAGGAGGGCCATGTGCACGGGCCCGATTGCGGTCACGATCATGCAACCAAGCCGAAGAAGGCGGCCGCGAAGAAGAGCAAGCCCGAGGCAAAAGCCAAGGCAGAGGCGCCGGCCAAGGGGCCGGTCGAGAGGGCGCCCGCCAAGCCGAAGCTGGCCAAGCCGCTCAAGGATGGGGCAGGCGCCAAGGCTCCGGCCGCCAAGGCGGAGGTCAAGCCTGCGGCAAAGCAGGCTGCGGCGAAGAAGCCGATCAAAAAGGGTTGAGCGCGCGGGAGGTGATCTGCGCGGATCTCGACCTCGCGCTGAATGATCTGAAGCGGCAGGGCTATCGGCTCGACGTAATATATCCCGCGGACGAGCCGCACTCGGCAGTGTTGAGCCGCGGGAGCGAAAGCGTCCGCGTCACGACACGGCCGGACGCCCCGAGGCCTTCACCGAACTTGCCCGAGTTCAAGCCGGAGCTCCTGATCACCCGCGGCGGGACTTCGGGCGAGGGACGGGCCGGGATGCGCTATCGCGATTTGATTCCGGGGCGGCTCGGCGGGCGGTACGTTGCGTCGCACATCACTATCTCCGACGGTGGCCCGGTCGCCGACTGGGTGCATTTTCATCAGGTCGCGTTCCAGATGATTGCGGTTCGCCGGGGCTGGGTACGCGTGGTCTATGAGGACCAGGGCGAGCCGTTCGTGATGCATCCCGGCGACATGGTGCTCCAGCCCCCGCAAATCCGCCACCGCGTACTCGAAAGCTCGCCCGGCCTTGAGGTCGTGGAGATCGGTTGCCCAGCGCTTCATGAAACGCTGGCCGATCATGACCTGGCGCTGCCCAATAGCCGGATCGATCGCGAACGGTCGTTCGGTGGCCAAACGTTTCTGCGCCACGTCGCGGCCGGGGCCGCTGGTCCGACCGCAATGGCGGAAGCCACTCGAGGCTTGGCGAGTGTCCAGATCCTGTCGTCGCCGGCGGACTATCCGCCTCATGACGGTGAGCTGGTGTTTGGGTTCGTGCTTGAAGGCCAGGCTGAGCTCGGTTTCGAAGGTAGTCATTCGTTGGAGCCGGCCGACGCCTTTGTTATTCCGCCCGGCCAGCCGTGGCAGATCACAGCCGCGTCGCCCGACTTGCGGTTGCTGCACGTGACGACCGCGCGCCTGGGCTAGCGATTGCGGCGCAATCGCCTCTATAGCCGTCGCATTATGTCCAGGGGGATGGTTTGACAGAGCCGAAACAGCCGCGCGTCGCCGTGCTTCTACCCTGCTACAATGAGGAAGCGGCGATTGCCGCGACCGTGGCGGGTTTTCGCAAGGCGCTGCCCGGCGCGACCGTGTACGTCTACGACAACAACAGCAGCGACCGCACGTGTGCGATCGCGGCCAAGGCGGGGGCGGTCGTCCGGACCGAGCGTCAGCAGGGCAAGGGACATGTCGTCCGGCGGATGTTCGCCGACGTCGACGCCGACATCTATGTGATGGCCGACGGCGATCTTACCTACGACCCCAAGGCTGCCCCGGCGATGGTCGCGATGCTCGCCGCCGAGCAGCTCGACATGATCGTTGGCACCCGCAAGCACGAAGCGAAGGAGGCCTACCGCGGCGGCCACGTGCTCGGGAACCGGATTTTCACCGGCTTGCTGTCCGGCCTGTTCGGACGCAGCTTCAGCGATATTTTCTCCGGCTATCGGGTATTCTCGCGCCGTTTCGTGAAGAGCTTCCCCGTGCTGTCGTCGGGGTTTGAGATCGAAACCGAAATCAGCGTTCATGCACTCGAACTGCGCATGCCGGTCGGTGAGGTCGAGACCGCTTATGCTTCGCGGCCCGAGGGGTCGCACTCCAAACTGTCGACCTATTCGGACGGCTGGCGGATTCTGAAGACGATCGTCACACTCTACCGGATCGAGCGCCCGGTGCTGTTCTTCGGCTCGATTGGGGCGTTGCTCGTGGTTGCAGCGCTGCTGCTGGCAGTCCCGCTCGTGCTTACCTACCTCGATACCGGCCTGGTACCGCGCTTCCCGACCGCGATTCTGGTCACTGGGATGATCATCGTCGCGGTGCTGTGTTTCTTCGCCGGTTTGATCCTCGATACGGTCACGCGCGGCCGTCGTGAAGTCCGCCGGCTCGCCTATCTGGCGCAACCCGCCCCCTGAGGGTGAGTTACTTTTATGCATCACTCGGCAGGAATTGTGTCGAGTCGGTTACAGAAGCGGCTTCCTCCCCGACAAGCCTGTAGGTTACTGCTGTTTCCGATACCTCGTCGAAGGCGGGGGGACAAAGGGGAGCAGACATGATCGGCATTAACACGGCACTTCGCTCGGGCGTAGCTCTGGTAGCGATGATCGGCGGCACGACCGCGGCACAGGCGCAAAGTCCTCAGCCGCCCGCCGACGTCACCCAGGCGCCAGCGACAGCCACTCCGACACAGGCGACGCCGCAGGGTGACATCGTGATCACCGGATCGCGCATTCGTCGTAATCCGCTCGATCTCGATGCGCCGCGCGTGTTCCTCGACCAACAGGACATTGCCAAGACCGG
>Ga0157379_10003232_pt1 | contig 13810 bp, 15 predicted proteins | sample S25metaG_FD_121802 | JGI IMG/M metagenome (GOLD analysis project Ga0157379, IMG submission 121802) | Switchgrass rhizosphere microbial communities from Kellogg Biological Station, Michigan, USA - S2-5 metaG | ecosystem: Host-associated > Plants > Roots > Rhizosphere > Soil | place: USA... | reverse complement strand
TCGGCATGGCCGGCCTGCTGCCCGAGGGGCGCTGGAAGACGCTGTCAAGGGCCTGCGCCCCGAGGACCGGCCTGGATGACAAGGTCCTGGGCCTCTACGCCGGCGGATGACGGTCCGCGACATTGCCGGCCACCTGTCCGAGCTCTACGGCACCGACATCGGCAGCGACACCGTCAGCCGGATCACCGACGCCGTGCTCGAGGACGTCGCGGCGTGGTGCACCCGGCCGCTGGAGCCGGTCTATCCGATCGTCTACTTCGACGCGATGATGGTCCGCGTCCGCGAGGCCGCTCGGTCAACAACCGCGCCTGCTAGCTCGCCTTGGGGGTGACCTGCGACGGCGAGCGCGAGGTCCTCGGCATCTGGTGGCAGGAGACAAGGGCGCCAAGTTCTGGCTGGCCGTGCTCAACGACCTACGCCAGCGCGGCGCCTCGGACGTCCTGATCGCCTGCGTCGACGGCCTCAAGGGCTTGCCCGAAGCGATCGAGGCGACGTTCCCGCAGACCTGGGTGCAGACCTGCATCGTCCACCTGATCCGCGCTTCGCTGCGCTAAGTCAACTACCGCGACCAGAAGAAGGTCGCCACCGCGCTGCGCCCGATCTACACCGCGCCCAACGCCGAGCAGGCCCTCATCGAGCTCGAGCGCTTCGAGACCGACTGGGGCACCCGCTCTGACCGTCGGCCTCGGCCGGCTGATGTCGACGTGGAACATGCAGCTCACGCCGGCGCGCCAGCGACGCGGGCGTGCGGCCCCCCGCTTCCGCGCCGGCCCTGGTGACGACATCGCTTTGGCCGTGCAGCTACGGCGTGCCGACCCGGCGCTCGACCTCCGGCGCCTGCTCGGCCCGCACGTGGGCAGAGCCTTCGCGATCCGCTCTGGTCCAGATCTCGGCGGCGATCGGCCGTTCGGACTCCTCGAGGAGATGCCCGACGATGCCGATCGCGCGCGCCATGACGCCGAACCCACGGATGACTCGGATGGGCAAGCCGAGCTCGCATGCGATCGCGCCGATCGCGCCGGTCGCGTTGATGGGCAGGTCGCGCTCGAGCTGCCTGCTGGCCTCGTCGGAGATCAGCTCCATCAGCTCGATGTACCGGCCTTCGACTCGTTCGTCTCGCGCGATCTCGAACAGCCGGGGCACTCTTGGGTCGATCGGCTTGTGAATCGGGTGCCCGATCCCGGGGATCTGCGACTTGCGGTCGATGGCCGCGTCCACCGTCGCGACGGCGATCGCCTGAAGGTCGGCACCGGGGTCTGTGCCTTCCAGCGCGTCCGACAGCATCTTGGCCGCGCCTTCGGTCGAGCCGACGAACACCGATCCGACACCACAGAGGCCGGCAGCCACGGCGGCCTGAAGCGACTCCGGCGCTCCCAGGTACGTCAGTCGCGCCGCGAGCACGCTCGGCGTAAGCCCGTGCTCGACGAGCGTGACGAGGATCGCGTTGAACAGTCTCGCGTGTCCCTGGCTGGGCGGCTCGCCCATGAGTTGCATGTAGGCGAATTCGCCGAGATTCATGCGCCCGAGCACCTCGGCGCTGAGGTCGCGCCCTCGTACGACGACCCGGTCGCTGGTGCTCCAAGCGATGTCCGAGCGAATCTCCGTCACGGTCCCCTCTTCCAGTCTGATGTGTTATCGACGCGGTGAGGTTCCGGCTTACAGCCGGTGACCTTCGTCTCGGTTGGTGCGCAGGGCCGGCGGCCCGTCGGCGGCAGGGCTGCTGCCCTGCGACGGCGCGACGGGCCTCATCGTGTCTCGGCGATCAGCTGGCGAGCTGAGGCGCCGGCTCGATGTCCGGATTGCGACGGGGGAACTGGAGGACGAGCACCTCAGCGCCGTCGTCACCCGCCTCAACCACAGGCGCGGGATCCTCGGGCCCGACCCAGATCAACCCGCGCGGCTCGATGCTCTCGCCGTCGTGCCGGACCGTCCCTCGCGCGACCAGGAGGTACTGGCCACCGCTGTCCGCAGCCGACGGCGCCTCCTCGGCGGAGTTCGCCTCCAGGGTCCAACGGTAGCTCGCCAGGCCATCGTCGTGCGGCTCGATCAGGGCTTCCATTCCGGGCTCCGTGGCCGATCCGTCGGATCCGCGGACCACCAGATTCCGGCCTCGCGGCGCCGTCATCTCCTCGCGGCTTCCCGGCATCCAATGGGCATCGGTCTCGCCCCGCGGACGCAAGGTAAAGAACTCGATCCCGTCCTTGTCCGCCACGATCGGCCCGTACGGCGTCGAGGGGTCCGCGTAATGGAAGTCGAACGTCCCGAGGGCCGCCTTCCCGATCCGGATGCCCGATCCCCCTACCACCACCTGGTACTGACGCACCAGGTGGAAATGCGGCTTGACGCAGACGTACTCGCTCTGATCCTCCTTCACCTCCGCCGGAGCGACCTGGACGAGGAATCCCTGAGGATCGAAGCTCTCCGCGTGCCAGTCGCCGAAGTAGTCCGTCACGCGATAGTGCCGGTCCTCGTTGATGACGTCGATCGACGGTTCTTTATTGCCCTGCGCGGCCATGACGGGCATGGTCTCCTCCTTCTCTGTCGTTGACGGCCGCTTCCCCTCGCGCAGTGCGCGGGATGACGACCGAGAATCCCCTGCGGCTAGGCGAGCGCCCCACCCATGGTTGCCGGATGCGTGACATCACGTCGTGGCATGACGGGTTCGGCGAAGCGGTGAGCGCGTCCGGCCGTGGTTGCGTTCCGTCCGTGGGACGGTCCCCAGTCCGTTTGGCGCGAAGTCCGAGTCCGCCCCGAAGTGCTGCTCCGTCGTCCAGAGGCCGCGGCAGCCCCGCCGCTCACCCTCGACGGCGTTCCCGACCCGGCTCTGATGCGCGCGGGCCGACGAGTCGTCGTGCATCGCGCGCGCAGATTGCGACAGGCCGTTCGTCATCACATGCCCAGAGCGCCGTACCCACCATCGCCGCTGATCATGCGACCTTTCGCGTGTCGCACATGCTCAGGCTCGCAAGCCGCACTCCGGAATGCAATCCGTGCTGCACGACGAATCGAACTCGCCTCCCAATCGAAACCGAATTCATCACTGAATGGCTGCCAGCGGCATTGTAGCGTCCTGATGGGCGATGAGCCCATAACCTGCGCTTGTCGGCCTTCCTGACGCTGAAGCATGTGCCCTACGAACGCCGCAAGAGCCGACGCGCTCACAGTCGTCGCGTCCAGACCCATCGTGAAGCCAACCCTCCACGCGCGCGGCGAGAGGGCTGGCCGAGGCGCCAGCCCTTCTGCCTTAGCGACCAGTCCTCGCCGTCTCTCGCCGCCCTACTCCGCCGGCGCCCATTTCCCGCCGACCGAGCTGTAGTTGTTCGCCAGCTCGATGAGGACGCCATGCGTGATGGACGGGTCGATGAACGTCCAGTACTGGAACGGGATGTTCTCCTCGTCGTGGGAGATCCCCTCCTCGACGATGCCGATGCCGGCGCCCTCCAGCTGCTTGACGAGGTCATGCACGTCCGGAGCGGTGAAGCAGATGTGGTGCACGTGCTCGCCAAGCTTCTCGAGGCGCCGGTACAAGGCGGTTCCCGGGGTCTTCGGCTGCATGAACTGGATCTCGCAACCCGTGGACGGGAACGTCGCGAAGGCAAGGCGCTCCTCACCGACACCGAAGTCGTCGTAGTAGACGATCTCCTCTTCGATCTGCTTGGGGTCGACGACCGAGAGGATCTTGCGATAGTGCTCAACGGCCAAGTCGATGTCCCGCACGACCATGCAAACGTGCGCGAACCGCTTCTCTTGGGACAAGGATGCTCCTCTTCTCATCGCAGGTCGCCTGGGTCGCCGACCGCTGGCCCAGAAAAACCTAAGGAATTGTCGGGCGGCATCCTAGCGCACATTGCCTTGCTAAGATCGCCGCCTACAAAGACGTCGGCGGACACAGTGTGAGGTACTGCAACCATGGCTCAGCAAGCGAACGATGACGCTCCTCCGACGTTCAGCGGCCAGGTGTCGAATCGGTATGTCGACGTCGATCGCGCACTGTTTGTGTACTTCACAGACGGCGGAAGAACCTTCTGGCACACCCACCCGGGACCCCAGACCCTGATCGTCACCGAAGGACGGGGCTGGTTCCAGTACTGGGGCGAGGAGAAGTTCGCCATCGACGTCGGAGACGTGATCGAGGTGCGCGATGGCGAGAAGCACTGGCACGGCGCCCAGCGCGGGCACGACATGACGCACTTTGCGACCGTCCCGGCCGGCAAGGCGACCTGGCTCGAAGAGGTCAGCGACCCGGACTGACCGGAAGCTACGAGCCGGAGGCGGCAGCGATGTCGTCGGCGAGCACCTCCGCGCCAAGCCGGAACGCGTCAACGGTCGCGGGGACGCCGGCATACGGCATCGTCTGCAGAAGCGTCTCCTTGAGCTCATCGATCGTGCAGCCGTTGCGGACAGCGGCGCGCAGATGCAACCGGAGCTCGGATGGGCGGTTCATCACGGCAAGCATCGCGACCGTGATAAGGCTGCGTTCGCGAAGCCCGAGCCCGGGCCGCGCCCAGACCCCGCCCCAGCACGCATCGCCGACAAGTCGCAGGAGGTCCCGGTTCCAGTCGTTCTGCGTCGCGTCGGCGCGCTCGACGTAGTCGTCACCGAGCATGTGCCGGCGGATGCGCCGGCCCTCGTCGTACCGGCTTGCGTTGGCATCGGCCTGGGCATCGTCACCGTTCGACATCGTGCTCCTCCTGCTCCCGCTGGTGCCAGCAGACAGATGATCAATTGTATGATCGTGGACATTACCGAAGACTCTCTCCGCGCGTGATTTCCTGTTCGTCAGGACCAGTAAAACACGTCGTTTTGCTAGCGATATACGCGAGTTCTTTCACCGAAGCAGGAAGGTACGTATGCTCACGTGCGACGTTCGCGACGGCATCGGGCGGGTCGTGTTGGACCGCCCCGACAAGCTCAACGCGATGCCGCGGTCGCTCTGGACGGAGCTGCCCGAGGTCATGGCGGCGATGTCTGCCGACAGCGACGTGCGAGTCGTCATCTTCACCGGAGCGGGACGATGCTTCTCCGTCGGAGGCGACATCACCGGCTTCGCCGACCTGACTCAAACGCAGATGGCCGACCGCCGGGCCTACGCCGCGGAGGCCATGGCCGCCTTCCAATCGGTGGAGGATCTGCCGAAGCCGACGATCGCCGCGGTTCACGGCCACGCCCTCGGAGGCGGCTGCGAACTCACGATCGTCTGCGACATCGTCGTCGCCGACGAGACCGCGCAGTTCGCGCTGCCCGAGTCCTCGATCGGGCTCGTGCCTGGCCCAGGCATCGTCCGCGGAAGCGCGCATCTCAGCCTGCACTGGATGAAGTACCTGGTGCTCACCGGACTCCCGCTCGACGCCGAGCAGGCGAGACTCGCCGGCCTGGTGAACTTCGTCGTACCGGCCGGCCAGCACTTGGCCGAGGCTGAGCGCCTGGGCAGCGTCATGACCCGACGAGCGCCGCTCGCGCTGGCGGCGGGCAAGCGGTATCTCGGCCGCACGTCACGCGACGGCTATGACCATGCCGTCGAGATGTTGGCGATGCTGCAGTCCTCAACCGACCTCGCGGAGGGCGTGGCCGCGTTCGCCGAGCGCCGCGACCCGGAGTTCAAGGGCTCGTAGCGCGCCGCCCGGGCGGCCGTGGCTGCAGCAGCCACGACCAAGCCCGGGTAGCCACTACGCGGTCGTCGTCGCCACCGACGCAGGAGCCTCCGGTGCGCCCGTGCGCATGAAGTCGGCGATCCGCTCGCCGATCATCACGGCCGTCGCCGCCGGACCACGCGAGGGTGTATTCGGCAGGATCGACGTGTCCGCGACGCGGAGACCCTCGACGCCGTAGACGCGCCCATACTGATCGACCACGGACTCCTGGTGGTTCCGCGGGCCCATCTTCGCGCTCCCGCACGCGTGGATCGCCGTGATGAGGTGCGACCTCATCCACGCATCCAGACGGCGATCGTCGGAGAGGGTGGCGTCGTCCAACTCGGCGAGCTGACCGAAGTACGGCGCGAAGGCGCGCGTGCGCAACAGCGCGACTCCGGTGCGGAGACCCTCGCGCATCCGGCGCAGATCGGCTTCGCTGGACAGATAGTTGTAGTCGATCCGCGGTTGGACGAGCGGATCGCTCGACACCAGCGAGATCTCACCGCGAGACTCGGCTTGCTGGACGGCGATGCACCAGTACAGCTTGTTCACCGTCCGCGCCTGCTGCAGGAATCGGCGAACCGAGATCCCCCGCATCGCCCGGAGCGTCGCCACGGGATGGCGCAGCGCCTTGATCGGTCCAAGGCCGCCGCCGCCGCGCAGGCCCATCGCGACGGCGGTCGACGCGAGGTTGGGCAGGATCTCCAGGTCGCCCTCATAGGGCGAATCCTGAGCGGTGAAGTTGAGCACCGACTCGAACAGCGTCTTGGGGTGCTCCTTGGGCAGCTTGCGGGCACTCCAGGCGAGCAGGATGTCCGGGTGATCGGTGAAGCCCTTACCGACTCCGGGCGAGTCGACGAGCACCGGGACGCCCGCAGCCTCGAGCTCCGCCCGTGGTCCGATGCCCGACAAGGCGAGCAAGTGCGGGGTGTTGATCGCGCCCCCGCTCAGAACCACCTCCCCACCGGGCGCCAGGTCGATGACCTCGGTCGTGGCGGCCCCCTGGATCTCGACCCCCGTGGCGCGCCCGTCCTCGAAGAGGACCCGGCGCACGAAGGTCTCACCTCGTACCTCGAGGTTCGGCCGGTCGCGCGCTGGGTTGACGTACGCGATGCCGGTGTTCACCCGCATCCCGTCGATGGAGTTCAGCGGCAGCGGCCCGCAGCCGAGCCCCCCATCACCGTTCTTGTCCGGGTCATCGCGGAACCCGAACTCGCGGCACGCGGCTGCGAACGCCTCCGTCAGCGGGCTCGGAGCCGCGATCTCGCGATATACGGGCATCGGACCTGAGCCGCCGTGCTCGGCCGTCTCGCCGAAGGTGAGATCCTGTTCGAGGCGCCGGAAGAACGGCAGGACCTTGTCGTACGTCCACTCGTCGTTGCCCGCCGCCGACCAGCGATCGAAGTCGCTGCGCCGAGCACGCACGAAGTACACGCCGTTCAGGGCCGTCGAACCACCCAGCACCTTGCCACGTGACACGGAGTACGGCAGATCCGGGGTCAGGTTCGCGACGAATGCCCAGTTGTGCGGGTTGCCGGGCATCGATGCCGTGAAGAGGTTCGCGGCCAGCACCTCGGGGGCGAAGTCCTCCGTGCGCCGGGCGTCGGGACCCGCTTCCAAGAGGAGCACTCGGCGGTCGGGATCCTCGCTCAGGCGCGCGGCCAGGGGTGCGCCCGAGCCCCCCGCTCCCACCACAATGACGTCGTAGTCCATCACACACCAACCATCGCTCGGGTCCGATCAAGACTGATCGGCAAGGACACAATCGCACGGTTCGACGGCTTCGGCCGGTACTCCAGATCTGCCGTATCGATTGCCAGCTCGACGTCCGGGAACCGCTGCGCGAGCGTCGTGAAGGCGATCTCCATCTCCAAGCGGGCCAGCACACCACCGAGGCAGTAGTGCTCGCCGTTGCCGAGGCCGAGGTGGTCGTTGGGCCGACGCGTGAGATCGAGCACGTCGGGGTCGGCGAAGGCCTCCGGGTCGCGATTCGCCGCGCTCAGGTACAGCGCGACCGCCGTGCCCTGCTCGAACTCGTACCCGTCGATCACGCAGTCCTCCCAGACACTGCGGCCCATGATCGCCACACTCGTGTCGTACCGCAGCAGCTCGTTCACGGCCGAGGATGCGATCGAGGGGTCTGCGCACAGGCGCTCCCACTCCGAGCGATTGCTCAGCATCGCCACCAAGCCGTTCTTCAAGAGGTTCGTGGTCGTGTCGTGGCCGGCGAACAGGATGAGCAGGATCTGTGCGAGGAGCTCCTCACGATCGATCCGCCCCTCATCCTCGGCCGCCATGAGCGCCGCGACGAGATCCGTGCGGCCCGGCTCAGGGCGATTGCGTTCCACGAGCTCCTCGCAGTACGCCACGAACTCGCCGAGCGCGTCGTACGCTGCCTCGATCTTCGCCGGGTTCGGCGGGATCTGTCCCTTCCATGCGGCGAACAGCCCACTCCACCGGTTGAGGTCCTCGGCCCCGTCGCGCGGAGCGCCGAACATCGTGAGGATCACGAGCAGCGGGAGCTTCTCGGCAAACCATGCCCAATCCGGAGCGTCCTGCTCCACCATCTCATCGAGCAGCTCGTTGGCGTACTCGGTGGCTGCCGCCACGTACTCGCGGAGCTTCTTCGGCGTGAAGGCGGGCTGTGCTGCGCGGCGGATCCGGTCGTGCTCTGCGCCGGTGAACGCGGCCATCCAACGGCCCTCGAACTCCAGCAGACGGGTCCGGCGGGCGAGGTCCTCCTCCGACAGACCGCTGAGCAGCCGCGGGTCGGGCGCGACGGACCCGGGCACGTTGCGAAACACCGCTGGCCGGCGCAGGATCTCCTTGACGAGATGGTGGCCGCTGACGATCGCCGTCTCGCCCCACCGGTACACGGGACCGTGCTCGCGAAGGCGTCGATAGAGGTCGAATGCGCCTCGTATCGCGTCCTGATCACCGCGATAGAACGCGGCAAGATTGTCATCGAGCGATACGTCAATCCCGAAGGCCATTCCCCCTCCAAACGCGTTCGACCACATCGACAGCGACCGAGCCCATTCCAACGGGCAGTTCCGTCCGGTACCGCCACTTGCCAGCGAACCACTTATCCAGGCGAGTCTATAGCACTGTGCCAGCGTCGATTGCTCGGTTCGCAGACCTCGCCCAATCGCCGGCACGGACGTCGCGATTAGCGGGTGGTAGAAGTCGCAGCGATGCTGTCCACCGCGTGCTCGCGCGTGGCCGGTGGCGGCTATCCCGACCCGCGTATTGGAGCCGATAGGATCGAAAACATGAGCGATATCGATGCATCACGCGCGCAGCGAGCCATCGACCGAACCGAGATCCAATACGTGCTCAGTCGGTACTCCGTCGCGATCGACACCCGCGATGTCGCCATGTTCGACACGGTGTTCAGCGAGGATGCCGAGCTGGACTTCGGCGGGTTCCGCGGGGTGATGACTCGCGCGCAGTTCAAGGACAGGATCGCCAACTTGACCTACGTCGACTCGACGCAGCACCTCATGGGACTGCCGACGATCGACGTCGACGGGGATCGTGCCACCACGCGCACGTACTTCGCCTCGCAGCACGTGCGGGACTCCCTCGCTCCGCACCACACGATGCTGATCGGCGGCTGGTATGACGATGCCTTCGAGCGGATCGGGGGCGAGTGGCTGATCACCTCGCGCCGCGTCACCGGCGTCTGGGCGCAGGGCAACCCGGCGGTCATGGGCGCTGAGGAGTTCATGGGCAACAGGCGACCGCAGGACGCCGCCGCCTGAGCGCGGCGGAAAGCTCGGCGATCGCCTCGGGCCGACGATCGCCGGCAATTCCGGCGTGACCATGCGGACCGATTGCGCGTGCGACAGATCGTTGCGCGCCGGCCCGCTCGCTACCTCCGCATGACAGCCTGGAACACCGCGGCGGCCGCAGCGGCAGCCGCGGCGACGCCGACACCCCACCACGGGCCGCTCAGGGTGTCGTCCCATCCGAGCAGCCCGTCGATCGAGACGGAACCCGCGCCGAGCGCCGCCAGGGCGATCACGGCGACGCCCAGGTTCACATGGTGCTCGATGCCCTGCTCCAGCGTGAAGCCGTGTGACCGGCGCATCCAGATTCCCTGGAAGATGATCAGCGCGAAGATGAAGCACGGCAGCGGCTGGACAAAGCCCAGCAAGCACAGGAGCGCGCCGACACCCTCTCCGCCGACCACCAGCGCCACCATGAGCCTCGGCCAGCGGAACCCCATCCGCGGACCAAATGCCTCGAGCGTCTGGCCGATGCCCGAGACGTGCCCCGGCTCCGCGCGGAGGACACCGAGGAACGTGAGCGAGTGGATCAGGAACGTCGTCCCGATCACGAGGCGCAAGATCAGCGCAGCAAAGTCGAGTGCATCCATGGGGCAGCGAGTCTAGTTGCGGTCGGAGCCAGGCGATCTCGTCCGATATCGTCGGATGAAGCCGGTGCCAAAGGCCACCTCGGCCTTCGCACGCGTGAGACGGATGGCGTGATGGATTACGCTTGGACGAGTTGTTCCGTGCGGTCCCGGCGTGTGTGCAGATCCCAGTAGACCTGCGCGATCTCGTCGGGCGGCAGATGCGGGACGCCCTCCGGTGCCGCCTCGCCGATCATGACGCCGATTGCGACGACGCCGGCGTAGACGCCGGTGTCGGCAAGCGCGCCGTTGAGATTGTGGACCCAGTTGCGAAGGCCCGCCTGCGCCGCGTTCAACGCGGCCAGAATCGGCACGGGACTGATCGCGCCTCGGCCCACCGTGAAGAGCAGCGTGCCACGGCCGGCCTCGAGCATTGCCGGGGCGACGGCGCGAGTCGCCGTGACGGCACCGGAAAGCTGCACCGTGACCTCCTGCTCGAGCGTCTCCGCGGTGACGTCGAGAGGGCCGGTCGGGACGAAGCCGCTGTACGGCGAGAACTCGAGCACCTCGATGGCGCCAAAGCGCGCGCCGGCTGCGCCCAGCGCAGACGTCAAGGCGTCGCCGTCGGCGACGTCGGCGGTGAAGGCTGCGGCTGAGACGTCGAGCTCTTCGAGCTCGTTGACCAGCCCCGAGAGCTTGGCCTCGTCGCGCGCGATCAGCGCGACGTCGTATCCGTTGGCTCCGAACAGCTTCGCGATCGAGAGCCCGAGTCCCGGACCAGCGCCGACGATGGCGATTGCGGACATCAGTGCACGCTCACTCAGACGCGCGCGGCAATCCGCGCATCGACCTCGGCCCGCAGCTCGGCCAGCGTATGCGTCCCCGCTCCGGCTCGATCGCGGGCCACCTCCTCCACGAGCTCCTGCAGGGTTTGGTTCAACGGGGTCGGCACGCCGTTGGCTGCGCCGAGTCGCACGATCTCGCCGTTGATCCAGTGCGCTTCGGTCTGCCCGCTGCGGCGCATCAGGTCTTGCGTCATCGAGACGTACCCCACGAACGATGCGTCCGACGGCGGATCAGGCGTGTGGCCCGAGTCCGTGAGCTGACGAAGCCGCTCTTCGAATCCTCCTGCGCCCTCGTCATCGGCGTAGCGAATGCCGGCGGCTTCGAGCACGGTCCGGCCCTCGCCGTAGACCTCGGTGATGAACGCGCGGATCGCGAGGTCACCCCGAACCTCGTGGCTCGGGCGCCCGAGGAGCGCCGAGATCGGATTGCTGAGGTTCAGGAGGAGCTTGTTCCAGCGCATGACCTCGAGGCATTCGGTGGGCTTGACCGGCAAGAGCGTCGTTTCGAACAGCTCGAGCAGAGCCTGCGCAGATGCGCCGACGCCGGTCGGATAGGAGCCGATCTCGTTGAGTCCGGGAAAGGTCTGCGTCACTTCCCCCGGTAGGAGCCGCGTCCCGTTGAACAGCACGACGATCCCGTTCGAGTCGTCGAAGTAGTCGGCCGCGATCGCGTCGTTTCCCATCCCGTTCTGGGCGGAGAACACCGGCAGCGACCGTCCGGCCGTGCTGGCGAGCGCAGCATAGGCTTCGGCGCTGTCGAATGCCTTGACCGCGACGATCGCGACGTCGCCGTCTGCGAAATCCACGTCGCTCGGCTTCGCGACGACCGGAAGACGAAAGACGTCATTGGACGTGAAGGTGCGGAAGCGAAGGCCGTCGAGCTCGATCGCGCGCCGGTGCTGCGGGTCCTGCTCGACGAGCACGACCGGATGTCCGGCCTTGGCCAGATAGCCGGCGAGAACGCCGCCCACGGCGCCGGCCCCGACGATGACGACTCGACGAACCATTGTTACCCCCGTGTCCCATAGACATGTTGAAGAACGGCGCGACGGTGGACATCGCCCGCGCCTGATCGGTCGGCTCGATTCGATGGCCGTGTCCGCCGTAGAGGAAGACGTACGCCGCGGACCTCCGCGGCATACGACGATGGACCCTCTCGACCGACGGCGACGACGCTGGAGTCGTCCGAAAGGACGATCGAGAATGCCTCGTCGAATCGGCGAACAGTCCGAAGTCGGAAATACGCGAGAACGATGCGCGTCTCATATTCCACGGAAAAAGCCTATCGCCGGGCGCAAGAAAGTCGAACAGAAACCTTGGCCATGTTACGCTCTCGGCGGTCGGGAGCGTGGCTTGACAGCCTTGGACATCACAGTTGACGAGCTGCTTACGACGACCCGGTGTGTCCGCAGGCGGCTGGACCTCACGCGACGGGTCGACCTCTCGGTGGTCGAAGAATGCGTCGGGCTCGCGCAGCAGGCGCCGACCGGCGCCGACCGGCAGCACTGGCATTTCATCGCCGTGACCGATGCGTCCCAGCGGGAGCGCATCGCGGAGCTCTACCGATCGGCCATCGGCGATCTGCCACGTCGTTCGCCCGACGCACTCGTCGGCGTCGACGCGTCCTCCTCGGAGATTGGGCGCGCAGCGAGACTGCTCGAGTCGGGGCGGCATCTCGCGGAGAATCTCGAGCGCGTGCCCGTGTTGATGGTCGCTTGCATAGAAGCCATGGGCGAGCACGAGACCGCACCCGGTCCCGGACAGTGGGCTTCGGTCTTCCCGGCGATCTGGAGCTTCATGCTCGCCGCGCGGTCTCGCGGTCTCGGCACGTGCCTGACGACGATCCACCTGCACCACGAGCGTGAGGTGGCGGATCTGTTGGCGATACCGTTCCCGCGGGTCCGACAGGCAGCGCTGATCCCGGTTGCACACACGATCGGTAGCGACTTTCGGCCCGCTGTACGGCGGCCGACATCCGAAGTCCTCCACTGGAACGGCTGGTGACCGCCCTGGCCTGAGGCGGTCACCGCGCGCTCCCAGGGGAGCATGGCGCACCGGTCGCCGAGTTGCACGGGAGGTGGGTGCGGATCTCACTGCTCCGTCGCCCAGGCCTTCTCGTCCTTCGACCCGCGGAGGCTGCTTACGGCGCGATGTTCGCGTTGTGGAAGAAGATGTTGTCGGGGTCCCAGTCGCGCTTCACCGCGCGGAGCTTCTCGAACTTCTCGTCGCCGTAGACGTCGCGTAAGGGAAACATCTCTGTGTCGACCCACAGGTTGACGTAGGACGTTCGCAGGTCAAGATGCGGCGCGAGGCGGCGGTACGTCGCCCGACCGAAGGAGCGATAGAGCTCGCGCTGCTCGGGATATGCCGTCGTGCTCTCAAACGTGAGCGCCCAGCGGGCGGCGCGGCCCGGATACGCCATCGCGTCCTCAGGCAGCTCGCCGGCTGCTCCGCCGACAGCGCTCGTGACCAGGAGCGCCAGTCGCGTGGACCTGCCGTCGGCGCCGAACTCGTCCTTCGGCTTGAGGCGGGAGGTGGCGACGATCTCGCGGATCAGCTCGGGGCTGAGGTTCCGCGCGTGGGCGGAGAACTGGTAGCCGAACTCCCAAGGCTTCTGCAGCTCGTCAAGCTCGGTGTGGAGCTCGTAGTAGTCGCGCTGCTCGAACCGCTCGCCGAGCGGCGGCGCACAACTGCGCATCTCGCGCACCTGGGCGTCGAACGTCGACGGGTCGCCGGTATAGACGACGCGAACGCCCAGCACCCGTTCGTCTCCGGCCTGGCGCCGCCGCTCCCGCTCGCTCTCGGAGGACACCGCCGATGCCGGGAGATCGACGTAGAGCCACATCATCAGGTCGTTGGAGGCCCCTCGCATGACGGCCTCTGCTGTCTCCATCGCCACTTGGGCGTGCTCGAGGTCGAAGTACAGCCAGCCGGACGTGACGGGTGGAACGTCGAAGAGTCGACACTCGAACCGC
>Ga0157379_10003231_pt1 | contig 13811 bp, 23 predicted proteins | sample S25metaG_FD_121802 | JGI IMG/M metagenome (GOLD analysis project Ga0157379, IMG submission 121802) | Switchgrass rhizosphere microbial communities from Kellogg Biological Station, Michigan, USA - S2-5 metaG | ecosystem: Host-associated > Plants > Roots > Rhizosphere > Soil | place: USA... | reverse complement strand
TGGAACAAGAATCTTTGGTAAACTCGTTCTTTCTCCAAAATGACTATACCTCTCTATACTTAAATATCAAAACAGGAACATAGGTTTCTCAATCTTCTGCTGCCTAACCCGCTCCAACGTCGCCCTCCTCCTTTCCCATAAAAACCTCGCCGTCAGCAAACCCATCATCCTCAGCTTCATGCAAGAAGTAAGCCCATCTCTCCCTGCCGATCCCTTTCCCATTTTTTCCCAAACTGACCCATGCCTCCTCTTTCTACAGGCAGTATCAATCGGCAAGGCCCTAGGCCTCTCAATCCCCCCAAACGCAATCGAATACAACTGGAGCACAGGCTATCTCCAATTCGCTGAAGAAATTGCAGAGTCTGCGGATCCGCCTTTTGTGCCTGTACCGTATAAGCCGAGTACGATGGTTGACTTGGAGGCGGGCAGATCACTTGAGATTGAGGGAATTATTGGGAATGTTGTGAAGAAGGGGAGGGAGCTTGGAGTGGAGTGTCCGAGGTAGCTTGTCTCATTTTGTTGGATTTGTGCTTTGACTGATTGGGTGTTTTGGTTTTGTAGGCTTGAGACTGCGTATTCGGTGATGCAGATTATTCAGGAGCCATTGGTGCAGACCGCAAAGAAGAGGCTGCTACCGCCTTAGAGAATATATACCCTTAGATACGATGCATATACGAACCTAGAGAAAAAGGAATTAATGCATATTAAACTAATTTTTAAATACTACTGGAAATAATCTATCTATACACGATACACGGAAGCAAGACCACCGCCCAAGACAAAGCAATGCAAAGGTAAACTATAAATACAAAGTAACAAACCCTCCATATCAAATCCCAATAACTGACAACAGCCCACCCCACCAAATCTCACTGCAACTGCACCTGCCCCGTCCCCCCAAACTGATTCATAAACAAATCCCAACTCGCATGCTCCGACGCCACTTCCAACGGTGCAATATCCACCTGTATTGCATCCAAATCCAGTTCCACATCCAAATCAATATCAGGTAAGGGCGCTTGTATACCGAGAGGAGTGGCAGCGGGCGTGGCGTATCGACGCCAGTGGTCGGGCTCGATTTGCACGGTGGTGGAAGCAGGGGATGGATATGTTTGGGGGTAGGTGGAGTAGGTGGAGGTGGTTGTTGATGAGGAAGAGGACCATTGGTACGGGATTGGGGTGTGATGTTGGGAGGGAGGGGGAGTTCGTAGGGGAAGGGACTGTTGCTGCTGATGATGTTGGGGTGAATGCATCTGAGTAGGCGAATCTTGCGGTGCGGGTGAATACGACATGTCATTCCCGTTCATAGGCGACGGTGTACTCTGTATCGAGTTCGAAGAGTGTGGACTCGATTGTGAATGCGACCGGGACTGTTTAGGATATACACCTCGAAGACGTTCCGTCGTTAGGTCTGGGATTGGTCTATGTAGATCCATTGCGAGATATGCTGATCGTTGCATGTCTTCTAGGATGCTCTGAAAGTACGATGTTAATAATCAGGCTAAATTTGAAATTAACGTAGGAAGAGAACGTTGGACATACCACCGCATTAGCAGGTTGGATGCTAATCCCTTCATTCTCCCTGAATAACATCAACGTCCTGTCGAACTCCTTCAGGGCTGGAGAAGCCAGCATACACGTCGGAGTCGAGATGATCAATGATCCCAACAGAGACTATAAAAACCAATTCCAGGGGGAGGCCGAACGAAAATAGATAATCCAATCCCAAATATAACCCAAGATAAAAAAAGAGTAAACGGTGCAATTAATCCCGGATTCTGGCGCAAAAAAGGCGAGGGACTCACAGCAGCAGAAAACCCATTCGACCACGCAATTGGAAACCTCCTGATCAACAGTGGCTGTACCTGATATATACTCCAAAACCCACTCGAGGCTGCACAAGCACTCGCAAACGCCGCACGAACACTGTGTCCGAATTGGTGTTGAAGCGGATCGGTAGGGTTGGCGCGGAGGGCTTGCATAAAGAAGCGGCGGTGGAGGTGTAGGAGACCTAATGGAGTATCGCGAAAATCAAAATCAAAATGATGAGAAGAATGAAAAGAGAGATGACGCACTAGACTCCTGCAAAACCAACCGATGATAACATTGCATTGCCAACTTAACATCCATCTCAGCCAACATCCTCATCACTTCCTCCTGATTCGTCGGCCAATGCAATATCTTCGGGACCGGGTGATTTCGTAACTTCTGATCCAAGGCTAAGATTTGCGAATATGTTGTTCCTTTCGAGCGAAACGCTTGTTCGATGACGGTGTGGAAGAGGTATGTGTAGTCGTGTTTCCAAGCCCAGTCTGAGATATGGGTAAGATGTGTGGGGAGGATTTAGGGAAGGTTTGATGAGATATGGAGAGTGCTTTAAGATAAGATAAGGATAGGTGACGTACAAGCTGCTTGGGCCGCCTCCTCTGAATCCTCTGGGATGGCACGCAGGTCGTACGGACGCTTCGTATGTGCTGTGCTCAGCGATGCGGATGGCGGACGGCCCATAACAAACGACTATGCGATATAGGGGGAGTGTGTCGCTCAGTACGCGTTGATGGGTCAAGATCACATAAAAGGACATCCTTGGCTCACCTGCCAGAAATCTAATACCATGACTTCCCAATATACCAGTTCGCGCAGGTTCGCGTCGGACGGGTCGAGGTTTAATTTGGACGTATCATGGTCTGGATAAAATATGAGGGTTATGGTTACTAGAAGGAGTAACCGGACGACGTACGAAGACCGATCTAGATAAGAAAAAAAATTGTATCCCCAATCAGAACGTGAACGGCTGAAAATGAAGGTACCGACGCACCGCTTGACATAACCGGATGACAACACCCCAAATAGCCAATCGGTACCCTGATGTACGCCGCATAGGAGCCATCGTGTAGTACCATATCATCAAAAGCTACAGGGGTCAAGGCGAAACGATAAATAAGAACGGATTCGCGTTCGGAGATACGGAATCGGGAACGGAGACGGGAACATACCATCGACTGTACGGAATGAAGGCTAGAATTTTCGTACACGGGTTCGACGCAGAGACATGCGCGGGCGAGGGTGTGGTATTCTTCGGCTTCGATGGAGCAGAGAGGGCGGTTGGTGTCCATTAGGACGCCAAGGGCGTAGACCATGAAGAGGAGGGAAAGGCGGTGCGAAGAGACGTGGTCGAGGGATGTAGCGGGGTGACCATTTGGGTAGCATTCGTTGAAGATGAGAGACATGAATTCTTCGCGGGGCATGGGTTTTTGGCTGTTGGGTGTGAATAAATATATGTGGGTGAGAGGAGTGACATACCACCACCCGGAATGTTTAAAGTATATTTCGATGAGGGATAGGGCACGGTCATGAGACGGGAGGAGGGACTGAAAGTCATCGTTTTGGGTGTTGACAGTTTCGGGGGGAAAGGGGAATAAAACACTGAGGAGGACGAGATCAGGAGGGAGCGATAGTGTGCCTTGGTCCTCTGTGCTGACACTGGCTGGAGAATGTCCGGATCCTCCATGAGCCTAGCAAATGATAAGAACAGAGTAGCGCATGATTAGTGAGATCATCTGACCTGTAAAAGCCACTAAGTCGGGGATCAATGATCAGCGACACGACAAAGCTTTGAGGACGAAATGGTGCTTACCTCTGAGTTTGCAGTAGCCTCGTGAAAGATGACTTCCCCTTTCTCTCCTATAGAGAACGCACCCAGCGAATCAATCACGTCTGACTCTTCTTCTGTTGCTGGTACCTTTTCGGGGGCTGGGGCGGGCTTGGGGGCGAGGGGGACTTTGACACTGTCGTCTATGAGGAGGGGATGTGGGTCGGGGGAGACTTGAGTTTGAAGAGACGCGAGGGCCTCCTCGAGCTGCACAATGCGGCTGCTCATTTCGGTTATCGTTTCGTGAAGCTTAAGACTGTTTGTCTTGAGGGACCTAAAAGAGCGTTAGACGTCATTGCGATCGAGATACGGCTGCGATTGCTTGCCTGGTTCCTTTCAAGAAAGTTCCTGCAATAGAGTTGGATGGTTAGGAATTGAATACGATTTGAAATGGACACACCAGAAGGACATATTGCAGCACATCCTCGCCGCATGCAACTGTGGCAAGGGAATTTCCTGCGAGGAGTGAGGACAGCGCGATATACAGCGGCGAAGTACACACCTGTCGCACTTGAGCTTGAGTCGTCGACATTCCTCACAGGCTTTGCGACGAACTTGGTTGTCTTGGAGGGGATCCATGAGCTAGAAGGGAAGACTGAGGGATGGATACATATAAAGGAACGCTTGGGACAGCTTAGTCAGAAGTGGGAACCCATGAATTCACGTCGAAGTACCGGCGCAATCACCTCCGTAACAGTGATCGCTGTCATGTTCTCCTCTCTCCGTCTCATCGCCCGTCCCCAGGCAAGTTCAACATCATCAACGACGGTAATATATACATTAACATTTCTCTAGTCGCTAGCCCGCACGCTCCCCCTCCGCAGTCTCGCACCCACCGCCCGTCGTTTCCTCTCCCAAGACACCCGCCAGAAGATCGAGAATGCAGTAAAGAGCACCCCCGTCGTTCTCTTCATGAAGGGCAACCCCCAGCTGCCCCAGTGCGGCTTTTCGCGCGCAGTAGCCCAGATCCTCGATTTGCAAGGCGTCCCGCCGGAGAAGCTTAAGACATTCGACGTACTGGCGGACTCTGAGCTCCGAACCGCTATCAAAGAGTATTCGTGAGTGATTCATTTTTGTTATTATAGAAATGGCATGTCGACATTTTTACAGCGACTGGCCAACAATACCGCAACTCTACGTAAATGGAGAATTTGTCGGTGGTTGTGACATCGTTCTGGGCAGTGCGTCTTCCTTTTCATATACTTTCCACTCCGTTCGTCAACCTTATTTGCGCCCCTTTTCCATTCAGTGCATCAATCCGGCGAACTCGAGACCCTCCTCGAGCAAAACCATATCCTTCCCCCAGTCGCCCACACCAAATCCGAACCATCATAAATCCTCCCAGAAACCATCTATCTCATTTAGATATCCACATGTATACTATTGATACACATTACATTATCATGACATGTAATACATTAAATAAGCCCCCTCCTACCATCAGCCCTGAGGGCCTTCCTGTCTTTAGGCCCGCCTTCTACCCCGCTGTCAGCATAACCTTCTCCCAGATACAATCTACTCGTCCACATATTCCAACACCCCACCCTTCCCGGCCCCCATCCGACCCTTTTTAACTGTCTCTCCCTTCTCCTTCATAAACTCCTCCACCGTTTTCAACTTCCCTCCCTTCGTTTCTTCAACATCTTTGAACCACCCTAGATGGTCTGCTATAAGATGTCTACCCAAATCACATCATATTCAACAGCCACCCTTCAAAAGAAGCAATGGTACGGCTCACCGATTCTTACAATTCGGACACTGGATCAACACGATGCCCTTCTCATATGATGCCTTGGAGAATTCATGGCTCGAGCGATGATCGCAGTTGGGCACTTTGCATGTAAATGTTAGTTCTAGTTTAGGTTCCATTTTGAGCTTGTCGTCCGGCTTTGTATTGTCATTTTCGGGTGAGGAGGAGGGTGGTGTGGATATGCTCGAGTGGAACCGAGACTTTGAGGGTATCGTCCGCGTCCGCTTGTATGCGATGGGTATCTGTATTCTCGTTGCACCTGTTGTTCCTCCACGACCAAACGACGAAGCCTGCGCTCTCCATGCAAGTCTGAGAACAAAAGCTAATGATGACATCACAAAGCAAGAACGCTTCCTGGCAAATTTTCAAAATTGTGGCTGACTCAGACACGGTGATCCCTTCCCACGCTCATTAGTGGATCTTTGAAATATTGACTGAATAATTATACATTATACCCTTCGCTCCCCGCAATAAAATAACAAAGAAAAGAAAGAAGTTAACCCAGTCCATTATTCCACAAACAAAAACTCAGTGCCCCCTCTCAACCTGAATCGCCAACTCCACCAACCCTTTAATCCTTGCCCTCAACACCTCATCCACCTCCCTCAACACCCCATCTACTGCAGCATAACTCGCACCCCTCCCCGAATGCGGCCCGGTCGGATCCGCAGATTGCACGGGTTGTAGTTGAATGTGTATGCTTCCGATGAGGGTTGACGCGTCTTTGGGCCAGAATCGCGCTTGGGTGTAGGATTTGAGGCCGGGGATGGATTTGAGCTGGGTGAAAGTAAAATAGTGATATAATTAGTAACTGGATGAGTGAGAGGTGAATTGGCGTACCTCCATCAAAGCCCCTTTAATATCCTGATCCCTCTCCGCAGGATCCAGCGCAAGAATCCTCCCTGTATCAATAACGAGCGGGATAACACTCGCCGCGATGAGAATTGCAATGAACAGGGAAGCAATAGGGTCGAAGCCCGTCCAGCCGTAGAATTGGATGAGGAGCGTCGAGATGATTACACCGACTGAGCCGAGGGTGTCGGCCATGACATGTAGGAATACCTGAGAGAGTATTAGAGCTCCACGCATTAGAGTAAATGATAGGATATACTCACCCCACGCATATTATGACTATGCCCTTCATGCACCTCGACCTTATGCGCATGATCATGTAAATTCGGCACCCTTTGATTCGCATGGTGTTCCTTGAAATGGTCATCTTGCCCGAACTGATACCCCGGTGTCAAAGGTGTGTCGTGCTCTTCGTGACTTCCTAGGTCGCTTGGGAAGGGAGGCTGGAGGTGAAGGTTGGGTCGAGATATCTCGAGGACGTCGAGGTGGGATGCGGTGCGGCGGTGGGTGTGCGCTGGGGAACGGGGTGCGGAGGGGGAGGATGGGGAGTGGGGAGAAATGGGTGAGTGGCCGTGGTGTTGGTGGCCGTTTACGCCATTTATATGGGGAGAGGAGGAGGATGGTAATGCCACGGAGAGTGTCCGGCGATGACCTGTGGCGGGTGGGGGAGAATGCGAGTGAGAGTGCGAGTGTGAGTGGTCGCTGTGGTCGTGGTCATGACCTGGCGAGTGGGAATGCGAATGCATAGGCGGAGGAAACGAGACTGAGAGTGAACGGGTATGATGTGAGTGCGAGTGTGCGAGAGGTTCGGAGGGAGTGTGTGAATGGGAATGGGAATGAGTGGTTGAATGCGAGTGCGAATGAGAATGATCGTCTTCATGCTCGATCTCGATGTGTGGGGTATGGGTATCGGTTGGTGAAGAATGGGAATGAGAACTATGGGAATGTCCTCCTCCGTGTGAGTGAGAGTGTCCGCCCTGCATTGCATTTATTAGTAAGAGTGGATGAATAACCATGGTCAGGACCCTTACATGATGATGATGTCCTCCCATCGCAAACATACCAAATAGATTCACAGCTAACCCAAGACTGCTCACAAGCAATAATTGATTTGTGTTCATCTCGGGCGGGTCCATTCTAATCACATTATAAGCGAACATCCCAATACAGACAAAATAACTCACAGTCTTTGAATGGCTTCAAAGACAATGAATACTGAAATCAGCAGCAAGAAGATTCCATTGGCAAAGCCAGATAAAGTTTCGATACGACCATAACTATAATACGTCAGCTTTCCAACTAAGTCAAAGGACAGCGGCACTCTTACCCGTACGTATATTGCTCATTCGGCATCCACGTTGCCGCCACAGATGCAAATAATCCCATCGCAATCGCCATACAATCAAAAGCCATATGTATAGCTACCCACAAGATTCAGCGAGATTTTCTCATAAGATGATATCAGACAACTAACCATCTGAAATCAACCCAAGACTATTCGTAATTATGCCATACACGACCTGCACACCCATATACGATAAATTAAGCATAAGGAAGTAGAAGATCTTCCTTGACTCCGGATTCGAAAGGATGGTTTTGAGATAGGTGTTTGCGATACGGGAGACGCTTGAGGTGGAGATCCCTGTGGCTGATTTGTCTGATGCTGAAGCTACAGAATAAAATGTAAATAATCATGGCGTAGAGATATTCCAAACGACAAGTCACCATAGAGAAGCATCCCGGCAACCAATACATCCACCAACGAAAAGGCTTGATGGAAAGCAAGCGTCCCGAATATCACAGCAAACGCAGTGATGCTCAGTAGCGAGATAAAGAACGTATACGACACAGTTGCATTATTCTTCGCCGTGCGATTTGCATTAGGGAACGAATACAAAATCACAACTGCGATGAACGGGATAGGAAGGAACGTAGACATAGGAAGCACAGGCGATTCTTCGATTATTCCCTAACAGGTCTGTGAGATGCAAGATAAGGATTGGAGCATCAAAGTAATCACATACCGATCCTCTCCCTAGCCCGTATAATAAGCCTGAGATTACAAAGGCTAGCCCTGTTGTGGAGGCGTAGGCGAAGCCTTTGCCCATTATGGGTTCCATGTGCTTCCATGTTGTTTCGAGCACGTTTGTTGAGATGCCATGCACTACGAGGGCGATAAATGCTGGCAGAAAGCGTGGTATCTCGGAGAGGGAGTAATGAGCGGATGAGAGGAGCATGAGGGTGAGGCAGAGGATGCTGATGAGGAAACGGCGCGACTGCGGATGCTTGAGGTAAACATTATGATTAATGGATAGTACGAGTTGAATTACGTACAGCGGCAACGTTTAGAACAGAGTCCAAAAGGAATGTAGAGGACTGAATAAGGATAAGAGCTCTGATAGGGTGGTATGTCAGGAGATAGTGACGAATAATATCTAAATCCCACTCACCTCACTGCAGACACCCGCTGCACGATCGTATACACCGCTACTTGTTGCACAACAGCTAAGAATGCTGCACCTCCCAACGTGGATACCTACGCGGCGTTCTTGTCAGCAAATCCCATAGTGGATTGAATCAACAACCGCGCACCTCTGTCGTTTCCCGCACTTCCCCAACTATAATTGCCCATCCCAACGCTCCCATACATCCACACCCAAATACCCTAAATGCCAGCCACAATGTTGATACATGTTCGTCCAGGATCCATTCTTTAGTGAGAAGGAGAGCGAAAACGAGGGTAAGGTTCGAAATGAGTAGCCTCGACAGTAAGGTATTCGAGAGTCTAAAGTTTAAGGCAGAAATGAACTGTATTGAAGAGAATCATCAAACCAAGAAAGAGCAAGGACATACGAGGTTGTGAGAACAGGTTTCGATTTGAGCGATACTTTCGATCTCATACGAGGATCGAAACGGGAATCCATTGACATTGTTCGGCGGTGATCCATCTTGACAAAGAATATCCAAGAAGAACGCTCCCTATGCCAAAACCTACTCTAGAAAGTAAAGTGTAACCTGTACAGCTGAGTCGCGGCCGAATCACCGAAATATGTACAATCCGCAGGTTCGCTCTTGAGCACTTCTCGCCGTTCTCGCTGTTGTCCTGGAATGTCCTGGAATGAGGGTGGTTAGTATTGGCAGAAATGTAGGGTTTAATGCATCACACTGGAGGTGTTTAGGGCTTTAACTTGGTTTTGAACTTGCCAAGATCAGGCCTGGCTTGGAACACGAATGAAATGATCCTTATGCGACATGCGAAGATGGGCGTCTAGTTCATTCATCTATTATCTCGTGTGGGTGGGGCGTTTATATCTCAAACTGGCACGTAAGGTTTATGCTTCCAGAATTAATGTTTGAAACTCTCTTTTATAAAAAAAATTAGAATAAGTATTATGGGGATGATATTTCCTTACTGCGCCGACGTGTCATTAACGAATTGCCATGTGAATTGAAAATACTGGACTAGTATTCGGATAATCCTTCTTCATCTCTTCCAATTATTAAGGAGAATACTCCATAATAAAACAAATTTATTGTAAACGAAATCGCTCTTATACTCTTCTTCATGAGGCCACAAGATTATCAAGAGTTTTACATAGATTCAGGGCTAATTTGCTATTTTCGCCCGCCTACCCTAAGTAGCAGAGAGCCAATGCTAGAAGGTTGTTCAATGAAAAATATTAGGACTTTCCCTAGAACCGATGTACTTCAACCTCTTTAGCCAAAGGTTGAACGTTGAACTTGGGGGGGAGGTAAGCAGATTGTCCCAAAGCAACAACTCTGCCGTCCAATTCTTTGTCCAAACACAACAGTGACGGTACCCTCTTCAATAGTCGCCAAAATGAACCCTATTTCTCGACAGTGGCTATCAGCCAAAGTCGAACACCTCCAAGTGCGTTTGTGAGGATTCGGTAAGTCAACCTGAATTACGGAAAAACAGGTACATATTTTTCCAACAAGGTGGAGATGTTTATGGTGTCGGAAGCCACGAAACATTCCGTCCTTCCCATCGTGTACTGGCGACAAGGTAGCAGCAGTAGTCTGGGAAAGCACTTATCCGGTTTCCGTTTAGCCCACTCTAACTCGAATATGGATTGAGTCACCAATCACCTTCCCATTCATTTATTATTTAAAACTTTGATATCCAAATTAATGTATAAGATCAAAATCATTTCTGGGTATATAGGATTATAGCAAGACTGGAGGAGGAGTGTAAAGGATTTACCCAATTGCGTGGCCATCTGAAATCCATCAAAAAAAAACACCTAGTATATCAATATTTCTCCTTCCACAAGCCAACAAACTGAATCCCATTTTGAAGAAATTTCGGCCAGTATGAAGAAAAGCACAAAGTCATCACCGGAAGTTGAAACAGTTGAAAGAGGCAAGTTCTGAGCCCACCTTCAACTGAATATGAGTATCTAATAGAGTTCTGGAAGTTAAAATAAACAGGCAATACTTAGCTCAGAGAGCTATCTCCGGAAGGACTACTTATAGAAATTTTCCAAAAGATGTATTTGCGAAAACCTGTCAGACCCACCTTTTGCAGTATCTTCGAAGCATTTTGATATATCAGAGGGCAGATCTAGTGGCAGAGGGGATTCTAGTTGGCTATATGGCCATATGGCCGTCTCGCGCTTTAGTAGAGACTACACCGGGCACCGGAACTCTCAAAACTGGGAAGGGAAATTCAAGCTTTTGCTAATAGAAGTGATAGCATGTTTCAATCTAAAAGAGGAGACGGTGAAAGAATTGCTCTACTCACCCCTCACCAATAGCTGATGTTGGTTATCCGCCCTCCGCTTTCCATCTTCTTTCATCCTTGCATCCCCAAGCTTCCGCACTCATTTTCATAAAAAGATACACTAAAAACAACAAAGTTCTCGTTCCCAAGGAAGTGCCTGTCCTTCCCTCCCTCTAGCGAGTTAAGAGAATGTTTTTTCCCATCGATTTCAGTCACGGGTAAAACCTTTCTCCCAGCGAGTGGCCGATCAAACAAATCCTAGTAAAGAATTATCCAGTCTCTTTAGGCGACTTGTTCGCCTTGTTTATATGAAAAGTAAAGCTACATCCGATATGTCTCCGCCTGCACTGGATACAAGCGGTAATTTGCCGGTTCTTCTCCTGAGGATTGCATTCGATATCACTGCGTTGGCAGTTTGTGCATCTTTTAGAGCGGTCTAATATAGGTTCAAGAATAGGAAGTGATTTACGCCTTTTTTTGGCTGGTATTATGAAGATGGGAGCATCGTGGGGAGACACACAGTGCTTACGCGGTGGAAGGGGAACAACGACAGGCCTTGAATTGCCTATGCTGACGCTGGAAGGACTTGAGGATCCGGGGAGATGTATATTCGTTTTTGAGAGAGTTTTCTGAGCTGAATCACGGAGGAAATGAACTTCTGGCCAAGAATTATTGAGAGAAAAGGACTGAAAGTAGACCTACGACTTACTTTTCTGCTTCCTCAAGGCTGTCTCCCCTGTTTTGGACGAGCGTTGGGACAGAGAGCTTGTTACTCTTACCACAGGAAGCTCATCATCACCATCAGAATGGGAGTGAACCGATTCAGGAACGATTTCTCTTTCATTCTCATCACCGGTCGGGATGCTTTGGTCAGTTTCCGGATGGACCACCACCTTGTTTGGATTACGAGAACTTCTAGGAATTGGGAAAACTCCCTCTTGCATAGGGTTGACTTCGAAGGAAGAAAGTCATTGGATAAAGTATATCACACGTGGGCTTTAAACTTACTAGTTCGCTTCCTGGGGGGTGTTTCGTCTACCTCTGGCGAGCTTGCAGGCCTCTTATGAGACCCGACGATATCGGCTCTGGCCGCAGAAGGTAAATGGTGGTCAAGGTGAGCATCTCCTAGTTTAGTATCGAGGCTTCGTCCCCCCTTATCACTGACACAGACATCCGGCTCACCAGCAGGACAATTTCTTGTGTCCGTGTTATCAAGAGGGGGGCTCCTAGGCTTCCGAAGAGGCAGAGGAAAACCACAAAGTTTGGCTAATATGGATTCGTTTCATTGATACTAAATAGTGAGAAGATAGAAATCCTTCACATACCGCTCATTAAGAGCTCGATTTGATCTTCTTCTACTAAATTTTGATCCTCTTTCACGCTCCCATCATGGAGAGCCTCTAACTCATCCTCATACGAGGATAAACTACGGATAATGAAGCTCTCATGTTGAACAAGGAAATTATCTTGTAGCCGTCTACCCACAGCGTCGAGGAAAGGACTGGAAAGAACCATAGAGCGATAGATCATGGAATCAGGCAATGAATAGTTGGTGTCAAGGAGAACCGGTCGAGCCTTGATCCCGGGGTCGTCCCAACGACATGTGCTTATATTGAATGCACAGAGAGCCCAAGATACGAATATCTACAGAAACGTTTAATACTTCTAGAGAGGAAACTGATATCAACACACCATATTTCGTCGATGCAGCCAAAAATACTCAAGCCGTTTGTTGGGTTCAGATTCTTCGATGAAGACCAACGCCTGCAAAGCCGAAATAACTTGAAAATGAAGCTCCTCGAAGTTCTGGACTGGGGAGATAGTGGACATGGACCTGGTGGTTTTGGAACATAAAATGAATTGCTTATATTGTCTGGACGTTTGCGATTGTCACATTTGTCACTCGGCTGGTGGCGAAAGCAGCGCATCTACCATAATTGAAGCAACTTATTAATTCCTTATTGGGGAGATGCTCTAACTGGTGAGACTTTCTGCAAACTTTTGTGTAGAGAGAGAGAAAGAAGAAATCCTCAGGATGCTAGGCTAATATATAGTTCATCTTCATTCAGTATACTCGAAGATATAACAAAGAAATCATAGGATATACTACAATATTAACCACATCAATCCAGAACACAACGTGATAATGAGAACGACAAACAAGGACAAGAAAATGAGCAGAAAAGATGGTTGGCATATGATAATAAAACTCGAGGACACATCGACACAAGGGAAGCAGAGGAAAGAAAGTACAGTACTTGATTCAAGTTCATGCAACAGACACAGTCGGCTTCACACTCTCCGGGGACTGCGTATGCCGCATCCCAGGAGTTCTCTTCTCGTCCATATCCCTAATAAACACTCCACTCCTGTCTGCCTCATTTGGGGGACTAACAGGTTCGGTCTCGTCCACTGACGACGCATCCGATTCCAGACCATTCATTATCGGCTCCTCTTGATGATCCATTGGCATGGGATGTTGAGGTCCCGTCTGTGGTTGAATTTGCGAGATTGAGCTTATTGAGCCTCTGAAAAAGGAACCGAATTTGCTTCGGAGGGGAATTGCGGTGGTAGGAGACATCTCTTGATCAGAGGGTGAGCGCTGGACTTGAGGTTGCGATTGGGTCGTACTCGTGGAGGATTGGGAGAGAGAAGATGCGGTGGTGTCTACTCGCCATAACTTGAGACCCCAACCTGACGCTTTTTGAGTCTTGTCGGCTTGGGAATCCGATGGTCTCCTCGTGCCTTCTCCCAAGGAGCCCATTTGACTAATATATTCCCTCAACGCCCGTACACAGGACTCGCTGGCCTCC
>Ga0157379_10003230_pt1 | contig 13811 bp, 12 predicted proteins | sample S25metaG_FD_121802 | JGI IMG/M metagenome (GOLD analysis project Ga0157379, IMG submission 121802) | Switchgrass rhizosphere microbial communities from Kellogg Biological Station, Michigan, USA - S2-5 metaG | ecosystem: Host-associated > Plants > Roots > Rhizosphere > Soil | place: USA... | reverse complement strand
GCAGCATCTGGGATCGCTCTCTCCGGATCGCGGAAAAACCAAAGAAAGAACGCGGCCAGCAGACACGCCGGTAGCGCCCATAGTGGGCCAGCCAGCCAGCCTACGAGTACAGCAGCTCCGGCCAGCGCAAGCGCGTAATAGTAGCCGTCGGAAACCATCGGAAGATAGTGAGAATTATAGTGCAGGCGAGCCAGGTCAGTCGCTTTTGAAGCCAAATGATTAAAAAAAGGCGCTTACCAGCGCCTTCGAAGCATATTAGACCTGTTGGCGGCTAAAGCCGCGATCAGTTGGAGAAACGAATTAGGCTACCTGGCCCTGCTGCACGACCATGCGAAATTGCCGCTCGATGGATTGCATCTGGTCCTTGAGCCGCAGTTTCAGCTTCTTAAGCCGGACTTCTTCCAGCTTCTCGTCTTCTGTCAGGTAGCGCTTTTGGGTGAGTGATTCGAGACGTTCGGCGTACTGCATATGCTCCTGTGCCAGCTTGCGGAACTCATCGTTGCTGACCAGGAGCTGGTCCTTTGGAGTCATCCAGTAGACCCTCCTGAGCGTTGTACGGCCCTAACCTACCACAGCCCCCGGAGCGCTTCAATCCTATTTCCACAGATAAGTGACTTTACATAGTGAATAAGATTGCACCGTGCCTGGTGCAGTTAAATAAAATCAATGCGATAGAGAATCGCGTCTTCTGCTGGATCTTTGTAGTATCCGGGGCGGCGCCCGCTCTCAAGGAACGCCCACTTCTCATAGAGGACCCGCGCCGCCTGGTTGGATTCGCGGACTTCCAAAAATACCGCCGCCGCACGCTTTGCTCGCGCCAAATCCAGAAGCTCGCCCAGCAGGCGCGTACCTAACCCGCGCCGCCGGGCTGACCCGGCTACGGCAATATTTTCAATCTCCCATTCTTCCCCTACCACCCGGGCAATCACAAATCCCTGAAGCCTGTTCTCTTCCCGCAGGATCAGCGCGATCCTCTCCGGATCGGAGACCTGAAACAAGGCTTCATACTGCTGGGCCGACCAGTGCGCCGCGGTGGTCGCGCGTTTCTCCAGACCCATCATGGCAGGCAAGTCAGCAACCGTGGCGGCGCGGATCGAGAGTGTCACGTCATCCTCAACCGAGAACCGAGAACTGAAACCTAAGGACCGCTTTTGGAAAAAATCTCACTGGAACTGCGAAGATAGTTCGCGTCTAGCGCCTCCGGCGAGACCACTTTTCCGGCACGGATTTTCTTCCAACCCTGTCGCGCGACTACATCCGAGCGCGGAAGTTCAATCTCCCCCACGGGCAACCCCGCCCCTCGGACCGCAGCAGCTAAGCCGCGATCCGTGGTCACAGCGGTTGACCCCTTCGCCGCCTCGAGCAATTTCGCGTGAGTCAACAACCGCTCTTGCAGCACACGGACGTCATCGCCGTCAACATCGTATTCGCCGGCGTAAACCTCGCCTCGTCCCGCATCGAGGACCGCTACCACCCTGCCTTGTGAACCGCTTGAAACCGCAACTGCTTCAAGTAAAGAAACGGCTGCAATCGGCTTCTGCAAGACCTCAGCCAGCGCTTTGATGGCTGCCAGTCCGACTCGCACTCCGGTGAATGAACCCGGGCCCGAGACCACGGCAAAGCCGCCAATATCAGCCTTGCTGAAGCCATGTTTCGCGAGCAGGGCGGCAATTTGCGGCACCAGTTGTGCTGAGAAGGTTCCGCCCTCGAGCGGCAGTACTTCGATTACGCTGCAGGTATTGTCAGGCCCACAGCGCGCCAGCGCGATTGTGCCATGTTTGCCCGAAGTGTCGGCAGCGAGAAGAAGCATTTTAGATGGTGTGGCGCGGGCGCCTCGCCGCGAGATTCTAGCTCCACCTCAAGGGCGCGGGCCAGGGCGCCCGCGCCACATAGCCGAACTAACCGGCCGATTCCACAAGCTCTATCAGCACCCCGCTCGCACTCGAGGGATGCACAAAGACGTAGCGATGCCCGCCTGCGCCGATCTTGATTTCATCCGTAACCAGCCGAATCCCGCCTTTTTTCAACCGCTCGACCGCGGCCTCCAGGTTGGGTACCCGCAGCGAGACGTGGTGCAATCCTTCGCCGCGCTTGGCGATGAATTTCGCGATGACCGAACTTTCCGAGGTGGGCTCGAGCAGTTCGAAGCGGCTCTCGCCCAGCGGTACCATGACCACGCGCACCTGCTCGGCTTCGACCGTTTCCTCAGGCGCGAGTTTTAGCCCGAGCTTCTCGTAGATAGCCTTCGCTGCCGTTAGCGATTTCACGGCCACTCCGATGTGGTCAATGCTGAACATCAAACCTCTCCAGGTCTCGTGTGGGCGCGAGCCTCCGCTCGCGCCGACGGGCCGGACAGCCGTCCTCCATTTACCTTTTCTCCATCGCGTTCACAATTTCTTCCACCAGCGAATAAGGATCGCGCTTGTGCTCGGCTATTTCAGCAGCGTACTTCGCGACCGCTCCATTTCCCAGTTGTTCCCGGGCTCGTTCGAGCAAGGCATCACGCAACATCTCAAGCAGGCGATTCTGCCAGTTTTCAACATTGCGTTTCAGCACCAGATGTTCCCTTTGCAGATAGGCCTCGTAGTCGCGAATCGCCGTCGCCAGTTCAGTGGTTCCCGCGCCTTCACTGGCCACGGTTTTCACGATCGGCGGAGTCCAATTGTCGCTGCGGACAGCCAATGACTGCAGGGCCCGGATTTCCCGCTCTACCCGCTCCGCGCCTTCGCGGTCGCTCTTGTTGATGACGAAGATGTCGGCGATCTCCATGATGCCGGCTTTGATGGTCTGCACATCGTCGCCCATGCCCGGCACCAGAATGACGATGGTGACATCGGCCAGACGCACAATGTCCACTTCATCCTGTCCGACGCCGACGGTCTCGATCATGACCAGGTCGCGCCCCGAGGCATCGAGCACGGTGGCTACATCTGCCGTAGTGCGCGCCAGTCCTCCCAGTGAGCCGCGTGTCGCCATGCTGCGAATATAGATTCCGGAGTCGGAAAAATGGTCCTGCATGCGGATGCGGTCGCCCAGGATCGCCCCGCCCGTGTACGGACTTGTAGGGTCAACCGCGATGATGCCCACGGTTCGGTTTTCCTTACGATAGTGGCGGGCGAGCTGGTCCACCAGCGTGCTTTTGCCCGCGCCCGGGGGTCCGGTGAGTCCAAGGATCCGCGCGTGCCCGCTGTGGGGAAAGAGAGCTTTGAGCAGGTCAGACCAGCCCGGCGCACGGTTCTCCACGGTGCTGATGGCGCGACCCAGCGCGCGAGGATCGCCGGCGCGAACTTGATCGATCAAGGGTTGGAGAGTGTGATTCAAACTGTCAGTGTAAAGCAGAGGCGGGATAAACAGGTATTCGGCCCATTCGCCGTGACCCGCTTTGACACCATATACGATCGCGACCACTAGCATTGCGCCCCAGATGCTCATCCAGTCCAGCCAGAGCATTGGGCATGAAAATGAAAAATGCTGGCGGTGGCGATGAGCTCCCGCGAGTATGGGCGGAAACCACGCTGAGGACGACGGCGCCGAACCAGAAGACTACGCCGAGGCCATCAGGAAACATGTACGTGACCTGCAGCAGGAGAGCCGGCAGCGCGTGAAAGGAGACGAACCTGGATTCCCTCTTAACGACGAAGATAATGAGGGGAGCGATCCACAAACCCACGATCGGCAGCATGTGGGCAAGGATCGCCATGGTCCGCTCGTCCAACGTTGGCTGAGTCAGAATTGGCTCTATCAGCGATGGTTGGACTTCCGCGGGCTGGATTTCTTCGACCACGCACTGGCGTAGGCAGCGACGGCTCTTAGCAGCGAAGCTAGTCCTTCAACAACTGCCGCGCAATCACCAGCCGCTGAATTTCGCTCGTGCCCTCGCCGATGGTGCACAGCTTCACGTCGCGATAGAACTTTTCCGCGGGATAGTCTTTGATAAACCCGTATCCGCCGTGAATCTGCACTCCTTCATTGGCGCACCTGACTGCCACTTCGCTGGCGTACAGTTTTGCCATGGACGATTCCAGCGTAGTCTTCATGCCGGCATCTTTCATGGCAGCGGCGCGCAAAGTCAGGAGCTTCGCTGCCTCAATCTCGGTGGCCATGTCCGCCAGCTTCCACTGGATCGCCTGAAAGTCGCTAATCGCCTTGCCAAACTGCTTGCGCTGCTTGGAGTACTTCAGTGCCGCTTCGTAGGCCCCTTCGGCCATTCCCAGGGACAAGGCAGCGATGGAGATGCGGCCGCCATCCAGCACGCGCATGGCGTCAATAAATCCGTCGCCTTCCTTGCCGCAAAGATTTTCGGCCGGGATAACGCAGTCTTCGAAGATTAATTCAGCCGTATCGCTGGCGCGCAAGCCAAGTTTGTTCTCTTTCTTCCCGGGACGAAAGCCTCTGGTCCCCTTCTCTACGACGAAAGCTGAGAGCCCGTGCGTGTGAGCTGCGCGATCGGTCACCGCGATCACCACCAGAAAATCGGCATAGTGGCCGTTGGTGCAGAAGGTCTTGGTGCCATTCAACACCCAGTTGTTGCCTTTGCGCACGGCGGTCATGCGGGCGCTGCCCGCGTCCGAACCGGAGGATGGCTCGGTCAGACCCCAGGCTCCGATGGCCTCACCCGAGGCCAGGGGGCCGACGTATTTCTTCTTCTGTGCTTCGTTCCCGGCCAGGAAAATATGGTTCGAACACAGCGACGTATGCGCCGCGACGATAATTCCCACCGAGCCATCGACGCGAGAGAGTTCTTCAATTGCCGTGACGTATTCGACATAGCCCATCCCGGCACCACCGTATTCAGGCGGAAACACAATGCCCAGCAGGCCGAGTTTGCCGAGTTCTTTTACCGTCGCCAAGGGGAATTCGCCGCCTTCGTCCCACGCCATGACGTGAGGAGCGATTTCGCGCTCGGCAAATTCGCGCACGCTTTTCTTCAGTTGAAGCTGTTCGTCGTTAAGCTGGAAATCCAAGATACTGTCTCCCCTGCAGGTGGTGTTCGACGTGGAACATTTCGATTAGAACACAGGAAATTCAGCCCACAAAGTTACCGGCGGCAGGTGGAATGTTGTGGGGTGAGGATGAATCGTTCGAATACCTCGTTCGATAACAGCCTGCCGCGCGGCGTCAAACGGACGACATCGCTCTCCCGTTCGAGCAGCCCCGCTCCTAAACAGTCTGCAATCGACTCCGATACGGCGCCGATCGCGGCCTCCCCAAACTCCCTTGCAACATTTTTGAGATCCACACCTCGGTTCAGACGCAATCCCAGAAAGAAGGTCTCCTCCAGAGCCGCCTGGGCCGACACCAGTGTTCGTTGGGGACGCACTCCGCCCACATATCTGTCCAGCGCGTCCGGTGAAGCGAACCGAACTGCCTCCTGCGTGTTCGACGCGCTGCTCAGCATGGAGTGCGCATCCACGCCAAAACCAAGATAAGGCAGGCGCGTCCAGTACTTCAGATTGTGCCGCGAGTCCTGCCCCGGCCGGGCGAAGTTTGAAATCTCGTATTGGAATACGCCCGCCGCATTCAACCGTTCGCAGGCAGTTTCATAGAGGTCTGCCGTGACCTCATCGTCGGGAACGAGGTGCGCATGGTATCGGGCGCCGCCTGCCATCAGTTCGCGTCCCAGGCGGGAATCATCGTCCACCTCGAGCATATAAACACTGACGTGGGGCGCGCCCGTGGCAATCGTCTCGGCAAGGGAAAACTCCCAGCTCCCGGCGGTCTGGTGAGGCAATCCGGCGATTAGATCAATATTGATGTTTTCAATACCGACGGCCCGCAGGCGTGCAATATCTTCCAAGACCGTGCTTCGCTTGTGCAGGCGCCCGACCGACGCAGCCTCGAGATCCACGAATGACTGCACACCCAGACTTACGCGGTTCACTCCACAGCGCTGTAGGGCCTCGATCATCGGCGGGGAGATCGTGCCGGGCGCGCATTCGACGGTGATTTCGGCATCATTTCGGACGGCAAACTTTTGCGAAATGGTGACAAATAACCTTTCCAGTTGCGCTATATCGAGTATCGTAGGAGTGCCGCCGCCGAGGAAGATGGAGTCTACCGGGCTTTCGAACCTGCTGCCCATCTCTTCGGCGGTCACGTCGGCGTGGTTTACGTCGGCAGTCACGCGTTCCACGTACCGTTCGAATACGGCGCGGGAAAAGACATCTGAGGCGAAATTGCAGTAGCTGCATTTGGTCTTGCAGAACGGCACAGAGAGGTAGAGGCCAAGCGACATCGTGACTAATTATCCCACTTCGCGTAACGTGGACGGTCGAGAAGTCTTCTAAATCAAGGTGGCTGGGCAACTAGCGGAGCATCTAGAAACCTTATGGTTCCTCGGGTCGTGATCACTGGAATGGGCGTTGTCAGCCCCAACGGTATAGGCAAGGAAGCTTTCTGCCTCGCTCTCCTCACCGGAAAATCGGGTGTGAAACGCATCTCCCGCTTCGACCCGTCCTCCCTGCCGGTACACATCGCCGGCGAAATTACCGAATTTGACGAATTGGCGTGGGTGGACGCGCGCGAGCGCAAGCACGTCTCTCGCGTCGTGCCCCTGGCGGTGGCCGCCTCAACCGAAGCCATCACGGATGCTCGGTTGGATCCTTCCCTCATGTCGATGGAAGAAAAACGCGAGATCGGGGTCATTCTGGGCACCGGCGGTGGGGCGCAGGAATTTTCCGAGGAGCAATACCGGCTCTGGCATAGCGGACATGTGAAACAGGTCAGCCTGTTCTGCATCCCTAGCGGCACCATGGGGACGCTGCCCAGCGAAATCAGCATGCGTTTCGGGTTTCGCGGATACAGCCATGTCGTCACTGCGGGTTGCACGTCTTCGACAGACGCCATCGGTTATGCCTACCAGCACATTCAGTCGGGCGTGCTGCCCATGTTCTTGGTGGGCGGCGTAGATTCGCCGATCACTCCGGGAATCATCAAAGGCTACTCTTTGCTGCGCGCGCTCACTCAGTCCTGGAACCACGCTCCGGAAAGTGCGTCGCGCCCGTTTTCCGCCGACCGCGACGGCTTCGTGATCGCTGAGGGTTCATGGATGTTTATCCTCGAGGATTACGATCATGCCCGCGCGCGCGGGGCAAAGATTTACGCCGAAATCGCGGGATACGGTTCCACCTGTGAAGCATTCCACCGGGTGCGTATGAGCGACTCACCGGAAGAACCGGCGCGCGCTATCACCCTCGCGCTTGAAGAAGCCAACCTCGCGCCCGAGGACATTCAGTACGTCAATCTCCACGGCACGTCCACTGAGATGAACGACCGGGTGGAAACGCGAGCGTTGAAGTTGGCGCTCGGCAAGCACGCGAGAAGGATTCCCATGTCCGGACTGAAATCGCAGATCGGCCACGCCCAGGGCGCCTGCGGCTCCGCCAGCCTGGCCGCAACGCTGATCGCGATGGAGCATGGTAAGCTTCCGCCCACCATCAATCTGGACGCCCCTGATCCGGAATGCGATCTCGACTACGTTCCTGACATTGGCCGCAAAGCTCAGATCGAGCGTGCGATCTGCAACTGCGTGGGGTTCGGATCAAAGAACTCGGCGCTGGTGCTGAAAAAGACCGCGTAATCGCCAATCGGCCCACGACCGCCCAATCGCCAGCGCGCGACTCCGTAATCGCCATTGGCCACCTAGGGGCAGGTGTCTCACCCGCCCGGCGGAGCAAAGCTCCGCAAGATCGGGCGAGCTTCGCTCGCCCGCCCAGATGGGCATCCGGGCCTACATGGCCGGTGACGCCTAAAGCTTTTCCATCCGAGAGACTTCTTTCTCCATCTATTTAGGGTATCTTTAAGTGAACCCACGCTATAGCCGATGGCCCAAGAAGAAGAGGTACTAGGTAAGGCATACGACAGCCGTCTGATGAAGCGGCTGCTCCAGTATTTGCGTCCCTATAAATGGCCGGTCGGCATCTCGCTGGTGTCCATCCTCTTCAAGGCTGCGGCCGATGTTCTCGGGCCTTACTTGGTTGCCGTTGAAATTGACCGCTACCTGGCGCCGGTGCCCAGGAGCACGCCGTTTGATTCTTTTCTCAGCGCAAATCCGTACGTTGGGATCGCCCAAATTGCCGGCATGTACGTGGGTTTGATCGCGCTCGGTTTTCTGCTCGACTATCTGCAGACATACTTCATGCAGTGGGCCGGCCAGATGGTAATGTTCGATCTGCGCAAGCAGATCTTTCGGCACCTGCAGCACATGCACATCGGCTTCTACGACAAGAACCCGGTCGGCCGCCTGGTCACTCGCGTCACCACGGATGTGGATGCGCTGAACGAAATGTTCACCTCCGGGGTCGTTTCGATTTTCGAAGACGTGTTTGTGCTGGCGGGCATTACCGCCATCATGCTCTGCATGAACTGGAAACTGGCGCTTATCACGCTGGCGGTCCTGCCGCTGATCGCCTATGCCACCGGTATTTTCAGGGACAAGGTGCGTGATTCCTACCGGCGCATTCGCACCGCCATCGCGCGCATCAACGCCTACATGCAGGAGCATGTCAGCGGCATGGTCGTATTGCAGCTGTTCAATCGCGAGAAACGCTCGTATGACAAGTTTTCCGAAGTGAACGCCGTGCACATGGAAGCCTTCAAGGACGCGATCATGGCACACGCCGTTTACTACCCGGTGGTGGAAATTCTGTCGTCAACGGCCATCGCCTGCGTCATCTGGTTTGGCGGAAATGACATTATCCGGAGCCTGACCGTGAGCAGCGTGACAGCGGATTTCTCGCGGCAACACCTTTTCTCATTCCGCGTGGTTCACACGGTTGTGAGCATCGGGATACTGACTGCCTTCATTCAGTACGCGCAGCGTTTCTTCCGGCCCATTCAGGATTTCAGCGAGAAGTACAACATCCTGCAATCTGCGATGGCGGCCAGTGAACGTGTTTTCAAGTTGCTGGATGCTCCGGCTGAGATTACTTCTCCGGCGGTTACGAAGACCCCGACTGGGCCCGGGCGGATTGAATTCGATCACGTTTGGTTTGCTTACCGCCAAGCGCCGGTTGAAGCTGGCAAAAACGCGGGCGAGGGCGCTCGCGCCACACAAGCGAACCCCGAACCCGGCAACGACCGTGTGGGGACGGGGCTGCGCCCCGTCCAGGCCGAGCACTCGGCTACGGTGTCCAGCGAGCCAGACTGGATTCTCCGCGACGTCTCCTTCACCATTGCATCGGGGGAGACTGTCGCCATCGTAGGCCACACCGGCGCCGGTAAGACCACGATCATCTCGCTGCTGATGCGCTTCTATGACGTGCAGAGGGGAGCAGTCAAAATTGACGGCGTTGACGTAAAGGAAATGGACCTCTCCGAACTGCGCCGGCGTTACGGTGTGGTTCTTCAAGATCCATTTCTATTTACTGGAACGGTTGAGGGCAATATCCGTCTGGGCACGAAATCAATCACAGAGGAGGACGTCGAAAAAGCTGCCGAAGATGTGAACCTTGCCGACTTTATCCGAGCTCTGCCGCAAGGGTTCAAAGAAGAAGTCCGAGAGCGCGGCTCGACGCTCTCCACCGGACAGAAGCAGCTCATCTCGTTTGCCCGGGCGTTGGCGCACGATCCCAAGATCCTTATTCTGGACGAAGCCACCTCGAGCGTGGACACCGAGACTGAGATGCGGGTACGCGACGCGCTCAACCGCATGGTGGAGGGCCGCACCTCCGTGGTCATCGCCCATCGGCTCTCGACCATTCAGCGGGCGGACAAGATTATCGTCATGCACAAGGGCCAGGTCCGCGAGGTCGGCACGCACCAGCAACTGCTTGCCCAACACGGCATCTACTACAAGCTTTACCAGTTGCAATATAAGGACCAGGAGATTCCGGTCAGCGCAGGCGGGCAGGTCACGGCCGGCGCGGACGACTAGTCAGCGGGATCTGCGCTAGCCATGTGGTCGCGGGCGACCGTCCGCGAGCATCCATCTCCCTTTACAATGTCCTCCGTGCGAATTCTGATCTCCGCCGGGGAAGCTTCCGGCGAAATGTACGGCGCGATGCTGATGGAAGCTTTGCGGCGTCTGGCGGGCGGGTCGCCTGCGACCACACTGAACCCACAACTGGAATTTTTCGGGGTGGGTGGGGACCGCATGCGGGCAGCGGGTTGCGACACCGTGGTTGACGCCAAGGATCTCGCTGTCGTCGGCATCTCGGAAATTCTCGGCCATCTGCCGAAAATCTGGAAATTGTTTCACAAGCTGATTGCGGAAGCTGACAAACGTAAGCCTGATCTCGCCGTGGTGATTGATTCTCCGGCGTTCAACTGGCGCGTCGCGCGCCAGATGCATAAGCGTGGCATTCCTGTGGTCTACTACGTCTGTCCGCAATTTTGGGCTTGGCGCCAGGGGCGGGTTCGGCTGCTGCGGAAGTACGTCGACAAGGCTCTGGTGATTTTCCCATTCGAAGAGAAGTTCTACCGCGACCGCGGTGTGGATGCCTCTTTCGTCGGCCACCCTCTTGCCGATCTACCCCTCCCCGTCATCGACCGCGAAGCCTATGCCAGCCAGCACCATCTGGACGCCGCCAAACCATGGATCACACTCATGCCTGGGAGCCGGGTAAAAGAAGTGCGCATGAATCTGCCCGTGATTCTCGAGTCCGCCGCCAGGCTGGGGATGGGCTTTGAGCTTCTGCTGCCGCTTGCTCCCACGCTGGATCGCAGCTTCCTGCTGGGATTGATCGGGGATAATTCCGCCGTCCACCTGGTACCCGAAGCTCTGCCCGCACTGGCTCAGTCGCGCGCTGGCATCATCGCCAGCGGCACGGCTACCGTCGAGGCCGCCATGATGGGAACGCCATTCGTGATGGTGTACCGGGTCTCGCCCTTGACCTACCTGGTGGGTCGTCCCCGGGTTAAGGTTCCATACTTTGCCATGGTCAATCTGATTGCAGCAGAGGCGGTTGTCCCCGAACTCGTGCAGCAGGATTTCACCACCGACAAGGTTCTCACTAAGCTGAATGAAGTCATCGCCGACGGGCCCGCCCGGAATAAAATGGTCGCCGGGTTGGACGGGGTAAGAACCCGGTTGCAGGGGCCAACCCGCGGGCCAACAATCGACCAGCGACACGCGGTGGATCGCGCGGCGGAAGCGGTCCTGGCGGTCTGGGGCGCAGTCGGGAAGCCGTAAACTGGCTAAACCTTGTCCTACCAGCATCTTTTGGGACACAATCTTCATCTTACGGATTATCGTAGTTTTGCCAGGAGACTGCTTTTGATCCATCTTCAACCGCAGCGCCCGCGTCGAGCCCTGTTGCTGTGCCTTGTTTTCTCATTCCTGTTGATGTCATTGCCGTCGTGGGCGGCGGACAAAACGAAGCTGCGCGTTGACGACTACCAGATCGACGCCGAGCTCACGCCGCATACGCACAAGATCACCGCGCGCGCCAAAGTTAAATTCACTGCGCTCGAAGACCTGAATATCGCGACTTTCGAATTGCACAACGCGCTGCGTGTGACCAAAGTGGTCGATGCGGCGGGCAAGCTTCTGAGCGCCGAGCGCGTCACCCAGGACTCGACGATTCGCGTTCCGCTGACCACTTCGGTGGCCAAAGATAGTTCGAGCACTCTTACGTTCGAATACGAAGGCGTGCTTGATTCGGCCGATGACAGTCCGGTGCAAGGCCTCAAGCTTGCCTACATCAGTGACGACACCACCTACCTGCTGTACGCCGGGCGGTGGTTCCCGGTGAATGCGTACGGCATCAACCGCTTCACCGCCACCATGAATATCACCGTGCCGGCGCACATGATGGTGATCGGCAGCGGGAAAGAGGCCCCGGGCAGCGCTCCTGCTACCAAGCGGCCAGCCGGCGCTTTGCCAACCAAGACCTTCGCATTCGCCTGGGACAAACCCAGTTTTCCCGGCACTATTGTGGCCGGCATCTTCCAGGAGTTCAAAAGCAATGAAGCCGGGCTGGACCTTCACGTCTTCTTCAAGCCGGCCCATCAGACTCTCGGAGCCACCTACGCGAATACTGCGGTCAAGGAATTTACCTACTACGTAACGCTGTACGGCCCCGCGCCTTCGACCACGCTGAAAGTGGTTGAGATCCCGGATGACACCGTACCCGCGGCCTGGGCCCCGGAGATCGCGGCCATCTCCAGCCGGGCGGTCACCGAAAAGGTCAATTACCGATTGCTGGCCAACACCATCTCGCACCAGTGGTGGGGCGCGTCGGTCAGCCCGGCTTCGCGGGACGACTGGTGGCTTAACGACGGCTTCGCCCGCTACTCCGAGGCCCGCTATGTCGAACAGGCTGCGGGACAGGCGGGATTGGAAGAGACGGTGAAAGATATGTCAGTCGGGGCGCTGGCTTATGACACCGTCCCGCTCTCCAGCGCGGGCAAGCTCGACGTCTTCTCGCCCGAGTTCCAGTCCCTGGTCACCGACAAGGGCGCTATGATCCTGCACATGCTGCGCTGGGTGATCGGCGACCAGAAATACGATCAGACCATGCGCACCTTCGCCTCCAAGTATGCGGGGAAGTCAGCCTCGCTGGATGATTTCCGCGCTCTTGCCGAGCAGAACTATGGTCAGCAGCTGGTCTGGTTTTTCTCCCAATGGCTCGACTCCACGGGCGCGCCGGAGTTCAAGACCAAGTACACAATTTACCGGCTGGGCAGCGGTAAAGGCTTCCGGGTGGTAGGCCAGATCGCACAGGACCTTGATCTTTTCCGCATGCCGGTCGACCTCAAGATTGATACCGACGGAAAGACCGAGAACAAACGCATCGAAGTCGTGGGCACGAATTCGGCCTTCAACATTGAAACCTTCGGCAAGCCACGCCGGATCGTGATCGATCCCGATGACCGGGTGCTGAAGAATTCATCCGAGATCAGACTGAGGGCTTCCATCCAGCGCGGCCAGGGCCTGACCCAGCAGGGAGACCTTGCCGGCGCGCTGTTGGAGTTCAACAAAGCTCTGGATGTCAACAAGAACAGTTCGCTTGCCCACTATCGCATCGCCGAGGTTTTCTTCCTGCAGCGTAACTTTCAGGCCGCGGCGAACGCCTACCGCGATTGCCTGAACGGCGACGGAGAGCCGCGCTGGACCGAGGTTTGGAGCCACATCCAGCTGGGCAAGATTTTCGATGTCACGGGACAGCGCGAGCGCGCCACCAACGAGTACCGGCAGGCGTTGCAAACCAACGACAATACACAGGGCGCACTGGATGAAGCTCGGAAGTATCTGCAGAAAGCCTTCGAGCAGCAGAAGAACGGATAGCCCTGTCATCCTGAGTGGACCGCGGCGAAGCAGTCACGACGACGAAGCCCCCCATAAGCTCATCATGCGTAAAGCGAGGCCGTTGGGAAGGCGGGGTCCTTCGACTCCGCACACCGACTCGTTCCGAATGCCCGGTGCGCTTGAGATGACAGGGCTACGAGACGCGTTTCACGGCAAGGGTGACTATGGCCTTCGACACCAGCTTTTCTTCGGCGTCTTTCAGCGCGAAAACCTCCGCCTCGCAAATGACCAGCATTTTGCCGGCGCGCAGGACGTGTCCGCGGCAGCGCAATCGGTCAGCTACGGCGGGACGCAAAAAATTTATTTTGAACTCGACGCTGACCACATCACGATCGAGTCCCACTGCGCCGCGGGCCGCGCAGCCTGAAGTGTGGTCCGCCATGGTGGCCATCACGCCCGCATGAATCAGGCCGTGCTGTTGGCGGTGGCGCTCGGCTGGAACCAGAATGGTTTCGCAGTACTCGTCTTCGATGCGAACCAACTGCATGCCCAGATCGCGAACAAAGTTCGCGCTGTCGAATATGTAACGGACCTGATTTTTCAGCAGTTCATCCATGGGATC
>Ga0157379_10003227_pt1 | contig 13814 bp, 23 predicted proteins | sample S25metaG_FD_121802 | JGI IMG/M metagenome (GOLD analysis project Ga0157379, IMG submission 121802) | Switchgrass rhizosphere microbial communities from Kellogg Biological Station, Michigan, USA - S2-5 metaG | ecosystem: Host-associated > Plants > Roots > Rhizosphere > Soil | place: USA... | reverse complement strand
TGTTCTTCAGAAGACATACGGTAAAACTATCCATACATGGCAATTTGTAAGTATCAATCCAATGGCCTGAATTGAGCTAATCTAATCTCAACCTAGGACATACACCCAGACTTCCCTCTGGGTCCTCCTACTCTCATGATGTCTTATACGGACGATAAGCAGCTCGAAGGCGATGTTGTTCTAGAAACGGAGCTCAAAGTTGAAGCGAAAGAGAGGCATGCTCTTAGAAAAGAGTATCTCCCCGAGTACAAAAAGGCAGCGGAGGCTGATGAATGGGAAAAGACAGGAGAGTCAGTGTCGTTCGAGCCAGCCATGGAAAAGATCAAGTGGATACCCCAGTGACGTTTGTGTACCATATGTCATATTAAATTAGAATATTAAGAGCCTACACGCGACGCGATGAATAAGTGGGGAATAGTCACGTGCCGTCACAACGCCACTCTGGCTTTAATTCTCCCAACATCTTCGGCCGTATTAACCACTGGTTTCTTATTTCTTCTTGTCCTTATGCCTAGGAAACGCAAGTCTGATGTGGAAGAAGGAGCTTCAACAGGCCCAACGAAACGCGCAAAGAATGATCCTGATGCTGAAAAGCGACTGGCCAAATGGAAGCCCAAATGCCCTCAGAATATTCTAGAGAGGGTCAGTAGGGTAATGACCCAGAGATTTTTTATGATTAGTCGCGACAGGGTGGATGGCGAGCTTAGGGAAGAGTTTACAGTGTCGGGATCTACGTACGCCATCTTTATCCTTACCAGTTTCGCGTAACGATACAATAATTACAAAAACAGAGGCAATGTTTGGCTGTATAACACGGCACAAAAATGTTTAACTTAATATTTGTCTCATAGGTTTACAAAGTTGTGATTGACAACCTTCCTACTTGCACTTGTACGTATTTGTTCAAGAATTATACTGGTGTATCGATTTCGTTCTAATAGTTACCCAGGCCCCGATGCACAGAAGGGAAATCACTGCAAACATATTTTGTTTATTTTCTTGAAAGGTTTTGTCCTGAATTCCTCCTGTTTGTGCTAAGCTGACATTGTGATCAGTGTTGGCGGTACCTCAAACCTCCGAGCTTTATTACCAGAAGTAATTTCACAGGCAAATTTGGTTCCCAATTATCTCATATTTGTCTTCTAGGGCTCTACTCTCTAACGAACTAGAGACCATATTTGCAAATGCTCCGGAGGCGCCGAATTCCCTCACCAATCCTTATGTTAAAGCTGCCTACTTGAAGGCCATTGGGAAAGGAGAGGATGCCGAAGAAGAAGAAGCCAAAGCGGAGGAATCTGACAAGAACAGGAAACGTATCCCCCAAGAAGGGGATGATTGTCCTATCTGTTATGAATCTATGCATGACGTTGAGGTCAAGAAGCTGACCTTCTGCGAGGAATGCGGGAATGCTTTGCATAATGAGTGCTTCCAACAATGTGAGTAGCGTTTAAACAATGAAGGTTCCTGAATCTAAAATCTTCGGCTGTCATTAGGGGCGAAGACTAAGAATCCAATTACCTGCGTATGGTGTCGTGCCGAATGGCGGAGGGTTGCAGCTGCAGCCTCTGGTAGCAAGGCTGCTGGTGTTATCACCTCTGAAGGCTATCTCAATATCGGTGCCGTGGCAGGTGTGAGCCCCGTTCGGGATACAAGTTCATGTAAGTGATAAAGAAATAATTTGGGAATACCCTCTAAACATCTGGCATAGACTACAGGGGACCAAGACGCGGTGATCGTTGGTCGTACGGAGGCTACAGTAACAGGTACTATTAGACTATACAAACATACATATTATAATGGGAACAGTAACATAAGGAATTGTATACCTTTTGGTTATTACTTGGAAGAGATATTAACGACTTTGCCTCTCCAATCATCCCAGTGCTTCAATGGGCCTTCAACAACGAAATGTGCGACCTCCTTTCTCGAAATGGTGTATGCACCTTTGAGCTCGTCGGTGGATGTCCTGTACGCGCCCTTTGCTGGCTTGTCGTCACCATCCACGAGTAAGGAAGGTCGGATCACCACGACTTCCTTCAGGAAACCTGGGCTTAGTTCATCTTGCCATCTTTCTCCCAAGAACTTCGGAGTCTCTGAAAGTTCCTTCTGGGGCCAGGTCCAATCTGCGGCGCGGAAAACGGCACCTGATAATTTGATTAACTTATATAAAGGGTGGGGCTAACGAGAAGACACTCACGTTCCATAACGAGTTTATCAGTGTGAGGACTACCGAGAAGGACCGAATAGAGGGGCTTGATAAGTAATGGCAGAGATGCATGGCCTGCGTCGGTAAGGCCATTCGAAGATATTACGACCAGTTTCGGTTGAGTACCCCCGGCAAGAGTGGACGCCAAGCAAGATAAAACGTTGAACAAGGAGTTACTGCAGAGATTCGGAGGGTTGAGAACGAAGCCTTTTGTTAAGGTGAACGATGGTATTCCTCCTAGACTTGGGTCAGAATTATCCTCGTACATGTAGAATATCTCAACTGCTAACCCACTGAGAAGAGGATAACATCAAGCTTCTTGCCGTCAGCTGTTGCTTCATTGATTGCTTTCTGGACATCTTCTTTAACAGTAGCATCTCCCTTTGAGATCTTAGCTTGGCCATTCTTGAGGTAGTTCTGCAATTCAGTATCGTTATCGAAGACATTGGGCTTTCTGAGGAGATAAGTGACAGAGTTGTTTTCCTCTATAGCATTATAAGTACACCAATTTAAATGAGTAGATTAGATAAAGACAAACGTAATAATTGGCGGGTTGCCAGATATCCAATATTTCTAGAGGCACCGAGGGCAAGGATGTTCATGATCGAGGTTGGGAAGTGCTAGTGAGGGCTGCGGAAGAGTAGTAGTGAGAACTGCTGGGTGTTGTCGGAAGTGAGTCAAACCTCTGGATTTATACTGTTCCCGTCAGGCACAAGGGAATCGGCGCAGTACTTGGGCGATGTAGGAGCTGGACGACTGACTCATCACCGTCCCACCATGGAACGTGTTGAGTCGTGTCTTTGCACGCTGGCTAATGTTATACTGCGGAGAGTTGCTGTTCCGGAACTTGACCTCAAACCTCCGTGATCATGTCACATCCAGCTTATGGTCACTTCATTCTTCATTTGAAAAAGCCGTCAATTACGATCACAGTTGTATCTATACATCGTTTCTAATGATGCTCGTTCTCTTTCGCAATTTTGAGAGCGTAGGGGTTTCGGGGATCATTGGCATATGCTGCAGCTAACGAACGCCATCAGCAACTGAGTGCGCAGATGCGATTATATCACGTACATTTTACACCCATATCTTGGGCCTTCAACACCAGGTAAAAGGTAAGAGCACTGGCCGCCATGAAAGGCCACATCGGACGCATGACCTAGAGTGCAAGGTGAGTTGTCTGAATCAATTTGGAATGGAGGTCAAACGTACAGGGGTTGACCATTTGCGCATTCCAAGGAAACTCATGGTGATAATCTGTATACCTTCCTATCTAAAATACATCAGGATGTCGAACGAGAGCATTGCAGCGAGCTTACAAGAAGGTGTTGAGGGAGAGAGAATTCAAATGACACGCGCGGAGTTCGAAATAGGAAATAGGAAACCGGAAGACCGTGACTTTAACAGTGAATACAGCCAAAAATCTCAAACATATAATCTGATTTACAATACTCATTTGATAAAATACAACCGCATAAGGGAAAAATGACGAGAAAGTATTGGCCATCAACTCTGATCACCTGGCATCATGGGAGGTCTTGAAGAACTTCCAGAGGCCATTTGAGCATCTGGTGGATACTGCCTTTGAGAATTGGGGGGAAAGGAATGATCAACGTGCGAATCCGGATGAACTTGGCTCTCTTCAGAAGGGGAAGCACTTCGTTCAAGACTGCGATAGAATTCGGCAACGGGGCGCGGTAAGGCATCAGGGTATTTCACATTAGCTCGGTAAGCAGCCACATTCATTTCGTAGCGAACGTTTCGCTGCAATAATTCATGTAAGATTTCGAATATACTTGAAGACGTTCCCCGCACCTCATGTTGCCAATGGTCGAAAGCGGCAGCGATTACGTTTTCGAAGGAAGACAGCTCGTCATTCGAAACACGAAGACGACGCATGAGCTCTGTCTTTAATCGAGGTGTCCAAGCCAGACCAAGTAAAAGGGTCGAGGCAAACAGTTGGCCTGGTGACCCATAAGGTTGGTGTGGATAAAATGGAGGCAATGATTGCAGCATATTCGGGTCGTTTGGATGAGCGAGGACAGCTTCGTATTGCCCTTATAGATAAGTGAGTTAGTTGAAGGACATCCCCATCTGTAGAGACATACCCTGACCATTAACTGTGTATCCAATTGCAGTTTGTTCAATATCTCCTGACTCATTAACTGAGAAGACGGATTGTGCCACAATTAGAATAATAAAACATAAATAACATCCTCGTACCGATTGCCATCCCCAGCTCAGCCATCCTCTTCGCCTTCACTCCAGCACGATGTTTGCGTTGTCGTTCCCTCGCAGAGGCACGTACACGTTCCCTTTTGGCAATCTCCTCGGGAGAGAGATTATCGATATCGATCTTTCTGCCTCCAGACCTTCTTCTCGATGAAGTACTGCTTGGACTGCCAGGAGATATTGGCCGCATAGTTGAACCCGCGTCGGTCCCGTTTTCTCCTGACATGATTATTCTTGAGTAGTTTGTTTCGTTCCCGTTGTTTCTGATGAGTCTAGTACCTCTCTTTCCACAACAGAGGTGGATTTACAAAAAGGATGTAGGATTTCTGTTACTAGTGGCTAGAAAGACGAGGGGGAAGGTGCATATTACAGCTGAACCTTGAATGGACTAACGTGACCAGCGTGACGTTTCGTTGTCGCACCCACAACCGCCCACGCGCCATCAGAGGATAACGCGTTCCAATTTGCTCTTCCACCATGGACACTGAAATAGGTCGTTGCCTCGTTGGAACACTCAGTGCAGACTCGAATATCCGTATAAAGGCTGAAATCCGGATTGGAGAACTTCTCTCTCAACCTGGTACGTGATATGCTCAATTCATTATCCAAGCCAATATCGAGGTGTCTTGACGCGTTTCCTACAGATACAGGCCTAGCACTTGCGTCTATTGTCGCCTCTAAGGATGCTGATGTCTCAATGCGCCAGATAAGTCCGATTTATTTACCTGCTGTCATGTATCTTGATGGCTTTCTGCCTATCTAGCACGCAGCGAGCATTATCCTCCGAAAATACGTGAAAGAGCATTGGTCTCCTTACTTTTCATCCTTCAAAGGATCGGCCCCACAACCTGAGGTTAGTTACTTCCTTTCATTTATTACATCGGCTGAGAATGAGTAGACAAAAAATAACATTCGTACTACGGTCGTTCAAGCACTTTCCGATCCTTCAAGCAAAGTTCGCTCTGTAGCCGCCAATGTGTTGTCACTGATTGCGAACAGCGACTGGCCAGATGAATACCCGGATCTTTTGAATAATCTTCTGGTCTTGTTAGCCTGTCAAAATCCGGAGAGCGTTCATGGCGCGATGCAGGTTTTCATAGAGATGGTCAAGGAAGATTTATCGGAAGATCAACTCCTCCCTGTTCTCCGTCAATTGCTCCCCGTCCTCATGAATATCCTCGGTGACCCATCTCGCCACTCACCAGTGACGAGATCCAGAGCCATTGCTGTATTCCGCCAATGTCTATCCGCTTTATACATGGTGAAGGATCAGCATCCCCAGATCATTAATGAGGCTTTGGACACTGTTTTGCCGCAATGGATCGAGGCTTTCAAAGTTCTTATCGATCAAGACCCATCTATGGAAGTTACTAAGCAAGATAACTGGGACGCGCTTCTCGTGCGCCTCCAAGTTTTCAAAACGTTAAACAATATCCAGACGATCTTCAACCGTTTATTCAGAGGCAGCGCGAATGTATTCCTCGATGCCTCGCTTAGGCACCTACAACAATTACTACCTGCATTCTTACAATATTACCTGGATCCCAACTCGACTCCCCCGACCTCCACTGAAGACGAGGATATTTCTCTGCCGCGTCTTGCTTCCTCTATCATCGACTTTGTCTCGAATATTGCCCGGACCGCATCTGCACGCCCATGGTTCGAGCAACCTTCGCACTTGGAACAGCTGATTACGGTTGTCTTCCATTGGATTCAAATGACGCCTGAAGATGTATGTCCCTCATACCATGTTCACTATGCAGAGCTGACTTCAGAGATAGGAAGAGACCTGGGGCAGCAATGCAAACGCATTTGTTGCACACGAGGATGAAGAAACTCAGGAATATAACCTTCGGGTAGCCGGGTTGGACCTTTTATCCGTAAGTTGTCTGTAACACCGGTTAGTCTTGAAAATGACCATCTATAAAGGGGTTAATGGATAGATATAACACGGACGCTGTGAAAGCATTGCAGTTGGCGACAGAACGTCTCGTCCAAGAATCCAATCAAGTCCGTCAGCATGGCTCACAAGAATGGTGAAGCTCTTGGGTTATTATGATATTCGATAGCTAACTTTTCAACAAAGGTGGAGACCTCTTGAAGCGGCTTTGGCAGCCCTGGGTTCTCAGCACGAAGCTGTGCTTGACGCAATCGAGGACGAGGTTTCCCAAAACCGACCAAAGCCATTTGACGTTGAGATTCTGTTAACAAATGTCGTTCCATCTCTCCTCACTTTGTCAGGTAATGCTCTAGTTGCTGAAGAATTCCATGAATATTAATTCTATCTCAGAGTATCCTTTCTTACAGGGAAGATGTTTCGTCTTCGCCAGTCAATACGCCAAGTGTCTTCCAACGGATATGTCAAGTCAATATCTTGATGCAGCATTGGTTGTCCTTGAAGCCGCAGAGCCTGGTATTCCGGTGAAGGTGTCTGCTGTCAAGGCAATCCGAAAGTAAGCTCGAATTTCTCAATGATAATGAGAACGAGTTTGACCTATTCGCTGCAGTTTCTGCGCTCAGATGAACGACAATGCTGTTGTACCCATTGCGGCCCGAACTGTGAAAGACCTGGGACCATTCCTAATTGCGACGACTGAGGATACATTGACTCTTGTCCTTGAAGCGGTTAATGTTGTCATTCAGATCGATGACGGGAAGTGGCTTAATCCTGAACTCGCTCAAGTTTTGACTCAGGCCGTACTTGAAGTCTGGACGAGAAATATTAAGGGTCAGTTATTTTCTCCCTCTCTAAGGTACCCATACTTATTCTCGTTTATAGATCCTATCACCTTGTCTGTCCTCGATGATTTACTCTCCGATCTTGCCCGTTCGCCCGCGCCTGGTGTCTACCAAACCGTTGTCTCCCAGAGTTTACCAATCCTCTCCCGAGCTCTCACTCAAGCGCCTACCAGCGAATCTTGGATCGCAAGTTCCGCAATAGATCTCGTTTCAAGTTTGGCTCGAGGAGGGACGAAAGGAAATCTTGGTGATGGTTTCTTTGGTACATTCGCTCCCAATTTGTTTGCTTGCCTCGAGCAAACAGGAGACCAAGATATTCTTGAGGTGTGTGGATCCCAGTAGGAACTGCGACTTTCGTTTGACATTTAGCTCAGAATGCGGTCGTATTGCTTACTTTGATCGTTCGCAAAGACCCTGGTCAACTTCTCTCGTGGTCGAATGAGCAAGGTCAGACCGGTCTTTCTAAAGTCTTGGAATTGGTAGGAAAGCTCCTTGCCCCTTCGGAATCTGAGTCTGGAGGCTTGTTGGTTGGGGATCTTATCATCCACTTGTTGCGTAATGCTGGGGATGCTATCTTACCCGTGCTTCCTGATCTTATGCGTGCAATGACAAATCGAATGACAACCGCCAAAACTGCTGGTCTTATTCAGGCAAGTGCGCTCTCAGAGCCATTATATTGATATCTAACATCTTAAAAACCTGAAGAGCTTGGTCATTCCATTGGCCTTCCTCATCTATACCCATCGTGATAGCGTACTTTCTGTTTTGGAATCCTTCACTGTCGAAGGCTCTCAGCCTCCGAAAACTGGCCTTCAAGTCTTCATTTCAACGTGGATGACTAATGCGGAAACCATCCAAGGATTATGGTCACAGCGTGTTAGGTGAGTCTCGTCGCAAAAGACTTCACGTCATTGTCGTTAACAGGATCACTGGCAGCACCCTCGCGCTGTGTTCTTTGTTACTCTCTGGTCGGCCAAATTTACAGAACATTCAAGTTGAGGGTGATATGATTATCAAGCCAGAAACTTCAGATGGTACGGAATTCCATTCGAGGCCTGATAATTTTAGCTAACGATGTCTGTAGTCATTATTACCCGATCCAAGGCGAAGCAAAGTAAGATACCTGCCTATTCATTCTCTCGCATTCCTGGGACTTAGCTCTTTCTCCGAAGCCCCTCATGAATTCCAATGGATTCCTTTCCCTGTAAAGGCACTCAAATTATTGGCAGACGAACTGGATATCGACGGAGCTGTTCCGCCAGGCGACCTAGCATCCGATGATGGGGTGAGTAAAGGATTGCATTATAGTTCATCCCATGGGTTCTGACCTGCCATAGAATTCCGAATGGGCAGACTCTGATGCTGGAGAAGAAAAGCTTATTCAAGGATTCAAACCCGATGAATACGCGTACCTGTCCGAGATTTTGGGAGGAAAGGGAGGTCCTCTTGATGAAGATGATGGCGGCCTCGAAGGAGGCCTTGATGATGAAGATCTCAAACAGGACGAAATTTATAAGATGGATATCAAGGTATTGTTGTCTTTTTAGCTCTGCACATTTCTAACTTACTTTACTTGTTTAGAACCATTTGGCGTCATTTATGAGGCAATGCGCACAGCAAGATCCAAATGGATTTAGCTCTCTGGTTGACCATTTAAATGCCCAGGAAATTCTTGTCGTACGGAAGGTTGTGGAAGGGAATTGAAGTAGAGAAAACTATTACATTGCCTAAGTAGTCAATACATTTTGCTTAATACCTTTAGTCCTTTGTTGTCATACATTACTATAATACGGAAGTTGCGATAGAACCCCATCTCCTTTGGAGATATGGTAATGGGTGGTGTGAGGAAGGTCTGGTTCATTACCTTGAGGCCTTTTCTGCTGGAGATTCAGGTGGTGGTACACCCCACTCTGGTGTCCCTGCAGGCCGTGGTATTCTGACTGAGGCCCAATCCTCATTACTTTTGGCTTGCAATCGCTATTGGAGATATCAGCGTCGTGTTACGCTACAGCATGGAGAATGGAATGTACAAAGTACTCTTCCCGCAGATCGACGCGTTTTCTATTTTTCTTTATATTGTTCAGCTCAGCTTCATTTAACTGGATATAAATAAGCCAGACTTTCTGGAAAATATAGCGAATATGGAATGCACTAACTTCAGTAACTTTCTGAGCTTGCAAGTCGTATCTTGTTTGGGTCAATTTCGAGAGACCAAACGACGCCCCAACAATAATTAGAATAAACGGGACCCCAAACCAGGTAGGATGTTTGCGAAAGACACCACCTTGAACAGATCTCGACTGAAACGGCGAAGGCATGGGTTTCGGCAGAAGGCGGGAGATATGACTCGGAAAGGAAATTGAAACTTAGTAGGCGCCACGAGATTTCAGAATTGAACGCTAACGTTTAGGTCTTCCTGTATGCCAGGTAAGTTGTCGTCTACCTCTTTTTCTTCAGTTTTATTCATATTTTTTAGTGACCGTCGTTCTCGGAGCCCAATGGGGTGACGAGGGTAAAGGGAAACTGGTCGACATCCTCGCTGCAAACATAGATGTCTGCGCTCGATGCGCAGGTGGAAACAATGCAGGCCATACAATCGTTGCCGCTGTTGGACCTGAAAAGGTCAGGACGAAGTTTGACTTCCATCTTTTACCAAGTGGTGTGTCCAAAAACTTCTACGATGGCAGATCGATTCACTATCTGCCTCTGAAGGCTTGATTAATCCTGACTGCGCTGGACTGATTGGCCCCGGCGTGGTCGTTCATGTACCATCATTCTTCGCTGAAATCGATGCTCTTCATGCCAAAGGTATTTATTTGTCACCACCAGAAAATCTGTGGTAATTAATACTGCATATAGGCCTCGACATAGATGGTCGGCTATTCGTCTCTGATCGTGCCCAGTTGGTCTTCGATTTCCACCAAATTGTTGATGGTTTGAAAGAAGTTGAATTGGGTGGCTCTAGGTGAGCTTTGAAAAAATTCTACGCTCAATTTTCTTACTTATATTCTGTGGCAGCATTGGTACCACCAAGAAGGGTATTGGCCCAGCTTACTCTGGCAAAGCCTCGCGATCGGGTCTTCGTGTGCATCACCTCTTTAACCATGAGACATTTTCAGAGAAGTTCCGAAAGATTGTTGAGGGTCGCTTTAAGCGATATGGACAATTCGAATATGATACCGAAGGCGAAATAATCCGCTACAAAGTAAGACTAATGACTGACTTGGTTCTGGCCTAAATCTCCCTACTAAATCTAAACACTCTAGGAATTGGCCGAGCGATTAAAGCCTTACGTTATTGACAGCGTAACCTACATGCATTCAGCCCTCGCCCAGGGGAAGCGGGTGTTAGTTGAAGGAGCTAACGCACTTATGCTCGACATCGACTATGGCACATACCCTTTCGTTACGTCCTCTTCGACCTCTATTGGTGGAGTCTGTACTGGGCTTGGGATTCCTCCCAAGCAGATCGGAAAGACGATCGGCGTTGTCAAAGCTTACACAACTCGTGTTGGTGGTGGTCCATTCCCAACGGAACTTCTTACTGTATGTAGTTCGTCAAGGTTCTATCGCTCTTTCATTGATGGCTTTGTGCAGGATATTGGAGTCCATCTCCAAGAGGTTGGTATGGAGTATGGCACCACTACGGGCCGTCGGAGACGTTGCGGCTGGCTCGATCTTGTGGTCCTCAAGTATTCATGCCTCATTAACGGCTATGATTCGCTGAATATTACCAAGCTCGATGTTCTTGATCAATTGCCAGAAATTAAGGTCGCGGTTGCCTATAAGGTCGACGATGTAGAGCTTGCCGGATTTCCCGGCATGTTTAAAGCTTCCACCTACCATTTCACTGCCCTAACCAATTCTATTCTACAGCTGATCTTGATCTTTTATCGCACGTTGAAGTTGAATACGTGACTTTGCCCGGTTGGAAGACAAGCATCGAAAAAGCCACAACCCCGGAAGAACTTCCAAAGGAAGCTCGGGATTACCTTTCCTTCATCGAGAACTTCCTGAAGGTGAAGATTGAATGGATTGGTGTGGGCCCGGGCCGTGAAAGCATGATTACTATGTAGTCATAGGCAAGCGATCCCTTTTTCTTGTTTGGAATGGGGTTGGTTGAACACAGCATTCAGTCCTAGCACAGATATAGATCCACATGTACTAGGAATTTTGACGTAGAATCTAAACTTGGATATTGAAGTTTAAAGTATCACCTGACAACTGAGAACGCCAGAGAACACTTCGAATATGACGCATCTATCCACCGGACCGCTTTGAAATATTAGGATCTTCTACGCTGATTGACTACTGATGGAGAGGAGCCTAGAAGGGCGAAGCTCTCCACTTTTTGAATGGTTTAAATAGCCCTGACGCACACTGAATTTCCTCAGACGTAAACATGGTAAGCAAAAGCTTTAATTTAAAATTGTAGGGTTTCCTAATATTGATATTGTCCCTTCAAAGCACTTTATATCTCTTGTGGTTTTATCTGTTACGCTGGTTTCTACTCCTATTCATGCTGCAAATGTGACTACCCGTGAGTTTATTAAATTATATCAGACACCATTCATTCCAATCTAAATACTTCAAAGTTTTACCTCCTAAATTCAAACGTTTCCCTACGGGCAGCATTAAACCAACAGGTTGGGCATTGAATCAAGCTCTTGTTCAGGCCAATGGATTAGCAGGTCATCTTTGGGACTTTTACAGCTAGTAAGTCCCCCCATTCTTTTTCTTTTTCTCTCTAGTTTATAGGTTTCAGCGTTGCTGGATCTATTTGGATTGGAGGTCCAATCGAATACAGCGACATGCATGAGGCAGCTCCCTATTGGTTGTAAGTTCCCTCCAATCTACCTCCCCCGTATCTGGCAACTTAAGAGTATTTTCTTTAGCAATGGAGTTGTTCCGCTCGCTTTCCAATTGCAAGACCAGCGTTTGATCGGACAAGCAAAGAGTTTCCTAGATTATGTCCTTGACCACCAACAGGCAGATGGGTGGATCGGGCCAGAGTTGCCTACGAATTCATCTACCCCTCGAATCGTATGGCCTCGGTATCTCGTTCTTCTGGGCTTGATTGTTAGTATTTCCTCCCATTTTCTGTCATTATCATTGAAATTAACTCTCAACAGCAATATGCCGAAGCAGATTCTACCCAGACTTCTCGAATCGTGGACGCTATGCATCGCTTTGTTTCTTTGGCTCATACTATATGGGTTAATGGACAAGAAGGCAATGCGTCGCAGGGGTTCCAGTTTGATTACCAGAATGTTCGTTGGGAAGAGGTACGTCGAGCGCTTATTCTGCACGCTGAATAATTTTAAATTTATTCCCCATCCCATTTAGTTCATTTATTCTCTTGAGTGGCTCTACGACAACCACCCAAATGGTAGATATCATGGAAAATGACAGATATTATTTATCGCTGATCGTTGATTTCTCCAGGCAATGAACAGATGTTAATTGACACGATGCAACTCGTAAAGGCTTCTGGGTTCGATTGGTGCGTGTGTCCTGCAGGGGCAGTATTCTGAACTCAGTGATGTGGAATTTAGGAAAAATCAATATTTTACGGATGTGGCTTTCCCTAAGCAAGCCGTCACCGTAATGGACATGCATAAGTGAGCTCGAATGCTAGGCTTCCATCTCCCGCAGAAACTCACAACTCAATCGAGTCACGGTGTCAATGTTGCTGAAGGTATATTATTCTCATCATCAATGTAGTCTTTGGACTGCAACTCATGAATATCGTAGCATTGAAATCTGAAGCCGTGTCCTATCGATTCACTCACGACGATACTGATATTCAAAGCACGTTCAAACGGATCGACCTTATATATACCTACCATGGAAGAGAATCAGGTAATGTCGATATCTATCGTATTCCACACCAACAAACGAAGTTGACACGCACTTTAGGAACATTTGCTGCCGATGAACATCTTGCTGGTCTTAATCCTTCTCGAGGGTATGATTCCTTCCTTTCAAATACTCTGTTTTTATTTACTTGTTTCAGAACCGAAACCTGCGACATAGTGTACGACTGTCACTTCGATTATTTTGATGTTTACTGACTAGTTTGGGACAGAGAGCAAATATTCTCACTGGCGACCATATACCAAATGTTCGGGAACAACTCAGTTGCTGATCGAGTTGAAAAACTAGGTATGCTATATCAGCTGTTTATCCTAAAGATGACCACCTTTCTAACCCGTCTTTATAGCCTATAATGCTCTTCCTGCCGCGTTGATGCCTGACTGGTGGAGTAAGCTCAGTACCAACAGCTTCCTGAGACAATAACTTACTTTCTTCCCTCTGAAGCGCGTCAATATGATTCTCAAGGTATATCAAGCCCTTGTGAATGTTCTGAGCAAGCTAACAATGTTGTTTTTAGTGAATCAAATTTGGGCCAAAAACCTGACATCTGATTTCCCTTGGGGTGATAACGGCGGTTATTCTGGAGTCTTTGGACTTGAGGCGTACGTTAATTATTTATAAATTGGAATTATTATGATGACTGGTGTTCTTCAGAAATTATCCATGCTGCACTGTGAATCACCCTCAAGGTTATCCTAAATTCTGGGCACACTCTTTCATGGCCGACCAGGGCTTGACAAATCTTATGCATGTATTCCTTG
>Ga0157379_10003226_pt1 | contig 13815 bp, 12 predicted proteins | sample S25metaG_FD_121802 | JGI IMG/M metagenome (GOLD analysis project Ga0157379, IMG submission 121802) | Switchgrass rhizosphere microbial communities from Kellogg Biological Station, Michigan, USA - S2-5 metaG | ecosystem: Host-associated > Plants > Roots > Rhizosphere > Soil | place: USA... | reverse complement strand
GAGCGAAAAATCCGGGAAATTCCTCATCGTATGTTCCTTGCGCTCCACCTTTCTCATCAGTTCCAGATACCCATTTAAAGAGGAAAATCAGGGCATAAATGGGTTGCATGGTGGCAAGGGCCTCTGCATCAAGGGAGTATAAATCATCCACCTGGAGAGGAACATCAAGAGACTTCAATAGTTCTCTGTAAATCGCGACATGTATCGTTCATGAAAGCTGGCAAAGTTTCTGATGAGAATTGAACATACGTGAAAACACCAGGATCGGACTCTGAGAAGTAATGAACTCAAGTCTAAAAGACTAAACACAGTCTGAATTGAACATACCAGTAAGTTGCCAGCCTGAAGAATCGTCATCGCCACTCATCATGTTTCCTTCGAAGTGGCGGGAAGAAAGTTCGTCGACGCGTCGACGCGGGCGGCAATGGAGCTCTATTAGATGTAAGTAATAATACAATAATTATATCTTCTCCCAGATATTGATTATGTCCATCTATTATTAGTGTAAGAATTTAAAAAAACAGAGGCTACAGGCCAGGCGGGATCCGTTGGGAATTTAAATAACAAATTGAAGATGAGCCCATGGGATATAAGCCGTGATTATAATCGTAAGCATGCCTTTCCTGAATATATGTATGTCTTGGATGAAAGTAACCCGTTCGAAATACACGAGACACGTCTATTTGATGATTCTCTGGCCATTTGTAGAAATGCAGATATTATAGAGGTAACCAAGAATCAAGAAAGAAATAATAATGATACAGAAGAGTACAAAATTATTCAGAGTCCACCGATTGTTTTCCATTTGGAAGAGACATTAGGGAAGACGAAAATAATTCCACGCGAGAAAGAGCATGCTTTAAAGCATCACCAGATGTGTCGATAGAACGTAGAAACCGAAGTAAATCTTGGCACAGTGCCCAATCCTGGCTGTCGACGGCCTTCCGGAGTAGTCGGATAGCGTCATCACTACCCTCATCCAATTGCTCGAGGTTATGAAGCACTAAGAGGTATGAGCCAGCCGTGGATAATAAATTCGAGGATAGGCAAGTCTACAAAGGACATTAGTCTATCTGAAAATATATCGAAGTCACTGCTCACCTCGAATAGAGTCTTCGGATTTCCAACGACGTTGAACAAGCGACGCCATCGCGCCATCTCTGTCTTCCTCGCGCAACCAACAACAACTTCCAAAGCTGCATCGAAATAGTCCAAGAACTCTACAGTAATAGGTAGTAAGTCGTCCTCAACCGGAAGATTTTGAGAAGGGTCTGGCTCAGTCTCGATGACGGTATGAAGAAGAATCTCCAACGCGTGAGAGAAAAAGACGAGGTTCTGGTAGTGCGATGCAAAGCTAACGGCCTCTTGAACTTGACTCCGACCAAGATGGAATCTTAAGACATGGTGAAGGAAGAGATGCGTCTAAGGACTATATCAGCGGCATGAAGAGGAGCTCAAATGTAATGAGACTCACACTTGTGACGATTCGGAACATAACAAATGGCAGAGACACTCTTGCGGCGGCCTCATGCTCGACTCCAATTATAATGCCTTTGTCCATAAGCACAGCTATACTGGGTGTTAACATTGGCAACGCAAATAAAGCAAGACTGACTTACATAATGGATAGAAACTAAGGGGTATATTTACGCTTTCCTGGACACTCTCATACATATCATTCTGCGGGTCAACAGCTACCGCCTCGATGGTCAGCGCATCTAACCAGAGTCGGATGCCTCTGCCATCGTAACCCCAAAGGGAATTTTCCAGTGTACCTATGCCTCGCAAATGGATCCAACAAAATTCAATTCTATCGGCCAGGATTTGCATGTCATATTTGACTTCTTGGTTGCCGGACTGAGGGGTCCTATTAAGAAGTGATCATAACTTTGAAATGAGTGCGTACCTTTCGAGGACGAAGTAATACTAGTTTCCCGCCGACGAGTAATAGAATTGTGGCCACCACGAGGTCATCTACAGGATCGCCGAGTTCTAAAATCCTCATCTTTAGTCACTCAGAGAGACCACTGGTTATGCGAACCGCTCACGTTTTTGTACAGTGGGTATCATCCAACTCATTCCTCTAACAGCGCTCGGAACAGCAACGACACCATCAAAACTGATGCTGCCGCACAAATGCAGTCGTATAGAATCGTTGGTGGGAATAACCAGATAGTGCGAGAGTGTGTTATCAGAAGTATAGACGAGGAGAGAATTGTCCACTAGCGACATGAGGACAACAGGAGACTTGAGAACCTCGCGATGAAGAACGGACTGGTTGGCCAGGTCCATGTCTCTAGAGTATAGACGGACCTAAATGGTTGTGTCAACTATGGAATTAAGAATCATATGATATAAAGTACCTGGTAAGATTTTGATGCATCTACGGCCGCAATCAGGACGTGATGGAACCAAATGAGACCTCCTCTAACAGAGAAGGCTTGCTCCTGTACAACATCGTTGAATACTTTCCACCTCCCAGATGCTGCACTGTAGTGCACTAAGCCTCGACGACCAGCAACAGCGACCAAGCGACCATCGGTACTTATGGAAGCATAGCGGATTGGCCAATTATTTGCAATATATCCCGAAGGGATCTGCAACGTCTATTAGACAACCGGAAAACTCGGTAATGAGTAATCGGCGTACTTTAATATGTTGCCAAACATCTGACTCAGGATTTATAACGCTCATGTCGGGTTGGTCTGCCCCTCGATATACAAGTACTCTGTCGTCCATCTGAAGGAAGGCGTATCGTGTGTTATCCTTCGAAAGTTTAGTCTTTATTTCATCGTTAATCTAGGTTAACTCACAGGTGTATGTTGTCCCGTCACAGCGCTTTTAGCAAAGGGAATGCCAAACAGTTGATTTTCATCTGCAGCTAATCGTCAAAACATTAAAGGATAATGCATGTTGATACGAAAGGCTAACCCGGAACCACTGCTGAGTTTGAGAGAACGAGAAGTTCACAATTGCCAGGGATCCAAAACTGTCGATTCCTGTGAGAAAAGCAATTCATGAGAAGAATTGTGTCAGACCCACCAGATCAATTATGCCATGCATAAAAGAGTCTTGAAACCTGACCGAATATGAGCACAATTTCAGGCATACAATCTTTCCTCTACCTTGCAGGATTGATATCGTCTTCTACTCCCAACGCCCATGCCAAACATCTACCACCAACACTCCAAATCGCCCAACCAACTTCCCATCCAACAGCTAATACATAACCATCCGAACTCCATTCCATGCACCGAACAGAACCAGTTTGTATGTGAGGAATAGGAAGGGCAAGGGATTCAGAACGGGGCAATGCTCCAGCTTGTGAGGGAAAGTTGATTATCTTGACTTCTCCACTGGATGTCAAATTTAATTACTATGAATCCCCGTTTCTTAAGATAAACTTGCCTTCTCGTCCCGATCGCTATTAGAGAGAACTTGATATTGATTGCTCCACGAAGGGCATCATCAGAGAAACTATCAGATCCTGCCACATGCTTTTCATCGCGTCGTTGCGATATATCATGAATACATGTTCCTTCCCACTTCATTTCCTGGCGATTTGGGAGGTTTTCTGCAGACATCGAAGGGGCTCTAGTTGTGCTAAGGGATTTCTGTCCAAAAGGTTGGATTATGCGTCTCAGAGAAACTTTGGGAACTGACCTGACTGGCGTTGCTGTTTGATAATGATTCCAGGTCGGAGGAAACAGTAGACTGCTGTCCTTCGGAGAGATGGACAAAGTACGCTCTCCCATCCGATGTTGTCCATAGCTCAGTCCCAGTACTCCGCGAATGCACAATGCTATCAACAGTCACTATTTGAAAATATAAAAAATGATAGTATCGACGGAAATAATGCCCTAACCATTGAAGGTCTTGAGCCAAGGGAAGTCCTGATCATTGAGTAGCCACGTGTCGTGGCCTAACCACTTCTTACGTCGGGTTTCTTGCTCTGTTTCTGCATCCGAAGAAGGCCATGGTATGCGTTGCACAGCTGGTGGATTCCGAGTGGAGAAGAATATGTGACTGCTTCGTGGAGAGACGCTACACGGACATCAGCCTCAGAAGTGATAAATACGGCAACGTTTAGTACCTCAGTATTCCTCCTTCAACCTGAATGACACCCTCGAATTCCAAGCTGATTCCTTGGAGTGGGTGGCCCTCACCAGGACCAGACAGGAACTGTCGTTGAGCTACTGTGGATAGACGAGGAGTTCGGTACGCTTGAGTCGATAAATATTCCACCAGAATCAATAGAAGGTACGAGTCTTGCGTCTGTTCACATATATGAGCGATCATTGCAATATTCCGAAAGGAGTACGAACCTCAATAACAATCCTCTTCCCGTCCGGAGACCAGCTCGCTAGTTTGTTCTCTCCATGTTCTAGTAACGATTTTGGTGTTCGATCAATGTGTGCCAACATCACAGATGGCTAAAATCATAACGATAGCTCAGTATGTTTGAGTACTGAATGCATTCTGACAACATACCCTGACACGCCATACTGAAAGGCTGTTCTTCCTGAGAGTGATGAACAGCGTTTTGTGTGGACTTGGACATAGAGAAATTATCAGAAGAGGGTCATTTTGAGGAATTGCTGGATGACTAGCTAGCTTTCGAGCTGTGCCGGTGGGGAAGTACATGCCACATAGAGGAAGAGGTGCACACCAAGTAACACGACTTCGACGCGCTCAGTCACGTGTATTTCATCTACCTGGAATCCACAGCTTTCAGATTGGTTGTGCTATTTCTGAATTAATTGAAAGGATGTTCGAATGCAGGATACTTCACAGCCGAAACTTGGAGACAGTTGAAGAGAGCAGTGATATCTTGAGAATGCAACAATACTAATACAGTTGGAGAACAGACACAGTGGGAATGAACAAAATAGTTTATAAAGAACACAGGAAATAAAGAGGGACTAGAGTTCCAATAATGTTCAGCGCCATTGGAACCATCCTCTCGCTTTTGGCCGCAATGGGAGAATCTCTTCGTGGATAGGAGGCGACGTGGCCTCGGCTCGCGGAGTATCGACAGGGACGGGTGGATGAGGGTTGTTTGAAGTGGCAGTACCAGTAGGAGCAATCGCAAATGCTTGTAATCGAGATTCACGTATTAATTTTAAAACCAAAGATATTCCATCTCGGGACTGAAGTAACTTGTTACTCGTTGTTACGTGGAGGAGTCGATCAACACACCTTCTCAAGATGACTCTTGAACTTTGTGACACCCAGCGTTTCGATACGACGAGCTAATCCCCAACCAAACCGAGAGATCACTTGAGCTTCGCTGCGTTGAAGGGTCTTGCTGCATAATACGATGAGTGGTATAAAGAGACAAAATGCACAATGACGAACCCATCTTCCCCTTCGGTCAGAGCCACCGACTCGATCACCTGAAGGACTTTTACGTGGTCGAGGTTCTTAGTGACGCATTTGACGACCTTTCCGTGCGGGTCAACGTCGCTTTCTTCGATAACCCAACTTTCGGCTCTGCTAATAATGCCTTTCGGAGCCCACTTTGGCAAAATACCGCGCTTCAGAATCAACCGGGAAGTACGTAGAGTACCAGAAGGGGTTATTGTGCGATTGATAACATCGCAGGATATAATATGAGAGGCGTAGGGATTAGGGTAACGAAGAAAGTAAGCTAGCACAACGGTTGGCCAAGGATCACTAGTAGATACTGTTAGTGTTTGGTATAGGAGAGTATGGCATAACTTACTCGTAGGAAAAAGATTGTGAATACCACTTCATCCGAACTTGACGATCCCTTGGGAAAGGGTACGGAGAAGGTGAATCCTAAATCGGACTGCTGACTAATTATAAGCGACAAAATGATGATGCGGACCTGTCACAGTTCATCTCTTCCTCGAGCACACGACACAGGAAAGAATATATCTGGGCACCAAGATAAAGATGAAAATATGGAGATATACACAAGAAAAATATATAGGGTGTATCTAACAGACCAGTGGAATCAAGTATCCTCTAATACCTTTCCTTCCTCGTCTATACGCAGTCGCAGCCCATCGTATGCAGGCATCATCCAAGTGGGTCGACCTTTAGGTACCAGTTCTATAGCAGACGTCACAACGGGATCATCAAGTCGGCCTGAGGCATCCTTTAGACATCTCCCGATTTCTTCCCATTGCGCGTGGGTAACGTCATGGCAGAAGCCAACAAGGTAAGTTCGTAGCTTTCCGTCCGTGTCTAATCTTCTTGCGGTCTCCACAGCCTGGGCCAAACCAAAGTGGGAAGTATGTGGTAACGGCCGGAGACAATCCAGAATGAAAAGCGAATATGGCCGTTTCCGAGTAGTTTCGATTATTTGCCAAGTGGCTTCCGGGATATATGATACATCTGAGATGTAGACCACGTCTAAAATGACGAAGCCCAGGCAGTAAAATGGCAGGACTTCTTCCTCGTTTGAAACGACTAGTCCGGTATCAGAGTGCGGAGGTGACAGCGACTTCGACTTAGGTGTCGACGGATGGCTGGATGCAGGAGTTGGTAAGCCTAAACCCAGGCCAGGAGTCGGAGCATGCGCGAATAATTTGCCGTGGTGCACTATATAAAGAACAACTTAACGGGCTATACCATTTAGAGCCAACGTAGAATCTTACCTGCGAAAGGGGTTATTTCTATGCCAGTGTCGCCAGCAATGAAAGGTTTGTTGGCTTCTATCATATGCCATTTAAACTGAGGAACCTAAAGAAGCATTGAAGTCAGCTCTTCATGCAACTCTTCATGACATATTACTCACATCTCCGCCACCCGAAGCAAACTCTTTCGAAATTAAGTACGGAAAGGCCGTCTGGACGTAAGCAAAACTTTCTGCGGAGGCGTAGATGTCTATATGTTTCTGTATATGTTGTTTGGAATCGGTCCATCCTGGAGTAGAGGTTTCATAAAACGCCACTGAAAGTGACGCAGGGAAGTATCTGACCTCGAAGATCGTCTAGGCCATTCAAGGCATCAGCATGAGGATGAGTGAGTATTATTGCGTCAATTTTTCGAATCCCATATTTAGGAAACCAATCTTGAAACGGTGATGAGAACTCTGAACTGTCTCGAGAAAGTGATGGTATACCAATTGCAGAAGCCAAGAAGTTTTTTCCTACGTCGATAACAATAGTCCTACAAAGATGTTAGCAAAAATGGTAGAGGATTGAATTAGTCGTGATTACGCTTTTGAACCATCTGAACGAGGTACACGGAATATCCCCCCTGTGTTTCTTCTGAAATTCTTGTGCCCTTCAGGTGTCATTGCAAGATGGCACGTTCGACATTTTTCAGAATCTTTCAGTGCTGTTAGACAGCCAATGCTTGGGATGGACCCAGAGTTGCCAGTGCCGTGAAAAATGAACTCAACATGTTCTGCGATAGACATGCCTGAAAGTGGGGGATAAAGATGAGTCAAAGGTCTCGCGCTATCGTGGAGTAGAAGATAAACTCACCAAACAAAAGAAGGGGAAGATAAGGAGAAAGATAAGAAGGGAGAGGAAGAAACTTTAAACTTATTAAAGACGAAGTTCGTCGGTGTTTGGAAGCGCGCTGGTAGGATTGGTGTTTGGCGACGGCGAATTGACTAAGAGAATAAAATAATGAACGTCTCAGGCACGGACGGCAGGGAAACTGTTTCCGATTTCGGGGAAGATAGTCGCAGGTGGAAAGCAGGGGCCTCTAAGTTGCTAAAGAAGCTACCGACATCTATTGTTGGTGTAATCCCAACCAACGATCGCACCATGAGAAAGTATCGTCAGCGGATTTTCGTGTCACACTCCTTACGTATGATGTGACCAGGAAAATGCAGGCAAATTCGGTTTGGAAATCAGCTCATCTTTCGATTGACAAGTATTCTCCGATGGGTTACTGGAAAAATGATTATCAACTCTGAATCAATATATTCCCATCCTCAAGGCATCTGTAAATTTGGTCCCGAATGTCCACCGCTCTGGAATAGTGTGTCAGGACGCCAATATTATATTTTGTACAATTGCTCAAAGAAATAAGATATCGACCCCTTAGTTCGTCATTCGTCCATTCTACTTCGTAAAGACTGCAATATTCCAGTGAGGGTTGGAGGGACATTTGGAGACAAAGGAGACGTGACTTACTACTGACAACATCTTCATCCTGCCCACGTGGTTTAAGCCGACCTAATAACGAGTCACTTATCTATCGTGTCCACATATTTATGTGACCAAATGCTTACCTTTTGTGCATGAGGATTGAACTTCGATGAACGACCCTGAAAGAACAGATCATACTCATATCAATTTCACAAATACCAAAAAGAATTATTACACACCCTATAGAAAGTATCATTCAGTATGTCTATTCCAAGCATGGCAATGGGCGTGAACTTACCAAACGAGCGCGAAACGGAAATTCGGTGCAAGAGATCGATGGATACCGTTACACACATCATTAATTGTCGCACCTTTCCGCAAGCACTATATTGAAAATGTCAGATAATCAGCTGACATTTATAGCAGATACTGCTCACTATAGGATCTGACAGATCTGGATGAGCGCCTCGTTTCTTCGTATAGACCTTCACTAACCCCAGCTCCTACACAAATGATTCAGTCAAAAAGAAGTCAATAAGTGGTCAGCAAACACTTGCCTCCCATATTCGATCAATCAGACCGTCTAAGTTTAGATCCATTTCACAACTAATGACGGTTGAGTGTGGTTCTCGTGCCAATTTATCCAGTTGTTCCAGACTGATCGCGTCGACTTTGTTGTAGACGTCTGAAACAGAATAAGAAAAAGGGGAGAGGTTGTCTGGATCGGAAAAATGCATACATAGACAAGGTATATATTTTCGTGTTCCTACGAAAGAATGAGACCCAATAGTTATATGCTGATGAATTGACTTACCAATTAGAACATCAATAAATTCGTCGATGGTGATCTGTTCATCGTGGAGTCAGGTCACGGCGTATAAAAAGATTTCAGATCTTACATCCTGTGAGAATATATCAGCAAAACTCGGACATGAAGATAAAGCGTATCTCACTTCTCTGATCATAACATCACAGTTGTGAATTTTATCTGTGAAACCATCAGAGTTGAGTTAACACCCCGTCAGAATACTCACATCCTGCTAAAACTGTTCGAATGGCTTTTTCGTCTATCTTCGTGAGCTTGACAGTGGCATTTAACTAAACATTGGATGATAATTTATCCACATTTACTATTGGTCTTGATACTGACCGTGATCTAAACATGAAAATGAGCCTCTAATCCATTAAGTAAAACCATTACTTACTCCACCGGTCGTACGTCGCTTGAACACAATATCAGGCCTACTTTTATTTAGACGAATCCCAACAGCATCTAATTCAATCTCCAGTAACCGTCGTTGCTCCTGACTTTTAGTGGCATCCAGCATAATGATGATAAGATCTGCAGTCTTCGCAACTAATAAAGCAAGAAAGATACAATAAGGTCTAGTTTATTGGTTAATGAGGACACTTACCAGCGACTACTTGTCTCCCTCGTCCTCGGCCTTCGAAGAATAGTTGGAATATGTGCAGCTATTCGCTGAAAATGACATACCTTGGCTGGCACCCTCAACAATTCCGGGCAAATCGAGTAGCTGTATACGTGCGCCTGAATATTCGATCACTCCTGGAATAGCCTGTAAAAAACGTGATATGGAAAAAATGACCAAGCAAAATAATCACTCACAGTTAATGTCGTAAACTCATAGGCAGCAGCAGTGGATGCTATTCAAAAGTTCAGCTAAAATAATAAAAACAAGTAGCAGATATATTTACTCGCCTGTGTGTGTTGTTTTCGAGAGCAGCGTGGATTTACCAACACTGGGGAAGCCTGGCGACTAATGTAAGAAACGCCTCGCATGTAGAGGATGTAAATCCAACCGATTAGAGCCACACGAGCATCTTACAATGAAAATAGATGGGTGAAAAGGAGTGAGAAAAATTCTAGGGACATACCACCACTCTTCTGCACATCAAATCCTTGCCCGGCAGGTCCGGACTTGGAGGTAGGCTCCAAAAGTTCAGCACGATAACGCGCTAATTTGGCCTTGAGAAGACTAAATGTGGTTATTTAACCGGGTGTCCCTGCATTTTGTTCGTTCTTACCCCAGGTGGTACTCTGTGGCCTGAGAAAGTCAATGATCTGGTCAATATTCAAGTTCGCGGGGAGGAAAATACAGTTCTCGTACTTTATTCTTCTGGGCTACAGAACACGTTACTACAATACATGTGAAAAGACTCAGAAATATACCTACTCCTCGCCATCTCCTCTTAATACAGCTCGCAATTAACAAGTCATTCCCTTAGAAGTTTATGGCACGCACCTTCTATCGCTTTGATCTACAATCCCCAGCATTAGATCGCACTATATGTTATTAAATTCCCACTTACCTTCTCTGTGAGACCCATGATGAGTATCTGCTTTCAGCGTGTATGGTGTAGAGTGCTGGGGATTCAAATGAAGAAAGTGTCCACAAGGACCCACGTGTGGCTAACGTCAATAGCTTTTCGATGCCTCGACCTCCAACGGCAGCTGCTTTACACGCTCCTACTCTTTATGCCCATGCCGAGGATGAAGGAGAAGGCGGAGAAGAAGAACAATGGGCATCTTCAGTCCGACAGACTCAATCAAGTGGCATATCGACACCTACAGCATCTCGATCCAAGTACAGGGGCAAATCAACATCATTCTCAACTCCAAGTGGCCCTTCCACCTCTCCCTCAGATGCACCCGCTCCCTCTCGCATGTCCCTCTACTCAAAGTTTGTCAAGAGGTTTAAAGAGACAGATTACTCGGAAGAATCTGCTAGGGACGATCCAGATAGCCATTACTTCCAACGTGGCCTCGGGCAGCTAGTCGACAATGGAGATAGTGAAGATGAGGACGCTTCGCGGGGACCCTCAAGTTCTGGGATGGACTTTAATGAACGCTTTTCTCCAAGTGCAGAGCCTCAACCGTTGGAAAACGTGACCCCTCAAGAACGAGAACGTCTGGAATGGCAAATAATGCTCTCGTCTGTCCTTGACGGAGACGTCCTCAAATCCGAGAAAACCAGGATAGCAGTTGCTCTAGAGGCCTCTGTAGAGCACAATAGGCAGCTAGATATCTGGCTAGGAGTTCGCTCGCGTCTACGTCGACGTACGGAATCCGAGGAGCGCAAACGAGTAGCTGAGCGTCGGTTGCGCACGGTAGATCCTATCGTCAACGAGATTCTTTCATTTTGCCTAGATGATGGAGACGACGAAGATTCTGCATCTCGAGATACGACTACCACGAGTCTTGTTGAGGGTGTTTTGAACAGAATAGGAGCTGTCCAGTCTCTCTATCCGAGCTTGAAAGCTATGTACGCGGACAAGCCTTCGACTACGGATCCTGAGTTTCAAGCCCGATGCGATGCTCTTATTGCTTGGCACAACATCGATACCCGTTTGAGGGTCCAACTTTCTGTCCTTTACAAGTGGACCGGCAGCCCTACTCTCGATGTCACACAGCCTAATACCACCAGTGAAAGTCCTGGAAGATTAGAATTTTCAGGACAGAATGGCAATGACCGTTCCGATCCGTCGTCTTTTGTGGAACGTGTTCTTAAAGAAGTCTCTTTACAGGCAGCATTCGAACGAGGCATACTTACCACACTTCATACACTCATTAGCCAAGCACGCGCTACTCTTATCACTCATGCAGCCATGTTCCAAAAAATGAACCTACCAGGTTTCGAGAAGGAACTTGTTCTCATTTCCGGCTTCCCTTCTCGATTTATGGAGGCCTGTCTTCACGTTCGGTTGGACTATGCGAAAAAGGTCAAAGACCCAGAGGTAATTATAATTGACCAATTATTGGAGGATTTCAAGGTATCTATTGGACTGGCTTGTACTGTGAAGAAGGAATATTCGTGGCTCCTTGCCCCCGTTCCGCAGAGTAGTTGGAACCTTCCTCCGTGCATCCCAGCCACATACGATGATGCTATTCTGGATGCCCTCCGTTTCTTCTTCAAAGTCATTCATTGGAAACTAAAGAGTGGAACTAGAGGAATCTATTTCAAAGAAACGGATATTTTGGAAGCCCAAACGCCAGTCTTTAATGCTGTAAGTTTAGTAACTGACGAAGGGTCGCTTCTAGTTGCAGAACAAATATGGTATGTAATGAATAATAGTTTTATATGTTCGTTTCTCATTAGATTACCTCTAGCTCCCTCACGAACAGACTGATGATCAGGGTCACAGACTACTTTGAAACCCAACTGCGAGTCCCATCCCTGAAACGTGGTCTTCATAATGGAGAATCATCTACGGCGGCACCACTTCCACGTGTAGAGAACGGAGTATACGGAGATGGCCCTATCACTCCTGGCCTGGTTGGTCGAGGTAAAGAAATGACAGATGAACAAATGGTGAATTGGTTCAGCAAAGTGCTTGACAGTGTGCGGTTGCGATACAGGAAGCTGCAACGCTTTGTGAGGTAAGGATTATTTATTTATTATCTGTTTGAAGCAAAGGCTGAAGACCTGTTTTGCCTATAGGATGTTAACGCAACGCTTTGGCAATTCGGCCGAGTACAGCCTCGAAAAAGTCAACCTCAACGTTTTCATAAATGCCTTAGTTCTCACTGACCACTTCCTCGTTTACACGAAATCCAAGACCTACGAAGAACAAGGCATTTACTTTGTGGCGTCCGCGAGCCTGGCGGATAAACCGGACCAGATCTGGCGTATGCTCCAGAAAGCAAATAATGCACGAGTCGAAAACTCTGAGCAACCTACACCGGGCCCTGCTGTCAATGGTATAGTTGAAGAGCTTGCTGAAGACGCCAGCGAAATGGAAGATGCTGTCGGATACCTGTTGGTTTTTTCTCCAACGGAAGAATTCATGTGGCATGGCACAGTGCTGATTCTGGATATGCCTTTGGTTGAACTGGACATGAAGGAGCAGCGCGTTCGATTGATTGCGGATGGTGGACATGAACGTCTTGTCAGAGCCCGCCAGGTATTTACAGATCTCTTCCGTATGGACGATGTGGACGAATTCGGCGAAACACAATCTCCCCTTGGGGTCCTTCGCTGTCTGGTCGACGAACAGGCTCATCTTCCTCCTGTCAATCGAGAACTCCGGAAGATCGTTCGCGCTACCAATCGTCTTGCGGAAGCGATCGTTAACTCTGTTCACCACGTCCGGCGAGCGTTGGCTGGCGTTGAGAAGTGCCAAGACCTGTTGGAGAACTGGTACAGCTTTTCGTCCGAACATGGTCAGCAAGTACGCAAACACATGGACAAACCAACATGGATGAAATTCAATCGTCTACTGACACTACTGGCAATATCCTGGGTGGCTTTTATCTGTGATGATTGCGACCCCACAGATAGGAAAACTTTCCGTTGGGCTGTCAATGCCTTGGAATTTACTCTACTTCAAACTAGACATAACAATATTCTCCATCTACCAGAAGATCAATTCCGATTACTTCGACAAAAGGTCGCAAGTTGCATGAGTCTTCTAATTGCACACTTCGATATCCTAGGAGCTCGGTCGAGTTATGAGGCGAAGAAGGAGCGGGAGCGACAAGAAGAGATCCAAAGACAGCAAACATTCAAAGCAGGTACAGAAGATGATGATTGGTTCGCATCTGGGTCCGACGAAGGCAAGGTCATGAAAGGGATGCAAGCTGGAATCAGCCGTAGCGTGCGACTATTCTGGGACGATGTCATCCGTGCATTGCGAGATTTGGAGAGTCGACGAACAAGTGTCGAATCTGACCAGCGTGTTATTGGGCGCGTCTTAGACAACGAGAAGCCTGAGGATCGTT
>Ga0157379_10003218_pt1 | contig 13836 bp, 11 predicted proteins | sample S25metaG_FD_121802 | JGI IMG/M metagenome (GOLD analysis project Ga0157379, IMG submission 121802) | Switchgrass rhizosphere microbial communities from Kellogg Biological Station, Michigan, USA - S2-5 metaG | ecosystem: Host-associated > Plants > Roots > Rhizosphere > Soil | place: USA... | reverse complement strand
TGTTCAAAAAATTTCAGCTCAAAAAAATCTTGAGAAAAGCACAGGTTTCCTTAGCATTTTTTGATGTGGTGAATTGCAACAATGAATGTAAGCCTGTAAAACCTCAACTATCCCAAAATCATGAGAAAACTTGTGATTTCCTTAAGATTTTTTGACTGGAGAAATTTTGAATAAATTCCTTATTTTCAGTCAATTTTTTGGATCAAAAAAATGGAGGCAAAATTGGACATATTCTCAGGTTTTTTTTGGAACATTTTTTAGATAAGAAAATTTTGAGATGTCTGCAGTGTAATGCCAGTATAATACTGTCAGGCTTCTTATAAATCCCATATATGATTTAAAAAAATCGGGTAAAATTTATGGGAGAAGAAGTATTAGAACATCAGTGAGTTGGAGAAATTTCATCCCTGGACACATAATAGGACAATTAATTATTAATCTGCTAGTTATCGAAGATAAATATTGGAAACAAGAAAGGTAAGTAATAAGGGGAGAGATAGACTCGATAATCGAGCAGTTAATGGGGTTCTTTTCCCAACAGGATAATTGTGTCCTACTCTCGTTACGAATCTCGTAGGGTTATTATTAGTTACGTCCACTATCGGATTTGTGTCGCTTAGATAAAGTTGGAGAGTTGGAGAGGCTAGACCCATAAGAAGGAACAGAAATAAGAGGTAGAGGAAATATAGGATTAACGAAACTAACGTTTGGTCATCGATGAGACACTCAAGCATCAACATGATGTCGTTTTATTGGCCACTTGAAGCTTGAACCAGGTTCGTCCTGTCATTGCTAGACGACATGCACATTACTCGATTCGTCTCACCAATGTCATTTTGGATAACGTCGGGGTGAATGTGAGAGGAGAATCGTGGCTGGAAGCGGCGGATTTGGTCCAGTTAGCCGACGATAAAAGGCGGATTGGAAGCTATTTCTCGAAGTGGTCTGAACAGATCAAAAATCTCTCGGAAAAGAAATGCATTTTCATTTGAAAGTGACGATTATTGAGAGTGGTATATATGATACAAAACCGGAAATAATACACGTAAGGGATTGAATTACAGACGCAAAGAATAAAACGATGCGTGTATCTAGAAACAGGATATAGTATGCATAACAGCATGCAAAGAAACGCATAAAAAGCACCCACAATTTTTCGGAAGCCTCCAGCTTGACAAGATATCGTTCATGCCTCTTCCTTCCTCTCTCTCTCCTCCTTCTCTGGCTCCCTAATATGCAAACTAACCTCCCTATGCACCAACTCCGGTCTCTCACTCTCCCATTCCTCCTTCTCCCGCCTTAACATCTTCCTCGCCCACCAAACCGTCCACGCCGCAGAGATACCTGCCCAAATCCACGGTACACCATACCCAAGTCCATATCCCACATTCTCACTCGTCGTCCAGGCAATTGCGATTAATGCTCCTGCGACGAGAACACCGCCGAATCCCCAGAGGAGTGCGACGTCGCGAAGGAGTTTACGCATGACGATGGAGGCTTCGTAGCGTTTGCGCCAGGCATCACGGAAGGCGAGACCGCCGTGGCCGTCAATGGCAATGATATCTTCGACGTAAGTGTATGTAAGTGGTGGGAGAGGTTCGCGTGGAGGGAGGGAAGAGACGCGGAAGGGGACTCTGATGCGGTGTGGGAAGAGGCCGGTTAGGAGGAGAGGGAGACAGGTTGTTATCATTAGGCAAGGGAGGGCCATGGCGACTATTGGTGGAGAGGCGGGGTGTCTGTGGGATGTTAGGATTGGGATGATACGAAGACCTGGGAGAGACTTACACGGAGGAACCGATGATGAGTGGGATGAAGAAACCACCAAGGCCGATACTGATTAGGATTCTAATAAAGTAATGCTAAGTTATAATTGAGAAAACAAGAGAAACAAAACTTACTGAGACATATCCAGTCCCCATCTTCCAGCTCCAATCGGTCTCCACTCTTCACCATCCTTCGCAAACCACATCGCCCACTGCCTCTGACTATGCTTATATCCCGAAAACGTCCCCACCAACGATGTAATAATCGCTAAATTTACTGTCACAGATAAATGTGCGCCGAGTTTTAAGGCATAGAAAAGAATGAGAGGAACAAGTCCGGCTTCGACAAAGAGAAGTACGGTGAAGATTGCGATACGAATTTGGCGGGGCCGATTGTTTAGCGTGAAAGGGAGGGGTGGGAGAGTCGACTTGTTTCGGATAGAGTTTGCAGTCGTGGTCGTGGTCGTCGATGGTCGTGATGTTGATGGCTCAGCAGTGGGTGTATTTGCGGGATCATCTGAAGCTAGTTTTGAAGTTATTCGACCTAGCATCTACGGTGTCTTGGTATTGATCTGGATAGGAGGAACGTGACGGAATGAAACGAAGAGTTGGTCGTGCACCACGAAACAAAGGAGGAGAGGATATGTTATTAAAGTAACCATTCTCACTCGAGTTTTTGGGTGGATAAACAGCGCAGAAGGGGTGCGGAGCTGATGACGTAGTGGGTGACACAAAGTGGGGACTTGCTCGCCTATCTGGAGTCGGCATTAATGGATATTCTTATTCATTATGATTTGATTTGTTAAGAGTACTGCACAAGAGAATTATTCTTGAGAACTTTGTGGAGTTGAGGGGTGTCGATCGCTGCGGGGGCTTCGTGGCTGTGCTGCAGAGTGGAGGTATTTGATCTTTGGCGCTAACCGCGACAACCGTTTCCAAGTTCTCTTCAACATGGATTTGTTTAGAATAGAAGACTTGCCAAGTAAGATCCTGCTTAAGGCAAGGAAGTGTGTAGGGGCACAAACCTACCGAGTCTTGTGTGTGAGTCCTTACTTACTTCAGCGGCTGAGCACAGACAGCTATAAATGTGTCCAAGCCTATGCCAACGTCAAAGCGATAAAGGGCATATGTTCGCACAACAAGGTTCCTTGTAGCCCTCACAGGCCATGTTACCCGCCCAGAACATCATAATGTCCGTGATTTTTTGCAAGCTCCTTGTCGTGAGGAAGAAGTGTGTACTCACAGACTGAAAGTCGACGGCAATCTGTTGGCGGCGATCTTTGGCTGGACAGTGCCATCCAAGTAGGACGGCTCGTTATGGCGGCTGGAAAGCTAGCACCATTTCCGTACATCAAGGGTTGTGCGCGCATGGTCGTCACGTTGCTCGAGTCGTTGCAGATGAGTTAATTATTCGACCGGAAGCCGTATATAATTGTTTTGATTGAGGTGATACAAGCGGGTGGAAACAAATAAGGATGCTTATAAGAGTTAGTTGATAAAATCATCCGTGTGATCTAGATTTCGAGAACAGAGGCGTGAAACAACTAGGATGCCGCAGTGGCTTCTTCCAATTCACCAATATCTGCGCCGACTTCCAGAAGTGAGTGGAATATTGAATCAATTAGATGTACCAGTCATTCTAAATCATTTATAGATGTCTGAAGGCGATTTAAGATGAAGCTGCCATGACAATTGGAGGTTTATTGAAATTTATTTGGGCCGCAACCAACGTCGATGGTTCCATCTTAACATATCAACGTGAAATCATCGCCTTGAGAGCCACTGGTAACGAGAATAAGAATGGGGGACAAGGATGTCCTACGCATATGCAGATATTTTTGGCCTGAAGGGTCCCAAGATCAAGTTGATACCTGAAAGCCATCGGTGGAGCGCAAAGCATGTTCAAGCAGCCAAGGAGTTTCATAAATCCTGCGGATTCAATCCAGGCTCTAAGGATATTGCCAAATTTTGAGACTTCCCTTGCCCAAATCGTAACCTCTCGTTGAGTCTAATCCTATTGATGAGAATGTTTGATGCATTTAAAGTGGCACATGGGTAGACTTTTCCAGCAATTAGAGACGCTATACCGAGCAGACCTTGTCCCGACTTCTTACGCCAAGGGAGAAATGAAACACCCGGGGACAAGCATCCGTATCCTCCAGTATTCCTCCCGACTGTTTAGTGCCTCAATGCCTTCACTCAAATGTGGATTCTACGGCGCACTCTTGTGGCGGGGATCGCTGTGTCTCCTCAATCAGCCAGAATGTAAGCATAGTCATTTGAATTTCTCGTCCACGTCGATCCCTCTGAGCTGTTTCGAGTTCCTTCTGAGACACGCCGTATTAAATCTGTGGAGGATATATTTACAGAAGGTTGAGCAAAATAAACTTTAGCTCAACAGTGTTGTACTTTCCGGTGGAATTCTCTAAATTCGTCCCTGGAAAGGTCGCAGGCCTCTCTGTGATGTATTCCACTGGCCTCGAGGACTCGGAGAAAGCTTATAAGCTAGAATCTCTTTCCTAACATTGTAAAGAAAGAGACTTAATTTGTCGAATCGCCATGCTATTATAGAAGCTTATTCAAAAGTATACTTTAGGGAGAATTTCGGATCGTTTCTCTGACCATCTCTGTACGGTTTAACTTCTCTGCTATGTAGAATAAGATTTGCTTTATTTAGGATTAAAAAACTTTTTCCTTATGAGTGCCCATAGATTAGTGGTTAGATCAGTTCGTTGTGGCGTCTGACATAATCCGAACAGACCCGCGTTCGAATCGCGGTGGGCACACTTTTTTCAGCTAGTTTAGCTCTAACTGCTCCGACTCCTTCGGATATGTATCCTTGGATCTATTGTTAATTTGCAGCTTTTTTGTTATTTCTTTACTGCGAAAAACGGAGAAAGTTTCCGACGCTTCTCGTGAGAACACTTGGATAGACATAACTTTCTCCGCTCCTGAGTATTCCGACGAAAATTGTTGTTGTCAAGAACATAAACCCCTTGATGACGATAACTCTGAAACGACATTGAAGAACCTGACTATTGACTGTGGAGACTAGCTTCTTGCCTCATCCCAGGTATCATCGTGCCCTCACTATTCGTTAGAATGATGTCTGAGAACAACCTTACGGACAAACCTGATCGGCAATGATCAGAGTCCCAAGAACTCTTAACAGTAGCAACGCCGACAATATAAGGCCACCTAATACAATGGTACATTAGCTTTGAGGCTTCCTTACGAAAATGAAACGGGAGATCCACGAATACTATGTACACGGACTCATTCTCATGTAACAGGTGTAGCCAAATGATATCAAAATAATTCGCGATATCGCCCCCCCGAAAAAATTAAGAACGTCAACGCAATCCATTTCGTCAGCCCTTCATTCATACTTGTTCATTAAATCATTCTTCAGCACATCTGTTGCAAAATTGCTAGACATTCCTTCCCTCCAATTCGGTACTTCAAACGTGGAGCTATGACACCAAGGCTTCAGTGCGAGCTCCTTATTGATTACACTAGCAAAGCAGCCAGACCATTTGAGGCGAGGGAAGGCGGCGATCGTTGCATCGATCAAGGCGGGAGACACAAGATTGGCGCGACTGGGGCCGTTGAGTGTTATGAACTGGCGAGAAAATGAAAATAGAATTGGACCTACAGGCCAACGTTATCTTGGAACGAATAGGTCAGCTTAGGTATTCGACTCTGAAATACAAATGACCCTCACCCAAAATAGTAGCTAACTGGATAACCTGCCCAATCGTGGTGATATTTCCGCCTTTGACGAAAATATCTTGATGACGTATAACTGCCTATTGTGCAACTACTATCAGAAGCGATGTACCCTATTCAATCGAGGATTCACATACCTCACATACCGCATCAGCGAGATCCTCATCAGCTGCTTTCTTAAGCAAGAACTCTCTCGCAACAATTGCACCTTTGAATTCAAAGGACATCTTCGTCGTGGATAGGAACTTGTCCGCCGTTCCAATATCGTGAAATAGGCAGCTCAAGTAGTACGCCTCGTCGTCATATTTCCAAGAAGGGAAATGTGTCTTCACTAGAGCAGTTCCTAGTTACAGCAAAATGATTGTCAGTCTGTCCTCATTAAACCCGGACAGCAACAGGACGACGCACCATAAATATACACTCGATGGCTATGATTCCAGGTCGGCTCATTTAGCTCCTTCTTAACAAAATTCTTCGCCTCTTTCACAAGCTCACTATCTGGGAACTTTAACTTGGGCGAGTCTAGGCTGAATGATGCTTGGACCGGATTAGGCCCGCTAGCGGTGGGATGACCTTCGAAGAGCACATCGGGGTCGCGCGGAACGGGAGTATAACCGTACTTCTGAATCTTTTCATGGTCTGGAGACATTTTTGGATTCTCGTAAATGAGTCGGTTCTTCGAAAAGGCAAGTCCGTCCAAAATGCAGTAGGAGAGGAAAAGGTTGAGAAGAAGAGGTAAGATCCGAATCACGGGTAGAGATACCTCTTATATAAGTAGCACATCAAGTTCGCGTCATTTCTGGCCGAGTGGAACATTCCCAGCTCGATGGGGAAAGGAAGCAAAGCGCGAGATGACTGAAACTGAGTAAGCTGACGTCACTGAACGGCTGTTATTTATTTATTTATTTATTCTGTTTCAAACCATACTTCATAGTGCCAAATAAAATATTTATCTATTCATCAATTAATGTGATTTGAATGATAGACTGAGAGTACATTTGAACAGCGAAACCATTACCAACCCTTGTCCCCAAAAAGTATTTATAGGTTGGTGTAATGCTTGTAAAATAAGGAATGGATTATACCTCGCACTCAATGTGAATAATTCCTTAGAATTTCTAAGGGTTTTATTTTGTTCTAATTACCAAACTATCTGAAGTTCCTTTGAGTTTCGACTGACTTTCCTGGAGCTTTTGGCCGCCTGTTTACACCCATTTCCATCCCACTAGTGGATTTGCCCTTAACTTTATCTTCCCCCCCTCCACCAAATATTGTGCTGCAAATAAGTAAACAGCATCCCACACGCAGTAAAGTAGAACGGCGCTTCGACGTGATGTCGGAGCTGGTATGCGTTTTTCTTCCTCAACCACATGCTTGTTCAACTTCACTTCCCCGAAGGCGGCGTCCGGTTAATGGTTTTTATATTCTCTCAACTTGTAGGTGGATTGAATTATATCTCGGACACGCTTTCTCATCCCAGTCCGTCCCAACAATGCTGTCCTTCCATAAGTTCTGCCGTTTCAGCCCAGAACCTCGCACCAAAGTGCCCCATCTCCTTCAAGGATATCCAGTAATCGACAGGAACATCGCAAGTTTACGTCAAAGATGCCCCACAACGTGAACTGTCACTGGGTCTGGTTCTCGGGAAGTCGGCCTTCGCTTGTGCCATCGGATCTTCTGGCGGTATACCATTCGAAGAAGGGTTCTACAGGCTTCGTTCGTTTGCCCACTTGAAATGGTTTAATCTCCAATCCTTGTCGATCAAGACACAGTATCTGGGAGTACTCAGAATTGGTCCACTGGCCCGATCCGCGCTTCTAGCCACAGGTTATCCGTGACCGGATCCTCTTGGGGTGTATTTTTGCCTATTTTCTAGCTTTCCGAACTCACTCTCTATCTGGTGACCATTCCGAACTTCCGCTACCGCTGGAATTTACAATGGCCTCCGTGCCCGGTTTTTCCTGACGCTTTGCTCTTGCTGGGTATAAAAACTGGCTTCATTGGTATATGTCCTCATCTCATCTGAGCACTACCTCTCAGCCATTGCAACAACGCATTCAGTCATGCAATTCACGATCCTCATTGCCTTCGCTACTGCCCTCGCCGGCACTGCCCTTGCCGCTCCTTCAGCCGCGAGCTTCACGACGACTGTCAGCTACGACAATACCTATGACGCGAGTGGGACCTCACTCGACGTTGTAGCATGCAGTAATGGACGAAATGGTTTGGAGACTAAAGGATTTACGACATTCGGATCCCTCCCTACATTCCCATTTATTGGAGGTGCCCCAGCAGTAAAGGGATGGAATGATACCAACTGCGGTACTTGCTGGGCCCTCACATTTAACGGAAAAACTATCAAAGGTGCGTTTTACCTTTTTAACCCGCATCCACACTTTTTAATGTTGCTCATAGTCCTCGCCATTGATGTCGCACTCAACGGTTTCAACATCGCTCAAAAGGCCATGGACAACCTCACCAATGGGCATGCGGTTGAATTTGGCAGAGTCGACGTGACAGCCGCCCAGGTTGCTGCTTCTCAATGTGGACTTTAATTTTGGGACTTCTTTCGGTTTCAGACGCTCCAGCTATTCTCTTCGTGGACACTTTGTAGTCAATGTGACCTGCTTCGGTTAAGATTCGGACCTCTTCATGATGTCTTTAAAGTAATTGACGTTATCCATGAACTGGATCCTTCTCGGTAGCCTTTCATATATTGGATTTTGCCCCAACGACAAGGTCGCAAAACTGGGAATATGCATATCCTGGTCATTCTCCTTCATGGAAATGCAAATCGGGACAACACGCCACTCGTTCAAAGATCCAAAGGTTAACGGTCACACGAGGAGAATAAATGACTTAAATAAAGCAGGCGAGTCTTTGAGCTCGTTGCGTAGTGCAAAGGGTAGGCTTGTTTTACGTTACACGGAGAGAGACCGATAAGTATACCGCGTCTGCTTTCCTAGAGAGTCTACCAGCGAACTGATGATCGTCGTATCAGCATGTCACCGGTGTGCGCGATCTGGCATCTGGTGTTTAAGCTGGAGTTGAAGCCCAGTTTATATCGTCAAAGAGGTGTAAAACTTACTAGCAGACACTCAGGTGCAGAATCAGATTGGTCAAGTTTATTGAGTACACTCGAGGCCTCTCCCATAGAAACGAATTTTTCTCTTGATCGATCAATAAACTATAGCATGATTACGGGGTGTCGGTATATTAAAGTTTCAAACACTAGAACCAAAGTTTTATTCATAAACATTATAGAAGGTAACAAGTTTTCTATTATATTCTGAACATTGTATAAATTAGGAGGACATATAAAACCACCTTCACTTAATTAAGGCTGTGGCGGAGGATATAAGTGGATATGCTTGGGATGTGCCTTCAGAGTCGTGGAATACGAAGACATATCAGTGCCCATCCTCATCCTGGCCACTGTCAAGGTCCATAAGAATGTTGTTTTGATCCTCATGTTCTGCATCGTCGTCATCGTCATCGTCGTCATCTTCATCGTCTCCGTTGCCATACTGTTTGTCGTCAGAGTCTGGTTCCACCGCTTCGAGTATGGAGGTATATTCATGAGTCAGGAAGCAGATTGCCTCAATTATTAACTCCTGCAAGTCGACCGGCAAGTTGAACTTTGTAATTGGTCCCGAATCCTCTGTCCACGGTCACACACGGTCCCTTTTCCGTGAAGCTTTGAGGCCGAATATGATCGATTCTTGCATTTTAGTGTAAGGGCCAGGGGATTTTACAAGGTTCATCTTGAGGGACGGGGTAAAATCCCTCAAAATCCAGAGTGAGAGAGTGGAGTTTTGTCAAAGAGTGGAAAAGTGTGATCGCCTGGTCTTCCGTGCAGAATATTATCAAACCGTACTCCGTGGGAGTAGATAATTTTTTCATAATTTGGAATGAAGGACCAAAGTGCGTTTGAACAGCGAAACCATCACCAACCCTTGCCAAAAAAAATCGTAGGTTGTGTAACACATGTGAACTAAAGAAAAGACTAACCCTCGCATCCAAGCTAAATGATTCCTTAGAATTTCTAATATTTCTATTTTGTTCCAATTACCAAATCATATGAAATTCCTGTGAATTTCGACCGACTTTCCAGGAGCATTTGGCCGCCTGTTTACACCCCGTTCAACAAAACGAGGTAATACCCATTTCCCACTACAAAAAAAAAACCTACGGAATTTCAGTGGATATCCCATAAAATTTTTCCGTATAGATACCACTGAAATTTCCGTGGATTTGCATAAATTTTCGTGGGATTTCCACTGGAAAAATCCCGTGCGGAATCCATTGAATTTCCGTGGAAAAGGGTTACATTCCCACTGAAAAGATTCAGTGTGGAACCCATGGACTTTCAGTGTGTGGATTCCACGGAAAATTCAGTGTATACAATCCACGGAAAATTCAGTGCATACAATCCACGGAATTTCAGTGGGTGCAATCCACGGAAATTTCAGCGTGCAATCCACGGGTTCTATACCTATCATCACTCATATTCAAATCAGCAAATCAGATTTAGTCTAGCTATTTGGATAACATGCAGGGAAATATACATAGCAAAGAAGAAAGAAACGAGTGAGAGAAGGATGGTGCGATCGATATGGCAGAAAAAGCAAAGAATTAAAAAAATAAAAAGCTCACTCAAGAAGTAATGGTGTAATGGTACAGCAAAGGGGGAAAGCGATATTGAGTTATGTCATCTGTATGTGCTTGTTCGCCAGAAGACACTCAGATAAAAAGATGCAGCCCACAAAAGACGACTTACCAGAGGAAACAAGAAGAGATAATAGTGGACAGGTTACCGTTCTAGTAAGGGTAGCGAGTGGACGCCATAGAATTTGGTTCAAAATACACACTTGGGTTAAAATACAGGCGAAATAAGTAGGGAATATGTATCCACTTTGAAATGGATCACCATAAATGACAATCAAATAAAGCCTAGGAAACAAAACAAGGGTGAAACTCGGGAAGATTCTAAGGATGTAACTTACCGCGTGCGCTGATGAAGCAGACTAAACTGAAATAACATAGGAATGAGAGACAGCCTCCAATAGAGCTGGTATTGCAAGGGGGTGTATTCAGCATAAAGCATGAATTAAAAGAGATGGTGGATACTTACCTTTTCCACCAAAGTTGGTGTTGAATATTCTCAATTGGGAGTCTGTGTCAACGGTAGGGTTAGGTGCATGGCAATTCCGCAAGTGGTTATCAACATACACGCAGACATCAGTTTGCTATATCAGACCTCAACCAAGTCACATCCATGATTCTCCGGGTGTTGGGGAGTTATTCCCGAGAACTTCATGGGTGTGCATGTGTTGTCGATATCTGCATCCGGAACATGTAGCTCCTTTAGTGGACATATTCAATATTAGCCCAAATTGTAATGATAGTTTCTGCTAGAGGATGGGGGAAAGAGGATCAATAAAAGACTGAGAGGCCAGGTAGCTCAGATATCAGAGAGCGTTCCAGACAAGTAACCAGAAGAAAGATTGCTGGTTTGGGGATGAAGACTCTGGATAGCAAAACAATGAGGCAGAGTTAAGTGGTTCATGACACAAACCTGAGCTGTCATATGGGCTCACACCCTGTCTCTGCAAGCATGTTGATATTGCCAACGTCCTGGTGATGTAGCGGGCTGTCCTCTTGGATCATGTGACTGCAATTCAGAAGAAAAGCAAGTTATGCAACCCAATGGAATGATGGGTCCTCAGGTGGAAGTTTACATTGGATGGATCAGGATGGGGGGATGGAAGGGCGACGATAGGGGCAGACTAAGGGCGGGAGCATTTCAAACTCCACCATATATTTTAGCCACTCACGGTATTTAAGTAATTATGTAATTGTTATAGAAGGAAGAAACAGCTTGGCTTTTGTTGATAGATTAGGTCAACAATTACAAAATATATCACATTCACTCAGAAAGAACTATTACTTGGGAATAAGCCTTGAGTGCTCTGTCTAAAGTGGCCTGATCGACGAAACAGGTGAGGGCAAGTCGATCTCCCACTACCTCGCTTGTGAAATGAGCTAATTGACGGGCAATAACCTGTCCAGGAGATGTCGGGACAGCTTTCCGGAGCTGTGGATATACAATTTTTCCTCCCTTCCACCCAGGACCGACACAGATAACAAATGCATAAATCCCAGGATGATCCAACCAATCAAGGTGGGGAAGTTGGCTACTGCCTTCCTTGATAGCAACAGTCTGACACAGGCCCTTGAAATCAAGAGCAGGCCGATCCACGAGAGTCTGTTGGATATCAGGAAAAGATTTGACAAACTTGTCATCTCTAAAGAAAATTTAGCCACAATATTTTGGTTAAGACATAAACTCACATCATTAAATTTTCATATACTGCAGGATCATGCAAACGAAGTAATCGTAAATTTGGGGGAGCGTACACCTCACTGATGACTCCAATAAAATTGTCAAGGGCCTTTTTAGCTGCATCATTCTTGGGCTTAGAGTCTCTTGTGATATAAGGCTGCCTTGAGTAGTGAGACCATTTACTGGCATGAGCAGCCACACCTTTCTTAGAACGATGCTTGCATGTTTTCTTTTCTGCAAAGGCATAATGAGGGTCTGTGCGAAATTTATTCCAAAGGTCCCAGACATAGTCATTCAGCTCCTTGGATATGACATTATCCCATCGCATGATAAGATACTCTGGATCTTCAACATAGCGGGGGTGAGAAGAGTGTGGAGCTATCAGTAGGTGGCCAGTTTCAGGGTAATCGGTAATTTCTTCTTCTCCAATCTTGCTTGAAAATGCCTGGACTGTTTTCTGGCTACGAGGTCGCTTCATGAAGTCAGTGTGGGTGTTCTCAGCCTCAGCAAAATCTAGAAATTAGATTGAATATTGAATATTGAATCAAGATAAGAAATTGATCAACTTACAGGTTTTCTCCATTTTTGTTCTGACTCTCTTCGGAAGAATTCCTGTCATCCACTTTTGGACACATTTCAACTTTGCTGCACAAGAAAGATGTATGTTCTTGTGCTGAGAACGAGACAGTGCTCTCTTCTGACCAGGTATTTGAAATGGTTGGGGTGGGGCCTCCAATTCAAGCCCAATTCAGGTATATTTGCAGCTAAATATGATTCAAGAAATAAATAATACATTCAGGAGGGAGGGTTTACCTTGGGACTCAGCAACGACTTGTGAAAAATTCATCTTGGCAATGAAAACATCCTTCCTATCATTGCACCCCTTCCTGCTTGATGCTGATCTGTGTCGCTTGTTTGGTCTGATTTGTTCAGGGGATGGTGGAGTATGTGAATGAGAATCGTCTGGAAGAGGAAAAGTATTGGAGGATGGGGTGGGTAACAATGGTGAGGGGCTATTATCTTGAAAGGTCATCAACAGAATTTTCAGGGTTTCACCAGATAAATGACACGTACTATATATATTAGTGGGAGATATCACCTCAACCTCGATTTTCTGGAATATTCTATCTGGATTGTAAAACGACCCAAAAGCTAAACCTGCCTGGGTACATCCTGGACAAAACAAATGTATTGTAATTGAGCCATCATCGTTGGGGAAGCCATGGTGTTCGTCGTGGTGATCTGAACATGTGAAATCTGTACGATCCTCCTCTAACTTGATAACAGGAAGGTCAAGTTCTATGCAGGTGAATCAAGCAATTGTTTAAAGACAGAGTTGCCAGACATACCTTCTGGTGGAATTTCTGCCAATTCCATTTCTGCCAATTCATCTAGTAATTCATCACAGGATCCAGTGCCTAAAAGAGGAAGTGAATTAGACAACAATATAGGGAAAGAAAAGATATACCCACTATCAGGCATCTCATAAAAATCATTTTCGTATATATCTGAAAGAAAGTCAAGGCTCTAGCTATTCATTGTCATAAGGTGATCACTAACTGACCTTTTTCTTCATCACTGATTTCTTCTGTGTCGGAGGAGAATTCATCATCTACCTTGGTAGACTTTTCATGACTTTTTGGCATTTATTGCTCACAACAATTGAGGCTTCACAAATGCAAGAAGTGGAAGGGATAATATAAGAGGGGTTTGGGAGGGAACAGCACCCAGAAATGGTCAGTGATGGCTGGAGATCAGGTCAACTGATGAGAGCAATTATAGCTTATATAATATACTTTGCCAGGAATTAGCACCTGGCAGTTCGGAATCAGCTGTGCATAACTAAATCTTATGATTTGTTATGAATACTATATTCTGTTAAAGCTGTGGAAAAGAGATCGTTACAAATACCTGGGGTTGAGCTGGGACAATTATGGTGATCCTAGCGGACAAGTCTCAGCTGCAACTCAATTTACAACACCATGTTGATAATGGTGA
>Ga0157379_10003216_pt1 | contig 13843 bp, 16 predicted proteins | sample S25metaG_FD_121802 | JGI IMG/M metagenome (GOLD analysis project Ga0157379, IMG submission 121802) | Switchgrass rhizosphere microbial communities from Kellogg Biological Station, Michigan, USA - S2-5 metaG | ecosystem: Host-associated > Plants > Roots > Rhizosphere > Soil | place: USA... | reverse complement strand
GATTGGGCGGCGCACTGCTTCCAGTCGCTGGTGATGAATCTCGGTTCGCCGCAGCAGCAGGCCCAGATGTATCAGGACTTCGGCCTGGACCCGGAGAAGGTGATCGCCGGGCTGATGGAAATCCGCTCAACCGCCCGCACCCGCGAGCGTCTGAAGGAATCGACGAACATCTTCCGCGTGCTGATCAAGACCTTGCTCAAGTCGGGCCTGATCACGGAACGCACCAAGGCGTTTTATGCGACCTACGTCGACATGGACGAACTGAAGGCGGAGGGTGACCGGATGATCGGTGACGACATTGCCGAGGAAGGCATTAAGTACCTGCAGGAGATCAACTTTAAGGATCGCAGCAACGCTGCAGCGGTGAGAATCGCTGCAGAGTGAGTTGTTCTGTCATTCCCGGCCGGGCTCCGATAGCGGTGCTCGCCGGGGGTGTCCCATATCCGCAGGTAAACATGCCCAAGGTCATCTACATCGAGCATAATGGCACCGAACATATCGCCGATGTACCTGAGGGCTGGTCGGTCATGGAAGGCGCGGTGAAAAATCTCATCCCCGGCATCGATGCCGATTGCGGCGGCGCCTGCGCCTGCGCCACGTGTCATGTGATGGTCAATGATGCTTTCGTCGCTAAACTGCCGCCCAAGACCGACATGGAAGAAACCATGCTCGATTTCGCGCCGGAAGTGACGCCGACGAGTAGGCTTGCGTGTCAGCTGAAGGTAACGCTCGAGCTCGATGGACTGATCGTGCGCATGCCGCAAAGCCAGCACTGAGGAGATCGCCATGAACATCGCGGTGAACCAGAAGAGCGCCCGCGACGAGGCCTATGCGCTGCCGCTCGACAGGATCGACGTTGCCCAGCCCAAACTCTTCCAGCAGGACGCGATGTGGCCCTATTTCGAGCGCCTGCGCAAAGAAGACCCGGTGCATTACTGCGCCGAGAGCGAGTTTGGGTCCTACTGGTCGATCACCAAGTACAACGACATCATGGCGGTCGACACCAACCATCAGGTGTTCTCGTCGGAATTTTCGCTGGGCGGCATCACCATCGGTGGCGGCCAGGCGAACGTCGATCCGCTGCCGATGTTCATTGCGATGGACCCGCCCAAGCACGACATCCAGCGCAAGATCGTGACGCCCGTGGTTTCGCCTGCCAACCTGCAGGTTCTGGGCCCCATCATCCGCGAACGTGCCGGCAAGATCTTGGATTCGTTGCCGATCGGCGTGCCGTTCGACTGGGTCGACAAGGTTTCGATCGAACTCACTACGATGACGCTGGCAACTCTGTTCGACTTTCCGTTCGAACAGCGGCGCAAGCTGACCCGCTGGTCGGACGTGGTGACGGCGGCGCCTGGGCACGGTGTCATCGACACGCTCGAGCAGAAAATGGCCGAGATGCAGGAATTCCACGCCTACTTCACGGAACTGTGGAATCAGCGGGTGAATTCAACTGAGCCGGCCGGCGATCTCATCTCGATGCTGGCGCACAATCCGGCGACCCGGAACATGGAGCCGCGCGAATATTTCGGCAATGTCGTACTCCTGACCGTCGGTGGCAACGACACGACCCGCAACACGATCACTGGCAGCGTCGTCGCCCTCAACCAGAACCCGGACCAATACGACAAGCTACGCGCCAATCCCGATCTCATCACGAGCATGGTGTCGGAAACAATCCGCTGGCAGACGCCGCTCGCGCATATGCGGCGCACGGCGAAGGAAGACAGTGAGTTCAAGGGCAAGAAGATCAGAAAGGGCGACAAGGTTGTGATGTGGTACGTCTCGGGCAACCGCGACGACGAGGTCATCGAACGGCCCAACGATTACATTATCGACCGCGAGAATCCGCGCCGCCACATTTCCTTTGGCTTCGGCATCCACCGTTGCGTTGGCAATCGCCTCGCCGAACTGCAGCTGCAGATCATCTGGGAAGAGATCATGAAACGGTTCCCGCTGATCGAAATGATCGGCGAACCGAAGCGATCCTATTCCACATTCGTCAAGGGCTATGAGCGGCTTGAGGTCATTATTCCGAAACGCCTGTAGTATCGTTCGCGACGAGTCCGAGGAGGAAGCGATGACCGACAGCAACATCACCAAGGACCAGATGTACGGCGCCGTGGCGCCCAACGATTTCGAATCGATGATCGAACTCGATCGCTATGAGCAGCGCTCAACTGCGTTCGACAAGATCATCAGCGCGACGCATGACCATTTCTGGGATCCGCTGGACAAGAAATATATCGATTTTGATGAGTCGTTCGATCTCGTCAACGAAGCGCTGATGCCCGAGGAGCAGCAGCCGCTCCTGCGTTTGCCTTATATCGCCGGAAAACTCACCGACCCGAAGGAGCGCATCCGCTTCATAAACTACATGCAGCTATGGAATTTCTCTTCCATCCTGCATGGCGAGCAGGGCGCGCTCAATCTGTCGGCATCGCTCTGCCACGTGTTGAAGGACCAAGGCGCACAGGAATACGCCGCCAATCAGACGCGCGAAGAAGCACGCCACGTCACCGCCTTTGCGAAATACATCAAGGCGCGCTGGGGTCGTCCGGTGCCCTGCGGTTCCGCACTCAAGGCGCTGCTGATCGAGATCATCGACAGCCCGGCGGTGTACAAGAAAATCATCGGCATGCAGATGCTGGTCGAGGGCCTCGCCATGGGCGCGTTTGCCAACGGCTATCGCTACAATCGCGACCCGCTGGCACGCAAACTGTTTCAGCTCGTGATGACGGACGAAGCCTTCCATCACAAGTTCGGAAAAATTTGGGCGGACAAGACGATCCCCAAGCTCTCCGAATCTGAGCGCAACCTGGTCGAGGACTGGGCGGCGCATTGCGCGCAGTCGCTGCTCTTCAACAATGGTTCGCCGCAGCAACAGGCCGTGATTTATGGCGAATTCGGCCTCGATCCGGAGCAGGTCATCGCCGACATCGTGGAACGGCGCAAGAACAAGGATCCCAAGCGGCGCTTCAAAGGCGAGACCAACGTCTTTCGTGTCCTGATCAAGACCTTGCTGAACGCCGGTCTCATCACCGCGCGCACCCGCGGATTTTATAGCATGTACATCGATATGGATGAGCTCTCCGCAGAAAGCACGCGCATGGTCGGCGATGATATTGCGGAGGAGGGCATCCGCTACCTGCAGGCGATCAATTTCAAGGACCAGTCCCGCACGGTGTCGATCGCGGCGGAGTAGCAGGGTCCAGAATCCGCTTGAGGGTGGGTAGCCTCACACGCCTAAGGGCCCTTCGCGGCCCTTAGCGGACTTGGCAAATCCGTGTACACTGACGCTTTCCAAGGTTGCGGGAGCACTCGTGACCGACGGCAGGAAGGCCGCCAGGCCAGGAGCTATCCGCATTCTTGAACCACCGGTTCGGGAGGGCTGGCACTTGACCATCAAAAATCCAATTGAGTGGAGCGGCGCACAGATCGTTCAAGCCGCGCATGTCATTAAAACTGCAAGCGATTCCCTGCATCACATGCAGGATACGATTCATTCACCGGCACTTATGGTTCGCCGGATCGGCGTTGCCGAGTTGCGCGCGGCGCTTGTCAAAGGCTACGAAGACTTCGCCGCCTATCGCAGCGACGTCATCTTCATCGGAGTCGTTTACGCTGCCGTCGGCCTCGTCATGGCGCGCCTCGCGTTCGGGATGAACTTGCTGCCGCTGCTGTTCCCGCTGGCCTCCGGCTTCGCGATCATCGGACCGTTTGCCGCCGTCGGACTTTATGAAATGAGCCGGTTGCGCGAGATGGGGGCCGAGGTGCGCTGGTCCAACGCCTTCGACGTGTTCCGTGCCCCGGCATGGGGTTCCATTTCGGTGCTGGGTCTGATGCTGATGACCATATTCGGTCTTTGGCTCACCGCAGCCTGGCTGATCTATCTTTCGTCCTTCGGGCCGGCGCCGATTACCTCGGTGTCGCAATTTGTGCACGACGTGTTCCGCACGCCGGGCGGGCAAACGATGATCGTCGTCGGCATGGGTGTGGGCTTCCTCTTCGCGCTGCTCGCCATGACGATCTCGATTGTGTCCTTCCCGCTGCTGCTCGATCGCGACGTCGGGCTGGACACGGCGATCCGCACGTCGGTTCGCGCGGTGATTATGAATCCTGGTCCCATGGCGCTTTGGGGCTTGATCGTCGCCGTCGGCCTGGTTGTCGGCTCGCTGCCGTTCTTCGTCGGCCTCGTGGTGATACTGCCGGTCCTGGGGCATGCGGTTTGGCATCTCTACCGCAGCCTGGTACCGAACTAGCGAGGCGTTCAGCCTGACGGCTGGTGCCGGAGGTGAGAATCGAACTCACGACCTACCCCTTACCAAGGGGTTGCGCTACCACTACGCTACTCCGGCATCTCCGGGCAGCGCCCGGCGGCGGCTGCTATAGCCTACCAACCTGCACAGGGAAAGAGCCGTCAATCGGCCATGTCGAACAAGTCAGCCGAACGAGAAAAGCGCCGCGCCAAAGCCCTGCGCGAGAACCTGAAGCGGCGCAAATCCGCGACGAGAACCGGCGCTGGTCCGGCGCGCGACGTTCCGGCCGAAACGGGTCCGACGCGTCTTCGCCTGAATAAGGCCCAAAAGCCCGACTAGATTCGACCCGTAGCGCGCCTGTTCGCCGGACGCTACAAGAGGCCAAAGGCGCGACAGAGGGACAATGGACAGGATACGAATTCGCGGTGGCAATCGGCTGAAGGGCGAAATCCCGATCAGCGGCGCGAAGAACTCGGCGCTCAAGCTTATGGCGGCGGCGCTGCTGACCGATCAACCGGTGACCTTGCGCAACATTCCCCGGCTCGCCGACGTCGCTGGCATGGGCGATCTCCTGATGCAGTTCGGCGTCACGATGAACATCCGTCGCGGCGGCGGACTTGGCCAAAGCGACACGATGCGCCTGCATGCGGCCACCATCGAATCGGCGATCGCGCCGTACGATATGGTGCGCAAGATGCGTGCGAGCTTTCAGGTCCTGGGGCCTCTTTTGGCGCGACACGGCGAAGCAAAGATTTCACTTCCCGGCGGTTGTGCGATCGGGGCGCGGCCCGTCGACTATCACATCAAGGGCTTTGAAGCTCTCGGGGCCAAGATCGACCTGGTCGACGGCTATGTCATTGCCAGCGCCAAGGATGGTCTGCAGGGCACGACCATCACCTTGCCCTTTGCATCTGTGGGAGCAACCGAGAACCTGATGACCGGCGCGGTTCTCGCCAAGGGTCGCACCATCTTGAAGCATACCGCGCGCGAGCCAGAGACCGAGGATCTCGGCCGGTGCCTCATCGCCATGGGTGCGAAAATCACCGGCCTTGGCACATCCGAAATCGTGATCGATGGCGTGGAGAGGCTCACCGGAGTCGACTACACCGTCATGCCGGACCGCATCGAGAGCGGGACCTATGCCATCGCCACCGCAATGACCGGCGGCGAAGTCGAACTGGTCGGTGCGCGCACAGAATCCAATGGCGCGCTCTTTGGCCTGCTGCGCAGCATCGGTACGGAAGTGACGCAAACCAATCGAGGCATCGCCATTTTGCGAAACGGTATCCGTCCCACCTCGGTCGATGTGACGACGGACGTATTTCCTTCGTTCCCCACGGACCTGCAGGCGCAATTCATGGCTCTGATGGCGGTGGCCAGCGGAACCTCGCATATCACCGAAACGATCTTCGAGAACCGCTTCATGCACGTTCCCGAACTGGCGCGCATGGGCGCGAACATCAAGGTCGAAGGCGAAATGGCGACGGTCACGGGTGTCGAAAGACTCAAGGGCGCCCCCGTGATGGCCACGGATCTGCGCGCCTCGGTCAGCCTGGTGCTTGCCGGCCTGGTCGCCGAGGGCGAGACGATGGTCAATCGCGTCTATCACCTTGACCGCGGCTTCGAGCGGTTGGAGGAAAAGCTCTCTCTGGTTGGTGCCGATATCGAGCGACTCTCCGCATGAATCCCACGATGACATTGGGCGCCGAAGACGCGGCCGATCTCGAAGTCATTTCGGCCCGACTGCAGGACGCCGTCGCGCAGGTGAAGGACATGGTCTACCTGCCGAAGCGCCGGCGCTTCGCGGCTTTGTTCAACCGCTTTCAATGGGAGGCTGGACGCGGCGATCTGCGGGTGCGGGCCGGACTGCACTTTGAGGGCGTGCTGGCAGTCAAGTCTCACAATCTCAAGCGCGATGCACGCGAGGCGGTCGTTTCACTGCTTGCCATCAAGTTCACGCCGAAGGCATCGGACGATCCGGCCGGAACGGTCGAGTTGATTTTTTCCGGCGGCGGTGTGCTCAAGCTGGAGGTCGAGTGCATCGACGCTCGTCTGGCGGACGTCAGCGGCGTGTGGGCAGCGCGCGGCCGGCCGGCACACGAAGACACCTGACATGGCGCGCCGTCTCGACGCACGCGCGCCCGGCTTTTCGGCGCAGTTCGACTCGCTGGTCGGTGCCAAGCGAGTAGTCGATGAAAGCGTCGCGAATGTGGTGCGCGATATCATCGCCGATGTGCGGGCGCGCGGCGACGCGGCGCTCGTCGAGCTGACGAACAAGCTGGACCGCACCGCGCTTGCGGTCGCCGATCTGCTCGTGACGCAGTCGGAAATCGACGCCGCCGAGTTGCAATGCGATCGAGGCGCACTTGCGGCCCTCGACGTGGCGTTGAGCCGGATCGAAAGCTATCACCGTCGCCAAATTCCCGAAGACGCCTGGTACCGCGACCAAAGCGGAGCCGAGCTCGGCTGGCGTTGGACAGCACTCGACTCGGTCGGCCTTTATGTGCCGGGAGGAACAGCTGCCTATCCCAGTTCGGTTTTGATGAACGCCCTGCCGGCCCGCGTCGCCGGCGTCGCACGGGTCGTGATTGTGACCCCGGCAAGCGGCGGACAGATCAATCCACTCGTGCTGGCCGCGGCCAAGCGTGCCGGCGTGAGCGAAATCTATCGCGTGGGTGGCGCACAGGCGGTGGCGGCGTTGGCGTACGGCACGGCCACAATTGCGGCGGTCGACAAGATCGTCGGTCCCGGAAATGCGTATGTCGCGGCCGCCAAGCGCGAGGTGTTCGGAGCCGTCGGCATCGACGCCATTGCTGGTCCGTCGGAAATTCTGGTCGTGGCGGACGGCGACAATAATCCGGACTGGATTGCGGCCGACTTGTTGAGCCAGGCCGAGCACGACTCCTCGTCGCAATGTATCATGATCACGGACGATGCGGCGTTTGCCGACAATGTTGCTGCGGCGGCCGATCGGGCGTTGGATCTCCTGCCGCGGACCGAGACAGCGCGCGCCAGCTGGAGCAATCATGGCGCCATCATTTTGGTCGAGAAATTGAGCGATGCGCCGGCACTGGTCGATCGCATCGCACCCGAACACTTGCAGATCGCCACCGCCGATCCGGATGTGCTGCTCAAACGCATTCGTCATGCAGGGGCGATCTTTCTCGGACGCTACACGCCTGAAGCCATGGGCGACTACATCGCCGGGCCAAATCACGTTTTGCCAACGTCGCGCACGGCGCGCTTCTCCTCGGGCCTGTCGGTGCTCGATTTCATGAAGCGCACAACCCTGCTTGCGTGCGGGCCCGACACCATTGCCAAGCTCGGGCCGGACGCCATTGCTTTGGCGGAAGCTGAAGGACTTGATGGTCACGCCCGCTCCATCGCGGCGCGGCTGAACCGACCGAGTGGACACTAGCGGATGGCGGGTACTTCGCCTTATTGCCTGTCCGCGATTGTGCTGGACGAGCGCAGCATTGTCCGGCGCACGCGCGAGATCGAGCAGGAGCGCGATATCGCCATCTACGATCTTCTGGAATCCAACAGCTTCACTCCGGAAGGCTCGCCCGGTGGACCCTACCGGCTGGTGCTGGGCATCGAAGAAAATCGGCTGACTTTCGATATCCAGCTTGAGGATTGCCAACCGCACGGCAAGATCATGCTGTCGCTGACGCCGTTTCGCCGCGTGATCAAGGACTACTTCCTGATCTGCGAGAGCTACTTCAAGGCCATCCGCAACGCGCCGCCATCGCAAATCGAAGCGCTCGACATGGGACGCCGGGGGTTGCACGACGAGGGTTCGACCTTGCTGCGTGAGCGGCTGAAGGGAAAGATCGAGGTCGATCACGATACCGCCCGGCGGCTGTTTACGCTCATCTGCGTGCTGCACCTGAAGGGTTGAACGATGCGCGGGCCGCATGGCGAGGAATTGCCCGGCGCCATCCTGTTCGCCTGCACGATGAATGCCGTGCGCAGTCCCATGGCCGCCGCCATGATGCGCCATCTGTTCGGCAAGTTTGTCTACGTCGATGCTGCCGGGGTGCGCGCCGGCGAACTCGATCCGATGGCGGTCGAAGTCATGGACGAGATCGGCATCGAGATTGGCAAGTATCATCCCAAGCGGTTCGAGGACCTGGTCGACTCGTCCTTCGACCTGTGCATTACGCTGTCGCCCGAGGCCCAGCATCGCGCCGTCGATCTGGCCCATACCTCGGCCATCGAGATCGAATATTGGCCGACCCTGGATCCGACGATCGTGGAGGGCTCACGTGACCAGCGTCTGGATGCCTATCGCGCTGTTCGGGACACGCTTTTGCGCAAGATTGGCGACCGCTTCCAACTTAGGCACGCGTCGGATACATGACGCAAACCCTTGCTTTTGGCCGGTTTCGGTGGCATCTCCCCGACCAGCCAAGCCAACGAGGACGAATGGCAAAGGAAGAACTGCTTGAATTCGAGGGTACCGTCAGCGAACGCCTGCCCAACGCCACATTCCGTGTCATGCTGCAGAACGGCCATGAGATCATAGCTCACACAGCCGGCAAGATGCGCAAGAACCGCATCAGCGTGCTCACGGGCGACAAGGTCATGGTAGAAATGACGCCCTATGATCTCACCAAGGGGCGCATCACCTATCGCTTCAAATAGCAACGCATCGCTTGTCCTGGCGAGCGAGAGCCCGCGACGCAAGGCGCTGCTCGCGCAGGCCGGCATCGTTCCCGATCAAATCCTGGCCGCGGCTGTCGACGAAGCCATCTTCAGAAATGAAACGCCAAGTAACTATGCCCTGCGGCTGGCTGAGGCCAAAGTGCGCGCCGTGGCGCAGCGCCATGGCGCCATGCCCGCCGTGATCCTGGCCGCCGACACGGTCGTCTCCTGTGGCCGCAGGATCCTACCCAAGGCCGAGAGCGACGCGCAGGTCAGAGAGTGCCTCACGCTCCTGTCGGGGCGAAGCCACCGTGTGCTTACGGCCGTCGCGGCGCTGGCGATCAACGGAAAAATCCGTACACAGATTGTTGTAACCCGCGTCACGCTGCAACGGTTGACCGCGGTCGACATCGACTCCTATGTGCGATGCAGCGAAGGGCTGGGCAAGGCCGGCGGGTACGCCGTGCAAGGCAGGGCCGAAATTTTCGTACGCCGGCTGAGCGGTTCCTATTCGAATGTAGTGGGCCTGCCGCTGCGCGAAACGATCTGGCTGCTTCGGGCCAGCGGATATTCGTGTTAGCGTTCGTGGTCGCTATTGCTTGAGCACCTGCATGCAGAAGGACATCCTGATCAACGCAGGAGCCGGTGAAATTCGCGTGGCCGTGGTCGAAGACGGCCGGCTCCAGGATCTCACACTGGAGCGCACGATCGGCCTGGAAGAAGGCGGACCGCGCAAAAAGGCGGGCGGACGTTCCGGGCACAGCCTGATTGGAAATATCATCCTCGGCCGGGTGCAGCGCGTGCTGCCGGGCATGCAGGCGGCGTTCGTTGATGTCGGGCTCGAGCGCGCCGGTTTCCTGGGTGCGCGGGAGGCCCGCTGCCTCGCCGACCTGCCTGGCTTTGACGAGGAGCGCACGCCGAAGATCAGTGATTGTGTGCATGAAGGCGAAGAGATTCTTGTCCAGGTCGTCAAAGACCCGATCAGCGAAAAGGGCGCGCGACTTTCGGCCAACATCACCATTCCTGGGCGCCTCGCCGTGCTGGTGCCGAATACGCCGGGCGTGGCGCTGTCGCGCCGAATCGACGACGAAGAAGAGCGCGCCCGCATGCTGGCTTTGGGCGAGGCGATGATCGCGCAAGGTGGCGACAAGTTGGTGCCGGGTGCCGGCTACATTTTGCGCACTGCGGCGAGCGACGCGACGCTTTCCGATCTGCAAGAAGATGCCGAACGCCTGGCGGATGCCTGGCGGCCGGTTTTGGCGCGCCGCCAGAGCGCTAAAGCGCCCGCAACGCTCTATCACGACCTGGATCCCGTCGAGCGCACCATGCGCGATATGGTGCGCAACGAGACATCAAAGGTGGTCATCGACGATGCGGTCGCTTGCGAGGCCGCGCGCGCCTATTGCCGCCGGGCAATGCCCGAAGCCGAAGCGAAGGTGGAACTTTTCAGCGGTCCCGGCGCTCTGTTCGACGCCTACAACCTCGAAGACGAAATCGACCGGCTGATAAATCCCAAGGTGCCACTTCCGTCCGGCGGTTGGATCACGATCGAGGGAACAGAGGCGTTGACCGCCGTCGATGTGAATTCCGGCAGCTTCACGGCATCGACCGGGTTGGAGGAGACAAGTCTCAAAGTCAATCTCGAGGCGGCAGACGAAATCGGCCGTCAGGTGCGGCTGCGCGGCGTTGGCGGGCTGATCGTCGTCGATTTCATCCATCTTGGCGATCCCACGAACGTCGAAAGGGTGCTGGACACGCTGGCGGAGAGTCTGTCGAAGGACCACACGCCCTCGCAAATATCGCCGATGTCGGAGTTCGGCCTGGTGGAAATCACGCGCAAGCGCGTGCGCGATCCGTTGGTCAAGCTGATGAGTGAGTGCTGCCGGTCCTGTTCCGGCCACGGCCGAAAGCGCACGCGCGACAGCGTGGCGCTTGAAGTCTTGCGCAGCGTCGAGCGCGCAGCCGCCTCGGCGCCCGGCCGAGCAATAAGCGTGCGGGCATCGGCGGAGGTCGTGCGCTGGCTTGATGAGCATGGCGATGAAGTGCGCAGCGCACTCGCACGCCGAGGTGCCACGCGGGTAACGTTTGAACCAAACGAGGCGTTCGCCCGGGAAGGCTTCGATGTCGCCACCGGGTGAAGGGGGTGCCTGCCCGATTTGCGGCAAGCCGCGCGACGACAAGCTGCGCCCGTTCTGCTCCAAGCGTTGCGCGAACCTTGATCTGGCGCGCTGGCTTACGGGGGACTACGCGATTCCCGGAGCTCCGACCGGGGAGGCCAATGAGCCAGCGCATCGTGAGGAAGACCCTGAATCGCCTTGACTTTCGCCGCGCTGGACAGGGCGGCACGGCTCGCCTAAAAAGCCCGGCCTTCCCGGCCATTTCCCCGGTTAGCCCAGGTAGCTCAGTCGGTAGAGCAGTGGACTGAAAATCCACGTGTCGGCAGTTCGATTCTGTCCCTGGGCACCATCAATAAATCAACGCGCTCAATGTGTTGTCGCCATATTGTCGAGTTCACCTTTTGCTTGGTGAAGGGCCGGACACTCAGTGACCGAACTCAACCTGCACTTCTGCAGAAAGGCCGGGGCGTAGTCGAGCAACCGCGGGTTGGCCTGGCTCAAGTCGGATTCGCACCGGGACTCGCTGCACGATGCGTGTAAAATTACCTGTCGCAGGCTCAAACGGTAACAACGAAAACTCCGAGCCCGAACCTGGCGCAAAGCTCTCGACTTTGCCGTCCAATGTCTGACCGGATAACGCGTCGATCGTGATGCGCGCGCGCTGCCCCGAAATCATGCGTGCCGTCTGGGTCTCCTTGAAGTTTGCGACGACATAGATGGTGTTCATCGGGACAACTGTTAGAAGTTGCGTGCCCGGTTGAACATATTCGCCGATTTGCACCTGGCGGTCGCCAACAACACCGTCAATCGGTGCGCGAATGAGAGTGTGATTCAGATTCTGCCGAGCCAACGCGAGCGCCGCATTGGCTCTCGCCAGCGCGGCCAGCAACTGACCATGAGTCTGGTCGACGACCGCTTCTTGCTGCCGGCTGGCAGCGAACATGGCGCGACTTTTGTCGACGTCTGCAGCGGCACTTGCTGCGGTCGCACGCATTTGCTCGGCCTGCTGACGCGATACATCCCCACCAGCGACCAGTGCATCAAAGCGGCGCCGATCTGCCGCCGCTCGGGCGCTTTCGGCTTCCGCAGCGCGAATGGCCGCCGCCGCGGCAAGAGCATTTGCGGCCGCGAGTCCTCTTTGCGCCGTGAACTGACCCAGCGCGGCCTGTGCCGTAGCAACATCTGCTTCGGCCACCGCAACGTCCTGGGCATATTCTTCGTCATCGATGCGTACGAGCGCCTGGCCAGCCTTTACCCACTGATTGTCATGAACAAGAATTTCGGAAATGAGGCCATGAACCTTCGGAGCGATGATTGTCGAGTCGGCTTTGAGGTAAGCATCATCCGTGGATGCACTGGACGCGGGCATCGCAAGCCACCAAGCACCCGCAAACGCGAGAACGATGGCGACCGACGCAACGATGAGGGGGCGCCTCGGCAGCGCGCCAATTCGTCCGCGTGCGTTGGGCGCGATGAGAGAGTCGTCGATCGTCGTAGTCATTTGTTGAATACCAGGCAGGTTGTTGTGGCAGTCGCGCAAAGCCGGCCTTTGCCGTCGATCAGGCGACCCTCCGCGAATGCGGCGCGACGGCCGAGCGAAATCACTTTTCCTTCGGCGCGAACTTTGCCGCTTCCGGCGGTCATTGGACGGTGATAGGCAACCTTGAGTTCGAGAGTGGTGTAGCCCTGACCGTTTTTCATCAGTGTGTGAACGGCGCATCCCATCGCACTGTCCAGCAAAGTCGCCGCATACCCGCCATGCACAGTGCCAATCGGATTGTAGACGGCCTCTGTTGGATGGCCTTCGAAGACGACAAAGCCTTCATTTGCCAAAACAGGTTTGAAGTTGAGCTTGTGCGCGATGCCGCGATAGTTTGACTTTCCATCCAACAGGGAACGAATTTGTTCCAGACCATTCGGAGTTGCCGCTTCCATCGTGCCGCTCATCGCGTTCTCTCACTTGCGAGTGCCGAATCTGTCAAGCCAAGTCGGCTTTTGATGCCCTCGCGGGTCGACGCCAACAGATCGTCGGAGAGCTGCGGGTCGGATATAGTCCGTGATAAAGCAACCGCTCCCGCCATTGCAGCCAAGATCGCCGGCGCGATTCGTTTGGCATCGGCGACGTGTGCGTCGTCAATTAATCGAGCGAGCAAGTCGGACAGTCGATTGACCCCTGATTCGAACGTGGACCGAAACTTTCTCGATTGTCGGGGCAAATCAGAGTTCAAAGCTGTGATGGGACAGCCATTGGAGGGGTCATCGCGGTGGCGGGTCGAAACGTAGAAGTCAATGTACGTGGCGAGCGCGTGCTTCGGAGGCAGGCCATCGAGCATGCGATCAACCCGGCGTTGTGATTGGGCAAAAATCTCCTCGAGAGTCTCACTGAGGAGTGCATCCTTCGATTTGAAGTGGGCGTAAAAGCCGCCATGCGTTAGCCCCGCCGTCTTCATGACCTCAGCTACGCCAAGCCGGTCGGGCCCTTTGTCGCGAAGTTCCGCCGCGGCCACCTTGAGCAGCTTTCGGTGTGTCTCGTCGCGGTGGGTTTCGGCGTATCGCATCTTGCGTCCCTTAATCTGAGGATTATATGATGATCATAATATAATCCTGCAAGGGGTGAAGATGGCGGCTGCTGCTAGTTTATTCTCTCGCTCGGTCGCGGTTGCCGAGTACAGCCATGGCCGCAAGCTTTTGATCTTTGGAATCATGGCGTTCGGCCAGTTCATGGCCCTGCTAGACGTGCAGATCGTGGCGGCGTCCTTGAACTCCATCCAGGCGGGTCTCTCGGCGGGACCTGACGAAATCGCGTGGGTGCAGACTGCG
>Ga0157379_10003213_pt1 | contig 13849 bp, 10 predicted proteins | sample S25metaG_FD_121802 | JGI IMG/M metagenome (GOLD analysis project Ga0157379, IMG submission 121802) | Switchgrass rhizosphere microbial communities from Kellogg Biological Station, Michigan, USA - S2-5 metaG | ecosystem: Host-associated > Plants > Roots > Rhizosphere > Soil | place: USA... | reverse complement strand
GACGGTTAAACAAGCGCATCGAGAAATAAAAACAATGCAGGCAGAGCCGAGGAAGCGCCATCGCGGAATTCATGTCTCTCTTCATCGATTGAAAAAGCAGTAATAAAGCCCGAAGATTGAAGGAAACATGCCGAGAAAAATCCCGTACTTCCGCATCTCTGGGGTCGCTTCGTACATTTTTATTTCTTCCGAATGCCAAGGAAAATCGCCCTCAAATGAAATTCGCTTGGCAAGGCACGAGTTTGCGCAAAAGTATTTGCATCGATTCTTGAAGGAACACAGGTATCTCCTCTCTTATAGCCGCATTGCGAGATATTCAAGTAGAACAGCATTGGTGCTAAAGTGACCGGAGGCGTGCTCGGAGCTAGAAGCGCGATTACGAGATATCGAAAATGCCGTCGGGGGTGGTAAGGGAGCGGGTGTCAAGGGCTAGATACATTGAAGATGCTATCCCTTGGGTTGGAGCTTCCGCCGCTCTAGTGGCATCGATAATTCTGGACCCTGCGGACCACCCTCACAAATGGCATCCAGCAATCATGTGGACTGTTTGTGCGTTCACCTGTGTCACTCTATTTGGACGTCCAAGGTGGACATCGAAGGGATTCTGGCTACTAGCATTGGGCTTCTTTGCAGTTCATCTGGTGGTAATGTGGGCACTGTTTGAGAAGCTCTTCCCTCCGCGATACATTTCGGGCACTATGTATGTCGCTCCAATCGGTTTTGTTGAAGGGATATGGATTCTCTGCTTGATCGGCAATTTGATGGGATGGAGCGCAAAGCAAAAGCGAAAAGAGGATCGGCGCACCTAATCGAGCTCGTGGCTCTCAAAGGGCAGTTCTTCGGCCCCGCGCTATTTCGATTTCACAGGGGTGCTCTGGCTCAAAACGAGTTGCCAACGCCCGTCGCGCCGAACGAAGACGTTCGTAAATCGGAGCGCCATTTCACCATACATGCCGCCCGGGTATTTCCCTTTCAGGTTCTCCACTCCGGTCACGACACCCGTGTCACCATAAGCGGATACCTTCATGTCTACGTCCTTTTATATTCCGGTTTGATGGAGTCTGGGTCGCCTCGCCGGAATGCGTAGCGTGCTACATCGACATGCTTGAAGTAGTAGTAGCGACCCACTTTGTCTGTCGGAATTATCTAGTGAAGCACGCGATCGGCCCCAATTTCGATCGGGTATGCCTTCCATGTTTCTTTCGGTACCGCTCCGAGCGCAGCGCCAAGGCCTTTCCTCACCGCCCCAAGCACCGTGAGAGAAGACTTGCAGAAACGGCAGGCGGTCGGACGCAGCAACAGTCTGTGTCCCATTCGCGATAGGTGGGCGCCCACCACCCAGTCCCACGCATGAGCCATCCGGAAGTGAGCCTCCTCACCGCTTGCGGATTCCTTGTCAACAGCTGCCTCGCCACCCTCTTCGCTAAGCGACTCATTCCAATCCCTCAAGTTTCTTCAGAAGATTGCAGTCTGATTCTCACTTCCAGTCACAATCGAACTAATAGTTCCAATCTCATGGGAGAGGAGCCCTGCGCATGCGAGTCGCATCCCGGAAGTGTTCGTCCCTCGACCGCTTGTTCATTCGGTCTCATTCGATCAGGTCCGTGATTCCTCGTTCCCTCGGTCCCTTGCCCCTTGCTTCTGCCGTTGCTCGTCCCCTTGTCCCCCTTGTTCCCTCGTTCCCTGCCTCTCCTAAGTCTGTTTGTTTGCACATATCTACGACTAAGTCTAATGCTGAGAAATTTTTGCAGCGCACCCCCCTCTGCAACCCGATGAAAGTAGGATTTTTACCTCCAGAGACAGTAGAGGGGGAGCTGATCAGTTTTTGGACAGGGGGGCTGGCCATAAGTGCCATGTTTTGTATTACGTAAAGCTAAGTGCTTTAGAATCTATTAACTGCCAAAAAAATAGCGGAAAAAGATTCTTCTCTCCGCCGTTGATGGCTGGACCGCAAGCTCTTTTTCACCACATAGATTTCTCTGGCCCGCTTTGTTCAGCTACTTAACATCGGGAAGACGTGCAAGTCGGCGCACCTCGACAATAGAAGCTGGCATGCCCAGTTCGTCTCTACCGAGTCCTCTCGCTCAACTCGCTGACAACGCTCGAATCTTTATCCGCCGCGATGGCCCGCATCGGCCCCATGGCAAGTGCGTCGTCTACTGGATGCAACGCGCCATGCGCATCCACGACAATCCCGCACTCGATGTGGCAATCGACGCCGCCAACCTCCTCGGCCTGCCGGTTGTCGTGTTCTTCTCGGTCATCCCCAACTACCCTAACGCGAATCTGCGCCACTACCACTTCATGCAGCAGGCGCTGCGCGACGTACAGACCGACGCTGCGGAACGAGGCGTAGGCTTCATCCTTCGCCGCCACCCTGACAACTCGCTCGAAAAGTTCCTCGAAGAAGTTCAAGCCGCCCTCCTCATTGGCGATGAGAACCCCTGCCGTGAGCCCGAACGCTGGCGGAAAACCTTGGCCCGTAAACTCAAGCCGCCCTACTGGACGGTGGACGCCGACGTCGTTGTCCCCTCCGCCGTCCTCGGCCGCGACTACTTCCTCCTCCAGCACATGCGCCCCCACCTCAAGCAGGCGCTGCCCAGATTCCTCGTAGCTTCGACCAATCCGAAACCGCAAGTTCGCTGGCGTGATCAGAAGTCCCTCGCTGGCTACTCGCTCGGTCAGGACATCACCGCAGGCTTCAAGACCCTCGACCGCGCCATCGCTCCCGTCGACACCTTCACCGGCGGGACGCACGCCGCCCTCAGGCACCTCCGCAAATTCATCGCCGACGGCCTGAAGGACTACGACGAGAAGCGCAACCATCCTGAAGTGAATGGCACGAGCCGGCTCTCGCCCTATCTCCACTTCGGCAACATCGGCCCGATCACCATCGCGCTCTGCGTCGAACAGGCCTGCGCTCAAGGCAAAGCGTCACGAGCTGCGTGCGACCGCTTCCTCGACCAGGTCATCGCCTGGCGCGAACTCTCCGTCCTCTTCGTCAAATACAACCAGAACTACGACAGCTGGGAATGCGCCGAGCCTTGGGCGCGGCAGACTCTCATCGAGCACACCGCCGATCCGAGACCCCACCGCTACACCTTCCAGCAACTCGAATCCGCTGAAACCCACGACGACCTCTGGAACGCCGCCCAGCGCCAGATGGTGACGCAAGGCTGGATGCACAATTACATGCGGATGTACTGGGCCAAGATGATCCTCGAGTGGGCTCCTGATCCCGCCCGTGCTTTTGAGTGGGCTGTTACTCTCAACGACCGCTACGAACTCGATGGCCGCGATCCGAACGGCTATCAAGGCATTGCGTGGGCGATTGCCGGCAAGCACGATCGTCCGTGGTTCAACCGTCCTATCTTTGGTCTGATCCGCCCGATGTCAGGTGCTTCGACGTCCAGGAAGTTCGACTCGAAAGCATACATAGCGCAAAACTGCAGCACTACCGCGATGCTCTTCTGAAGCCATTCCATTTCACAGCGATATGTAGCGGTCATCACATCTCTCCACTTCATGCACCGTCCTAAAATGGGACGCATTATCAATCCCGGAAACTGCATGCTCCGCGCTGGCTAATTCCATTGGATTTCGCATAGCTTCCCTCGGACGATCAGTGTGGGAGGCAGGAATCGGACCCTGTGAGCGCGTGACGGTTTCGGCAGTTGAGCAATGTCTGACACGTCGGATTTCGTTCTCCACCATCGGCCGCAGTCGTATGGCGGTTTTTCTACTCGCCATGCTCGCGATTCCAACTGGTGCTGCACAGGTTTCGGTGCCATCGGCCGCGCCGTCGACGCCGCCACGCGTCGCGCAAGCTCGACGCTTCCTTCAGCATCGAGGTTGGTCGGGACAACGGGATCAGCGCACGATGTTTGTGCGTCCAATAGCCTCATCGTTAAAGCCTCTGGCGACTCCCGCCCCGACTGCAGTGTGGCAGCCGCTTGGTCCAACGGGAGTGATGACGCCCAATTATGGAGTGGTGACCGGGCGGGTTTCCTCGATTGCGATCGATCCCGCAGACGTCACCGGCAATCGCGTGTATGTCGGCACAACCGGTGGCGGCGTCTGGGCATCGCAGAATGCCGCATCATCCGGCGAAGTTATCTTCAACCCGCTGACTGATGCGTCCTCACCATTCGACAGCCTCCGATATGGCTCCATCAGCATCGGCGCAGTTACCGTTCAGCCCGGCGGGACAGGTGTCGTCCTTGCGGGGACCGGTGACCCCAATGACGCGCTGGATTCTTATTACGGGGCAGGTATTCTGCGCTCTGTGGATAATGGCCAGACCTGGTCAGCGATTGCCTCCACCTCTGACCATATCTACTCATTTCTTGGAGAGGGCTTTTCGGGCTTCGCCTGGAGCACAACGAATCCACAACTCGTGGTGGCAGCAGTCTCTCAAGCGTATGAGGGCACTCTGGTAAATGCTCCGTTTCAGAACACAAGTTACGCCGGCCTCTACTATTCCACCGACGCCGGCGCCACGTGGACACTGGCCAGCATCACTGATGGCCCGGGAAAAAACGTGCAGGGACCCTCTGATTCCTTCGATCTGCCGCACGGAAATTCCGCAACTGCCGTCATTTGGAACCCAGTACGCCAGATGTTCGTCGCCGCAGTCCGCTTCCACGGCTACTATCAATCGATTGATGGCATCACGTGGAATCGCATGATCGCGCAACCCGGCGCTACTCTCACAGCTCGAATGTGTCCGGCCAATCCGGAAACCCTCGGTTCTATCGCATGTCCGATCTTTCGCGGGGCACTCGCAGTCAATCCTGTATCCGGCGATACCTTCGCGTGGACGGTAGATCTCTACAACCAGGATCAGGGCCTCTGGCAAGATGTTTGCGCGATCTCCGGCGGAAGCTGCAGCAATGAGTCCATGGTGTTTTCGCAGCGATTGAGTACGGTTCCACTGCAGACCAACACGATCATGGGGCCTGTAACAATTGCAAACGGCGATTACAACCTGGTGCTCGCAGCAATTCCTTCAGCGCAGGACACTCTCCTGTTCGCTGGCGCAAACGACCTCTGGCGATGCAGTCTCGCCATGGGCTGCTCGTGGCGCAATACGACGAATGCCAACACCTGCATGAGTGCTCATGTCGCGCCCTACCAGCATGCGTTGACGTGGAATCCTGCAAACCCGCAGGAGATCCTCATCGGAAACGACAGTGGTTTGTGGCGTTCGATGGATGCGATCGACGAAACCGGTTCGGCCTGTTCTCCAGATGATCCAACTCACTTCCGGAACCTCAACGCGGGCCTCGGCTCCCTTGCCGAGGTTGAAAGCATCTCTCAAATCGGCAATTCGCCTTACACGATGATGGCTGGCCTGGGCGTCAACGGCACCGCGGGCGTGAAGAGCACTTCAGGTCCCACGAATACGTGGCCGCAGATACTTGGCGGCGAGGGTGGTCCGGTCGCCATCGATCCCACAACTCCCACGAATTGGTATGTGAATAGCGGTGCTGGTGTATCTATTCACCGCTGCTCGGATTCCGAGGAATGTACTCCAGATTTGTTTGGTGCTCAGGCCGTTATTGACAATGCCGATGTCTCCGGTGACGGCTTCACAATGACTTCACCTGCGCCGTTCATCATCGATCCTCTCGATCCGTCGCAGATTCTTCTTGGCACATGCCGCCTATGGAGGGGACCTGCAGATGGGACGGGGTGGACAAGAGCAAATGCAATTGGCGCCTTTCTCGATGGCGTATCGGGCAACACCTACTGCAGCGGTGATGCGCTGATCCGCTCGATTGCTGCGATGCCGATTGCGGGAGGAGGTGAGGTCATCTACGCGGGGATGTTCGGGTCTCTGAACGGCGGCGCGATCTTCGGAGGGCACATACTTAAGACGACCTTCAATCCGGGCAGTTCTTCCCAGCCGGGATGGACCGATCTTACCTTTAATCCGGTTGTGATTTCCCAGCCACGCTTCAACCAATACGGGTTCGACATCTCCAGCATCTTTATCGATCCTCACGATCCGTCCGGCAACACGGTGTATGTCACGATCGCCGGCATTCTCGATTCGTATCACGCAATTTGCACGATCTATCGAACCATCGACGGCGGATTGCACTGGTACGAAATCAACTCCAATCTTCGTGGCAGTCCAGCCAACAGTGTGGTGATCGATCCACAGGACGCCGATACGGCTTACGTGGCTACCGACGCGGGGGTCTACTCAACCCGCCAGGTCAGCACATGCATTGACGGACCAAGCAAGTGCTGGTCGACATTCGGCACAGGCCTTCCGTACTCCCCTGTCACCCAGTTGAGTGCGGCTTCGTCTGGGTCGTCCCTCAAGGTTCTTGTTGCAGGAACCTATGGGCGGGGAATCTTTCAAGTTCCTCTCTGGACTGCGGACACGGTACTGACGCACGCATCGGTTGATCCTAATTCCCTTATATTCGCCTCGCAGGCGGCGGGGACAGCGAGCCCTGCACAGACTCTCACGCTGACAAACGATGGCGGAATCGCACTAGAGGTCACTTCGATCTCCGCCGATGCTCCGTTTAGTGAGAGTGACAGCTGTGTTGGACGCGCAGTGAATGAAGGAGCAAGCTGCACGATCCAGGTCGCCTTCGCTCCCGACCAGGTCGGGCCAACCACTGGAGAGCTGAGAATCACCACGAACGTTTCCGGTGGCCTAATCATCGTTTCGCTGGCTGGAACCGGCGCTGCTGCCGGCCCGGTCAAAGTGTCACCGAGCACGCTCGATTTTGGTCAGGTTGCGATTGGGAAGACCTCTGTCCTGCTGCCCTTGACAGTGGAGAACACAACTGCGAACACAGTCGCTCTGAGGAACATCGCCACCACACTTCCCTTCAGTGTTGCGGGAAATCCGTGCGGCGCATCTTTGGCGGCGAACAGCGCTTGCGCTCTTTCGGTTGCTTTCACGCCGACCGAACCCGGTCAGGCGACAGGGAACCTTAGTATCGTTGACGATGTCGGAACTCAGACGATCTTGCTCAAGGGCACAGGCGCAGTAGCTGCGACTGATACGCTCTCCAAATCTTCAATCGTTTTCTCGTCGACTTCCGTGGGCCAGCAATCGAGACCTGAGGTCATCACGCTCTCAAACGCCGGTGATTTGCCGCTGGATTTGATCTCTGCCGTTGCAAGCAGAGGTTTTCGAAGTTCCGACACCTGCGCAGGTTCCTTGGGTGCGCATGCAAACTGCGCCTTCAGCGTTGTCTTTGCACCCGATGCGGTGGGCGCCGTTGAGGGCACACTCACAGTCGCTGATGCCATGCGTACGCAAACGATCGCTCTGTCTGGGACAGGACTCGAAGCACCCGCGTTCCAAGTCAGCTCCAGTCAGATTGAGTTTGGGGCCGTTTCGGTTGGGCAGACCAGCACTCCGATCGCTCTTACTGTTACAAACACGGGCGGTGCTTCAATATCCAACGTGGGCTTTCAGATCTCCGGGATGGCTGAATCGAGCTTTTCATGGACCGCAACGACATGCGGGACCAGTCTCATTATCGGTGGCAGTTGCTCCATTCAGCTTTCGTTTGCACCTGTGCAAGCGGGCCAACTTACTGCCACTCTGGTTGTTTCCTCCTCGACGCTCGGCGTTCTTCCTCTTCAGGTAAGGCTTTCCGGGGTAGGTCAAGGCAACTCGAGCATTATCATCAGTCCCTCGCAGATGAGCTTTTTACAGCCGAAGCTTGGGCAGTCAACTGCAGCACAGTCTGCAACGATCTCAAACACCACCAATCTGATCGCTTCGGGATTGACGATTGCGACTTCGAACTCTTTCAGTCTCTCCCAGAACACTTGCGGCTCGACTTTGGGCCCAGGGTCAAGTTGTTCAATAGGTGTGATCTTCACACCGACCTCCAACGGTGTAGCGAATGGAACTCTTGTTGTATCCTCCGTAACGCTCCCAGGGGCGGCCACAGCTGTCCTGGTAGGTATCGGAGGCGCAGCCGGATCTCTTCAAGTTCAGCCAGGCGCTCTTGCGTTCCCTCTAACCGGCGTCGGCCTGACAAGCACACCGAGATTAGTAACGCTGATCAATAACGGGACCGTTGCAATCTCAGATCTCGAACTTTCCACATCTACAGGTTTCCAGGTCTCATTGTCGACGTGTGGAGCGTCTCTCGAGGTGGCGGCTACTTGCACCGCGCAGATCGCGTTCGCTCCCGGAAATGCCGGTCAGCAGATGGGAACCTTGAGCATCGCGAGCGGCTCGCTTACAATTCCTGTTCAGATTGCGCTATCGGGAATGGGATTCGACTTCACTGTCGGGGTTTCAGGTCAATCAAGTAAGACTGTCTCAAGTGGACAGACGGCTCAGTACACCCTGGCGCTGACACCTCTGAACGGATCCACCGGAACTTTCACATTCGCATGTGGCTCGCTTCCGACGAACTCCTCCTGCAGTTTCAATCCGGGGAGCGAATCTGTTCCGGCGAACGCTACCGGTACAGTCATATTCAGCATCGCTACCGGAGGTAGCCGATCAAGTGCCAGTCTCGTCGATTCAAGGAACGCGAGATATGACATGCTTCCGCTCATTTGCCTCATTGCTATTCCTATCGCATTTGGATCGAGGAGAGGAAGACAGTGGCTGGCTATCCTCCTGATGACCGGTTTGATCGGTATTGCAGGCTGTGCAGGTGCCGGCGGTGGTGGCGGCGGAACACCTGCATCGCAAGGTGGAAGCACGCCGGCCGGGACCTATTCCATCGTGGTCACTGCGACGGCGAGCGGTGTTTCGCACAAGACTAGCCTCACGCTGATCGTCGATTGAATAGAAAGGGCGGACAGGAAAGGAGAAAGAACGAACCGATATACTTGTGTGGAGGTATCCGCCTGCAAGCATCGGCAGGCATGTCTCCGAATTTCAGCATAATCGCCGGGGTTCTGATTGAAGATGGCCACCAAAGTAACAATTGAGGAAGTCCAGCGCGTCGCCGGATTGGCGCACCTGCAGTTGACCCCAGATGAAACAGGGAGCATGGTGCTCGATCTGAACGCAATCCTGGATTACGTGGCGCAACTGAATGAGCTCGATACGAGTTCCGTTGTCCCACTGGCGCAGGTGAGCGAGCTGGATGGCGCAGGCGGCGCAAGCTTATTACGAGGGGATGTGCTGAGACCTTCACTCAATCGGGGTCAAGTCATGTCGCAGGCACCAGAAACCGACCAGGCGTTCTTTAAAGTTCCAAAGGTAATTGAGCGATAGAAGAGATCGAACAAAGGATGGCACCTTTGCCCAGCGAAACTGTCAACGGCTCGAGCTACAGTCAAAAGACAAAGACGCTCTCAGAAGTGCGAGAGAGCATTCTTTCCGGCCACGTGAAAGCTGCGGATGTGGCCGGCAAGTACTATAAGCGGATCGAGCAGATCAACGACCGCCTCAATATCTATCTGAGCCTCACGAAAGAGCGGGCGCTTGAACAAGCTGCAAAGGTTGATGCCGCAGCCGCCAAGGGCGATTCGCTTGGCCCGCTGGCAGGGATTCCTGTTGCGGTCAAAGACGTGCTGGTGATGCGCGGGGCGCCATCGACTGCAGGTTCGAAGATCCTGACGGGTTATCAGCCTCCATACGATGCGACTGCGGTTGCAAAGCTCGAGGCAGCCGGGGCCGTGTTGCTGGGGAAGTTGAACTGTGATGAGTTCGCGATGGGATCGTCGAACGAGAACTCGGCTTATGGGCCGGTGCGCAACCCTGTCGACCCTGACCGAGTACCCGGCGGATCCAGCGGGGGCTCTGCCGCAGCGGTTGCCGCCGGCTTGGCCGTCGCAACGCTGGGGACAGATACAGGCGGATCCATTCGGCAACCTGCCAGCTTTTGCGGGGTTGTGGGAGTGCTGCCGACATATGGGCGCGTTTCGCGGTATGGTCTGATCGCGTTCGCGTCCTCTCTGGATCGAGTGGGGCCATTCGCGGCGAATGTGCGCGATGCAGCGACGGTGCTGAGTGTGATCGCGGGCCAGGATCCGAGCGATGCGACGAGTTCTTCGGCTCCCGTTATGGACTATGGGGCGGAAAGCGACAAGGGAGCTGAGGGTCTGCGCATCGGGGTTCCGGAAGAGTACTTCGGCGAGGGACTTGATCCTGAGGTTCGCAAGCAGATTGAGAAGGGAATTGAATCGCTGGAGAAGGCTGGCTGCAGCGTCAAGTCAATATCTCTACCGCACACGCGCTATGCCATTCCGACTTACTACCTGGTTGCTACGGCGGAGGCGAGTGCAAATCTCGCACGGTTCGATGGAGTTCGCTACGGTTACCGTTCGCCGTTGTCGGCAACGCTGTCGGAAATGTACAGCCATTCTCGGGACGAGGGTTTTGGGGCGGAGGTGAAGAGACGGATCATGCTTGGCACCTACGCACTATCAGCGGGCTATTACGATGCGTACTACCTAAAGGCGCAGAAGGTGAGGCGTCTGCTGGCGGAGGAGTTCCTGCGCGCCTTTGCTGATGTGGATGCGATTGTTACGCCGACAGCACCGACACCGGCGTTCAAGCTGGGTGAGAAGACGGGCGATCCGCTCGCGATGTATCTCGCCGATATCTACACGGTCACAGCGAGTCTTGCCGGTATTTGTGGCGTCACCGTTCCCTGCGGCGCTACGAAAGCGGGATTGCCCGTTGGGATGCAGGTGCTGGCTTCGCATATGGAAGAGGGCACAGCGTTCCGAGTGGCTCGCGCTGTGGAGGCGGCACACGTTTAGGAAGCAGGGTTCGTCATGCAAGTTGGTAAGACGGTCGCAGCATGGTTTGCAGTTCTGGCGGTTTCGGTTTCACTCAGTGCAACGCCTCGCAAGGTTCACGTGGTTGGTCTTGGTGCATTCAAGCGAGTTCCGTATTCGCGGAATGGAGATCCAGCTGGAGCGATGGCGAGTGAGAACGCTTTGAAGATCCGGCCGCTCGTCGTGGATGGCCTGGTGAAGGAATGGACGACGGGCGAGGCGCACGATGTAACGGATCGCAGCTTTGTGGTGCGGCGCATGCTTCGAATCAATGATGAACTTCCTGGCGAGAAGCCGGCTGCGAGCCGATGGGTCTGGCAGCGCGGGCCGTGGCTGCTGGTGGATCGCGTGAGCGGGCATGTCTCGGCACTGAAGCTTCCGGATTACGATCCTGGGGTGAGCCAGGTGAGTTGGTTTCGCGACTACGCTGCATACTGCGGGCTTACGTCGAGCGGAAAAAGTTTGTATGCGGTGGTCGCTCAGCTTGCGGTGCGGAAACCGTTGTTGTCGAAGAAGCTGTCGGCCTTTGAGGCGGAGAGCCGGACAGAGCCGGTCTGTGCAGCGGTTCAATGGCAGAGGGAGCCCTTCAGAGTCACATTCAATCCGTCGGGGATGAGTGCAGTGAGCTTCGAGATCGTACCGGGATCGGCGGTGCTGGTCGAAGACTCGGATGATGCGCCTGAGACAGCGGCTGCAGCGAAGGCCAACTGACCGGTCGCGATACATACAATCCGCGATGCATACGATCCACGATGCATAGATGCTACAAATTTTCACCCCAGTAGCGCAGAGCCGGGTGGGCGCAGGTGAGGCAGATCTTTTCACCGGCGCTTTCCTCGAATCGGCCGAAGTTGATGCCTTCTCCGCAGCGGGCGCAGACGACGCGATCAGCCTTGTAACCAGGCAGTTCAGCGGCATCCACGTGGACGCTGACGCGGTGCACGCGAAATAACTGTTCATCGTCAAGCTCGCGGTAGGCGAGCATCTGCTGCCGGCTTTTGCTCTCGATCTCGGGATGAAGCTGGCGGGCGAGATCGCGCGAGGTTTCCATCGCCACTACCCGCACACCTGAGTCCTGCGAGAGATCGACGAAGGTAGCGGCCATTTTTCCCCAGTCGCGATACTTAAGAGTTCGTTTTCCGAGCCGGCATCCGGTGACCATGCCGATGGCGTCGGTGGCGCAGCGATCGATCTCTACGAAGGTGACGAGACGTTTGCGATCAGCGCCGAGGGGATCGTCGATGCCCAGTGATTTCAGTCCGAGGAGGGCCATGCGTACGCCGAGGATCTGGCCGGCGCACATGTGACCGTGGGCAGCCTCAGCACGTTGTAGCAGAGTTTCGAACGATTCCATCATCCCCTCAGATTCGCTGATCGCGTCACGAAGGCGCAACCCGGTAGGCGGCGAACAGTGGACAGTGAACAGTGGACAAATGAACATTGAGAAGTGATAAGCGTGACCCCTCCCCCCCCGGGGGGGGGTCCTATTGTTTTCAATGAGTTAGCGCGAAAGTCCGTTCTAAATGGTTGCTATGATTGGACTTACCACGTAAATATTTCTTATGAAAGCACTTATTCGGGTTCTCTCCTTGTGAGCTTCCTTTCAACCATGAATGAATTGCCGCTCAAATCGAGGCTCTCGCGGGATTTCAGGTCCCAGTGAATGCAATCCAGCTTGCATGGTTCGAGGATAGAGAATTGCACGAATTGATCTGCAAAGGACGCCTGCTGTAAGTGGATGAAAACAGGATGGGGCGAGAAGGATTGAGACGACTTCTGTTGACAAAGGATGATATTCACAACTGGAGGGGGCGGTTCTGACCGGCTCATTGAAGCATCCAATAGCTATGGAAAACGCCAGGGTGGAAGGGGCTTTTGTGGACACAATTCCAAGTTCCGATGCCGCGACTGAACTTCGCTACGCACTTGATGTGATGGAGGAGTACTCGCACCTGGGGTTAGACGATGAGTACGCGAGCAAGCTCAGGGACATTCTGGTGAGACGGATCGAGGAGGCGGAAGAGGTTCTCTCCGTGGAGCCTGCGCAGCCCGTGCGGTTCCAAGTTCCTGCTGAGATCCAGGAGTAACCGGGAATCTATTATTGAAGAAAGCCTTCACCCTCTCCCACGTTTTTGCAGTTAATAGATTGTGAACGACTTATCCCGACTTAGCTCGACGGCCGATAGCCCACGATCCTCTTCACCCGGTTGCCGTCGCCATCGTAGATAATCTGCACGGCCCCGCTGTTCATCGGGACGAGCTCAGGCTCTTGCATCTTTGGTGCCGGCATCGTGGTCCAGATCCGAAAACACGGACCTGGGGCACCCCATGGTGGAATTGACATCATTTGGACCTGGGCCACCCGCCGAATGTGTCACACCTCTGCGGCGAATTTAACAACAAGTTCGGAAACGACGAACCAGAGTTCAAAAAGTCCGGTAGACCTTCCATTTGCCAAACTGCCGAAATGCTACGCCCGGGGATGCTTTTCCATAGTCCTTAATTGCTCGACTAAGCGCGACATCTTCGGCGGGAGAGAGTTTGCCCTCGTGATAGAGCCGTATTTTTTCTCCCAATTCGGGAATGTCAACCGGGAAGGAAATGTTGACGCTGGAATCAACGATTGTGAGTTCTCTATGCTTATCAATAATGTCCATGTTGTGGATGATGAGAAGGCGATGATCCGCAATATCGGACCCAGCACGGTAAGGTTGCGACTCTTCGATCATTCGCAGGACATTAGCATTCGAGATTCCTTTTACTTTTCGCTCGTAAGTCTCAATTTCCTTTTTGTTCGAGGGCTTCACTTCAAAGATAGGAAATTCGATCGATCTAGGTTTAGCTCTAGATGCGTCGTCGGAGAAGTGCCAAACGATGTGGTCCAAACAAGAGCGCAAGTGGTGGACAACTTCGCCAGCGAGGACTCCAAAACGCAAGGGAATCATTTTGGTTTTGTGATACTCCGTCGCTTCTTGAAAAGTCTTGTCCTCCGGATGGGGGATTACTGGGTACTGCCCGTTCGTAATGAAGAGATCGATCTCGGAGTGAAGATCAAGGATGTTTTGCTCGGACCTCTGTAGCTTCTCGGCAATTCCAGCAAAGGGGTGGTTTGCGT
>Ga0157379_10003212_pt1 | contig 13849 bp, 12 predicted proteins | sample S25metaG_FD_121802 | JGI IMG/M metagenome (GOLD analysis project Ga0157379, IMG submission 121802) | Switchgrass rhizosphere microbial communities from Kellogg Biological Station, Michigan, USA - S2-5 metaG | ecosystem: Host-associated > Plants > Roots > Rhizosphere > Soil | place: USA... | reverse complement strand
TCGCCGGTCTTCTCGTCGCGCGCGGTTGGTATCGCCTGCTTCTCCTGCCGACGCTGTTGGTGATCGGACTCGACACCTACCTGATCGCCAGCTGGTGGGATTGGCAGTTTGGAGACAGCTACGGTCATCGCGCGTTTACGGATACTTTGAGTCTGGCCGCCGTGTTCATCGCCGCATTCTTCGAATGGGCGACCCGCCGCCCGCGGCTGGCGCCGGATGTCGCGATTGCCGCAATCCTGGCGACGGCGCTGTCGGTCGTTCAAATGATTCAGTTTTGGCTCGGTCTGATCCCGCCGTCGAACACGACCTGGGATCAGTACCGTGAGCTGTTCCTGCGATGGCATTGACGAGGCGCCGGGCTGTTGTCGTACTGATCGGCGTGATGATTCTCATCACCCTCCTCGGGGCGGCTCTCGCCTACCTGCGCGACCCGCCGTGGATCGGCGCCGTGACGTCGGGACTTCGTGAATGGGAACGTGAGCCCTCGGGCCTCCGGTTCCGCTGGACCGCATCGCATGCCACGTTCTACATGCCGAGCGACGCCGCTGCGATGACGCTGCCGCTCAAGGGCATTTTCGGAGAGACGGACGGGCGGCCCGGCACGGTCGAGGTCAGCGTCGACGACCGGTGGCTGGCGACCTTCACGCTCGCCGACTCGAACTGGATTCGGCCGCGCTTGCCGCTCGCGCGCGGAACAACCCCCCGGCGTTATCGCCGCATCGACGTGCGGGTGAGCCGGACCTTCGGTCCCCGAAATTTGGGCGTGAAGCTTGGCGAGGTGGTGCCGGACTGACGGACGACCGGAAGGTCCGTGCACTGGTTGATCGCGCGGACGACCGCCGGCAGCCGCACTCGAGATGGTCCTGCTGAAGCCAGTAGACTTCGTCGCCGGCCTCGTGTACAAGGTCACGCATGCTTCTTCTACGGCCGTCTCTGCTCATCGGCAGCGCTGCACTGCTGGGGCTCCTTCCCGCAAGGCCGGCGAGTGCTCAGCTGCTCAGTCAGGACCATCCCGGACAGTACCGCCAGGAAGACATCGCCGTTGGCAGCCGTGTGTACGGAGAGCAATGCAACCAATGCCACGGCCGGGACGGCGACCAGATTTCGGGCGTCGATCTTCGCCGTGGTCTGTTCCGTCGCGCCGCGACCGACGAGGATCTCGCGCGAGTGATCGGGACGGGCACGCCGGCGGGCATGCCACCCTTCAAACTCCAGCCGTCCGAGTTGACCGGTATTGTCGCCTTCATCCGCGCCGGGTTCGACACGACCGCGTCCGTCAGGGTCGGAGACGCCGAGCGCGGACGTGCGCTCTTCGAGGGGAAGGGCGCCTGTGGCACCTGCCATCGCGTGGCCGGCAAGGGACCGCGCCAGGCGCCCGACTTGAGCGATATCGGCATCGCGCGCCCTCCGGCTTCGCTCGAGCGATCGCTGCGCGACCCATCCTCCGCCATGCTGCCGATCAATCGCCCGGTCCGAATCGTGACCAAGGACGGCAAGACCATTCGGGGGCGCCGGCTCAATGAAGACACCTACACGCTGCAGATGGTCGACGAGCACGAGCAATTGCTGTCGATTGCGAAAAGCGAGACGCAAAGCATTGAGGTCGAAACCAAGTCGCCGATGCCGGCCTACGCCAATCGCCTGACGGCGGACGAAATCGCCGATCTGGTCGCGTATCTGCTGACGCTCCGTGAACACTAAACGGGTGTGGCGTCGGCAAACGCCGACGCCCTCTTCGTGGTGAAAGGACATGCATGGCAAAACGCCAATGGTTGATCGCGTTGTGGATCCTCATCGCCGGATCCTTGACGCTTGATGCACAGGTTACGCCCGACCGCCTGCTGCGCGCCGCCGAGGAGCCGCAGAACTGGCTGACCTACTCCGGCGGCTACGCCAGTCAGCGGCACAGTCTGCTGACGCAGATCGAGCCCGGCAACGTCAAGAATCTCGAGCTCAAATGGATTCTCCCCAACCAGGCGTTCGGCGCCTGGCAATCGACGCCGCTCGTGGTGAACGGGATCATGTACGTCACACAGCGGCCGAACGACGTGCTGGCCGTGGACGCCAAGACCGGCCGGGTGTTCTGGCAATACCGCTACACGGTGTCGCCCGATGCGCGCGTCTGCTGCGGCGCCAACAACCGCGGCGTCGCGATCCTTGGCGACACGCTGTACACCGGCACGCTCGACGGACACCTCGTCGCGCTCGATGCGACCAACGGTCATCCGCTCTGGAACATCGCGGTGGGCGATCCCAAGCTGGGCTACTCAATCACCATGGCCCCGCTCATCGTGAAGGACAAGGTGCTCGTCGGCGTCGGCGGCGGAGAGTACGGCATCCGCGGCTTCGTCGCAGCGTACGACGCGCGGACCGGAAAGCAGGCGTGGCGCACCTACACGATCCCCGGCCCCGGCGAACCTGGCCATGAAACGTGGAGCGGCGACGCCTGGAAGACCGGCGGCGGATCGATTTGGGTGACGCCCTCCTACGATCCGGCGCTCAACCTGACTTATTGGGGGGTGGGCAATCCTGGGCCCGACTGGAATGCGGACCTGCGGCCCGGCGACAACCTTTACACCGATGCGGTCATGGCGATCGACGCCGATACCGGTCAAGTGAAGTGGCACTTCCAGTTCTCGCCGAACGATACCTACGACTACGACTCGGTGCAGATCGCCGTGCTCGCGGATCTCAACTGGCGAGGGACCCCGACCAAGGCGATGTTGTGGGCCAACCGCAACGGCTTCTTCTACGTGCTCGACCGCACGAATGGCCGCTTTCTCTTTGGCACACCGTTCGTGAAGGTCAACTGGGCGAGCGGACTCGACGCCAAGGGCCGGCCCATCCCGACGCCGCAACCACCCGGCCAGCCGACCTATCCTGGCAATCAAGGGGGAACCAACTGGTTCTCGCCGTCGTTCAGCCCACGCACGGGACTGATGTACGTCTCGGCCTGGGAAGGCTACGCGTCGATCTTCCGCAAGGAGCCGGCGCAGTACGTGCCAGGCCGCAACTTCGCCGGCGGTGGAGGCAACCCGTTTACGCCGGTCCCAGGCGCTCCAGGCGTCCGCATTGGCCGGACAACGCCGGTCAACAACTGGACCGACGCCGTCGCCCACGGCACCGTCATGGCGATCGATCCGCAGACCGGTCAGAAGAAGTGGACGTTCCGGCAGTACGACGTGACCGACAGCGGCATCCTGACGACCGCCAGCGATCTGCTGTTTACCGGCGGGCGCGAGGGATACTTCTACGCCCTCGACGCGCGAACCGGCGCCGAGTTGTGGAAGGCCAGCCTCGGCGGGCAAATCGTCAACGGGCCGATGACCTATTCGGTGAGTGGAAAGCAATATGTGGCGGTAATTTCCGGGAACTCACTGATCACATTCGGACTGAGGGACTGAGCGCTTTTCCACCAGCGCGCAGGAGGTAGACAAGGTGGGCATGCCAGCGAAAACCGGACACCGCGGGGTTCGTGCGGTCATCTGCATCGTGGCCCTGTTGACCGGGTTCGCGATCGGATCCGTCTCGCCGGCTGCGCAGTGGTTGCACTATCCCACGACCGGGGTGCCCAGGACCGCGGCAGGGACGCCCAACCTCGAGGCGCCGGCCCCGAGAACGGCGGACGGTAAGCCGGATTTTTCCGGCACGTGGGATATCGAGCACAACCGGCCCTGCCCGCCAGGCGGGTGCGCTGATTTGTATGTCGGACTTGAATTCACCAACATCGGCACCAGTCTGAAGGGAGGGCTGCCGTATCTGCCGTGGGCGGCGGCAATCACGAAGAAGCGCACCGAGGATCTGAGGTTGGAGGATCCCAACTCCTTCTGTCTCCCGATCGGGATCGTGCGGATGCACACGATGCCGCTGCTCAAGAAGATTATCCAGGTGCCCGGGCTGATCGTCATTCTCAACGAGCACGACGCCACCTATCGGCAGATCTTCACCGATGGTCGGCCTCTGCCTGTCGATCCGAATCCGTCCTGGGTCGGCTATTCCACAGGCACCTGGGACGGCGACACGTTGGTCGTGCAGACGGCGGGGTTTCGCGACGGCATGTGGCTCGACGCCAACGGCAGCCCGCTGACCGAGACGGCGCGCGTGACCGAGCGGTTTCGTCGGGTCAATTACGGCAAGATCGAAATCGAGCTCACCGTCGACGATTTGAAGGCCTACCGCGCGCCATGGACCGTCAAGCTCAATCAGTTGATCGCGCTCGACACCGATCTTCTCGATTACATCTGCAACGAAAACGAAAAGGACGCGCGGCACCTGGTCGGAAAGTAACCGCGAGCGGCAGCACCAAGTGAGAGTCGGCTGCGCCGACGACATCCGGGCGGCAGGCCGATCAGACAAATTGTCAGACAATTGTCATGACACCCCGTCCGGCAACGCATAAAATGCAGCCATCCCGCTTTACGAAAGCACGTGATGTCGCGCAAGACCGGCGTCAGGACGGCGCAGAAACTGCTCGTGGGCCTCAGTCTCGGGCTCGGCCTGATCGCCGTGTGCAGCGTCGCCTCGATCATCTATCTCGCGCGTCTCAACGCCATCGTCCGCCATCTCGCCTTCGACCCGGTGCCCGGCTCGGCGGCGATCGCCAGGATCGCCAAGGATTTCAACCAGTACCGTCTGATCGAGGCGTCGAGGCCGACTCCGGATGCGGTCCGCGACGCCTCGCTCACCCGCAAGGCCGCTGACATCGCGGGCGATCTGAAAGCCTACGACGAGACCATCACCCAGGACGACGACCGCCGTCAGTTTGCCGTGCTCGTCGGCTTGTGGCGGTCCTACGCCGGTCAGCAGGGCGCGATCACCGAATCCAAGAGAGCCGAAGAAATCGACGCGCTGCTGGTTGACATGATCGAGTGGAATCGGCTCGAAGGCCTTCGATCGACCCAGCGGGCCGATTCGGCGACTCGATGGGCGTCGGCGACCGTGCTCTCGATGCTGGTCGTCGCGCTGCTCCTGTCCGCTCTGGCATTTCATTTCAACCGAACGGTCGAGCGGCCGATGAACGCGCTGGCGGCGACCGCGCACGAGTTGGCGCGCGGTAACCTGGACGTCAGAGCGAATGAGAGCGGCCCGCTGGAAGTCGCGACGGTCGCACGCGAGCTGAACGAAATGCTGGACGCTCGCGCACGGGCCGACGCGAAAACCCGCGCGCTGACGACTGCGCTCGAAGAGTCGCGCGAGCAACTGCAGCGTCTGACCGACGGCTTGCTCCTGGCCAGAGAGGAAGAGCGGACGGCGATTGCCCGCGAGATTCACGACACGCTGGGCCAGGCGCTCACGGCTCTCAAGATGGACGTGGCGTGGGTCGGCCGCCGGTTGCCTCCTGATGCAGCGCCGACCGCCGCCAAACTGGCCGTGATGATGGCGCTGATCGACGACTTGGTGATAACCGTTCGCCGCATTGCCACCGATCTCAGGCCGGGAGTTCTCGACGATCTCGGGCTCGCCGCGGCCGTGGAATGGCAGGCCAAGGAGTTCGAGCACCGGACGGGCATCCATTGCGCGCTGTGTGCCAAGGTCGACGACCGTGCGCTCGATCCGCTCGTGTCGACCGCCGTCTTCCGCATTTTTCAGGAGTCGCTGACCAACGTCGCCAGACACAGCCGGGCGTCTCGGGTGGCGGTCACGCTCGAACGTCTCGAATCCGATCTCGTCTTCGAAATGCGTGACGATGGCATCGGCATCGCGGCCGGGGACGCATCGAGCGCCCGATCGGTCGGTCTCGTTGGCATGCGCGAGCGCGCGCAGCTGGTCGGCGGAGGCTTCGCCATTTCCGGCGCATCCGGCGCCGGCACGACGGTCCGCGTACGAGTTCCGTGGCGCCACAAGGCAGAGGCGTGACCCAAGGGATGCGGATTCTGGTCGTCGACGATCACCCGATCGTGCGGCAGGGGCTCAAGCAGACGCTCGCCGACGCTCCCGATATCGGCGAGATTGTCGAAGCCGCCACTCCGCAGGAAGCCCTGGACCTGGTGAGGAGCGGCGCGTGGGCTGCCGTCATCCTCGATATCGGCCTGCCCGGTCGCGGCGGTCTCGAGCTGCTGAAAGATATCAAGCGGGAAGTGCCGCGACTTCCGGTGCTGATCCTCAGCATGCACTCCGAGGATCAGTACGCGGTGCGAACCGTCCGCGCCGGCGCTGCGGGCTATCTGTGGAAAGGGGCCGCGACCGAGCATCTCATTCACGCGGTGCGCAAAGTCGCCTCGGGCGGCCGGTATATCAGCGCGGAGCTCGCCGAGCGCCTCGCGATCGAGATGAGCGCCGACCTCGACCGTCCGCTCCACGCGTCGCTGTCGGATCGCGAGTTCGAGGTCCTTCGATCGATTGCGTCCGGGCAAACGGTCGGCGACATCGCCGAGCGTCTCTCGCTCAGCGTCAAGACCGTCAGCACCTACCGGACGCGGATTCTCGAGAAGATGCATCTGAAGAACAACGCCGAGTTGATGCAGTACGTCCTCTCGAACCGTCTGCTCGACTAGGACAAACACCGACACCAGAACGATCGCTCGGCTGATAGCCCCGCCCGTCTCGCACCGCTACGATCTTGGCGGGCAAGGAGAGGGGCAATGAAAGTTCTGGTTGTCGATGATTCAGCGATGGTCCGTGACCGCCTCGTGGAAATCTTGTTGGCGCTCGACGGTGTCCAGCAGGTGGACACCGCGTCCCGGGCGGTGGAAGCGCGGCGAGCCATCCAAACGGAGCGGCCCGACGTGGTGGTGCTCGACATCCACATGCCCGGCGGCTCGGGCATCGAAGTGCTCGACGCACTGCGGGCCGATCGCCGACGGGTTCTGACCATCGTGCTCACGAACGACCCTGCCCCGGAGTGGCGTGAGGCGAGCCTGCACGCCGGCGCCGATTTCTTCTTCGACAAGTCGGTGGAATTTCAGCAAGCAGTCGACGTCATCGCCCGTCTCGCTCTTGGCCGCGCCGCGCCGGGCCCGCGCTTGCCAGAGTGCTGGACCAGTTTCGAACGATTGCCGATTCCGACCTGGATTTGCGATGCTGACACGCTCGAGTTCAAGGCGGTGAACGACGCGGCCATCGCCCGCTACGGCTACTCCCGCGAGGAGTTCCTCGGGATGACGTTGATTGATATCCGGTCGCATGAGGGTCTGGGCGACCTGAAGGAGTCGATCGGCAGATCGGCCGGCGAGACCGTTTCGTGGATGGGCTCGCAGCAACACCGGACGAAGGACGGCACCCCCATCTACGTCGACCTTTCCCTGCTCGCGTTCGACCGCGACCCGCATCGGCTGGATCTCACGATTGCGCACGATGTCAGCGAGCGCATCCGGTTGGAACATGCACTGCGGGCGAGCGAGAGCCGCCATCGGGCCTCGATCGAGAGTGCCGCGCCGGCGCCGCCGGCGACGCAACGGACGCGCGGAGGTGAATCCATCCTGCTGGTTGAAGACGAAGACGGCGTTCGCGAATTCGCGAAATATGTGCTGGCCGCCGGCGGCTACGAAGTGTTGGCCGCCTCATCGCCGGAGGAGGCGCGGCGACTTTGCGAGGCGCACCCGCGCGGTGTCGACCTTCTGCTGACCGATTACATCCTGCCCGGCATGACCGGCGTTGAACTGGCGGTCATGCTGCGCGAACGGCAGGCCAGGATAAAGGTCATCTACATGTCCGGCTACCTGGCCGACATGGTGAACGACGAAGGCTCGGCCGATCGTTCGCTGTCGTTCATCGGCAAGCCGTTCACGGCCTCCGTCCTGAAGACGAAGATCCGCGAGGTGTTGGACGACATCTAACCGGCAAAGGGATGGCGAGGTCCTTCCTCCCGTCAGCCCGTGCACACCTCGCCCAGGACGCCGCCGCCGCCGCAATAGCTGACGTCCTGGAGTTGGATGAGCAGGCCGTCGGGATCGGTGAAATACAGCTCGGGCGTGCCGCCCGGCGCGCCGCCGCGATTCTCCATGCGGAGACTGATGTAGTGCACCAGCGGTCCTGCCGCACCCTGCGCGTTGCCTCTCGGCTTGATGCCGTAGCTTTCGAGCGCCTTGATCACGGCATCCGGATTGAACTGCTCCATGTTCATGCAGAGGTGGTTGATGCTGGCCGGGCGAGGTGCCGCGCCTCGTCCGCCGCCGCCAGCGAACATGAGGAATTGCACGCCGCCGACGCCCAGTACCGGAGCCGTCGGCCCCTGGTGGGCTTGGATACGCAGCCCGAAGAGCTCCTGATAGAACGTATTGGAACGCGCTGCATCGGACACGAAATTCGTGGTGTGGCTCCAGCCCCGCAAGGCGAGCAGGCCTTTCTTTGGCGCCCGCTCCGGTGCCGCGCAGACGTTGCCGAGCGCGCCGCCGCCGCCGCAGTAGCGTGAGTCCTGCAACTGGACGGCGAGGCCGTCCGGATCGCTGAAATAGAATTCGGAGGTCCCGGCGCGGTCTCCGCCTGCTTCGGGGCCGCGCGTGCGGACGCGCATCAGCAGCGGCAGGCCGCCGAGGCCTCCGACGCCGGCGCTGTCGGTGGCATCGCTCTTCTTGATGCCGTACTGGGCAAGAACGCTGGTGACGCGATCGACATTGAAGTCGTCGATTCCGAGACACAAGTGGTTGATGTTCGGCGGATTGGCGCCGGCGGCGGCGATCCCGAGGAATTGCGGGCCGCTGCCGATCCGCAGATTGGTCGTCGTCCCCTGCCGGCTTGCCACCGGCATGCCGAAGAGCCCCTGATAGAAGTCCACCGAGCGTTTGACGTCCGATACCGAGAGCGTCACGTGATTGATCCCGTTGACGCGGATCTGTGGACGAGCCGCCTGCGCGAACGCGCGGCGCGCCAGCGCCACAGCCGGAACGGACAGCAGCACGTCGCGACGAGTCATTTGATGCATGCCGCGATCTTATGGCCGTCGCCACAGAACGTAAAGGCGTTCGGGCTGGCCGATCCGGTCAAAATTTCGGCAAAGATCGCCAAGAAAAACGGCACAAGGGAGCGACGACGCGCTAGTCTACAGGGCCATGACGCCCACCACCAAGCTCCGCGCTGCAGCCGTCGCCGCCACTATCGTCGCGGCCGTAGCCAACACTGTGGCGCAGCAGACGCCGCTGGCTCCAGTGCTGCAGAACTATCAAGCCGTGACTGCGGAACGCCTCAAGACCCCCGAGGCCGGCAACTGGCTGATGATCCGTCGCACCTACGACGGCTGGGGATTCAGCCCGCTCGATCAAATCACCACGCGTAACGTGGCCAAGCTGCGTCCGGTCTGGGGATTTTCGACCGGCGAGACCAGGGTCCACGAGTCTGCGCCGATCGTCAACAACGGTGCGATGTTCGTCTCGACACCAAACAACCAGGTGATCGCGATCGATGCGAAAACCGGCAACTTACTCTGGCGGTACCGCAGACCGCGGCCGACCGGCGCGCTGGTGCCTCACGATACCAACCGCGGCGTCGCGCTCTATGGCGACAAGGTCTACTACGCCGCCGGGGAGGCGGTGATCGTGGCGCTCGAGGCAAAGACCGGCCGCGAGGTCTGGACGACCAGCGTCGCCGACAACAAGTCCGGCTACTACATCTCGCTGGCGCCGCTGATTGCCGGCGGCAAAGTGCTGGTCGGGACCTCGGGAGGGGAGTACGGCATCCGCGGCTTCGTGGCCGCCCTCGATCCCGAGACCGGCAAAGAGCAGTGGCGCACGTTTACCGTACCGGCGCCCGGAGAGCCTGGGAGCGACACCTGGCCCAAGGGCGATCAGTGGAAAACCGGTGGTGCCCCGATTTGGGTGACGGGCAACTACGATCCAGACACCAACCTGGCGTTCTTCGGCACCGGTAATGGCGGTCCCTGGATGGGCGATCAGCGTCCTGGCGACAATCTGTACACCGCGTCCACGATCGCCTTCGACGTGGCGACGGGGCAGATCAAGGGCCACTTCCAATATCACCAGAACGATTCGTGGGACTGGGACGAGGTGTCGCCGCCGATCCTCGTCGACTACCGGCGGAACGGCCGCACGGTCAAAGGGCTGATTGATGTCGCCCGCGACGGGTATCTCTGGTTCCTCGAACGCTCGGCCGGACCGATTCGCTTTGTCGAAGGCAAGCCGTACGTCTATCAGAACGTCTTTCGCGGACTCGATCCGGTCTCCGGGCGCCCGGACGTGGATCCGGCCCGCAAGCCGGGGACGGGCAAGCGGACCGACTTCTGTCCCGGCGCGCACGGCGGAAAAACGTGGCCGCCGATCGCGTTCAGTCCGATGACGCGGATGATCTATGTGCCCGCCAACAACAACATGTGTGGATCGATCACCGGCGCTCCGACGGTGGAGTACCGGGCCGGGTCGTCGTTTACCGGGACGACCGGAGGCGGCGGTGGACCGACGCCGACCGTACCTGGCGCCGATCATTACGGGGAACTGCAAGCGTGGAATGTCGACACCGGCCAGAAGGCGTGGACGCACAACTACCCGAAGAGCCCGAACTGGGGCTCGGTGTTGGCCACCGCGGGCGGACTTGTGTTCAGCGGCGGCACCAACGACCGCAAGATTCACGCGTTCGATGCATCGAGCGGCAAGCTGCTATGGGAATGGCCGACCACGTCGGGCATTCTGGCGCCACCCACCTCGTTCCTCGTCGACGGGAAACAGTACATCGCCGTCCACTCGGGGTGGGGCGGCGATTCAGCAGGCGATCAGGCGACGCTCAACCGGCTCTTTCCTGGCGAGTATCCGCCAGTGCCGGAGGGCGGCGCCATCTGGGTGTTCGCGCTCGAATAGAACAGTCTCGAACACACGGTGCGGATCGGAGCAGATCGTGACGGCCCGTTAGAACTTCGCGTGTTCGAGGAATGCCGTCAGCAGACGGTTGAATTCTTCGGGCTTTTCCATCATCACGAAATGTCCGGTGCCGGCGACCTGGGTCTCTTCGAACTGTGGCAGGGTTTTCTGCATCGCCTTGACGTCGGGGAGCTTCGACGTTCCCGCATAGATGGCGAGAACCGGCGCGCTGACCACGTCCTCTTTCCAGAGTGCCGGGTCGGCCATTGCCGCCATCGCGCCGCCTGCGGTCGCTTCCGGCGCCTTCAGCATCATGGCCAGAATCTGCTCCTGCAGCGCCGGCGGAGTCTGAGGCGTAAACATCCCGCGGATCATGGTCTCGCGAGCCTTGAGTCCGTCAGGGCCGGTCACGGCAGGAAACCGCGGTGGCGCCTGGCCGCGCTGCGGTGCCGGTCCGGGGCCACCCGCGAGCGGGCCGTCGACCGCCACCAACCCGGCGACATGTTGCGGATACAGACGCGCATACTGGCGGATCACCGGCGCGCCCATGCTGTGGCCAACCAGGACCACCTTGTCGGCGCTCACCTCGGCACGGACCGCTTCCACGGCGCGCGCGAACAGATCGACCGAAAACTTCCCATCCGCCGGCGAACCGCTCAAGCCATGCCCTGGCAGATCCAAGGTCACGACGCGGTACGTCTTGGACAGGGCGCCCACCTGCGCCGTCCACGATGTGGAATCGCAGGTCCAGCCGTGCACCAGGATCACGGTCTGCGGTCCCTTGCCGGCCGACGACGAGTGGATCTTCAGGCCGTCGACTGTGGCGGCAGACGCCTGAACGGTAAAGGCCACGGCGACGAGCAGGGCGCGAAGTATGTGTCGCATCTCACGTCTCCTCAGTTGCCGGGCATCCTAGCAGAAAACCGACCATAACAATCTCTTCTCGGACGGCGGTTCACGATTTCGAGCGGGTCAGACCGACACGCAGAAGCGGCGCACGACCCGCGAGAGAAAGACCGCTGGGATGTACCCTGTTTGCCGCAGGACACCACAAATATGTCGGATGGTCGGCTCCCGGCCGACGGTCAGCGCCGGCGGCATGACGCTGCTCGACTCGCACTCAGGCGGAAGCTCAACGGGATGCAGCGGAGCTGGCGATCATGAAAAACGCGAGTTTTCTGCCTGATTTTGATGACAACGGCCTGTCCGCACGCCTCCATGAGGAGGGCATGGTCGGCCCACGCGGTCGCCACGCGGCGGGGTGATCTTGATGCAGTGCCCTTTGGCGTTACATTTGCAACGACGCCAATCGCTGGGCTACGGACCACAGTTCGTGATGCACCCGTAGCCTTGCGGAGGCGCCATGGGTCCGTTATCGGAACTGATTGCGACCGACCACATCCAGACACTCGAATTCTTCTTCCTTCACCTTCAGGACATTACCGGTCCTGACGTCGACCGACCCGAGCTCCTCTACAACGCCAGCGTGCTCGCGCACTATGCCCAGATCTCGACCCAGGCGTGCGTCAGCATGCCGGCACCTTCGAACCTCAGCGAGGTGTTCGACAATTTTGTCGCTGACACAAGTCTGCTGGGCGATAGCCAGATGATGGAGGTCGCCGGTGCGCAGTGCCTGGTACTGGCGGGATTCTTCGAGGATCAAATGCGCCGGCGCCACAACATCCGGTGGTATGCAGAACTGGGCGCGTCGTTCTTCAGTCGAGCCGCCGGACTGGAGGCGTCGCCGCAGAAGGCCCGGCTGCTCAACACGATTGCGAGGCGTTTCGAGCCCTGGCGCCAGCGTCACGCGCAGCTCAGCCGAGAACTGCGCGACCAGCCGTATCTGCTGGCGGCGTCCAAGCCCCTCCGACCAATGTAGGAACCCGCCCACCATTCTCGGTACCGGACCAGGCGTCAACGACACGCGACGACTGGTCCGGCGCCGGAGCTTACGCTGCGGCTGGCTCGACGCCTGTCGAGCTACTTCACTTCCGCAGGTGTCGAGGTGGCAGGGCCCTCGCCGACAATTTCCAGCACCACTTCTTCGTCTTTGGCGCCGTCGTAGTGAATCCCCTTCCCGACGTGTTTCACGAAAGAGCCGGCCGGAATCGGTACCGTGCTCGCCGGGTCGTATTTCGTGCCAGTACCGCACCACCATGTGCCAGAAATGACCGTGATGAACCGGTCGTTCGCATGAAAATGCGGTCGGCTCATGTGACCGGGATGCCACTTGGTCAGCACGCCGTACAGGCCAGGCTTGCTGGGATCGCCGAAGAGAATCGCCTGTGCCGATCCGGCGGCCGTGTTTTCGACCCACTTGATGTTCTTGGGCAGCGTGAGCACCAAGGCCTTCGGGTCGACGTCGGCTGAGATCATCGATCCGAACGACGAAAACATCGCCAGCGTAAGGCCGACGTGGAGGAGGCGCCGCGGCGACAAAGCGTAAGCAACAGTCATGGTGTCAGGGACCTTTCGTTGATGGCCTTTTCCTATCGGTTCTTCAGAATTGCCGCGGCCGCCGGGTATTCCTTCTTGGCATTTGCGAAAAAGACGCCCTCGGCGAGCATCAGTGGAGTCCAACCGAGCTTGGTTTTGGCATCGACGTTGGCGCCGTGGTCGACGAGGAACTTCACGATGGCCGCTTGGCCAGACACCACCGCGCCGTGCAGCGCCGTGCTGCCGCTCCACCGTGGATCGCCGAGCACCTTGCCGGTCAACGTGTCCATGTTCAACGGGTAGTAGAGCAGGGTGTACTCAGGCGTGCCTTCCATCGGATAGTCGCCGAAATCGGCGTGCGCGTTGATGTCGTTCCCCAGTTCCAGCGCCAGCTTCACCGCCTCCAGCCGCTCCGCCTCGGAGCAGCCGGTAAATGGTCCCGGCGCCTCACCTTCCCAGTAGTCGAGGCCGGAGGCGGCAATCAGCGGCGTCACACCGAGCACATTCGGCGTCTTCGCATCCGCGCCGTGCTCGACCAGCAGCCGCATGTAGGGCGCGTCTCCATTGTGCGCGGCGATGTAGAACGGTGTCGCCCCGACATAGGTCAAGTAATGACGGCCGAGTTGGATGAGCGGCGGGTTCTTCATCGTGCCGCCCTCTTTGTCGAACTT
>Ga0157379_10003211_pt1 | contig 13850 bp, 13 predicted proteins | sample S25metaG_FD_121802 | JGI IMG/M metagenome (GOLD analysis project Ga0157379, IMG submission 121802) | Switchgrass rhizosphere microbial communities from Kellogg Biological Station, Michigan, USA - S2-5 metaG | ecosystem: Host-associated > Plants > Roots > Rhizosphere > Soil | place: USA... | reverse complement strand
CCTCGACGCTCGTCAAGCAGGAGCTCGCGCTCGCGCGGGCCGAGCTCGAGCAGCAGGGCAAGCGCGACGGCAAGGGCGCGGGCATGCTCGGCGGCGCGGGAGTGGCCGGGCTGCTGACGCTCGGGGCGCTGAGCGCGACCGTCATCGCGGCGCTGGCCGAGGGCATGGACACGTGGTTGGCCGCCCTGATCGTCACCGTCATCTGGGCGGTGGTGGCCGGCGTCCTGGCCCTCCAGGGCCGCAACAAGATCAAAGAGGCGACGCCCCCGGCGCCGCAGACCGTGGAGACCCTCAAGGAGGACGTGCGATGGGCGAAGACCCGGACCTGATCCGTCGTGACATCGAGCAGACGCGAGAGCGCATGGGCGACACCGCCGATGCGCTGAGCTACAAGGCGGACGTCAAGAGCCGCGCCAAGGACGCAGTGAGCCACCGCATGGATTCCGTCAAGGAGAAGGTCGTGGGCGCCAAGGACACCGCGACGGACGTCGCGCCCGGGCGCGAGGACGTCAAGCGCGCCGTGGGCGTCGCGCAGGAGAACCCGCTCGGGCTGGCCATCGGCGGCCTGGCCGTGGGATTCCTGGCCGGCATGCTGATCCCCTCGACGCGCATCGAGGACGAGCGGATCGGCCCGATGGCCGACCAGGTCAAGGAGCAGATCCAGGAGAAGGGGCAGGAGGCCCTGGAGAAGGGCAAGGCGGCCGCGTCCAGCGCGGCCGAGGCCGCCAAGGACGAGGTCGGCGCGAGCGCCTGAGCGCGCCGGCCCAGAAGCTGTTTCACAATCAGAGCTCGGTGTGAGCGTGGCCGGATTCGTGGATGCCGGAGTCGATGCGCGCGGTGAGTCGGGCTGGTGGCCCGGCGATCCGCGCGCATCGGCACCGGCGCCGCGAGACGGTTCGCTCAGACCGAGCTCTTTGTGAAACAGCTTCTACGACTCGTGGTCGCCGGGCGTCTCGCGCGCCAGGTACTCCTCGAGCAGCATGGGCACCGTGGCCGTGCGCTCGGCGACCGCGAGCAGGTCCGACATGGTGGACTCCTCCTCGGTCTGCTCGGCCAGGAACCAGTCCAGGAACTGCTCGCTGCGGTAGTCGCGCGTCTCGCGGGCGATCTCGAACAGCTCGCTGATGCTGACCGTCACCGAGCGCTCCTGCTGCAGCGCCAGCTTGATCGGCTCGATGTGGTCGGCGAAGTCCGTGCGCGGGCTGTCGACGCCCGTGAAGTTCACGGGCGAGTCGGTGTCGAGCAGGTAGTTGACCATCTTCATGGCGTGCTCGCGCTCTTCCTCGGCCTGCTTGAAGAAGAAGGCGGCGAGCTGCGGGAAGGTGGCGCCGGTGTAGTACGCCCCCACCGCGGTGTACTGATGGGCGGCCGCGAACTCCCGGGAGATCTGGGCGTTCAGGGCGTCGACGAAGCGCTCGGAGGGCATGGGCGGATCCTACCCAGGAGGTCACCCGGACGACGGGCGCGCATCCGCGGTTTTAGGGTTCCCTACGATCGTGGTACGCTGCGCGCGGGTCGATGACGAAGTCCTGCTGCCGCTCCTGCCCCCGCTGTCACGACTGCCCTGTGCTCGTGGCCGCCGCCGCGCGGGCGCGCCGTCAGGACGCGGGCGTCTCGGCGCTGGTCGACGAGATCTTCGGCGGCCTCCCCCGCCGCGAGCTGCCCGAGCCGGTGCTGCGCACGCTCGAGGCGCTCGAGCTCGCGCGCTCCGGGCGCGAGCCTGTCGGCGCCGGCGCCTGAGTCGGCACGCGCCGCCGTGCGCGCCGCTAGTTGTCCTGCGTGACCTTGGTCGGGTATGGCCGGACGAGGAAGTCCGTGAGGAGCTCGTCGCGCGAGTCCTCCGTGCTCAGCTCGAGCTGCGTCAGCAGCTCGGCCAGCTCGTCCATGGTCATGGGGGTCATGTGCGTGGGCGTCCTTGCGAAGGCGGCGTACGAACGAACAGGTCGCTTGACCCGTAGTTTCGGTGATCCCGGTGATCGGCGCCATCCCCGGTTTATGGGATTGTGGCGTCCGACGCGAGACGTTGCACTGGCCGTCCGGCGAGTTCGCCGGCGCGACTCCGCAGGCGCGCTTTTTACCGCAGGAAGGGCGGGATGTCGATGTCGTCGTCGCGGATCTCGAGCGATTCGCGCTCCACGCGCGGCGAGCGGTCCCGCCGGCGGGCGCTGTCGCGCGTCTCCTCGCGGGCCTGGCGCGGGCTCGGACGCCCGCGGTCGAAGCCCGTGGCGATGACCGTGACCCGCACCTCGTCGCCCAGCGCGTCGTCGATGACCGAGCCGAAGATGATGTTCGCGTTCGCGTCGGCCGCGCCCTGGACGATCTCGGCCGCCTCGTTGATCTCGAACAGGCCGATGTCGGGCCCGCCCGTGATGTTGAGCAGGATGCCCGTGGCGCCCTCGACCGACTGCTCGAGCAGCGGGCTGGAGATCGCCTGCTTGGCGGCGTCGGCCGCACGCGTCTCCCCGCCGGACTGCCCGATGCCCATGAGCGCCGAGCCGGCGTCGGCCATGATCGTGCGCACGTCGGCGAAGTCGAGGTTGATCAGGCCCGGGATCGTGATGAGGTCGGTGATGCCCTGCACGCCCTGGCGCAGGACGTTGTCGGCCTCGCGGAACGCCTCGAGGATCGTCGTGCGCCGCTCGACGATGGCGAGCAGCTTCTCGTTCGGGATGACGATCAGCGTGTCGACGACGTCGCGCAGGCGCTGAACGCCGTCGTCGGCCGAGCGCATCCGCTGCGTGCCCTCGAACTCGAACGGCTTGGTCACCACGCCGACCGTCAGCGCGCCGATCTCGTTCTTGGCGATCTCGGCGATGACCGGTGCGGCGCCCGTGCCGGTGCCGCCGCCCTCGCCCGCCGTGACGAACACCATGTCCGCGCCCTTGAGCGCCTCCTTGATGTCGTCGCGCGACTCGGCGGCCGCGCCGAAGCCGACGTCCGGGTTGGCGCCGGCGCCGAGGCCCTTGGTCAGCTCGTGACCGATGTTGAGCTTGATGTCGGCGTCGCACATGGCGAGCGCCTGCGCGTCGGTGTTCGCGGCGATGAACTCGACGCCGCGCAGGCCGGCGTCGACCATGCGGTTGACCGCATTGGTCCCACCGCCGCCGACGCCGACGACCTTGATGACCGCGAGGTAGCTGCCGCTTTCCATGTGCTTGAAGTTCCTGTCCGACCCTCTAGATAGCGTCGAGAGTTCGCGCGTGCTGCGTGCGCGCTCGCACGCAAACTGCGCCCTCTCCGCTCGTGCACCGTACGCATCGGCGTAACGGGGTGTCAACGCGGAGTCTAGAGCGCAATCTTGCTTGCAGTTGGGCGAAGCCTTGAGTTGTACTTGAGGCTTGCGACCTGAAGTGGCCTCAAGCTCGAGTCGAGGGTTGTCATGGCGTCGTGCCCGACGCCGGGGTGGTGGACGAGGCCAGGGTGGCCGCGTCCGCCGTCTCGGGGTCGCGCTGGGTCGCGGGATCCTCGAGGCCTCCGGCGGCCGGCCGCTCGGGGTAGCGCAGATCGAGATACGTCGCGCCGGCCGAGCCGGCGTCGGCGAGGACGGCGGCCGCGGCGGCCCATTTCGCGCGCAGCCGGTCGGCGCCGCCGAAGCGCAGGTCGGGGCCGTTGCGCAGATCGAGCGTCAGGCCGCCGTCGCGCGTTGTGGTCGCCGTCAGGACGCGCGCGCGCAGGGGCTGCGGCGCCGCGGCGAGCGCCGCAATCGCCTCCAGCGCGACGCGGTCGGCGACGCGGTCGCCGCCCGGCGCGATGCGCACGGGGACGCTCGGCAGACCCGCGGCGGGCGCGCCGCGCAGCAGCCGGCCATCGCCCGAGACCGCGATGCGCCCACCGTCGGCGACGACCGCCGCGACCGGCGTGTTCTCGACGACGGTGATGCGCAGGGTGTGCGGGAAGTCGGCGTCGGCGCGGACGCTCTTGACGATCGGGTAGTTCTCGACGACCGCGCGCAGCTGGTCGGTGCGCACGTGCAGCGTCGTCATGTCGCGGGCGGCGGCCTCGAGCTGCTCGCTGACGCGCGCGGCGTCCGGCCCCGTGAGGCCCGTGACGGTCACCTTGTCGACGGACACCAGCGACGAGTCGCGCAGCCACAGGCCGGCAACGGCGAAGAGCGCGAGGAACACGACGGCCCAGCCGACGGCGGGGGGAAGGTGCGGGCGGGCGCGGCGCCCGCGACGGGCCCGCGAGAAGACGTCGACGCGTCGCATCCGCAGCGAGGTTCGCCGCCCGGCGCCCGACCCCTCCCTGCGTCGGCGTCGTGGGTCAGCCGGCGACCAGGGCGCGGCCCAGGCGGTCGACGTCGCCGGCGCCGAGGATCAGCACGAGGTCGCCCTCGCGCAGGAGCTCAGCCAGCACACGCTGCGCGTCGTCGAGGCCCGGCAGCCAGAGCACCGGACGCCCCGCGGCCGCATCGGCCGCCGCCTCGGCGATGAGCCGTCCGCTGACCCCCGGGAAGTCCGCGGCGCGCTCGCGGGCCGGGTAGACGTCGAGGACGCAGACGACGTCGGCGGCGGCCAGTGCGGTGCCGAACGCGCGGTGCAGCTCGCGGGTGCGGCTGTACAGGTGGGGCTGGAACACGGCCACGAGGCGCCGGGGCGCCAGCGAGCGGGCGGCCGCCAGCGTGGCGGCGACCTCGGTCGGATGATGGGCGTAGTCGTCGACGACCTCCGCGCCCGAGGGCGTGCGCCCGAGGCGCTCGAACCGCCGCCCCGCGCCGGCGAAGTCGGCCAGGCCGGCGACGAGCGCGGCCTCGTCGGCGCCGGTCAGCGCCGCGGCCTCGAGCGCCGCCGCCGCGTTGCTCGCGTTGTGCACGCCGGGGACGGCGAGCACGACCTCGTAGCCGCGCCACGTGAAGCGCGAGCCGCCGGGCAACAGGACGACGTCCTGCGCGGCGAAGACGTGATCGCCCGGCCGGGCGAGGTCGGGCGCGACCACGCGCTCGGCCACCGCCTCGCGGAAGCGGTCGAAGACCTCGACGAGCTCGGCCAGCGACCCGTAGGTCGCGTGGTGGTCGAGCTCGATGTTCAGCACGACCGCGACGTCGGTCTGCAGCGCGAGCATCGAGCGGTCGGACTCGTCGGCCTCGACGACGAGCCACGGGCCGGATCCCCAGTCCGCGTTCTCCCCCGTGGTGCGCAGCGCGCCGCCGATCAGGTACCCCGGCGCGGCCCCCGCGCGCAGCAGGGCGTGGGCGATCATCGAGCTCGTCGTGGTCTTCCCGTGGGCGCCGGCGACGGCGATGACCTGCTTGAGGCCGGTGAGCTCGCGCAGCAGGTCGGCGCGCGGGCGCGACTCGGCGCGCTCGGGGTTGTCGGGTCCGATGGCCGAGCTGTGGAAGACCTCGGCACCGGGCGGGACGTTCTCGGCCCGGTGGCCGACGTGGACGGTGACGCCGAGGGCCCGCAGCCGGTCGAGCGCCGGCGACTCGGCGCGGTCCGAGCCGCTGACCGTCGCGCCGAGCTGGACGGCGACGCGCGCCCAGCCGCTCATGCCCGCCCCGCCGATGCCGACGAGGTGGATCCGGCGCCCGGCCCACGGGCCGGCATCAGCCACCGCGGCCCGCCTGCGCCGCGGCGAGGACCTCGGCGGCGATGTCGTGCGCGGCGGCCGGGCGAGCCAGCGACGCGCTGGCCGCCGCCATCGCGGCCAGACGCGTCCGGTCGCCGAGCAGCGTCTGCACCTCCCCCAGCAGTCGCTCGGGCGTCAGCTCGCGATCGGCCACGACGACGGCCGCGCCCGCATCGACCATCCAGCGGGCGTTCGCGGTCTGGTGGTCGGCCGCGGCGTGCGGATAGGGCACGAGGATCGCCGGGAGGCCGTGCGCGGCAATCTCGAAGATCGAGCCGCCGGCGCGCGCGACCGTGAGGTCGGCCGCGGCCAGGGCGTCGCCGAAGGGCGAGATGTAGGCCCGCAGGTCGTAGTTGCTCGGAGGCGGCTCTCCCAGCTGCGCGCGCAGCGCGTCGACGTCCCGGGTACCGCAGGCGTGCAGGACGCGGAAGGGCTGGTCGCGCAGCGCGGCGACGGCGGCGTCGTTGATCGACCGGGCGCCGAGCGAGCCGCCGAACACCAGGACGCAGGTCTCGCCGTCGGCGAGGCCGAACCGCGCGCGGGCCGCTGCACGGTCCTCCTGCGCCGGCGGGACCGGGCGCCCCGTCACGCGATAGCGCTCGCCGTCGCGGCCCTCGATCGGGAAGGCGAGGCACACGCGCCGGGCGAAGCGCGCGAGCAGCCGGTTGGTCAGCCCGAGGTGACTGTCGGCCTCGGTCAGCACGAGCGGCGTGCGCCCCGCGACGGCCGCCGCGCCGATCGGGCCGGCGACGTAGCCTCCGCCGCCGAGCACCGCGTCGGGACGGACGTCGCGCAGGATGCGCCGGGCGGTCCCGAGGGCCGCGGCCGCCTTCAGCACACCGCGCGCGGCCTTCAGCGGATTGGAGCGGCTGAGGCCCTCCACGGCGATCGGGCGCAGCTCGTAGCCGGCCTCGGGGACCAGCGTCTTCTCCGCCCGCTCGCCCCCGGCGAAGACGACCTGTGCGCCGGCCTCAGCCCGCAAGGCGTCGGCGACGGCCAGCGCCGGCACCACGTGCCCCGCCGTTCCGCCGGCGGCGATCAGGATCGTTGGAGCCATCGCGCCGGGACCCTGACACTTCGGGGACGGCCTGAAGCTTCACGTTGCCGCCCGAGGCGACGTTGAGCAGGAGGCCCATCCCGACCAGCAGGACGATGAGGTTGGTCGACCCGTAGGAGATGAACGGCAGCGGCACGCCGGTCAGCGGCGCCAGGCCGAGCACGGTGAAGACGTTGAGCAGCGCCTGGCTGAGGAACAGCGAGGTGATGCCCGCGGCCAGCAGCTTGGCGTAGGTGCCGCGGGCGTTGCGCGCGACGCGCAGCCCGGCGTAGGCGACCAACCCGTACAGGAACAGCAGACCGCAGACGCCCACCGCGCCGAGCTCCTCGCCCACGATGGCCAGGATGAAGTCGGTGTGGGCCTCGGGCAGGAACAGGTTCTTCTGCTGGGACTGGCCCAGGCCCACCCCGAGCAGCCGGCCGGAGCCGAGCGCGATCTGGCCCTGCACGGCCTGGTAGCCCTCGTTGCCGACGTGCGCCCACGGGTCCAGGAACGTCATGAGCCGGTCGCGGCGGTAGGCCGCGCTCATCGCGTAGAGCAGCACCATCAGGCCGCCGAACCCCGTGGCCGTGCCCAGCCAGCGCATGGGCATGCCCGCCGCGACGAGCATCGCGGCCATCGTGAAGCAGATCACCAGCGACGTGCCGAGGTCCGGCTGGGACGCGATGAGCAGCACCGCGCTGCCCGCGACGGCGCCGAACGGCACGAGGTTCTGCCAGCGGCGCAGGAGCTTGGGGCGCTCGGCCAGCATCTTGGCCGCGTAGAGCACGAGCGCGAGCTTCATGACCTCCGACGGCTGGAACACGAGCGGGCCCGCGCCGAGCCAGCGGCGCGCGCCGTTGACGCTCACGCCGAAGCCCGGGAGCTTGACGAGGACCAGCGCGGCGAACGAGAGCGCCAGCAGCGGGCCGGTGAGCCGCAGCACGAGATCGAGGCCGCGCCGGGCGACGATCTGCATGAGCACGAGGCCGACCGCCCCGTACATCACGTACCGGACCATGAACGAGGTGCCGTCACCCTGCCCGGACAGGAGGGTCCGGGCCGAGGAGGCCGAGAACACCATGACGGCGCCCCCTGCCAACAGGCAGAGCGTGGCGGTCATCAGGATGTTGTGCTCGATCGAGTGGGGATGGCGGCGGCGGGCCATCAGGCCGGGATTCGCGCCAACCCCCGGAAAGCCTCCCCACGGACCTCGAAGTTCTCGAACTGGTCGTACGACGCGCAGGCCGGCGACAGCAGCACGACCTCGCCCGGGCGGGCCGCGGCACGTGCCTGGGCCACCGCGGTGGCCAGGTCGCCGCTGTCGTGCAACGGCGCGGCGCCCTCCAGCGCGGCGCGCAGCGGGCCCGCCTCCTCGCCGATGAGGTAGGCGGCGGCGCAGTGCGCGGCGACCGCCCCGCGCAGCGGCGCGTAGGCCTCGCCCTTGCCGCGGCCGCCGAGGATGACGTGGACGGGGGTGGTGAACGACGCCAGCGCGACGAGCGCGGCCGCGACGTTCGTCGCCTTGGAGTCGTTGACGTAGGTGACGCCGTCGCGCACGGCGACCTCCTCGAGGCGGTGCGCGACGCCGGTGAACGTCCGCAGTCCCGCCCGGACGGCGTCGACGTCGAGGCCGCGGGCCAGCGCGACGGCGGCGGCGGCCATCGCGTTGCGCACGTTGTGCGGGCCGCGCAGACCCAGCTCGTCGGCGCGCAGCAGCGGCGTCCGGTCCCACCACAGCGTCCCGGCGCGCAGCGACAGCTCGGCCTCGGGCGAGTCGCCGAAGCAGACGCGCCGCGCGCAGCCGCCGAGGTCGGGGATCCCGAGCCCCTCGGGTGCGACCGCGACGTCGTCGTTGCCCTGGCGGGCGAAGATCTGCAGCTTGGCGGCGTGGTAGGCCTCGAGCGAGCCGTGACGGTCGAGGTGGTCGCTGTCGAGGTTCAGGAGCACCGCGGCCTCGGGGGCGAAGGCGACGGTGTCCTCGAGCTGGAACGACGACGCCTCGCAGACGACGACGGCGTCCGGGTCGTGGCCGTCCTCGAGGGCGAGCGAGCTGTAGGCGGTGCCGACGTTGCCGACCACCGCGACCGGGACGCCGGCGTCGCGGTGCAGGTGGCCGAGTAACTCGGTCGTGGTGGTCTTGCCGTTGGTCCCGGTCACCGCGATGACCTCGTTGGGCACGCAGCGCCACGCCAGCTCGAGCTCGCCGAGGACGGGCAGCCCGCGCGCGAGCGCCGCCGCGATCACCGCCGCCTGGCGCGGCACCCCGGGGGACTTCACCACGGCGCGGACACCCTGCAGGAGCGCGAGCCCGTCGGTACCCGCGTGCAGCGCCACGCCGGGCGGCAGCGCCACCCCGGCCAGCCGGTCGGCGGGCGCCGCATCGGTGGCGACGACGTCCTCGCCACGACGGTGCAGCAGCGCCGCGGCGGCCTGCCCGGAGCGTGCCATCCCGACGACGAGGTAGGGACCGGGCGGTGGCGGCGGGCGATGCGACATGCGGGCCGGACGGTAGTCCTTCGCCGGATCGGGCAGCCCTATGCGCGTGCGCCGACTCCGACGCACCCTGGCCCTGCTCCTCGTCGTCGCCGCCGCCCTGCTCGGGTCGGTCGGCGCGCTCGCGCTCGTCGACGGCCACCGGACCCTCTCGGCGGGGACGATCTCGATCGGCGTCTCGCCCGGCCACCACGGGGCGCTGGACCTCTACGTGCCGCTGGTCGACTGGGGCGCGCGCTTCGGCGGCGTGCGGTTGCCCGCGCGCCTGTCGATCGAGGTGCGCTCGGTCGACCGCGACGCGGTGCAGCGGATCGCGCGCGGCCACGACGTCGACGTCCAGGCGCTGCGCCACGAGGCCGTCGGCGCGATCGGGTCGTACCTGCGGTGGCTGCTCGTCGTCGCGTTCGTCGCCGGCTGCGCGCTCGGCGGGCTGACCGCGCTGGCCGTGCGCGGGCACAGCGGGCCGCGGGTGCGCACCGGGCTGCTGACCGCGGCGGGCACGTCGCTGACCGTCGTCGCGCTGACCGCGTTGCTGCTGCCGCCCAAGGGCCGCCTGGCCGACCCGACCTACTACGCCCATGGGCCCGACCTGCCGCGCGCCCTCGACGCGCTGCAGTCCCTGCGCCGGTCGCGCACCGCGCTGGACCAGGAGCTCAACGCGCAGCTCGTGGGGCTCGCGCGGCTGGTGGTCGCGCCCGGGCGCCAGGCGACGCTGACGGGGCGGCCGCGGCTCGTGCTCGCCTCCGACCTGCACAACAACGTGCTGGCGCTCCCGGCGCTCGAGCGCGCCGCGCGCGGGCTGCCGCTGGTCTTCGCCGGCGACCTGACCGACCGCGGCACGCCGCTGGAGGCGGGCCTGGTGCGGCGGATCGCGCGGATCGGCCGCCCGACCGTGGTCGTGTCGGGCAACCACGACTCGGACACGCTCATGAGCGATCTGGCCGCCGCCGGGGCGATCGTGCTCACCCAGCACGGGCGCCTGCTGCCCGACGGGCGCTACGGGCCGCCGATCGTGCGGGTCGGCGGCCTGCGCATGGCCGGCTACCAGGACCCGTTCCAGCGCCAGGCCACCCAGAACTACGACGACCGCTTCCACACCGGGCTGACGATCGCCGCCCAGGAGGACTTCCGGCGGTGGTTCGAGTCGCTCGAGGGCAGGGTCGACGTGGTGGTCGTCCACGAGCCGCAGGTCGCGGCCACGGCGCTGGCCGAGCTGCGCCGCGACCCGCCCGCGCGGCCGGTCGTCATCCTCGACGCCCACACCCACCGCCCATTCCTGCAGGCCGACCCGAACCTGCTGGAGCTCAACGCCGGGACGCTCGGCGCGGGCGGCACGGGCAACCTCACCGACGAGCGCTCGCCGGTCAGCCTCGCGGTCCTCACCTACCGGCTGGCGCCCACGCCCCTGCCGCTCGCGGTCGACCAGGTCTCGATCGACCCCGGCAACGGGTCGTCGTCCGCCCGGCGCCTGCGGGTGGACGAGGCGCTGCGCCGGTCATCGCGCTCGTGACGGCCGCGAGGCGCGGCCGGTGGGCCTCACACGATTCGATCGTGTGAGGTCCGCCGGCGCGGCCGGTGGGCCTCACACGATCGACTGCTGATAGATCGTGAAGCCGCTCGCGGCGCACACCGCGGCGATGATCCAGAAGCGCAGGATGATCTTGGTCTCCGACCACCCCAGGATCTCGAAGTGATGGTGGATGGGCGCCATCAGGAACACGCGCTTGCGGAAGGTCTGGAAGGAGAAGACCTGGATCAGGACGCTCAGCGCCTCGACGACGAAGATGCCGCCGAGCAGGATCAGCAGCTCCTCGGTCTTGGTCATGACCGCCAGCCCGGCGATCGCGCCGCCGAGCCCCAGCGACCCGGTGTCGCCCATGAAGATCGTGGCCGGGAACGCGTTGAACCACAGGAACCCGACGCACGCGCCGACCAGGCAGCCGGCCAGCAGCGCCAGATCCTCCTGGCCCTGCGTGATGAACGTGATCCCGATGTAGGCCAGCAGGACGATCGCCGCGCAGCCGGCCGCCAGGCCGTCGAGGCCGTCGGTCAGGTTCACCGCGTTGGTCGTGCCGGCGACCACCAGGTAGATGAACAGCGGGTAGAAGGCGCCGAGGTCGATCGTCGCGTCGACCGTGCGCAGGCGCAGCGTGCTGGGCAGGTCGGCCTGCTTGGTGGCGATGTACCACAACAACAAGGAGATGGCGACCTGCCCGGCGAGCTTCATCCGGCCGCTCAGGCCCAGCGACCGGCGGCGCACGATCTTCGTGAAGTCGTCGCAGAAGCCCAGGAACGCCGACAGGATCGCGACGAGGAAGACGCCGACCGACCGCCAGTCGTAGTCCGACAGCAGCAGGAACGGGACCGAGATCGCCGTGAAGATGATGATGCCGCCCATCGTCGGAGTGCCGGCCTTCTCGTGGTGGCCCTCGGGCCCCTCCTCACGGATGTTCTGACCGAACTCGCGCAGCCGCAGGAAGCTGATGAACTTGGGACTGAGGAAGATGCAGATGAGCAGGGACGCCGTCCCCGCGATGAGCACCTCCCCCATCAGCCGGACAGTCCCTGGGCCACGACCTCGAGGCCGACGCCCCGGGAGCCCTTGACCAGCACCGTGTCGCCCTCGCGCAGCAGCGCCGGCAGCGCGGCGACCGCGTCGGCCGCGGTGGCCACGGCGTGCACCTCGCCGCCGAAGGGCTCGCCCATCGCCTGCGCGAGCGGCCCGACGGTGACCAGCAGGTCGATCCCGGCCGCGGCGGCGTGGGCGCCGATCTCCTCGTGGAAGCGCCGCTCGTCGGGCCCGAGCTCCAGCATGTCGCCGAGCACGGCGACACGACGGCCGAGCGCGGTCGCGGCGAGATCGTCGAGGGCGGCACGCATCGACATGGGGTTGGCGTTGTAGCAGTCGTTGACGACGACGATGCCGCCCGGGACCTCCACGCGCTGCCCGCGCAGCTCGCTCAGCGTGACCTCCAGCGTGCCCGTCGGCTCGACGCCCACGGCCCGGGCGGCGGCCAGCGCGGCCAGGGCGTTGCGGCGCATGTGCAGGCTCGTGAACGGCAGCACGAGGGCCTCCGGCAGCTCCGCGACGTCGCCGCCCTCGCCGAACGTGACCCACGTCACTTCCTCGCGCCGGAACGGCTCGAGCAGCGGCTCGCCGGCCGGGACGATCGCGGTGCCGCCGGGCGGCAGGCCGGCGAGCAGCTCGGCCTTCGTGGCGGCGATCGCCTCGATCGAGCCGAGGAGCTCGAGGTGCACCGGCCCGACGTTGACGATGACGCCGACGTCGGGCTCGGCGATCTCGGCCAGCTCGGCGATCTGCCCGGCGCCGCGCATGGCCATCTCCAGGACGAGGACCTCGGTGTCCTCGGGCGCGCCGAGCACGGTCAGCGGCAGGCCGATCTCCGTGTTGAGGTTCAACGGCGTGGCGACGACGCGGCGGCCCTGACCGACCATCGCCGCGACGAGGTCCTTCGTCGACGTCTTGCCCGTCGAGCCGGTGATCCCGATGACCTGGGCGCCGAGCGCGCGCCGCCACGCGGTGGCCAGGCGCTGGAGCGCCAGCAGCGGGTCGGCGGCCACCAGCACCGCGCCGCCCTCGTCGTCGATGCCCGCCCAGGCCTCGCCCACGAGCGCGCCCCAGGCCCCGGCGCCGAGCACGTCCGCGGCGAACCGGCCCCCGTCCACGCGCTCGCCGGGCAGCCCGACGAAGAGATCGCCGGGGCCCGCCTGGCGGGAGTCGATGACCACGCGGCGCGGGCCGTCGCGCCGCTCGCCGGGCTCGACGAGCCGCGCGCCCGCGGCGTCGGCGACCTGCTCAGGCGACCAGCCGCGCACGCAGCGCCTCCCGGGCGACCTCGCGATCGTCGAACGGCTCCTTGCGGCCGCCGGCGAACTCCTGGTAGGTCTCGTGGCCCTTGCCGGCGATGACGACGACGTCGCCGGCGACGGCCGCGCCGATCGCCCGCCCGATCGCCTCGCGCCGGTCGATCAGGCGCTCGACCTGCGCGTGCCCGCCGGCGGCGCCGGCGGCGACGGCGGCGATGATCGCCTCGGGGTCCTCGCTGCGCGGGTTGTCGGAGGTGACGACCACGAGGTCGCCGTGCGCCGCGGCGGCCGCGCCCATGAGCGGGCGCTTGCCCCGGTCGCGGTCGCCGCCCGCGCCGACCACGACGATCAGGCGCCCGGTGGTCATCTCACGCGCGGTGCGCAGCACGTTGTCCAGGGCGTCGGGCTTGTGGGCGTAGTCGACGATCACCGCGAAGTCCTGGCCCTCGTCGACGGGCTCGAAGCGGCCGGGGACGGCCCCCGCGGCTGGGAGCGCGGCGGCGACCGTGGCGTCGTCGACGCCGAGCGCCCGTGCGGCGGCCAGCGCGACGAGCACGTTGAGGACGTTGAACCGCCCGGGCAGCGGGGCGCGCAGCGCGGTCCCGTCGACCGTGAAGTCCGTGCCGTGCGGGCCGGGCCGCAGGTCGACCGCCCGGACCGCGGCGTCCGGCGCGGTGATCCCCACGGTGACGGCCTGCGGGAAGTCGGCGGCCAGCCGCGCGCCGTAGGGGTCGTCGGCGCAGGCGACGAGCGTCGCGCCCTGCTGCGCGCCGACCTCGAACAGCCGCCGCTTGGCGCGGAAGTAGTCCTCCATGTCGGTGTGGAAGTCGAGGTGATCCTGCGTCAGGTTCGTGAACGCCGCGACGTCCCAATGGATGGCGTCGGCGCGGTGCAGCTCGAGGGCGTGCGAGGAGACCTCCAT
>Ga0157379_10003210_pt1 | contig 13853 bp, 15 predicted proteins | sample S25metaG_FD_121802 | JGI IMG/M metagenome (GOLD analysis project Ga0157379, IMG submission 121802) | Switchgrass rhizosphere microbial communities from Kellogg Biological Station, Michigan, USA - S2-5 metaG | ecosystem: Host-associated > Plants > Roots > Rhizosphere > Soil | place: USA... | reverse complement strand
GTGCTCCGGTTTCCAGATGGGCGTGCAAGGTATTTGAGGCGTCTGCGGAGATCGAGGACAAACGGACCGAAAGCTTGGGAACGCCCAAGGCCTTCCGAAAGGCCTTGTCTGCCAGTCCAGAATTGCTGCCGACAAACTCGCTCGTCCCATCCACTACCATTTGCGGAGTGTAGACGCTGTCCAAGCCAAAGCGCTGGGCATAGGTGCTCTGCCTCTGGCTGTAGAAGCGAGCAGAGTACGGATCCTTCCAGCCAATATGATTCCAGTAGTCGACGTGCTCGCTGAGCACGATCATCTCTGCACCCTGTACGGGTTGCCTATCCAACGTTTGCAGAAACCTGTCGGCTGGGGGGCAACTGGAACACCCCTCCGATGTGAAGAGTTCCACCAGCACCGGAGTACGAACATCCGAGCCAGCATCTGACCCATGGAGAGGTTGCGGTGCAAGCGCCAATATCCAGGCCCCAATCGAAATCGAGAGCACGACTATCACCGAAACAAGTGGAATTTTCATTGGTTTTCGCGGACCTCGTGTCCTCCTGAGTAGATGTCCAGCCATCAGGAAAGTTGCGGAGCGCCCGGTTGCCCACTCGATCAGACGGTGCACTACGCTCTCCGCGATGACGAGCGCTCAAGCGGCATAGATTTTGGCACAACGCCTGGCGACGGTTCTTCGTGGCTTAACAAGTCCGGTTCTTTAAGCAGAAAGGGCAGGATCGTCGAGGCAGTGATGTATTGCTCAGAGTCCGATGAATCGGACTTTCCACCAATACATCGCCTGTTCGGAGCATTGCCACGTCGCCCCAATCGGGTTTGATTTTTCCGTTTTTTCCAATAGCAGGTTTGCAGTAGCGCCAGTTCTCACCGTTCCTGGATAACGTTGTTCGCAATCCCGGGCACAACAGATGGGCCTTGAGTTGGCGTGAGGTTTGGACCGTCGCATTCTTTGTCAGGAGCCACGGATTCGGATTCTTCTCTGTGTCGTCACGGAGAATGCGATAAATCCCGACCGAGAGATAATGGCTGTCTTGCAGTTCGACGCCGGCCGTCAGGCAGAGTTTGCACTGTCCGATCATAGATTCGTTCTCTCATGCGGCGGTTCCGCCGGATAAGTGCATAAGAGTAGGATGTACGTCGCCTGGTGTCTCAGGTGAGTTCCGTCCGAACGTGGAAGCGAACGCCTTCACGGCTCTGGAGGAAGCTGACAATTTCGAAGAGATTGTCAGCTCGCGGATTACCGGAGGGCCCGAGCATTCGCATCAGGCTTTTCGGGGGGATGCGTGTGGCCTGCGCGACTTTGGCGAAGCCGACGGTCGCATTGATGTAGTCGCGCAAAATGGTTTTGCCGGTCGCGGTGTCACCGGCAAGCATGCACTCGACACCCTCGCGTAGAAGTTCCTTGCGGAATTTCTTGTCTCGGATCGCGCGTGCGCGAATCGTCTCTTTGAAGTCACGGGTGAGAGGCACGTCCGTCTCCTATTTTCTTCGTTTGTAATCGAGCCAATTGACCAAGGCGGCACTAACGTCGTGCTGCTGTCGCTTTTTGGTTCCGCCGCCTAGCGAGATGACCAAACGCTCGCCATCCTTGCCGAAGTAGACGCGGTAACCGGGGCCACAATCAATTCGGTACTCAAACGTACCAGAACCAATGCCTTTGACGTTCGAGAAATTGCCTGCAGCTAGCCTCGTAACCGCAGTCGCAACCTGGGCCGCTGCCTGGGCGTTTGGCCGGTCAAACCAATCGGCATACGGGCTGCGGCCGCGCGGGTCGATATATTCACGAACGTCGATCATAGCCATGGTACCACATATGTTACTATTGTCAAGTCGGTGTCGTAATGTCTTTGTTTGTCAATGATTTTGATCTCCTGTCTCGTGGTCAAGCTCGAACTTGGAACCGGGAATTTTGCAAGGGCTATTGCAATGTCCCGGCAAAGCTTGCTTTTATATAGACGACTTTGTGCCCCCCCCTTTTTTGCGGGTGCGAAACTGGCATCGATAAATGTTTCGCGGATATCGATTGCACCTCGCGCACTGGGTTCACTCTGGCGTGATCGAAGATCATGACTGCCCTTGCGCGCGAACTCCGCTCCCAACAGCGATTCATCTCGGCCTCCTTCGTCCCGAGCCTTTTTGGTTGGAACCGGGTGCGCGCGTTCTTGCAGGCATTAATCCGGCACCGGGGCGGCACTTACTTCGCCGGAATTCAGCCGTACGAACTCACGATTTCTGTGAATCGTTGCCCATTCAAAAACTCTCGAAACGCTTTAGCAAAGCAGCCAGAACAACAAACACGTTGCAGGACACGCTCCGCGGCCCCGTACTCGCCTCAATTCCTTATTTCGATCGGGAAAAGGTTATCGGCCTTCTGGACCGCCTGAAGACGTCATCACCTCCAAACAGATCTGGCCAGGGTGGTTGACAGTCTGTCCTACGGTATAACTTCCGGCTTTGGTCGCCTCTTACGCGGAATGCGCAACGAAGCGTGCACGATCGAGAGTGGTCGCGGGTGAGAAGGGAATATCCACACCAGTTGTCGTAGGCAGGATCGAAACCAGCCAAGCTCGTTATTCAGCGCTCACTGCAGCTTGGAGTATTCCGCCTTGGCTTGCTGAAGGACCGGAATGTCGGGGTCAGAATCTTTCCAGAGGTTAAGGAACTCTTGATAAGCAAGCTTTGCCTTGATCTTATCTCCCGACAGAGCAAACGCCCTGCCCAGTCCCAAGTGTGCCAGTGCGCCAATGGGCTCATTTCGGACGACACCTGGGTGATCGAGAATCCTCTGAAACTCGGCGGCAGCCGCACTGCCTCGGTTAGCTGTTAGATAGGCCTCGCCTCGCAGGTAAATCGGGTACAGAACGATATTCAGGGTTTGATTACCTCCGAGGTCATAGCGTGCCGCCGCTGCGAGCGCCTCAGTCGCCCTCGCCGCATCCCCTCCCCCAAGCCAATCGGCTGCTTGAATTGTGGGCAAGTAGTTGGATTGCACGAATGTGTCTTCCGGAAAGCGCTTGGCCAAATCGTCAGCTAAACGAGTGCGACCCGTGGAATCACCCGCCAGCCCCGACGCAATTGCGGAAAGAGCCTCCACATCTCTGCCGTTGGAGAGTACAAGCGCGTTTTGCGCTCGCCGCTTTGCGAAATCCGTATTACCCACCAGTGCCTCACGTAGCGCTGCATCCGCCTCGTAGAATGCGAGCATCTCTTCTTCGTCCGCGTACTGGGCAGACTCAATCGCGCGCTGTGTCAGCGCGCGTGCCTTGGCCAGATGCCCGCCACACAAAGCGGTATCCGCCTCGAAATTGAGCATTTGGTCTTCGTATCCCGGCTTTCCCATCAGGCCCTCCGCCTCCCGTTCCATCGTGGCAGCATCGTGCTGAAGGAAGGCGATCCAATAGAGGTTGAGGTGAATCTCCGGAGAATCGACGTTGTGAGCGTGTGCATTCAGTGCCGTCGCTTTGGCGTCATCCAGTCGGTTTAGTAGTAGATAACCGCTGACGAGATTCCCGTACTTAATGCCGATTCCGGGATTGAGTCTCACGTCTTCTTCGTATGCGGGAAGGGCTTTGTCGTACTCGCCCAGGTCACTGTAGATGAGGCCTAGATTGGCGAACGAAGTGCCGCGTGGGTAAGTTTGCGCTGACAATTCATAGACCTTCCGAGCGGCTTCCAGGTTCCCGGTAACGAACGTTTCGTAGTGCGAAGCGATGTAGAGTCTTTCCCACTCGCTGACGCGGCTCTGCAGTTTGTACGCGCTCCGCAGATTTTCGGACGCACGTAGCATCTCGCCAAGGTTGAAATAACAGGTTCCCATCCTCGCGTAGGCCATCGCGAACTTCGGATCCAGGCCAATCGCCTGCTGGAATAAGGGAATCGCGCCGGAAAAATCGCTATTCACGAACATCGCCTTATACCCAAGGCTGTAGGCTTTGAGAGCTTCTAGCGAGGGTGTGGTCACGTCTTCCGGCGGGGCGTCGTACTTCTGAACCGAGGCCAGAGATTCGCCGAGCTGATGGCGGATTTCCGAAGCGACCTTCCCCAATGCATCGAGAACATGATTTTTGTCAGCGGCCTGCGCCTCCGCGCTGCCCAGCCATTCTCCAGTCGAGCAGTTGACCGCTTTTAGAATCAAAAGATATTGCGTGCCAACTTGCGCAATGGCCAAGTCCAGAACGGCCGCGCTTGCCGTGCGCTGGCAGACCTCGCGGGCCCGTTCGGGACTCAAGTGGGACTCCTTAGGCTGGCCCATCAGTGACACGGTCTGCGCGATGCGATCGTCGGAGAGCAGAGTCAAGAACGGCGACTGCTCCAACTGTGAGGAAAGCCCCTGCCGCAAGGCGTCATCGAAGACTGAATCACCCGTTGTGTTCGTGAGGTCGGCCAGCACCACGGTGTCCCTGTCCGTGAGTTTGGCGGAACGACTGGAGACCAGGACCATGATCATGGCGGCAATGAGCAACATTCCGGCCGCAGCCGGCCACCAGAGAACGATCCGTGCCGGCAAAACAGGTGGGGGCATAGCTGTGGGCAACGGTTTTACAGGAGCAACGCCGGCGGACTTCGATGGTGGGCTCGGTGCTCCTCCGTCCCGCACCTCCGTGACCGGCGCGACAAAACGATAGCCACGCTTGGGTACGGTTTCGATGTACTGCTGCCCCTCAGGATTTTCCCCCAGCACCTTGCGTAGGGCAGAGATGTTGACGGTCAGATTGGCTTCTTCCACGAAGCTGTCCGGCCAGATCTGCTGCATGAGTTCGTCTTTGGTGCGCAGGCGACCCTTGCTCTGAAGCAGGACGACGAGAATCTCAAATGACTTGGGCGAAAGCAAAACTGGCTTGCCGTCGCTTAAGAGCAGGTGTTCCCGAGGGTCGCAGCGGAATTTGTCGAACTCGTATAACACCTTTGTTTCTGCGGACATGGCTGTCCTTGCAATTTATTTGGAATTTCTTTACCAACCGCTAAGGACGATTTTGAGCGGCACACCCTAACTTGCACTTGGGCCTACGATCCGGCGAATTACGCAAGATTCTAGTGGAAGGGATGGGGCGCCGCAAGATTTTGTATTCAAAGGATCTGAGGCCCTTCTAAGTACAAAACTTAAGGAGAATGAAGTGGAAAACAATCGCAGTGGAAATTTTCGACGTGGCACGATAGCGGGGAGCATGGTTCGTAGCTTGCTGGTAGCACTGGCTGCGCTGGTAGCCACCGGCGCTGCCTCAGCTCAAAACAATTGGGACAATCCCTTTAACCTGGAACCGAATTTGAAATTCGAGGGCGGAATCGGGGTCAATCCCGTTACCGGTGTCGCCGCGAATGGGGCAATCAATCTCAATGTCGTACGAGGTGTTTCTCCTGCCGGGCCCTGGAGGATCGCAGCCCTCGACGCCTCGGTGAGGCCCGATGGGCATATCAGAGTTGTCGGACGCGGCCTGCTTCTGGCGGCTGGCAACGGCATCGGAACCAACGGCGGGCAGAGCGTCCATGCCACGCTCTTCTGCGGGTCTGTTGCCACCGCTACCGCTCACGACTCAACTCTGGCCGGAGTGGCCCTCGCGGCCGACGGAGACTTCAGCATCAACGATTTCCTGACACCGGCTCCGCCGAGTCCCTGCGAGAGTCCGGTACTGCTAATCCGGAGTGTTGGGGGAGTTTGGTTCGCTGCCGGCATCCCGAAGCAGGAAGGACTGGAGAAGTAGCGTACTACCCGGAACTTGGAGTGGGCACGCGAACTCGCACTCGTACTGGGGCTGTTCGCGTGCACGCCCCTGGGCCGGCAAATTGCCCATACATCTTGAAACAAGAAAAGGAGAATTTTGCAATGAGAAGTATGACCCACCCGACGATGTCTTCACGAGTAGTCTGCTTCACGAACTTGGGGCGCGCCACGGTAGCGCTCGCTTTGGTTGCTGCAATTCACACTACTGCGATCGCCCAGTATGGAGGCCCAAGCACGGCTCCGAGTTACGGGTCAAAGGGTGCGGCAATAGGCGGAGTCGCCGCTGGCGCAGCCGCTGGCGCTGGTTTGCTTTATTGGAAGCTCCATCATCGAGCTAAGCTACAAGGCTGCGTAACTGGTAGCGGAGACAAGCTTGTCGACGGGAAGGACAAGCAAACCTACAGTCTCACCAGCAAGCAGAACGAGACGCTAAGACCAGGAGAGCGTGTAGAGCTCCTGGGCAAGAAGACCAAGGGTGTCTCGGGCGAGCCGACGTTCGAGGTCCACAGAATGAGCAAGGACCTTGGCCAATGCACTGCAACAACGGCAGAGCAGCAGTGATAACACAGACGCTGAGCGCCTACGGCAGACGGAGGGTGGAGCAACTCATACTTCGCCTGGAAAGAGGGAGTAGTAATGGGAACAACTAGCGAGATCGGCGATTCGATATGGGCAGCAGAAACGGCACATGACGACGTAGCTCTCGTCCACGCCTGCAAGAGTGGAGATGTTGCGGCGTTCGAACAACTTGTAAGGCGATACGACAGTAGGCTCCTTAGCATCGCTCAACATCTCACCCACAATCGGGAAGACGCACAGGACGCTGTTCAGGAAGCCTTTCTGAAAGTTTTCCGGAAATTGAGTCAATTCCAAGAGAATTCACGATTCTCGACATCGCTGATTCGCATCACCGTCAATGAGTCCCTGATGAAGCTGCGAAAGCAGCGCTCCACCAGAGAAGTGTCTATTGACGATGATTTTCAGAGCGAAGATGACATGGCTCCGCTCGACTTAGCGGATTGGGCCCCGGATCCTGAGGAACTATACAGGGGATCCGAGCTACGCAACATCTTAAGGAGCACGTTGCAAGAGTTGCAGCCCAGCCTAAGGGTAGTCTTTGTGCTGCGGGACATAGAAGGGCTTTCGACAGAGGAAACGGCAGAAGTGCTTGAGTTGACTCCCGTCGCAATCAAGGCGCGACTGTGGCGGGCTCGGCTACAGTTGCGCGAACGGCTGAGTAAGCACTTTGGCGTCGGGGTGACATGTAGCTGAACATTTTGCAGTCTACGATGGGGCGCAACGCCACAAAACTGAATCTCTACAGAAAGGACAATCAAACAGATGGCAACGCGCCTGGATCAGCAAATTGAGCAACTGGAAATCATCGTAGAAAAGTGTTTGGATCTTCGCAAGGTAACGTGCGACGGGCCCCTCTGCACACTGCACCATGAACCGACAAAACCGCACAAATTTCCTACGGAATTTTCTCCGCCAAGTCCGAGGGAACAGACCGGCCCCTCTGCAGACCGGGTGATCCGGAACAAGTCGAGATGAGGGGGGTATGCTCAAGGTAACCATTGAAAGAATAGGTGACGTCGCCGTAGTTCACTGTGAGGGCAGGGTGGTACAGGGGGGCTGTTTTCAAACTACGCGATGCAGTTACCCAGCAAGGAAATGCGCGGGCCGGAACGGTCGCCACTTCGTTCGACACCAATTCTCCGCTGAAGAACACGTTCATTGCCTCCGGCTTGCTGCTGGCTCCCGGCTCCGCTGGCAGCGCAAGCCCCTACCACTGCCTCCAACACCGCGTTGTTGACCGGCTTCAACTCCGGACTGAACATCGGCCAGATCGAAGCCGGACCGGGCGGCGACCTCTTCAGCCCACCGCTCTTCACCAACCCCGCGACCAACATCCATTACCCACGTATCAGGAGTGGAACTTCGAAGTGCAGCAGGCCATCGGAACGAAGATGTCCTTCTCCCTGAACTACGTCGGCAATCACGGCAGCTACCTGGCGGTCCAGAATCCGGGATTGAACGCGTACTGCAATTCGACTGCAGTGCCCTTCCAGCCGGCGGGTCTTGCGCCCTGTCTTTCGACACTGGGAGTGAGCACATTCTCTGGCCTACCGGTGGCTCCGCTCGACCCGCGATTCTCTTCCGTGACTGAAGTCTCGAATCCCGGCGTCTCGAACTACAACGGCCTCACCGCCGAGTTCAGCCGCCGCGTTTCCCGGTCTCTGCAAGTGCAGGCCAGTTACACCTGGAGCCACGCGCTCGACGATATCTCCCTTCAACTTCGACACCAACACCAGCATTCTCTCTCCGCAGAATCCCTTCAGCTTCCGCCAGTACAACTACGGCAACTCGGACTACGACGTGCTCAACAGCTTCAATCTCAGCTACGTCTACACCACTCCGACCCTGCGTGGTTGGTGGGGCGCGTTGCTTGACTGGACCATATCAGGCACGATCTTCGCTCGCTCAGGATTGCCCTTCACGGTGGTAGACGGGGCGTCCACCGGCGCGCTCGGTAGTTACAACTACGGACCGCTTACTGGGCTGTCCCTCTTTGCCAACTCTGTGGTCGGGCCGTTGCCGTGCAGCTCTTCCGCCACCACCTCTCCATGCATGACTCTGTCGCAGTTCAGTTCGCCGGTAGTGCCGGGTAGCGTCGCCAGCTTCGGCGACCAGCGACGCAACCAAGTGTATGGTCCGAACTTCTTCGACACCGATATGAGCTTGATGAAAACCTTCCACGTTCCACACTGGGAGAGTGCGGAGCTTCAGATCGGTGCCCAGGCTTTCAACCTCTTCAACCACCCCAACTTTGATCAGCCGGTTGGCGACGTCTCTAACTCTCAGTTCGGCTCTATCGTCCGGACCGTGGGTGCGCCAAAAAGGCGGCCAGAACGACGAACCGCTTTTAGTTTTTTGTTTCAACTTACTCGGCACCTGCAAGAAATTATTAGCCGAGACGTAAGACCAATAGCCGCAAGGAGTTCGAACGAGGACTGTAATCGACGCGTCGCCGCATCTAAGATAAAAGAGACAATCGGAAGTTGGGCTCCTGTGCTAACGGCCACGGAAATTAGGGCTACGGCAATCGCGCGGGGACGGGCGATCAAGCGGGTAAACGCATGGACAGCAGTTTTGTGTGGCGGAGTGCCTGCACTTGCGCTCGGTATCCTCTTTCCCGCAAGGCTGCCGCATTGGCTCGCAGGTTTTGGAGCAGGTCTCCTGTGGGCCAGTCTGTTTGAATACCTGTACCACAGGTTTCTTCTGCATCTGCCCGGAACCTTCTTCGCAAAACGGCACCTCGGACATCACGCCTCAGTGGGGACGCCGACGGAAGCGGAGCATGTGAACTTAGGCGGCTCGCCGATTTGGGTCGTCGCTCTTTTTGCCATAAACGGCATACCTGTTACGATCGGGGACTCACTGTTGGGCCTCGGCATCGCGCCGGGGATATTCCTGGCGTTTGCCGTCTACTTCATCACGGTGGAAGAGGTGCATTGGCGCATTCATCTGGGCGAATGGTTACCACCAGTGTTGCGAGCGTCGAGAGCGTACCATCTTGCGCACCACACCCGCCCGGACGCACGGTTCAACATTTTCCTGCCAGTGTGGGATGCGTTGCTGGGATCCGCAGGGAGGTAGTTTCCAGGTCGACCCCTATTTCAAGCTACAACCGTAATCACCCAATATGTCTGTTTCCGCTCCGCACCTTGGTGTATCGCACGTGAAGTGGGACTGCTGCTTCACCTCCGAATAGTGCCACCATCCGACACCTCTTCGCCGATGGAGGTGTAATCTGCTGGCTCAGTTTGTAACCGAAAATGCTCGGCAAGTTTAGGTCAACTGATTAAGAATTGTGGCACCTCAGCAGGTCATCAGCAGTGATCACCGTGTGAAATCAACCACTTGCCCACAGCCTAGCCCGCACGGAAGCCCTTCGTCGAAGGAGCGAAAAAGCCCGTATTGGCGCACATCGGCTCGAACCGTACGGCACATTCTGCGCCACACCTCTACACATCGTGTGTGAAACTGCCTCACCGCTATTTCTCAGGATTTTCTCAGCAAGATTTCAGGGCCGCCAAAGGACATTCGCATCGTGCGCCGCTAATCTCACACCATCTCACGTGGACTTGGCCAAAGGGCAAGTCCGAAAAAAGGATGGTGGGTATGGTAAAACGTTTGGCGGTGTTTATGTATGGCCTGGTCAGTTACGTGGCGTTTTTCGCGACATTCGTATATGCCGTAGGATTCATCGGCAATTTATATGTTCCGAAGTCGATGGACTCCGCGGCCCAGATGTCGTTCGGGCCGGCTCTGGGTATTGATGCTCTACTGCTGCTGCTGTTCGCAGTGCAGCACAGTCTGATGGCACGGCCCGCATTCAAGGAAGTGCTGACGCGACTCATTCCGGCGGCTGCCGAGCGCAGTACGTACGTGTTGTGCTCCAGCCTGTTGCTCATCGCGTTGTTCGCCTTTTGGCAACCAATCGGTGGCGTGGTTTGGAACTTCACCAATCCGGTCGTTCGGAATGTCATCAACACGGTGTTCGGTTTGGGCTTCGCACTGGTGTTCGTCGCGACGTTGTTGATCAACCACTTTGATCTGTTCGGACTTCGTCAGGTTGCGTTGTATCTTGCGCGCAAGCCATACACCTACCTGGAATTTCGCACACCTCTGTTCTACCGTTACGTGCGTCATCCTCTGTACGTGGGTTGGTTGATCGCCTTCTGGGCTACTCCAACGATGACCGGCGCACACCTTCTGTTCGCAGCGCTGACGTCCGCCTACATTCTGACGGCGATCCGCTGGGAAGAGCGCGATATGGTCGTCGTTCACGGTTCGAAGTATCAGGAATATCAGAAGCGTGTGCCCAAACTGATCCCGTCGTTGGCTACGTACCGCGGCTTTGACGAGCGGGGCGTTCAGACTCAACGCCCAACCGCCTGACCTCGGCAAATGAAAGGGCCGGCTCCACGCCGCCTATTTGCCTTCTCAGTAATAAAGACCCGTCAGGAGGCGACTTCGGCTGTTTGTGTCGCGGATGCCTTGGGCCAGCCCATGAACCCGGAGAACTCCCGCAGCAGAATCTCCCAGGCTGGTTCCTCGGCAAGAAGTAGGTGGTTTGCGCTGGGTATAGAAGCGTATCGAGCGTTGGGGATTTCGGCGGCTAACTGGCGGCCGTGCTCGGGCGAGACCACCTTGTCGCGATCGCAATGCAGGACTAGCGTCGGGACTTGTACCTGCCGCAATAGCCCGCGGACGTCGATGGCGGAGTCGACATCCATAAGTCGTGCGGCATTTTCAGCCGAGGTTGATACCCGCTGCAGATCGTCGAACCAGTTCTCGTGGACAGGAGTCGAGTTCGGCATGAAGCGGTTGGTGAACATTCTGCAGAATGCCGCGTCGTGAAGTCCCCAGCCGAGCCGAGTCAGGCTGATCAGTGCACGCCGAGCCTCGAGTTCCTCAAGGCTGCCGTAATGATAAAGCCCCATGGGGAAGGCGCCATAGAGCACGAGTTTGTTGACACGCTCCGGATGCTTCACCGTGTACGCGATGGCAATGGCGCCGCCCCGTGAAATTCCGAGAAGAGAAAAGCGATCGAGTCCCGCTGCGTCCACCACCGTTTCCAGATCGCGGACCCAGGTGTCGAAACTCACATGAGGAACGTCGCGCTGCGACATGCCATTACCGCGCTCGTCATATCGGATTAAGCGATGGTGTGTGCTGAGTTCTGTCCACCAGTGCTGCCAGATAGGGCTTCCCCACTCGAAGTCCAAATGTGTGAGCCAGTTTGACGCCTTCACCAAAGGCGGTCCTTCTCCCGTGCTCGCCCAGGCAAGGCGCACGCCATCCTCGGTAATTGAAAACCTCACGTCCTGTCGAGGCAGTGGAATGGTGGGCTGGCCTCCCGCTTGCACAGCTTGTGAGGTTGCCGACACGATGTTTCTAACTCGAGCAACGAATCGATAACCGTGTCTTGGCACGGTTTCGATGTATTTCTCCGGGTGGAACAGTTTTCGTAGCTGCGAAATGCAATAGTCCAAATTGTTGTCTTCGACAACGGAGTCTGGCCACACCGACTCCATGAACGCGTCCTTGCGCACGAGCTTGCCGGCATTCTCCACCAGCACGCGAAGAGTATCGAACAGTTTGCCTCGGAGGCGGAGTTCCTCGTTATCACGAAGCAGCCTTCGCTCGTCCACATCGAGGAAATAATTGCTAAAGAAGTATTTGGCCATTGTCAAGCCGCAGCCCGCGTCGGTGAGCACAGGAAAGCCGCGGGTCTCCACATGCTCGCTATTCTACTATCTGTCTTGCCCAGGCCGGCTTGTCTCTACACGAACCCTGCGGAAACGATTCTTCATCACCGAGTTCCAGCCCTCGCTTTCATCGTGCGCCAAAACGCTTCAGCGTGCGCGGTAAGCACCAAAGCCTTCTGCTGGCGTCTGATCACCCGGCGTGGATTTCGCTTGCCGTGGCGGTTCAGCCTGGGCAGACCTCGACCGACTACGGAAACGTGCGGGAGGAATTTCAAACTCGCGTTTGAATGCCCGGTTAAAAGCGGCTTCGGACTCATAGCCGACTTCAGATGCGATCTGTGCCACTGAGTAACTCGTCGAGACGAGCATCTCCGCTCCCAACTGCAGTCGCCAACGCGTGAGGTAGGCCATAGGAGTTTCATTGAGGAAATGGCGGAAGCGCTCGGCGAGCACCGATCGTGATACTCCCGCTTCTTTGGCCAAGGAAGCGATGGTCCACGGCTGTGCCGGGTTCCGGTGCATCAGCGCCAGAGACCTTCCAACCTCCGAATTACGGGCGCCGGCCAACCAACCGGTTTGTTCAGGTGGAAGGTCCGCAATGTAGGTCCGCAGTGTTTCAACAAACAAAACCTCCGATAGTTTTGCTAAGACTGCTTCCCCGCCAGCCCGAGATGCATCGGTCTCGTTCACCGAAAACCGTATTGAATTCTCCAGCCATCTGCCCGAGGCATCATTGCGAATGCTGACCTTGAATACTGAAGGTAGGCCGCTAAGAAAAACCTGGCTGAGTCGTGGCTCACAGGCCATGAAGCCACAGACAAATTTGGTCATTTCCCCTCCGCCACCCATGCGTGACAACTTCAATCCCCGGGCGACAATTCGCTCTATTTCCTTCGCCATGTCCACAGATTTCGTCGCCGGGCCGTTTTCGAGGATGTGCGCGTCACCGTGGGGAAAAATCACGATGTCGCCCGTGTCAAGAGCAAGGCGCTCGCCATCCACCAGACGGGCAGAGGCGTGTCCCTGCGTGAGTAAGTGGTAAACGATAACGTGTCTCGCACCCGGCGCTAAGTAGGGCGCAATCATGGCAGAAGCCGGTGAACAAAAACTCCACGGGGAGGAGAATTCTCCGTTGTAGAACATGGCCCCTTGGAGTTTCACGACCTTCAGCACTTCGGAAAGCACATCCATACAGCCTCCCGGCAAACTCCTCCAGACTCTTGAGCAAATCATCATACGGCAACTAAGTCGTGAGCAAAGAAATTGGACGCGCGGACAAGTCCCGCAGGAATCCTGCGTGCATAGTAGCTACGTCGAATCAACCGAAGCGGTTCATCGCTGGTCGATTCAAAATTCGAACATACTGGAGGATGAAGTATGGAAGTCATTCAAGGGAAACCAATCGGGGAAGCCTTAGCCCGAGAGCCGCAGGTCTACACCCCGGCCTCAAAGGAAACAAATGTGTCCGAAGCCGACCCTACCAAGTACTTGCGTATCGCGTTACGGTTGGTGGGTGTGGCCTTCATCGTTGGGATTTACACGTTTATTAACTTTTGGCCGTCCGGCTGGTCCTGGCACGCCGGACAGTCGCATCACCTGCCACATTACCTGCAGATGATTCTGGGGGTTTACGCAACACTGGGCGTGTTTCTGCTGATCGCGAGCCGCAATCCACTCGCACACTTGAGCCTCATCTGGTTCACGGTGTGGTCCAGCGTTGTACACGCTGCAATCATGGCAGTCCAGGCGCTGACAAATCCGGACCAAATTGCACACCTTTGGGGTGATGTTCCGGCACTGCTTGTTTTCGCTGCCGTCCTTGCGTTTCTGACCCCACGAGGCAGGGTTGCGACTGCCCT